>Ga0065721_10049972_pt1 | contig 24697 bp, 20 predicted proteins | sample Mesricmetagenome_FD_59108 | JGI IMG/M metagenome (GOLD analysis project Ga0065721, IMG submission 59108) | Mesophilic microbial community from rice straw/compost enrichment Sample: eDNA_1 v2 (version 2) | ecosystem: Engineered > Solid waste > Grass > Composting > Bioreactor | place: USA: Davis... | reverse complement strand
CCCCGCCGACACCGCCGACGACCGCGCCCACCGGGCCGCCGACCACCGCGCCGGCTGCGGCCCCTCCGACGCCGCTGGTCGCCGTCCGCGACGTGTCCGTGCTGCCGCATCCGCCGAGCGCCAGGAGCGCGCCGGCGGCCACAACCATCATGGGGAACCTTGAAGAAGTGCGCATGATGACCACCCGGTTCGAGGTTGCCGAAACATGCGAATCCCCCGCCTCCTTCGCCGAAGGAAGGCCGGGGCCGCATATCCGACAATCGTCGGACGGGCAAAGCGGTTCCCTCGTCCGCCGGAAAAGGGTCAGCCCAGCCGGACGTTGGTGTCGTTGAGGAAGGCGTAGGGCGGCACCACAAGGTTGGCGGGCGCAGGCCCTTTCCGGATGCGTCCGGACGTGTCGTACTGCGATCCGTGGCAGGGGCAGAACCAGCCGCCGTAGTCGCCGCGCGGGTCGGTCGTCTTCTGCCCCAGCGGCACGCAGCCGAGGTGCGTGCAGATGCCGATGACCATCAGCCACTCCGGCTTCTTCACCCGTGCGTCGTCCGCCTGCGGATCCGGCAGGTCGTTGAGGGGGACGGACCGCGCCTCCTGGATCTCCTCCGGCGTGCGGTGGCGGATGAAGATCGGCTTGCCGCGCCACGTCACGGTGATGGACTGGCCGACCGCGACCGGCGCCAGATCGACCTCGATGGAGGCGAGCGCCAGCGTGTCGGATGCCGGGTTCATGCTGTCGATGAAGGGCCAGATGGCCGCGGCGGTGCCGACGGCGCCGACCGCAATGGTTGTCAGGTAGAGAAAATCGCGTCGCGTGCCTTGGTCGTCGATCCGACCGGCCGCACCGCCCGCCTGTGCCGGTTCGTCCGCCCGATTGTCCATGGTCATCCTCCCGAGGGCGTCGCCTTGCGCTGGGCCAGCGCTCCGCTGGCCCAGCCGTGGAATCAACTTCGCCCGGACCGGCCTGTTCCGGAACAGCCCCGGAATCGCACGCCGGGCATCCCGGATCAAAATCGCAGACCAACTCTGGGCGGAAGCCGGAGCCCACGGCGGGACTCCGGCGCAAAAGGCATGGTCAGGCGGCGCGGACCGTGGCGAGGAAGCCCTCCACCTCGCCGCGCAGCTTGGCGGCTTCCTGGGCCAGCTGGCCGGCGGCGCCCAGCACCTGGGACGCGGCGGAGCCGGTTTCGTGGACGGATCCGGCGACCCCGGCGATGTTGCTGTTGACCTCCCGCGTGCCGGCGGCGGCCTGCTGGATGTTGGTGCCGATGTCCTTGGTCGCGGCACTCTGCTCCTCCACCGCCGAGGCGATGGCCGTGGCGATCTCGCTGACGGTGGAGATGGTGCCGCTGATGCCCTGGATCGCGGTGACCGTGGAGCCGGTGAACTGCTGGATCTCCTGCACCTTGGCCTGGATTTCCTCGGTCGCGCGGGCGGTCTGGTTGGCCAGCGCCTTCACCTCGCTCGCCACGACGGCGAAGCCCTTTCCGTGCTCCCCGGCGCGGGCGGCTTCGATGGTGGCGTTGAGCGCCAGCAGATTGGTCTGGCCGGCGATGGTGTTGATCAGCTCCACCACCTGCCCGATCTCCTGCGCCGCGGTGGCGAGGTTCTGGATCATGGTGTTGGTCTTGGCCGCCTCCTCGACCGCCTGACCGGAGATGCCGGTGGACATGGACACCTGTCGGCCGATTTCGTGGATGGAGGCGAACAGTTCCTCCGTCGCGGCGGCGACGGTGTTGACGTTGGTGCTCGCCCGCTCCGACGCGGCGGACACGGCCTTGGCCTGTTGGCCCGACTGCTCGGCCGTCGCGGCCATGGCGGTGGCGGTGCTCTCCATCTCCGTCGCGGCGGAGGAGACGATGTCCACCATGCCCATGACGTTCGCCTCGAAATGGGCGGCCATGTCGAGCAGGGCCTTGCGCCGCTCCGCCTCCGCCCGCTGCTTCTGCTCGGCGGCCTCGGCCTCAAGCCGGCGCATCTCCAGGCCGTTGCGCTTGAACACCTCCAGCGCGCGGGCCAGTGTGCCGACCTCGTCCTTGCGGTCCAGGAAGGGGATGTCGGTGGTCAGGTCGTCGGCGGAGATGCGGTTGGTGACGTCGGTCAGGCGCAGGATGGGGCCGGCGATGCGGCGGCCGATCCAGATCGCCAGCCCGAAGGTGACCAGCGCCAGCACCGCCACCGTTCCCGCCATGTTGACGAGGTTGTTCCAGCGCGCCGTCGCGACCGTGTCGAGATAGACGCCGGAGCTGATGACCCAGTTCCAGCCCTTGGTCGCCTTGGTGTAGGCGGATTTCTCGACCGGTTCGGACGAGCCGGCCTTGGGGAAGAAGAAGAAGGAATAGCCGCCGCCGGCCTGGGCCGCCTTGATCTCGTCGCGGACGAAATAGCGGCCGGCCTTGTCCTGGCTGTCCCACATCGCCTTGCCCTCGACCTGAGGGTTGAAGTGGGCCAGGACGTTGCCCTTCTGGTCGAGGACGAGCGCGTATTCCGAGCCGTCGTAGCGCATGGAGCGGGCGATATCGAGTGCCGCCTTCTGCGCGTCGGCCACGGGCATCTCGCCGTTCGCGGCGCGCTGCTCGAACCGCTCGATGATCGAGATCACGGATTCCACGGCGACGCGGGCGCGTGCCTGCCGCTCCTCCAGCATCACCGTGCCGAGCGACTGCACGGTCAGCGCGCCGGCCCCGGCGAGCGCTGCAACAGCAATCAAGGGTAGTAAAAGAAGGCGGCCCCGGATGCCGCCGAACATCGAAGTCATGGGTTGTGCCTCGGAAAAGCGTTGGGCGGTACTGCCGTTTGCCGCGAAGTATCGCCGCCGGTGATCACGCGATCAGGGCCGGACACCGGATGGTGCCGACCCTGACTGCATAACACGGAATGGTTGCTAGAACGTTTTCCCGCCGGACCTGGATGGCCGGCGGGAAAAGCGGTGTCAGCGGTTGACGACCTTCGCCGGCAGGGCGAAGACCAGCAGGCTGCCGAGCAGAAGGCAGAAGGCGAAGAACCACATGGCGGCGGCGCTGCTGCCCGTCAGGTCCAGCACCAGACCGATCAGCGAGTTGCTGATGAGGCCGGCGATGCTCGCCAGGGAGATGGCCAGCGCGAAGCCGGTGGCGGCGGCGGTGCCCTTCAGGAAGGTCGCCGGCAGGCTGAAGTAGACCGGCAGCGGCCCCATGACGCCGATGGAGGCGATGGAGAACAGCAGCACGGTGGCGAACAGGTTTTCCGCGAAGAAGGTGCTGACGCACATCGCGGCGGCGGCGGCCAGGAAGGGCACGATGATGTGCCAGCGGCGCTCGCGGTACTTGTCGGAGCTGGCGCCGATCAGAAGGATGGCGAACACGGCGGCGATGTTCGGCAGGGCCGTCAGCAGGCCGATGTGGAACGTGTCGACCACGCCGGTCTTGCGGATGAAGGTCGGCAGCCAGAAGCCCAGCGCGTAGGCGGTCAGCAGGATCGAGAAGTCGATGCCGCCCAGCATCCAGACCTTCAGGTTGAAGAAGCCTTCCTTGAAGCTGTGCTTGGCGCCCTTGGTCTCGGCGTCGTCGGCGCGCAGGTCGGCGGCGAGCTGCGCCTTCTCCTCAGCGCTCAGCCACTTGGCCTCCTTGTAGGAGTTGGGCAGGGCGACGAAGGTCAGCAGGCCCAGGATCACGCTGGGGATGGCTTCCAGCAGGAACAGCCACTGCCAGCCGCGCAGGCCCTGCATCTGGTCGAAATGGCCCATGATCCAGCCCGACAGCGGGCCGCCGATGACGCTGGACAGCGGCAGGCCGATGATGAACAGGGCCATGATCCGCCCGCGGCGGTAGGACGGGAACCACAGGGTCAGGTAATAGAGAACGCCCGGCAGGAAGCCGGCCTCGGCGGCGCCGAGCAGGAAACGGACCAAATAGAATTGGGTCGGGGTGGTGACGAGCATCGTCGCCGCCGACAGCAAACCCCAGGTGATCATGATGCGGGCGATCCAGACTCGCGCGCCGACCTTGGTCAGCACGAGGTTGCTGGGCACCTCGAACAGGATGTAGCCGACGAAGAACAGCCCGGCGCCAAGCCCGTAGGAGGCTTCGCTGAACTGCAGGTCGCCGATCATCTGCAGCTTGGCAAAGCTGATGTTGATGCGGTCGAGGTAGGCGGCCAAATAGCAGAAACACAGAAAGGGAATCAGTCGCCAGGTAATCTTCTTATAAAGATTCTGCGTTGTGTCGAGCGCCGAAGCCTCGGCCGGGGTTTGGGCATAGGACATGCCAGTCGTCTCCATTCGCTTTTACGCGTTGTGAACCCGTCCCATTGGTACTCTCACTTCACACGAGCGGCGTGAAGGCCGGGGCTTGGCCCCAGTCTTCCCGTCGGCGGCGCTGCGCGGCATGGCTGGTTCCGGACTTATTCTCCGAAATTTTTTGGCCGGATTTTTTGGCCGCGCACCGCCCCCGCTGGCCTGCCGAAGCACGCTTCGACAGGATCCGCCGCATTTCTCAGGCTCCGTGTTGTGCGAACTGTGCAAGTGCCTCCTGTTTGCTCACCACGTCGCCGTACTTGCTGTCGATGTCGAACAGGTTGGCCTCGTGCGGCCCCTCGTGGCGGTCGCCGACGCACTCCCGCACGACGATGGTGCGGAAGCCGTGCTGGACGGCGTCCACGGCCGAGGCCCGGATGCAGCCGCTGGTCGAGCAGCCGGCCAGGACGACCGTGTCGATGCCCTGGGCGTGCAGCATCGATGCAAGACTCGTGCCGAAGAAGGCGCTGGCGTACTGCTTGCTGATCACCACCTCGTCGGGGCGGGGCAGGACCTGCGGGCAGAAGGCGGCGAGCGGGTTGCCCTCCACCATGTCCTTCATCACCGGGGCCTTGCGCACCCAGACGCCGCCATCGGCGAAGTGGCCGTGGTGGTAGCGGATGTTGGTGTGCACCACCGGCACGCCGTGCCGGCGCGCGGCCTCCAGCAGGCCGGCGGCCTCCTCCACGGCGCGCACGACGCCGGGGGCGTAGAGCGGCGCGCCCTCCGTCGTGTAGCCCTGGAGGAAGTCGATCACCAGCAGCGCCGGCTTCGCCCCGAAGCCGATGCGGTTGCCCCACACGCCCTTGTAGTTGTCCGCTGCACTCTGGTCGTTGGCCATGGCGGCGTCTCCCCTCAGTAGGCGCCGGACAGGAGCGCGCCGGCCCCCGGCACGACCGGTTCGAGGTCGAGCGCCTTCAGCATGGCGTAGGTCGTGGCGATGGCGGCGGTCAGCACCGGCTTGCCGGTTTCCGCCTCCACGCGCGGCACCACCGGCAGCGACGGCATCTGCACGCAGGCCGACAGGACGACGACGTCCACGCCGTCCAGGTTCATGCCGCGCACGATCTCCGGCAGGCGGTTCGGGTCGTGGCGACCCACGTCCAGGTTGTCCGGGATCTCCAGCGCCCGCCAGTCCTGCACCTCGAAGCCTTCGGCGCGGATGTAGTTCACGACCAGCTCGGTCAGCGGGCGCATGTAGGGGGCGACGATGGCGATACGCTTGGCGCCCATCACCTTCAGCGCGTCCACCAGGGCGCCGGCGCTGGTGATGACCGGCGTCGGGGCGTCGTTCCCGGCGGTCTTGGCCTTCAGCCGCGCCTCGGAATCGCGGTGGTAGCCGAGGCCCATGGACATGATGGCGACGAGGCAGGCGTAGCCCAGCACATCCACGCGGGCGTCGGACAGCTCGACCGCGCAGCGGTCGGACTCCGCGTCCATGGCCGCCAGCTCCTCCTTCTTCACCGTCTTCATCCGCATGCGGCTGGAATGGAAGGTGAAGCGCTCGGGCCGGATCGACTGGCGCGCGTTCAGCATCGCCGGGATCTCGGTCTCCATGGTGATGTTGGAGCTGGGGACGATCTGACCGATGCGGTAAAGCTTTGACATGACGTTGTCTTTCTTGGATCAGGCCAGGGGAGCGCCGAGGAAGTCGCCGAAGGCGGCGAAGAAGCCGTCGAAGTCGTCCCAGGGGATCATGTGACCGGCGTTCGGCACGCGGGCGATCCGGATGCCGGGCTGGAGGCGGCGGATTTCCTCCTCGTCCTCCGGCAGGATCACGCCGCCGCGCCCGGCGACCATCAGCAGGGCCGGCACCGGCAGGTTCGGCAGGTCGGCGTGGATGTCGTCCTCGTGGAAGCCTTCGTAGGTCTTCACGATGGCCGGCTCGTAGCAGGTGTGCAGCCACTCCGCGCGCAGGCGAAGCTGCTCCTCCGTCCAGGTCGGGCAGAAGGCGCGCATCGCGTCGGCGTCCATGCCCTTCAACGACTGGCGGATGGAATCCACGTACCAGGGCAGGCCGCTGGGGTAGGCGCGCCGGCCGGGGCCGGACACCGGGGGATCGACCAGCACCAGCCGCTTCAGCCCCTTGCCGCCCCGCACCGAAGCGCGGATGGCGAAGCGCGCGCCCATGGAATGGCCGACGAGGTGATAGCCGTCCAGTCCCAGGGCAGCGACGAAGGCGTTGACGTCGTCCGCGCAGGCGTCGATGCCGTAGTCCAGGTCGGGGCCGGTCTCCGACAGGCCGCGGCCGCGCACGTCCAGCACGTAGGTGTCGAAATGCCGGCCGAGCCGTTCCGCCACGAAGCCCCAGGTGATCGCCGGGCTGGTGATGCCCGGGATCAGGACGAGCGGCTGGCCTTTCCCGCCGTAGCGCAGGTAGTGCTGGCGGATGCCGTTGGCCTGGACGTTGGCGCCGTAGAGATAGGTGGAGCCGGTCATGCCGCCAGGCCCGTGGTCAGCGTGTGCTCGTACACGTCATAGCCGAAGACCCAGGCCGGATCCTCCTGCGTGCGCAGGAAGGTGTTGGCGTTCGACACGGCCTGGACGCGGGTCGCGCGGTCCTTGCGGTTGGCCTCGTACAGCGCGAAGGCGTTCTGGTAGTCGGTCAGGCCGGTTTCCTGGAGGCAGCGGGTCAGCATCGCCGCATCCTCGATGGCCATGCCGGCGCCCTGCGCCATGTGCGGCTTCATCGGGTGGCAGGCGTCGCCCAGCAGCACGAGGCGGCCACGGCTCCACAGCGGCAGCGGGTTGCGGTTGCGCAGCGGCCACTTGGTGACGGACTCGGTGCACTCGATCAGCGCCTGGACAGTCGGGTGATAGCCCTGGAAGGCCTCGAACATCTCTTCGCGGCTGCTGTCGATGAAGGCTTCCTGGAAATCCCAGGCCGGGTGCGGCACGCCGGTGACGTAGTAGTACTCGTCGCGCTTGTCGGTGGTGAAGTAGACCATCATGTGACGGTCCTCGGTCCACCACTTCACGCAGTCCTCGAAGGCCAGGTCGTACTTCTTCAGCTGCTCGCCGCGGATCAGGGCGCGGTGGGCGACCCAGCCGCTGTAGTTCGGGGCCTCGACGCCCAGCAGCTCCTCGCGGATGCGGGAGTTGATGCCGTCGGCGCCGATCACGATGTCGGCGCGGGTTTCCGTGCCGTCGCCGAAGGTCAGCTTCACGTCGCCGCCGCTGTCGTGGATCGACTCCAGCCGCTTGCCGAAATGCACGGAGCCCGGCTTCAGCGTGCCCATCTGCAACAGGTGCATGTCGCCGCGGTGAACGGTGACGTAGGCGGCACCGTATTCCTTCTTCGCGAAGGCGCCCAGCGGAATGCGGGACAGATAGTCGCCGGTCAGGCCGTCGCGGCTGAACCAGAAGTCGGGGGCGGAGCCCATCGCCTCAAGCTGCTTTTCGATGCCCAGGCGGCGGAAGACCTTCATCACGTTCGGGCCGACGTGAATGCCCGCACCCAGGCGCGAGAATTCCGGGGCCTGCTCGTAAACATCCACATCGAAGCCGGCCTGCTGCAACAGGGCGGCCGCGGCGGCGCCACCCAGGCCGGCGCCGACGATTGCGATCTTTTGGGTTTTTGCCATGGGCCTGTCTCCCTCACTCCGATGAATTCTTTGGCCAGGTCTGCGGTGGCCGGATTCCGTTGGCGGGACGCTCTCGGCGCCGATGCAGCGTGTGCGCTGGTGTTAGCGGGGGTCCGCGCCGTCATTTAGAGCGTGTACGCTAAATTTGCTTGCCGGGCAACAGTTTTCAACGTACACATAATTCAGCGTCGTAACGAAGCCGGATGGGCGCTTAATGCACTGAAAGATAATTGCTTTTCCGATAGATCGGGCTGCCTCGTCCAGTTTGGCTCGCCGCTGACTGGAATGCAATCCCCTACACTGATTGTGATTATCCACTCTTAATAACCGACTGTACCGCTCATACTTTTGTGTTGATTCATCGCGAAAAGACCGACCTTCGTGCCATGAGCCTTCGTGCCAAGGGAGAGACCAAATGCCCGTTAGCGATTTCGAACTGACGCAGATGTTCGAGCGCGTGCTGACGCTGTCCAAGGTGGACGCCACGCAGAGCGTCGCGGTGCTGAAGAGCGATTATTCCGACCCGCGCATCGCCAAGGCCGCGATGGACGCGGCGCAGCGGCTGGGGGCCAAGGTCTTCGGCGTGGAACTGCCGGCCTTTAACCACCCCAAGGCGATGGGGCTGGACATGACCGCCTATTGCGGCGACACGCCGCTGACCGGCAACCTCGCCGCCCAGCGCGCGCTTGAGGCGGCGGACCTGATCGTCGACACCATGATGCTGCTGCATTCGCCGGAGCAGGAGCAGATCCTGAAGACCGGTACCCGCATCCTGCTGGCGGTCGAGCCTCCGGAAGTGCTGGCGCGCATGCTGCCGACGGAGGAGGACAAGGCCCGCGTCAACGCGGCAGCCGAGCGGTTGAAGCGTGCACGCTCCATCTCCGTCACGTCCAAGGCCGGTTCGAATTTCCGCGCCAAGCTGGGCCAGTACCCCACGGTCACCGAATACGGCTTCGCCGACGAGCCGGGGCGCTGGGACCATTGGCCGAGCGGCTTCCTCTTCTCCTGGCCGGACGAGGGCAGTGCGGAAGGCACGCTGGTGCTGGACGTCGGCGACATCCTGCTGCCCTTCAAGACCTACACCCGCGAGAAGATCACGCTGGAGATCGAGGAGGGCTTCATCCGCCGCATCCACGGCGGGTTCGAGGCGGAATACCTGCGCGACTACATGGCCTACTTCAAGGATCCGGAGGTCTACGGCATCTCCCACATCGGCTGGGGCTTGCAGCCGCGGGCGCAGTGGACGGCCATGGGCCTGCACGACAAGAACGACGGCATGTGCATGGACGCCCGCGCCTTCTACGGCAATTTCCTGTTCTCCACCGGCCCCAACACCGAGGTCGGCGGCAGCCGCAAGACGCCCTGCCACATGGACATCCCCCTGCGCGGCTGCGACATCCACCTGGACGGCGAGCCGGTCGTGCTGGCCGGCGACGTGGTCGCCCCGGAAGCCTCGCGCGCGCCGTGATGGAGAAACGGGGGCTGTTGGCTGGCCTTTCTCAGGGCATTCGCAAGTGGCCGCTTAGCCCTCTCCCCTCTGGGGAGAGGGGATGGCTTCTCAGCCCATGCCACGGCTGTTATCCTGGCCGGCACGGCGGCCTCCGTTTCTTTCGGCCCGGGCGGGAGCTTCGGGCGTTCCATCGGTTCCCCCATTGGTTCCACTGCCAACCACGATCGTTCAGAAATTGTCCGCAATGCCGTCAGATTCGCCGCCCGACCGCAACAGCAACCCGGAACCCGCGTCGGACGACTATGTCTTCTCCGACCAGATCGGGCATTTGCTGCGCAAGGCCTACCAGCGGCACCTCGCGATCTTCCAGCGCAACGCCTGCGATCCGCAGCTGACCGCCGTGCAGTTCGTGACGCTCTGCGCCATCCGCGACAACGGCCCGAGTTCCCTGACGGAGCTGGTCAAGGCCACCGCCGTGGATCAGGCGACGATCCGGGGCATCGTGGAACGGCTGAAGGCCCGCGACCTGATCGACCAGACCTCCGACCCGCACGACCGCCGCAAGGTCATCAACAACCTGACCAACGCGGGCTGGCGGGTGCTGGAAGACATGGTGCCCTGCGCCAAGCAGATCAGCGAACTCACCATGGGCAGCCTGAACCCGGCGGAACGTCTGGCGATCACCTTCGTCCTGCGTAAGATGATCGAGCAGGACGGGGACGAGTGATCTCCCGCTGACGTCCGCATCCGAGGCGGGCGTCGTCGATCAAGAAGCCCCAAACGGTAAGCATAAGGGCCTGGAAGGCCGGCGCTCGGCGGTTCGCCGGTGCGGAGGAGCGTTATGGAAAAGACTGTGTCCCTGAAGGTCAACGGCCGCGACGTCCAGGTGACGGCGATGGCCGACACGCCGCTTCTCTACATCCTGCGCAACGACCTGCAACTGAACGGCCCGAAATACGGCTGCGGCCTCGGCGAATGCGGGGCCTGCACGGTCATCATGGACGGCGTGGCCGCGCGGTCCTGCGTGATTCCGCTGGCCGGGGCGGAGGGGCGGGAGGTCGTGACGCTGGAAGGGCTGGGCTCCTCCACCGAGCCGCACCCGGTGCAGCAGGCCTTCATCGCCGAGCAGGCCGCCCAGTGCGGCTATTGCATGAACGGCATGATCATGACCGCCAAGGCGCTGCTGGACCGCAACCCCAACCCCAGCCTGGACGACATCCGCCGCGCACTGTCCGGCAACCTGTGCCGCTGCGGCACGCATGTCGAAATCCTGCGCGCCGTGCAGCGTGCCGCGCGCGGCACCCGTTGAGCCCGTGGACCGCACCATGACGAAGAACCCCCACCCGACGCCGACCCGCGACGAGCTGCTGCGGTCGAGCGGCGTGCTGCTGATCGTCGACGACATCCAGCCCCCGCCCGGCCTCGTGCCCAAGGGCGGCACCCCGACGCCCAAGCCCAAGGAACTGGCGCTGTTCGTCGCTGTCTGCGAGGACGGGGCGGTCTACGCCTTCAACGGCCATGTGGACCTCGGCACCGGCATCCGCACGGCGCTGACCCAGATCGTGGCGGACGAGCTGGACCTGTCGATGGAGCAGGTCCACATGGTGCTGGGCGATACGGAGCGCGCGCCGAACCAGGGCGCCACCATCGCCAGCGCGACCATCCAGATCTCCGCCGTTCCGCTGCGCAACGCCGCCGCGGAGGCGCGCCGGTTCCTCCTGCAACGCGCCGCCGACCTGTTCGGCGTGCCCGTCGAGGATCTGCGGGTGGAGGAGGGGGTGGTGATCGCCGGGGAGGGCAACCGCCGCATCTCCTACGCCGAACTGGTCCAGGGGCAGCATTTCCAGATCCGCATCTCCGGCACCGCGCCATTGAAGAAGGCGGAGGATTACAAGCTGGTCGGCCGCGGCGCGCCGCGGGTGGACATTCCGGCCAAGGCGACGGGCGAGTTCACCTACGTGCACGACGTGCGCGTGCCCGGCATGCTGCACGGCCGGGTGGTCCGCCCGCCCTACGCCGGCATCGACAGCGGGGAGTTCGTCGGCAACAGCCTCGTGGGCGTGGACGACTCCTCCATCGCGCACATCCCCGGCGTGGTCGGGGTGGTTGTCATCCGCGACTTCGTCGGCGTGGTCGCCGAGCGGGAGGAGCAGGCGATCAAGGCCGCGCGGGAGCTGAAGGTCACCTGGAAGCCCTGGACGCAGAAGCTGCCGGACCTCTCGGACCTCGCCCAGGCGCTGCGCGACAACCCAAGCTCGCCGCGCAAGGTGCTGGACAAGGGCAACGTGGACGCGGCCATCGCCGGGGCCAGCCAGCGCATGAAGCGCACCTACGTCTGGCCGTACCAGATGCACGGCTCCATCGGCCCGTCCTGCGCGGTCGCGGATTACAACGACGAGCGGGTCAAGGTCTGGTCCGGCACGCAGAACCCCCACCTGCTGCGCGCCGACATCGCGTGGCTGCTGGAATGGGCGGAGGAGCGCGTCGAGATCATCCGCATGGAGGCGGCGGGCTGCTACGGCCGCAACTGCGCCGACGACGTGGCGGCCGACGCCGTGCTGCTGTCCCGCGCTGTGGGCCGACCGGTGCGCGTGCAGCTGACCCGCGAGCAGGAGCATGTGTGGGAGCCGAAGGGCACCGCGCAGCTGATGGAGGTGGACGGCGGCCTCAACGCCGACGGGACCGTCGCCGGCTACGACTTCGCCACCAGCTACCCGTCCAACGGCGCGCCGACGCTGGCGCTGCTGCTGACCGGGCGGGTCGATCCGGTGGGGGCGGTGTTCGAGATGGGCGACCGCACCTCCATCCCGCCCTACGACTACGACAACATGCGCGTCGTCATCAACGACATGGCGCCGATCGTGCGGGCCTCATGGATGCGCGGCGTGTCGGCCCTGCCGAACTCCTTCGCGCACGAATCCTACATCGACGAGCTGGCCTTCGCGGCCGGCGTGGATCCGGTGGAATTCCGCCTGCGCCACCTGCGCGACGAGCGCGCCGCCGACCTGATCAAGGCCGTGGCGGAACGCGCGGGGTGGGAGCCGCGCACCGCCCCGCAGCAGACCCCGCCGGACGGCGACGTGCTGCGCGGGCGTGGATTCGCCTACGCGCGCTACATCCACAGCAAGTTCCCCGGATTCGGCGCCGCCTGGGCGGCCTGGGTCGCCGACGTGTCCATCGACAAGCGGACCGGCGACATCGCCGTGACCCGCGTGGTGGTGGGCCACGACGCGGGCCAGATGATCAACCCGGACGGCGTGCGCCACCAGATCCACGGCAACGTCATCCAGTCCACCAGCCGCGTGCTGAAGGAGCAGGTGGCCTTCGAGGATTCGGTGGTCGCCAGCAAGGAGTGGGGCGGCTATCCGATCCTGACCTTCCCGGAAGTGCCGGACATCGACGTGCTGATGGTCCCGCGCGAAACGGAACCGCCGCTGGGCTCCGGCGAATCCGCGGCGGTGCCGAGTGCCGCGGCCATCGCCAACGCCATCTTCGACGCGACCGGCATCCGCTTCCGCGAATTGCCCATCACCGCCGAGCGCATGCGGGAGGCCTTGCACGGCCCTTCCGATCCCAGCGTCCCGCCGCCCGCGGAGCCGCCGAAGGGCGGGCGCAAACTCTCCAAATGGCTGACCGGCTCCATCGCCGGGCTGTGCGGCGCGCTGCTGGGCGTCGCGGCGACGGCGCTGCCCTTCCGGGCGGAGATCGCGCCCATCGCGAGGCCCTCCGCCGACACCTGGTCCGCCGCGACCATCGAGCGGGGCCGCCAGCTGGCGGCGGCCGGCGACTGCGCCGTGTGCCACACCACCGCGGACGGTGCGGTGAACGCCGGCGGTCTGGCCTTCGCGACGCCCTTCGGCACGGTCTACAGCACCAACATCACGCCCGACCCGGACACCGGCATCGGCAACTGGTCCTTTGCCGCCTTCGACCGGGCCATGCGCCAGGGGATCAGCCGCGACGGCCGGCACCTCTACCCGGCCTTTCCCTACACCGCCTTCCAGAACATCAGCGACGGCGACATGCAGGCGCTGTACGCCTACCTGATGGCGCAGGCCCCGGTCAGCAGCAAGGCGCCGGAGGCCGAGATGGCCTTTCCCTTCAACCAGCGCCCGCTGCTGGCCGGCTGGAACGCCCTGTTCCTGAACCGGACCAAGCACCAGCCCGACCCGCAGCAGACCGCCGAGTGGAACCGCGGCGCCTATCTGGTCAACGGCCTCGGCCACTGCTCCGCCTGCCATTCGCCGCGCAACGCGATGGGGGCGGAGAAGACGGGCGCCGCCTACCTCGCGGGCGGTGTGGTGGACGGCTGGGAGGCGCCGGCCCTGAACGCCCTGTCCAAGGCGCCGAAGCCCTGGACGGAGGACGACCTGTTCCAGTACCTGCGCACCGGCTTCTCCGACCGGCACGGCGTCGCCGCCGGCCCGATGACCGCCGTGGTCAAGGAACTGTCCACCCTGCCGGAGGCTGATGTGCGCGCCATGGCCGTCTACCTCGCCTCGCTCGGCACCGGAGCCGAGGCGTCGGCGGCCCAGCCCGTAGCGGCAACGGCCCCGCCGGTGCCGACGACCGCGTCGCTCAGCAACGGGGAGCGCATCTTCAACGGTTCCTGCAAGGCCTGCCACAGCGACGGGACCGGGCCGGTGCTGTTCGGAGTCAGCCCCTCCATGGGCGTCAACACCAACGTCCACAGCGACTCGCCGGACAATCTGGCGCGCGTGATCCTGCACGGCATCGCCCAGCCGGCCACCCGCGACCTGGGCTACATGCCGGCCTTCAAGGACAGCCTGTCGAACCGGCAGACCGCCGACCTGCTGGCCTACCTGCGCCACCGCTTCGCGCCGGACAAGCCGGCCTGGGAGAGTCTGGAGTCCGCGGTCGCCACGGCGCGGGCGAATCCGGGGACGCACTAAACATACAGGCCGAAAAAAAATAGGCCGGAACGGGACGCTCCCCGTTCCGGCCGCTCTGCTTCAAGCGGAAGTGGTCGTCAGAACTGTTCGTCAGACAGGCGATGTGATGGTGACGACCTGCGGCATGGTGCTCAGGAAGTCGTGGCCGGCATCGGTGGTTTCCACGAGCACGCCGGTGGAGGAACGGCCGCGGATCAGGATGTCGGCACGGCCGGCGGAGCGCACGGCGTTGCCGAAGGCGGAAGCGGCCGCATCGGCGCGGACGCGGACTTGTGCTGGAACAAGACCGACGGTGTCGGTCGGCGCAATCAAACGAACCTCGAAACGATGAAGCTCTGTGGCCATGAAACTGCTCGCAGCAAGATTGGGCCGGCGCACCCGACCGGCGGTCGGGCTATAAGAAGAGTAGGACGGAATGGGGCGCTTGGGTTGTGTCTTCTTGGGATCCGAGCCATGAGCGTAACAGAATCCGGCCGGGGTTCTTCCCTTAAGACCCCTTGTCGGCGCCACGGCAATGGCGAGCCCGAATTCCGGTCTCTCGAACGGTTATCCCGGAAGAAAATGCATAGAACGAACGGTTTGGCACTTTGGAGCGATCGCGGGGGATTCCCATGGCGACTCGGGTGCGCTAGAATCGGTGCCGGTTCTGCTGATCGCCGCAACATCTGGTCCGAATGGCCCGCCACACCGACCTCCACGCCGAACATCCCGCGCTGCCCGACGCCCGCTGCTGCGAACATTGCGGCCGGCCCCACGGGCACACGCTGCGCTGCCTTCCCGATGGCCGCTGGCTCTCGCCCGATGGCCGATGGTTCGGGGCCGACGGCGATCCCGCGCCCTGGCCCGACGTGGTGGACTATGCCGGGGTCCGCACCTCGCGCAGCGTCGTCGGTCTGTACCGGCGGACCCGCGCCGCGCAGGCGGAGCGGGCGGCCGGCGAGCGGCAGAGGCTGTGCCGACGCTGCTTCCTCATCGCCGGGCGCGACGCGCACCGGCAAACGGCGCGCGTGCGGTCGCTGATGCGCTTCGCATTGGGCGACCTGTTCGACGGGGCCTATTCGGTCTGATTCATCACTGTCTGAACGGGCGCCCCCACGCCAGCGCCGCCACGATGGAGTTGCGCCGTCCGCCGATGGCCTGACACTATCGCGGGCGCTTTTCATCACCAGCCCACCAGCCACGCCCAGCCAGACACGCCATGACGACGAAACCGACGGTCCTCAGCCTCTCCCGCCAACTGGACGAGGGTGCCACCACCAGCCTTGCCCTGGTCGAAGCCTCCCTGGCCGCGATCGCTGCCGGCGGGGAGCAGGCCGCCAAGACCTTCACCGCGGTGCACGCCGCGTCGGCGCGCGATGCCGCCCAGGCCCAGGATCTGCTGCGCCGCGCCGGGCAGCACCCGTCGCCGCTGGCGGGACTGCCGGTGTCGATCAAGGACCTGTTCGACGAGGCCGGGCACACCACGCTGGCTGGTTCCAAGGCCCTGGCCGGCGCGCCACCCGCCACCCGCGACGCCGATGCGGTTGCCCGGCTGCGCGCGGCCGGCGCCGTCGTCGTCGGCCGCACCAACATGACGGAATTCGCCTTTTCCGGCGTCGGCATCAACCCGCATTACGGCACCCCCGGCAACCCGGCCGATCCCGCCCGCATCCCCGGCGGCTCGTCCTCCGGCGCGGGGGTGTCGGTGGCGGCGGGCTATGTGCCGCTGGCGCTGGGCACCGACACCGGCGGGTCCGTGCGCATTCCGGCGGCGCTCTGCGGCATCGTCGGCTTCAAGCCGACGCAGCGGCGCGTGTCCCTGCGCGGCTCGGTGCCCCTGTCCTGGACGCTCGACTCCATCGGCCCGCTGGCCCGAACGGTGGAATGCTGCGCCATCGCCGACGCCGTTCTGGCCGGCGAGGCGGAGTGGGTGCCGCCGCCGGTCGGACTGGCCGGCCTGCGCTTCGCCGTGCCGCAGTCCGTGGTGCTGGATGATCTGGCGGAGCCGGTCGCCCGCGCCTTCGACGCCGCCTGCCGCCGCCTGTCCGAAGCCGGCGCCCGCATCGTCGAGATCCCCATGGCGGAACTGGCGGACATCGGCCCGGCCAACGCCAAGGGCGGCTTTTCCGCCGCGGAATCCATCTATTGGCACGGCGCGCTGCTGGATGAGAAGGGCGACCTCTACGACCCGCGCGTGCGCGTGCGGATCGAGCGCGGCCGGTCGATGAGCGCCGCCGACTACATCGACGTGACCCGGCGCCGCGCCGACCTGATCGCCCGCGCCGACCGGACGACGGCGGACTATGACGCCCTGCTGATGCCGACGGTGCCGGTTCCTGCCCCGCGGCTGGAGGAGTTCGCGGCGGATGCGGACTTCGCGCGGCTCAACGTGCTGTTGCTGCGCAACTGCTCCCTTTTCAACTTCCTCGACCGTTGCGCGGTCAGCCTGCCGATGCAGGAGGCGGGCAGCCTGCCCAGTGGCCTGATGCTGGTGGGGGCGACCGGCGCCGACCGGCGCCTGCTGGCCGTCGCCGCGGCGGTCGAAGCGGCGGTGTCGCCCGTGCAGTAGTGCTGGCGATTTCACGTCCGTGAACCGGCGGTTGCGTCTAGTCCGAATGGACGAAGTCTCCTGCGATTCGCCCGTTTCTTGAGTGGACACCCGTCGACTTTTGGACGATTCTTTCTTGTATTGAAGCCGCCGGTTGTCATGCCGGCGGTTTTTTTCTTTTCGGAACGCCATTTGCCCTATGGCATCCGAGGGAAATTTGGCCCTGATTGCTTCAACCCTGCTGGAATACGACCGCCAGGCATTTACCTTCTATAGGGCTTGATGGCACGCTTGGGAGACAAGGCGATCAGGCCGGTGAGTGGCCGGGGAGTGAAACGTGAAGACAGCCGCGATGGCCGCCCGCTCCGGATCTCCCATTCGGCGCCTGCTGGCCCTGCTCCTGCTGATGGCTCTTCCGCTTCTGGCCTTCGAGATCGTCAGCATCGTCCAGTTGCGGCAGGCCCGCGAAGAGGAAATCCGCCAGGACGCGAGCCGTGTCCTGGATCTGGTCGAGGCCGAGCAGAAGCGCATCGTCGACGGCATCCACAACGTCCTGATCGCCCTGACCGAGACGGGCCTGGGGCAGATGGATCCCGCGACCTGCCGGCAGACCCTGGAGCGGATCAAGGACCGGTACCCGAACTATCTGGCGATCAACGCGGCCGGTAAGGACGGCGTCGTCTGGTGCTCGACCGTGCCGTCGGCGATCGGCCTTTCGGTGGCCGGCCGCACCTACCGCCAGGATGCCCTGAAGACGGACGACGTCGTCACCGGGCAGTTCATCATGTCCGTGACGACCGGCCGTCCGGCCATTCCCATCGCGCGCTCCTACCGCGGGGCCGACGGGCAGCGGGACGGGTCGGTCGTGGTCCTGCTCGACACCACGTGGCTGGAACATTACCTCGTCGAGAAATCCCTGCCGCAGGATGCGTCCATCCTCATCGCCGACAGCGGCGGGACGGTGCTCGCCCGCGTTCCCGAAATTCCGGGTCTGGTCGGGCACCCCATGCCGGCGCGATACCGGTTCATGCTGGACAGCACGAACAAGGGCGTCGTCGATATTCTGGACCTGGACGGCGTGCAGCGGATCACCGCCTACTCCCCCCTCGTGGCCGGCGTCCGGAACCTCTACATCCAGGTCAGCATCGACAAGGCGAAGGCCCTGCGGGCGGTCGATGTGGCGGTCCTGCGCTCCCTGCTGATCTTTACGGTACTGCTGCTGATCACCGGCTTGGGGGCGGCCTGGGGCATCCGCCGATTCATCCGTGTGCGGGAGGAGGCGCAGCAGAGCGCGCTCAAGACCGCGGCGGTGCTGGCCAGCACCGTGGACGGGGTGATCGAACTCGACCGGGGGTGGCGGTTCACCTACCTGAACGACAAGGCGAAGGACCTGATCGCGCAAGGGCGCGACCTGCTGGGCCAGTCGCTGTGGGAGGCCTTTCCCGAACTGGTGGACAGCCCCCTGTGGGACAAGGCGCACGAGGCGATGGCGAAGCAGACGCCCACCGACGCCGAGTTCCAGGGAGCGCGCACAGGCCGCTGGTTCTGGATGCGGGCGTTCCCGTCGCCGGACGGGCTGTCCGTCTATCTGCTGGACATCACCCGGCGCCGCAAGGCCGAGGAGGAACTGCGCGACAGCCAGAACCACCTGAATCTGGCCCTGGAATCCGCCCAGGCCGGGACCTTCGACTGGGATTTGCGCACCGGCCAGGGCTTCTGGTCGGAGGAGGGCTTCCGCATCTTCGGCCTGGACCCGGACAAGGACGTGGCCAACACGGACACGTGGCGGAGGATCCTGCATCCCGATGACCGCGACACCGCCCAGGTCATCAGCCAGACGCAACTGCTCGAAGAGCAGAAACCCTATTTCCGCCTGGAATACCGCATCATCCTCCCGAACGGGGGGTTGCGCTGGATCACCTCCATCGGGCGCGTCCACTACGGCGCCAACGGCAGGCCGCTGCGGATCAGTGGCCTGAACATCGACGTCACCGAGCGCCGGGTGATGGAGGAGACCCTGCGCCGCACCGAGGAGCGCCTGACCATCGCCCTGGCCGCGGCGGAGGCCGGCATCTGGGATTACGACGCGTACAACGGCGCCCTGACCTGGTCGGACGGCATGTTCTCCCTGTACGGCGTCGAGCAGGGCAGCTTCGTGCCCTCGGCGGACGCCTTCTACGAACTGGTCCATCCCGACGACCGGGAAGCGGTGCGCACCTTCACGCGCGAGGTCCTGGAAACGAAGCGGCCGGACTACCGGGTGGAGTTCCGCATCAACAACCCGAAGCTGGGGCTGCGCTGGATCATGGCCATCGGCCGGCCGATCTACGACGCCGGCGGGCGGCCGGTGCGGCTGGGCGGACTGAACATCGACATCACGGCGCGCAAGGGCATGGAGCAGGCCCTGCGGGACGCCAAGGCGAAGGCCGACGAGGCGAACGTGTCCAAGTCGAAGTTCCTGGCCGCGGCCAGCCACGACCTGCGCCAGCCCTTGCAGTCGGCCCTGCTGTTCGCGGGCGTCCTGCACCGCTATGTCGGCGACGAGCGCGGGCGCGGCCCGCTGCTGTCCCTGGAGCGCGCGCTGGACACGCTGAAGAACCTGCTGGACAGCCTACTCGACGTGTCGCGGCTGGATGCCGGCGTGATCGTGCCGCAGTTCGCCGACCTGCCGCTGGGGCCGCTGCTGGACGAAATCCAGGCCGCCTATGCCCCGATCGCCGCCAGCAAGGGACTGGAATTCGGCGTGGAGCAGCCCTGTGCGCCGCTGGCCGTGCGCAGCGACCGCCTTCTTCTGGGGCGCATGCTGCGCAACCTTGTGGAGAACGCCATCCGCTACACCGAACAGGGCCACGTGTGCATCGACTGCGTCCCGACGCCGGACGGGGTCAGCATCCGGGTGCGCGACAGCGGCATCGGCATTTCCGCCGAGCATCTGGCCAAGGTGTTTGAGGAGTTCCATCAGGTCGGCAACCCGGAACGCGACCGGAGCCAGGGGCTGGGGCTCGGCCTTGCCATCGTGCAGCGCCTGTCCAGGCTGCTCCACCATCCGGTGCATGTCCGGTCGGAGCCGGGCCAGGGCTCGACCTTCTCCATCGAGGTGCCGGCTGCCGCCGAACCTCTAGCCGAACTGCCGGCGGTGCCGGAGCCGGTGAACGACACGCCGGGGCGCGACCGGCTGGCCGTTCTGGTCGACGACGACACCATCGTGCTGACCGGGCTCCGCACGGTCTTCCGGGAATGGGGCTACGACGTGGTCATCGCCGGCTCCGCGGAGCAGGCGCTGGAACGGCTGAACATCGTCGCGCGCGTGCCGGACATCATCATCGCCGACTATCGCCTGCGCGAACGGAAGGTCGGCACGGACGCCATCGTGAGAATCCGGGAGCAGGTCGGGCACATGGTTCCGGGCGTCATCCTGACCGGCGAGATCGGTCCGGAGTGCGATCGCGACGCGGAAATCCACGGCCTGACGGTCGTGCACAAGCCCGTGACCCCGCGCCAGCTGCTGGCCGTGGTCCAGCGGCTTCTGGAGCCCGCCGCGGAAGCCCAGGCCGGCGGTCATGGGGCATGACCGCCGGCAGGGCCGGGTCAGGGATGGCTGCCGGCCTTTACCAGCGGGCGATCCCCATGACCTTGGCGGCCTGGACCACCGCGGCGCGGCCGGTCTTCATCTTGGCCTCGGGGAAGGTGTTGAACTCGTCGCGCGCTTCCTGAAGGAGCTGGGTCCCGTGAGTCTGCGGCGAGCCCTTGCCCTGGGTGTGCTTGTCGTGTGACTTCGCGGCGGATTTGCTTCCAGCTTTGACAAGAATGGCGCGGGCCTTGTTGTAATCCTCGTCCGAAATGCTGGCCATTGTGTCTCTCCCTCGGCTGCATATGGTAATAATCAGGTGCAGAAATCCTAGGCAGGGCACTCTTTGGCCGTCACTGTGGACAATATCCAAACTGGACGCATTCGGAGCGGGCCGGACGGCAGGCGTTGCCGGGCCTGGATGATCTTGTCCGTTCCCGAGGATAATTCGGATAAGGTGGCATTTTATTCGAATGCTCAAGCTTGCATTCGCCGTGCTCAGCCCCATCTCGCGCGATTGCGGTGATCTGCGGTACGATGGGCCGTGGCCGCAAGGGACCATTCACGCAAGACTGTCGGTGCATCGGTTATGAAGGTTGACGAGTATCTGGGCTTCCGCAAAGGCGACGAGGTGCTCGACGCGGCGGAACTGACGGCCGGGACGGCGCGGATCAAGGAGATCCACATCGTGCCGGACGACATGGGGCTGGCCGCCATCGCGGTCATGGAGAATGGCGCGGAACGGTACATCACCCAGCTGAAGAAGGTCGGGCGCCACGCCTCGGACAGCCGGCCGAGCAACGTGACGCGGCTGCATGGCTGAGGCTGTGCCCGGTGCGCCGGGTCTCTTCGTCCCGCGCGGGCACCAGATCGAGGCCCGCGACGCCATCCTCGCGCACCGCCGGGCCGGGCGGCCGGGCTTCCTGCTGGGCGACCGCACGGGCCTGGGCAAGACGCTGTCGGTCTGGCTGGCCGTGGCGGCCATGCCGGAGGAGGACGTGCTCGTCGTCTGCCCGAAGAGCGCGCTCGCCCACTGGCGCCGCACCATCGCCCGGTCGGGCTGCGCGCCGAAGCGCGTGACGCTGATCAACTACGAGCGCACCAAATCCCTGCTGAAGCCGGTCGCGGCCAGCACCCGCCGGTCCACGCGGGCCAAGAACAACGAGCTTGCCAAGCATGGCGAGCCGAAGCGGATCTGGCCCATCGTCATCTTCGACGAGAGCCACCGGCTGCGGAATCCGTCGGCGCAGCAGACCATGGCCTGCCGCACCGTCGCCGACGCCGCGGCCTTCCGCGTCTACATGAGCGCCACCGCGGGGCAGGCGCCGCACGAGTTGGCCTACCTCGGCGCGTTGCTGGGCCACGCCGCGGGGGTGGACACGGCCGACATCGGCGGCTTCCGCAACCTGATGAAGCGGCTGGGCATCGGCAAGGCCAAGGGGCGCTGGAAGAACTGGACGTGGGAGCCGAACGAGCGGGACTGCCGCCTGATGGCCGACCTGCTCTACCAGGGGCCGAACGCCATCGGCCTGCGCCGGACCCCGGAGGACATCGCCGGCTGGCCGGAGGTGGAACGGGCGCTGGAACCCACCGAACTGGACCGCGAGGAACGGCGCCTCTACGACGCCACATGGCGCGAGTTCCGGCGGGAGTTCGGCCTTGCCGGCGGCAGCACGCGGCGGCCTCAGGGCTGGGCCGCCGACCTGCGGTTCCGGCAGAAGGGGTCGCTGCTGCGGGTGCGCGGCACGGTCGATTTCGTCGAGGAACTGCTCGGCAACAACCACGTGGTCGCCGTGTCGGTGGCCTTCCTGGAGACCGCGGCGCTGCTGGAGGAAAGCCTGCGCGGGCGGGGCTGGCGCGTCGGCCGGATCACCGGGGAGAGCGACGCCGACGCCAACGAGGCCACCCGCATCGCCTTCCAGACCGGGGAACTGGACGTCGTCGTCTTCACGGTGACGGAGTCCATCTCGCTCCACCAGGGGGAAATGCCGGGCGGCGATGCGCCGCGCGCGCTGGTCGTCCACGACCTGCGCTATTCCGCCATCCAGATGCAGCAGATCGAAGGGCGCTGCCACCGCGACGGCCGCAAGGCGACGGTCTGGTACGCCTACGCCGAGGATACGGTGGAGGAGCGGGTGGCCGAAGCCGTCGTCGCCCGCATGCGGTCCATGGACGCCATGGCGGGCGACGACACCAGCATGCTGGACGACATCTTCACGATCCTGCGAGCGTTCGTGGAGGAACGTCAGGCGGCGTGATCGCCTCCCGCCTTTTCTTTGCATGATTTGCGTTACGAACTGTCATGAACCGCGATCATTTCCGGCGGCCAGCGGATGCACGTCGTGCATCCCCACCGTGACATCGTTTCATTTGAGACAGTGAGGTTCGGGGACTAGATGTATCTCCGAAACCAAGCCATGACGGCAAACACCACTACGACCTCGGCGCCTAATCGGCGAACAAACAACGAAGAGTAATGGCCGACCGCCATCCTGGTCTCGACGCATTGAAATTCGAGAAATGCGTCCGCTAAACTGTCTGATATGAGGCTTATCATGAACGTCCGTGCGCTTTCCGCCGCTGTCATTGCGGCCACCGCCCTCGTTTCGTCCGCCGGCATCGCCTCCGCGCAGCAGGCCGGCCCCGCCGACGCCGCCTTCGCCGCGCAGCTCAACGAGGCGGCCAACGCCGCGCGCAACAACGTTCCCGCCGGCATCGGCCGCGACGAGATGCTGATCGTCAACCGCTACCTGAAAATCGCGGAAGACTTCTACAACCAGGGCCAGACGGCCCGTGCGCAGTCCTACCTGAACTTCGCGCGCGGCGAACTGGGTCTGCGCAACTCCTCGACCGCCGTTGCCGGCAACGCGCAGACCGCGGCGCGCTGACCCCGTCCGGGGCGCGGCGCGGTCCTCCGATCCTGCTGGTCGGCTTTGCGGGCGTCAGGGAAGGTGCTTCCCCCTCCATCCGGCACCTTCCCGAAGCGCCTGCAACCCTGACCGTCGCGCAAAGCCCTGGTCGCGGGCGCCTTCCGGACCAACGTAAGTGCCCGGCCTGGGAGAGCGGCCCCACAGGGGCGTCCGGGCCATGGTCGGTTCCGTTACGCGGGTCATGGTCTGGTTATGCATTCGGGTGCCTTCGATCTGAATCTGTTGCGCGTGTTCGATGCCGTGATGGAAGAGCGCAGCGTGCTGCGCGCCGGGCACCGTGTCGGGCTCAGCCAGTCGGCGGTCAGCCACGCGCTGAACCGGCTGCGCTACACCATGAAGGATGACCTGTTCGTCCGGACCCCGGAGGGCATGACGCCGACGCCGCGCGCGCTGGAGATCGCCGTCCCGGTCCGCGAGGCGCTGGCGCAGCTTGAGGCGACGCTCGGCCCCGACGAGTTCGTTCCCGCGGAGGCGAAGCGGACCTTCACCCTGGCGGCCAGCGACTACGTCACCGCCGTTCTGGTGCCGCCGCTGCTGCGCCGCATGAAGGCGGCGGCACCCAACGTGGACCTGCACGTCGTTCCGGTCGGCCGGTTCGGGCTGGTCGAGAAGATCGACATGGGGCAACTCGACGTTGCCATCTCGGTGTTCTCGACGATTCCGCAGCGCTTCTCCGTCCTCGACCTGCTGCCGGAAGGGGAGGTGTATGTGGTCCGTGCCGGGCACCCGCTCGGCACCGGCCCGTTGACGCTGGAGGGGCTGGTGGCGTTCCCGCACGCAGTGGTGGCGCAGGAGCGGCCCGACGGCGACGACGAGTATTTCGTCGAGCGCGGCCTGGGCTGGAAGGCCTTCATGTCCAACCGCGTGGACCTGGAGCGCATACTGGCGGAGCACGGCTGGAAACGACGCATCGCCGTCGTCCTGCCGCACTTCCTGGCCCTGCCCATGGTGCTGAGCGAATGCGACCTGATCGCGGCCATGCCGGGACGCCTCGCGAAGCGGCTGGCCACGCGCTACGACCTGCAAATCTTCGACCCGCCCTTCCAGGGCCGGGCGCTGACCATCCAGGCCGTCTGGCATTCGCGCAACGACAAGGACCGCGCCCAGATGTGGTTCCGCAGCAACCTCGCCGCCGTGGCGCAGGAGATCAACGAAACCTGACGGGCTCGACGGCGCGCCTATGGGCGCCCGGCGGGCCATTCCTTTCCGTAGATTCCGTTAGAGACATGAACAAGAACGACGTTGTCGGCGCCTGGGTGGCCTGCGCCGTGATCTTCGCCGCCGCCTTCGGCGGCATGGCCCTGGTGTCTGGCGATTCCGCGCCTCACCGTCCGCCCGTGCAGGCCGCCGAGCGGCCCGCCGCCATGATTCCCGCCGCCATGATTCCCGCTGCCGTGATTCCCACCCCGGCCATGATCCCCGTGCACGCCGTTACGGCGGCACCCGCCTCCACGCGCG
>Ga0065721_10004995_pt1 | contig 24699 bp, 20 predicted proteins | sample Mesricmetagenome_FD_59108 | JGI IMG/M metagenome (GOLD analysis project Ga0065721, IMG submission 59108) | Mesophilic microbial community from rice straw/compost enrichment Sample: eDNA_1 v2 (version 2) | ecosystem: Engineered > Solid waste > Grass > Composting > Bioreactor | place: USA: Davis... | reverse complement strand
GCTCGGGCATGTCGCCCGCCACCTTGAAACTCGCCTTCGAGCCCTTCTTCAGCACCAAGTCCAGCTACGGAGGCACCGGCCTCGGCCTGAGCCAGGTCCATGGATTCGTCCGGCAAAGCGGCGGACGCGTCGAGCTCGCCAGCGAACCGGCCAAGGGCACGAGTGTGAGAATTCTGTTGCCGGCCGCCGAAACTGGCGCAAGCCTGCCACGCCGCGAAAGCATCGACGCGCCTGCAGGCCCGATCGCGCGCGGCAGCCAGAATCAGATCATCCTGGTCGTCGAAGACCATACCGAAGTGCGCAACTACGCAGTGGCGAGCCTGAGCGGACTGGGCTATGGCGTGATGGAAGCGGCCGACGCCTTCGCGGCCCTCCAGATTCTCGAGCGCGAGCCCGCGATTGCCATGCTGTTCACCGATCTGGGCCTGCCCGGCGGCGTGGACGGCAAGAGGCTCGCGGAGCAAGCCCGCAAGCTGCGTCCGAGGCTGCCAGTGTTGATCACCAGCGGCTATGCGAACGATCTACTGAAAGCGGACGGGCGGCTGGACGACAGCTTCGAGCTGCTCAACAAGCCGTTCACGCTGCCCTCGCTCGCGCGGCGCGTTCACGAGCTGTTGGCGCGGCCAGCCTCGGACGCCTGCATCCTGGTGATAGAAGACGAACCGCTGGTGCGAATGTACATAACAGACATTCTTGCCGACGACGGCTTGCAGGTCGAAGCAGCAGAAACATTCGCGGCCGGGCTGAACGCACTCGACACGCTCGGGGACCGATTGTCGGGCGCCATCATCGATCTGACTTTGCCGGACCGGTCCGGCGCGCAGATCGTGTCCGAGATCCGGCGCCTCCGGCCTCTACTGCCCATCGTGGTCGCAACCGGCGGCGCCACGGCCGAGGTGCGTGAGCAATTCCAGCAGGATGGACGGCTGCGAGTGCTGTCCAAACCGTTCGATCGGCGCGCGCTGATCGATGCATTGAAGGCACTTGGCGTGCCCTACCCGCAAGCCGACTGAGCCAGGTGAGCTCGCGTCAGTCGGTGTCGCGAGCGCGACCTGCCGGCGCCTCGCCGAATGAATATCTCACGCCGAGCCACGCGCCGAACGGCGCACCGGGGCCGCGAAACTGCTCGGGGGCGGGCTCCAGACCCTGCGCGGGACCGAACGTTCGGTCGGGACCTGTGAAGAAGTTCTCGCCCACCACGCCAAAGTTGAAATAGCGCCGATCGAACAGGTTGTTGATACGGGCGAACACCTCGAACCTTTTGGTAGCAAGATAGCGCGCGTCGAGATTCACGACCGTGTAGCTCGGCAGCTGACCGTTGCGGTCCTGATTGTTCTCGTCTCCGCGAGCATAGACCCCTGCACTGGTCAGGACATTCGCACCGATGAACAGGGTCGGTGTGACGGTCCAGTCGGCCCGCACTTTGAGCACATGCCGTGGAGTGCTCGGAATTCGATCGCCCGGTTCGACCTGGATGATCCCTGCTTCATCCGCACTGGAGTTCGCCGGGCTGTTCTCGGCGAATGACGAACGAAAGGTGGCGTCGAGAAACGTATAGCGGACCGCGAACGATACGGGTTCGCGCTGAGTTTCCAGCCCCAGCTCCACGCCCTGGCGCCGCGTGCCGCCTACGTTCGCGAAAAAACCTGCATTGGTCGCGCCGGCACCGGCACTGATGAAAGTAATGTCGTTCTCCAGGCGCGTCCGATACACGGCCGCACTCCAGCGCCACGATGTCGCCATGCGCCCGCGGGCACCGACTTCGATGGTCTTGGATATCACCGCCGCGAGCGGCGGATCGGCGAGAAAATCATTCGGCAGCTTGCACGCCGCATTCGGGTCGGCGCACGTCAGCTCGATCGCGGTGGGCGCACGCATGCCTTCGTTGTAGCTCGCGTAGGCGGTGAGGTCCTGCGTTGGATTGAAGTTGATGCCCAGGGCAGGATTGAGCCGCGAGAACGAGTGCTCGCCGTTCAGCAGGGGCGCCTCGCCGCTGCGATCCTCGATGCGAACGCGGGCATGGTTGTAACGAGCCGATGCCGACAACGTCCACTCGGCATTCAGGTTGAAGGTATCCGCAAGGAACGCGCCGAGGTAGCGCGTGCTGGTGTCGGCGTCCGTCTCCAGCTCGAAGTCGTCGATGCCGATCGTGTTTCGATCTGGAGTGAACTCGGCATCCTGCGAGCGCTGCGTGAAGCGTGCGTCGGCGCTATCTGCGGTTGCACCGAGCATGAGCTGATTCTTGCGGCTGCCCCACTCGTGGTTCAGCACCAGTTGCAGGCCGCCGCCGTAACTCTCCTGCTCGATATCGGACGCATCGTTGGTCGCCTGGAGGCCGGTCTCGAAGAAATCGTCGTTGACGTTGCTGCTGAGATTGCTCGTCCGGTAGTTGCGGTAGTAGAAGTTGCCGCCGAACAGCACCTCGTCGCGAAAGAAGTGACTGCCCTTGACGGTCACGAATGCCAGCTCGTTCTCGTTCTCGTCCGGAAACGTATAGGCCTGCCGGATGTCGTCGAGAAACGAGCGCGGCAGCGTTTGTGTCCCCTGCAGCTCGTTGTCCGCTGCCGTAAAACTCACATCCAGATCGCTGGTCTGGTTTTGCCAGCCAACCTTGCCGAAGAACCGTCGGACCCGGCTGGGATTGTGATCCGCCCAGCCGTCATCGTCGGTGGCATCGGCAGTGATGAACCAGTCGAGCTCGCCGCGCGAGCCGCCCCAATCGAATTCACCGGACTTGCGGCCGAACGAGCCGCCCGACAGCTCGACACCGCCGCCGGGAAACTGCGCTCCGCTTTTTGTGTAAACGGCCAGCGCGCCCCCCAGCGTGTTCAGGCCGAACGCCGGGTTGGAGCCCGGAATGAGCTGAATGCTGGCGATGGCGGACTGTGGAATGAGATCCCAGTTCACGACGTCGCCGAAGGGCTCGTTGACCCGCACTCCATCCTGAAACACCGAGACGCCCTGCGGCGTCCCCAGCAGCGGCGATGCGGTGAAGCCGCGCAAGCTGATGTCGGGCTGATACAGATTGCCTTGGGCGGCATTCGAGGAGATCCCCGTCGGATTCTGCTCCAGATAATCGGTCGCCGTGGCCTGACGCTGTCGCGCCAGATCCTTGCTGGTGTAGATCTGCACGTTGGCGGGCACGTCGCGGAGCGCAGTGCCGAGGCCCGGCAGCGGCGTGGTCCCGACCACCACCACTGTCGGCATTTCCAATGCTTCCGCGCGGTTCTGCCCCGGTTTCTCCTGGGCCTGCGCCGACGCAGCCGCGGCTACGCAGATCGTCAACCTAGCTCGGGTTCTCCAGGCTGAAGGTCGCGCTGTCATCGTCGTAAGCAAATATTTCGGCATAACGACCCCAGCTGATCACTGCTCGCAGCGTCTGCTCGGCTGCTTGCGCCGTCATGTAGTCTTGCAACTCGTCGGAGAAACGGCTCATCGGCGCCACATGCGAGGCACGCTCATCCAGAATGCGCCGGATGTGGGCTGCGAGCGCTACATAGCTCAGCAGATGGCTCGCAAAGATCCGCTTGCGTTCATCGACGCTGGCGCTCGCAAACGCCATGCCCGGCTCCAGCAGCCGGATGTCGCCGCCTTCGACCTCCGCCAGCCGCATCATCTGCAAGGTCTCGGCGACAGGAAACAAATCGTCGATCTCCATCTGCAACCGCGACGCGATCTCCGGCAGATCCGCTTTGCCGTCGAATGGCTCGGAGGCGAGCGCCTCCATCAGGCCCGACAGCAGATTCGACGATACGCGCGGGAGAATCGTGCCGATGCCCAATCCCTGTAAACCTTCGGGCCGAAGCCCGGCCGCACCCGGTCGTGCGCGAGCCGTCATCTCCACGTAAATGCGCTCGACCAGGGCGCGAAAGGCCGGGTCGAGACGATTGCGTGGCTGCGGCAGTGTCACGCCGATTTCGGAAAGCACCCGGCCCGGATTGCTGCCGAACACGAGAATGCGATCGCACATGAGCACCGCCTCCTCGATGTTGTGCGTGACCAGGATGACCCCCTTGATCGGCATTCGACCTTCGGACCACAAATCGAGAAAGTCGGTACGCAGCGTCTCGGCCGTCAGTACATCGAGTGCGGAAAACGGCTCGTCCATGAGCAGGATGTCGGGATGCACGACCAGTGCCCGCGCGAAACCGACGCGTTGACGCATGCCGCCGGAAAGCTCGCGGGGATAGGCCGATTCGAAACCGTCGAGCCCGATCAGATCGATGGCCGCCAGCGTCCGCTGACGAATCTCGGCCTTGGGCAGGCGCTGCGCTTCGAGCCCCAGCGCCACGTTCTCGAACACGCTCAGCCAGGGAAACAGGGCAAAACTCTGGAACACCATCGCCACGCCCGGCGCGGGACTCGAGATCGGCTTGCCCAGATAGCGCAGCGTCCCGGCGTTCGGGCTCGACAGGCCGGCGATCAGGCGCAGCAGCGTCGACTTGCCCGAGCCGGAGCGGCCCAGCAAGCCCAGGATCTGCCCCTGCCGCAGCTCCAGGTCGACCGCATCGAGCACCAGCAGCTCGCCTCCGTCCGGCTTCGGAAAAGCCTTGCGGACCTGCTCGATCTGCAGCAGCGGCTCGGCAGCGCTCATCGACCCTCCACAAGTTCAGGCGAGACGAAAGCTTCGCTCAGCGTAGTAGTACAAGGGACGCCAGAACAATCGATTGATGGTGACGACGAACAGGCTCATGGTGGCGACGCCGAGCACGGTGCGGTGAAAGTCGCCCTCGGCAGTGGCGGAGGCAATGTAGGCGCCCAGGCCGTGCGCTCTCACTTTGCTGTCGCCCCAGCTCGCCAGCTCCGCAACGATCGAAGCATTCCACGAGCCGCCCGAAGCGGTAATCGCGCCGGTTACGTAGAACGGGAAGATTCCAGGCAATCCCACCCTGCGCCACCACAACCAGCCGCGCACCTGAAGGTTTTGCGCCGCGTAGCGCAGCTCGCCGGGCAAGGCCGATGCGCCGGCAATCACGTTGAACAGGATGTACCACTGCGTGCCCAGAATCATCAGCGGGCTCAGCCAGAGGTCGGGATTGAGATTGCCTCGGACGATGCCGAACACGACCACCGGGAACAGCAGATTCGCCGGAAACGCCGCGAGAAACTGCGCGATCGGCTGCACGATCCGGGTCGCTTTGGGCCGCAGCCCGACCCAGACACCGACCGGCACCCAGATCAGGCTCGCGATCGCGATCAGCACGAACACTCGCAGCATCGTGATCGCGCCGAGCTCGATCACCTCCAATCCGTCGGACCAGCTCGTGTGCGCAACCAGCCCTCGCGCGCCCTGCCAGCTGACGACGATCAAGACCGCGACGATGACGCTCAACCAGATCGTATTGGCCAGGCGGTGCGTGCGCGAGGGATGTGATATTCGAGTGCTCGATACTCGCGGCGCCAGACGATTCGTCCATTGCGCCAGCGTGCGCAACAGCTGCGTGAAACTCCGTATCAATCTCGATCGCACCAGCATGGTCAGAATGAATGACTGCGGGGCGCGCGAGCCCGGCTCCTGCTCGACCCGAAAGCGATCGACCCAGGCCACCAGCGGCCGGAAGAACAACTGGTCGTACAACAGGATCACGATCAGCATCGTGGCGATCGCCCAGCCGATGGCGACCAGATTGCGCTGCTCGATCGCGAGCGCGATGTACGAGCCCACGCCGGGCAGTTTGACCGAGGTGTGGCCAACGCTGATCGCCTCCGAGGCGACCACGAAGAACCAGCCGCCGGACATCGACATCATCATGTTCCAGACGAGCGCTGGAGCCGCGAATGGAACTTCCAGGCGCCAGAACCGCATCCACGGCGACAGGCGGAACGAGTCGGCCGCTTCCCTGAGCTCGGACGGCACGGTACGCAGCGATTGATAGAAACTGAATGCCATGTTCCATGCCTGGCTGGTGAAGATGGCAAACACCGCCGCGAGCTCCGCGCCGAGCACGCGCCCCGGCGCCAGCGACATGAAAAAAACGACGGTGATCGAAATGAACCCCAGGATCGGAACGGATTGCAGAATGTCGAGCAGAGGAATGAGCAGCTTGCCCGCCGGCTCGCTCTTGGCCGCCCAGGTTGCATACGTGAACGTGAATGCAAGAGACAATGCCATCGCCGCGAACATGCGCAGCGTGGTACGCGCCGCGTACTCGGGCAGGTGCGATGGATCGAGCGACAGCGGCATGGCCTGAAGCTCCGCCAAGGGCTGCATCAATCCGCTACTCGCTTCCGCAAAGAACACGAGCAGGGCCAGCACGATCATCGTCGCCAGCGCATCCCAGCCGGTGATGAAGTCGCGTGCGAAGCCGAAAGGGCTCACTCTCTCGCTCATACGTGCTGCTCGCGAGCCGCCCGGCGACCTTACACTTGGAAGCGCTCGCCCACCTGGTCCCAGTTGATGTTCGTGAAGAACGCGTCGATGTACTTGCCGGCGGCCGCGCCGAAGTCCAGGTGATAGGCATGCTCGTACATATCCATCACCAGCACGGGCAGCGTGTGCGGCGGATTGTGAGCATGGTCGGCCAGCCAATAGTTCTCGAGCAGCTGCAAGTGCTGGTTGTAACCGAGCACCACCCACCCCGAGCCGCCGCCGAGCCCCTGCGCGATCTTGCGAAACTCGTTCTCCCACGCGCTGAAGCTGCCGAAGGATTTCGCAATGCCCGACCGGAACTCGGCCGGTGGCTTGCCATCGCCGCCGAGATTGCCGAAATACAATTCGTGCAGCACCACCGAGCCGGTGCGAATCAGATGCTCCCGCTTCAAATCGTCGTACAGGTAGGGCGGGTCTTGCGAGGTGAGCTGACTGCGCAGCTTCTCGCGCACGAGATTCAGCGCCTTCACGGCGCCGACATAGTTATTTTCCCAATGAGATTGGATGAGCCTTGCCGACAGCCCATTGAGACGCTTCGGATCGAAAGGCAAGCCCTTGGGCTCGATCGTGCGAGTCCACGCGGGGCCCGCGGGCTCCGCCCCCTGTTGGGCCGCCGCCTCGGTGGTGGCGAGCATCGCGGCTCCCACAGCGGCAGTTTGCAGAACTTCCCGGCGCGTCGTCATGGCGTTCACTCCCGACCAGCTCGATCCGCAGCGCCGCCATTGTGCCGGCAGTCGCCGCGCCAGCGTCAATTGCGATGAACACTGTATCGAGCCCGCCGGCCCGTGAAGCCTACGACCAGTCGGGCGCGAGCAGCCGCCGCTTGCCGTCCACCGAACGAACCACACCGGGCTGGTCGAGGCCCTCGCGATCCCACAACTCGCAGGTCACTTCGCGATGGCGCTGGTCGAGCGCTTCGCAATAGTTGGTGTACATGCACAGGCGCACCTCGGCGCCCCGCCCGCTCAGTACCTTGATGAACCAATCGGGATCGGCCAAAGCCTGGCGGGCGAAGCCGACCACATCGGCCTGGTCCGCGGCGAGCACCGCTTCGGCCTGTTCGAAATTGTGAATGCCGCCGGCCGTGATCAGCGGGGTCGAGTGTCCGGCCGCCCGCAGCGCGCTGCGGATCTGCTTCGATGGCGGCAGGTTGCGTCCGAACGGCCCGGTCGCATCGGAGTAGTAGGACGGCATGCACTCGTAGCCGCTCTTGCCCGTGTACGGATACGCAGCCTCGCCGACCTTGGGCTGCTTTGCGTCGTCGAATTTACCGCCGCGTGAGACGGAAATGAAATCCATGCCCGCGCCCGCAAACTGCGTCGCATACCACATCGAGTCCTCGACGGTGCTGCCGCCCTCGATACATTCCTCGGCGAGAAATCGACAACCGACCGCGAAGTTCCTGCTGACGGCCGCGCGCACGGCGGCGAACACTTCCAATGGCAGACGCACGCGCGCCTCGCGCGAGCCGCCATAGCCATCGGTTCGACTGTTCGTCGCCGAAAGAAACGATGCCATCGTATAGGCGTGAGCATAGTGCAGCTCGACACCATCCAGCCCGGCCGCTTCGGCGCGAACCGCCGCGTCTGCAAACAACTTCGGCAGTGTCTGCGGCAGCTTAGCTATATGTTCCAGCTCGACGTCGGTCACGCGCTCTCGATAGCCACGCTCCAGCGATTCGATTTCGCGAGGCGTGAGCACATTGCGCAATCCTTCGTCATCCAGCTGAGCCAATCGTTCTCGCGCGGCCGCTTCCGATGCGCCCGGCATGCCCAGCCTTTCGCGATGCTCGTCGGTGATGCGCAGCAGTCGCTCCAGATATTTGGCGCGCTCGGGACGGCGACGCATGGCCAGGAAATCGATGAGCTGAATCAGCAGCCGCGTGCGACCGCCGCTGGCACGCTTGACGACCTCGACCAGCTCGCGAATGCCAGGAATGAAACGATCGTCGCCGATGCGCAGCAACGGCCCGCTCGGCACGTCGCGAATGCCGGTCGCTTCGATGACGATGGCGCCGGGACAGCCGCGAGCGAATCGCTCGTACCAGGCCAGAACGTTCGGTGTGACGAAGCCGTCCTCGCTGGCGCGCCAGGGCACCATCGCGGGCACCCAGGTGCGTTGTTCAAGAGCGAGCGGCCCCAGCTGCGCGGGGCTGAACAATCGCGAACGCGCGGCCCGCTCGGCGCTGGGCCACGGACCCGAGATTGGCTGGTAACGAATTCGCTCCGCCGGCCTCCACATGGAAAGCAGCTCCGCCGCTCAGCGAGCGCTGGGGACGACCGCGGTCGCTTCGATTTCCACTTTGGCCTCCGCTTCCATCAACGCCACGACCTGGACCACGGCCATCACTGGAAAATTCCGGCCGAGGACCTCGCGATATGCCTGGCCGATCTGCGGCAGCTCGGCGTAATACTCGTCGCGGCTGGTGACATACCAGGTGAGGCGCACGATGTGTTCGGGCCCGGCGCCCGCTTCGGCCAGCACGGCGACGATGTTCTGCAACGTCTGGCGGACCTGTGCGGCCAGCCCGACTGCGAACTTCTGCTGCTCGTCCCAGCCAATCTGCCCCGCCACGAAGATCTGGCGGCCTTCAGCGGCGATACCGTTGGCATATCCCTTCGGACGCGGCCAGCCGGCGGGTTGCAGCACTTCAATGGTCATTTCAAAACCTCTCGGGCGATGATCAGCTTCTGTACCTCGGTCGCGCCTTCGTAGATGCGCAAGGCACGAATGTCCCGGTACAAGCGCTCGACGACCGCGCCATGGACGACGCCTCGCCCACCAAACATCTGCACGGCGCGATCGATCACAGTCTGGGCACTCTCGGTGGCGGTCATCTTCGCCATCGCGGCACTCTTGGTTACGGGTTGCCCTGTGTCACGCTGCCAGGCGGCGCGATACGTGAGCAACGCGGCGGCGTCGATGGCAGTGGCCATCTCGGCAATCGCCGCTTGGGTCAGTTGAAAATCGGCCAGCGTCTTGCCGAACATTTCACGCTGCCGCGAATAGGCAATCGCTTCATCCAGTGCGCGACGAGCGAAACCCAAGGCCGCAGCTGCCACCGACGCGCGGAAGATATCGAGCGTGCGCATGGCGATCTTGAAGCCCTCGCCCTCGGCGCCAATGCGCCGTGCCACGGGAATCCGGCATTCGTTGAAACGCAACGTGCCGAGCGGATGTGGCGCGATCACGTCGATGCGCTGTTCGACGCTGAATCCCGGATCATCGGGCTCAACCAGAAAAGCACTGATGCCTTGCGCGCCCACGGTGCCGTCGGCTCGCTTCTGGCCCGGCGTGGTGCGCGCGAACACGCAATACATATCCGCGATGCCGCCGTTGGAGATCCAGGTCTTGGTGCCGTTCAGCACGTAGTGGTCGCCATCGAGGCGCGCCGACGTCTGCATGGCGGCGACGTCCGAACCCGCATCCGGCTCGGACAACGCGAATGCCGAGATTGCCTCGCCCTTCGCGACCTTCGGCAGATACTGCCGTTGCAGGTTCGCATCGCCCGCAATGGACAGCGAGCCGCTGCCCAGCCCTTGCATGGCGAACGCAAAATCGGCGAGGCCGTCGTGATAGGCCAGGGTTTCCCGGATCAAACAAATCGCGCGGGAATCGAATTCCTTCAGGGCGCCGCCCTGATCGGCACGAACACAGTAACGCGTGATGCCGGCGTTGCCGAGTGAAGTAACGAGCTTGCGGGCTTGCGCATCGACTTCCGCACGCGACTCCCCATGCGCGTCGTCGGTCAGGTGCTGCGCACTCCATCCTGTCACCAGATCGGCGAGCGTCTGATGCTCGGGCCCGAAAAAGGGCCAGCTGAGGCGTTCGCTCAGATCGAATCGGGTGCTCATTTGCCCACGAACTCCGGTTTGCGCTTGGCTGCAAACGCCTCGAACGCGCGGCGGAAATCTTCGGTCTGCATGCAGATGGCCTGGGCCTGCGCTTCCGCCTCCAGGGCCTGCTCGATGCTCATGTTCCATTCCTGGTTGAGCATGTTCTTGGTCATGCTGTGCGCGAACATCGGGCCCGTTGCCAGATTGCGCGCGAGACGGGTCGCTTCCGGCAGCAATTGTTCCGTGGCCACGAGCTGATTGAAGAAGCCCCAGCGCTCGCCCTCTTCCGCCGTCATCGCACGCCCGGTGAACATCAGCTCCGCCGCCCGCCCCTGCCCGATCAGCCGCGGCAGAATGGCGCACGCGCCCATGTCACAACCGGCGAGGCCGACGCGCGTGAACAGGAATGCAGTCTTCGCGCGAGGCGTGCCGATGCGCATATCCGACACCATGGCGATGATCGCACCGGCGCCGGCGCAAATACCGTCGACCGCCGAGATCACCACTTGCGGGCAACTGCGAATGGCCTTGACCAGGTCGCCCGTCATGCGTGTGAACGTCAGCAGCTCGGGCATGGTCATGCGAGTCAGCGGGCCGATGATGTCGTGCACGTCGCCGCCGGAACAGAAATTCTCGCCCGCCCCATCGATGACGACGACGCGAATGTTCCGGTCATAGACCAGGTTGCGGAACAGATCGCGCAGCTCGGCGTAGGAATCGAACGTGAGCGGATTCTTGCGCTCGGGGATATTCAACGTCACATAGCCGACGCCCTGCTCCACCCGCCACAGAAAATGTTTGGCCTGATAACCGGACAGATCGAGTTGAGTAAACGACATACGCCCTCGCCATCGCACCGGCGCGAAGCGCCGGCACGGAACTGTTACATGACTTCGCCGCCGGCGACCGCAATGCTCTGGCCGGTGACGCTTTCGGTGCCGGGCAGGCAAAGCCACGCGACCGCGTTCGCCACTTCCTCGCACCGGATCAGGCGACGCTGCGGATTGTTGGCGACCAGCGCCGCCAGCGCCTCGCTCTCCGAGCGGCCGGTCTTGGCCTGAATGTTACTGATGGTCTCGCGCACGATGTCCGTATCGGTGTATCCCGGACAGACTGCGTTGACGGTGATGTTGCGGCTGGCGACTTCGAGCGCCACCGAGCGAGTGAGACCGATCACGCCGTGCTTGGCTGCGCTGTACGCGGAAACGTAGGGATAGCCTTTCAATCCCGCGGTGCTCGCGACGTTCACGATGCGGCCGAAGTCTCGTTCCAGCATCGAGGGCAACACCAGGCGCATGCCGTTGTACGTACCCGTGAGATTTACCGACAGCATCGCGTTCCACAATGCGTCGTCCATCTTGTGCAACGGAGCGCTGGTGGCCTGCCCGGCGTTGTTCACCAGGATATCGATGGGGCCAAAGTGGTTGACCGCATCCTGGACGGCGGCGCGCATCTGATCGGAGTTGCCGACATCGGCAGCCACGGCGTAACAGGCATCCTGACTGAGCTTGCCTGCAGCGGCGGCCAGGCTGCCCAGCTGACGACCGAGCAGCGTAACGCGTGCTCCTTCAGCCAACAGCCGCTGCGCGATCGCAATACCGATCCCGCGACTCGCGCCTGTGACGAGCGCGTGCCTACCCGATAAAAGTTGTTGGTTTGCGCTCAAACGGCACCCATCCGCGTCCGACCCGACCATAGTACGAGCGATATATTTTAAGTGTCAACCTTTTGCGCGGGCCGCCCCGCATGCGGCCGTTGCCGCTGCCCTGCAACTCTTTTAGCATGCGAACAGTCCTTCAAGCGCCCAGTCCGGAGAGCCCCGAGCGGCCGCAATATCATGACCACTTCGCCCGCAGCGCCCCGCCCCTTCGCCGAGAAACTCGGCGGCGCTCCTCACAGCAAGGCCTCGCTTCGCCTGTGGCTACGCCTGCTGAGCTGCTCGATGATCATCGAGCGACGCGTCCGGACGCGCCTGGAGGAGGAATTCGAGACCACGCTGCCGCGCTTCGATGTGCTCGCGGCGCTGGAGCGCGAACCGGACGGCCTCACCATGAGCCAGCTGTCCACGGCGCTGCTGGTTTCCAACGGCAATGTCACCGGCATCGTCAACCGCCTGATCGAGGAATTGCTGGTGGTCCGCACCTCCGAATCCGAAGACCGGCGCATCGCCACCGTGCGACTCACCCGCAAGGGCCGCGAAGCGTTCCAGCGCATGGCCCGCAAGCACGAAGAGTGGGTCGACCGGATGTTCGCCGGCGTCACCGACGCACAGATGGAGCAGCTGATGAAGCTGCTTGCCACCGTGCGTCATTCGATCGACGAAAACCCGGTCTGAGTCGACCCCGGTCCGATCAGTTCGAGAACGCGGCAATCCCGGTGATGGCGCGTCCGATGATCAGCGCATGCACGTCGTGCGTACCTTCATAGGTGTTCACGACTTCCAGGTTCACGAGATGGCGCGCAATCGGAAACTCGTCCGAGATTCCGTTGCCGCCCAGCATGTCGCGCGCCGTGCGCGCGATTTCCAGCGCCTTGCCGCAGGAATTGCGCTTCAGGAACGACGTGAGCTCCACCGGCGGATGGCCCTCGTCCTTCAGGCGCCCGAGCCGCAGACAGCCCTGCAGACCCAGGCTGATTTCGGTGGCCATGTCGGCGAGCTTTTTCTGGATGAGCTGGTTGGCCGCGAGCGGCCGGCCGAACTGTTTGCGATCCAGCACGTACTGCCGGGCCGTCTCGTAACAGGATTCAGCCGCACCCAACGCGCCCCACGCGATGCCGTAGCGCGCCGAATTCAAACAGGTGAACGGGCCTTTCAATCCCGTGACCGTGGTGAACATGTTCTCCTCGGGCACCAGCACGTCGTCCATCACGATCTGTCCGGTGATGGAGGCGCGCAAACCGACTTTGCCGTGAATGGCCGGAGCGGACAGCCCGCTCCACCCCTTCTCCAGGATGAAGCCGCGAATCAGGCCGTCTTCGGTCTTGGCCCAGACGACGAACACGTCGGCGATCGGCGAGTTGGTGATCCAGGTCTTGGAGCCCGTCAGGCGATAACCGCCGTCCACTTTGCGGGCGCGCGTGATCATCGAGCCGGGGTCCGAGCCATGGTCGGGCTCGGTCAGGCCGAAACAGCCGATGGTCTTGCCGGCGATCAGATCGGGCAGATACTTGCGCTTGTTCGCTTCGCTGCCGAACTCGTAGATCGGCACGATCACCAGCGAGGACTGCACGCTCATCATGGAGCGATAGCCCGAGTCGATCCGCTCGATCTCGCGGGCGATCAGGCCATAGGAAACATAGTTGAGCCCGGCGCCGCCGTATTGCTCGGGGATGGTCGGACCGAGCAGGCCGAGCTCGCCCATTTCGCGGAAGATGCTCTTATCGGTCTGCTCGTGCCGAAACGCCTGCTGGACTCGCGGCAGCAGCTTGTCCTGCGCGTACTCGCGCGCGGTGGCTGCGGCCATGCGTTCTTCTTCGCTCAACTGTGCATTCAAGTCGAACGGATCTTGCCAATTGAATTGCGCCTTCGAGCCGCGCATAGATTTCGGTGCCTCTTACTCTTCAGCGTCGAACGTTGTTTGCCAGGTCGGCCGCGGCGCGCGCCAGATTGTTTTCATACTGGGCGCGGGCGGAACGATACTGCTTCGGCCAGGCCTGAGCGTTGTAACCGATCTTCGCGGCTTCGTGCATCACGAAGAACGGATCCGCCAGGTGCGGCCTCGCCACCGCGCACAGGTCTGCGCGCCCGGCCGCGATGATGGAATTTGCATGATCCGCTTCCGAAATCGCGCCCACGGCGATGGTCGGCACGCCGATCTCGTTACGAATCTTATCGGCAAACGGCGTCTGGAACAGGCGTCCGTAGACCGGCTTCTCTTCCTTGACGACCTGTCCGGAAGAGCAATCGATCAGATCCGCGCCCGCGTCTTTGAACATGCGCGCGAATATAGCCGCATCTTCCGGCGTATTGCCGCCGTCAAACCAGTCGTGCGTCGAAAGACGCACGGAAATCGGCCGGTCCTCGGGCCATGCCGCCCGCACCGCCTGGAACACTTCGAGCGGAAAGCGGGCACGATTCTCGTGACTGCCGCCGTATTCGTCGTCTCGCAGGTTCGTGAGCGGGGACAGGAAGCTGGACAGGAGATATCCGTGCGCCGCGTGCAGCTCCAGGATATCGAAGCCCACGTCCGCGGCGCGCCGGGTGGCGGCGACGAAGTCAGCGACCACTCGGTCCATGTCTTCCCGCGTCATGGCGCGCGGCACGACCGAATGAGGCAAGTACGGCAGAGCCGACGCGGACAGCAGCGGCCATCCTCCTCGCTCCAGCGGCTGATCGATGCCTTCCCAAGCCACCTTCGTCGCGCCTTTGCGGCCCGCGTGACCGAGCTGCACACCGATCTTGGCCGGCGTCTCTCGATGCACGTAGTCCACGATGCGCCGAAACGCCGCCGCTTGCTCGTCATTCCACAAGCCGAGACAGCCCGGCGTGATGCGAGCATCTGGCGACGTGCAGGTCATCTCCGGAAACACCAGCGCCGCGCCGCCCATCGCTCGCGCGCCCAGATGCACCAGATGAAAGTCGTTGGGGACGCCGTCTTCGGCGGAATACATCGCCATCGGCGACACGACGATGCGATTGTGCAACGTGAGCCCGCGCACCTTGTACGGAGTAAACATCGGCGGCGGAATCACGCCGCTCGCCTCGATCTCGACACCGGCTCGCGCGGCAAACCAGCGCTCGAAGTTCTCCAGCCAGGTCTTGTCCCGCAGTCGCAGGTTCTCGTGGCTGATTCGTTGCGACCGGGTCAGCATGGAATACATGAACTGCTCCGGTTCCAGCTGATCGGCATACCGATGGCCGACCACTTCGAACCACTCCATCGCGTTGCGCGCGGCGTTCTGGATGCGCGCCACATCGACGCGGCGAATCTGCTCGTAAGCCTCGAGCACCGCCGGGATCTTGTCCGCCTCGTGGCCGGCGATGTCGAACTGATTGGTCAGCTCGATCGCATCGTCGATGGCGAGCTTGGTGCCCGAGCCGATCGCGAAATGCGCCGTATGCGCGCTGTCGCCCATGAGCACGACATGACTCTTGCCGTTGTAGTGACTCCAGCGCTCGCACACGAGTCGATTGAAGTTCAGCCAGGACGAGCCGCGCAGGTGGCGCGCGTTGGTCATCAGCCGATGACCGCCGAGCGTCTCCGCGAAGACCTTTTCACAGAACGCGATCGACTGATCCTGGTCCGCCCGGTCCAGGCCGTGCGCCTTGAACGTCTGCTCGGTGGTTTCGACGATGAAGGTCGAGGTCTTGTCGTCGAAGCGGTAGATGTGCGCCTGGAACCAGCCGTGCTCGGTGCGCTGGAAATCGAAGGTGAAGGCGTCGAAGGTCTTGTCGGTGCCGAGCCAGACATACCGATTCGGCCGCACCTGCAGATCGGGCTTGAAGGTGGCCGCGTATTTGTTCCGGATCCTGGAATTCACGCCGTCGGCGGCGATGATCAGATCGGCGTCGGGGAATTCTTCGTCGTCGTTGACCTCGCGCTCGAACACCAGCTCGACGCCCACTTCCACGCAGCGCTCCTGCAGGATGTTGAGCATCTTCTTGCGACCGATGCCGACGAAGCCGTGGCCGCTGGTGCGCAGCTTGCGGCCCTTGAAGACCAGCTCGATGTCGTCCCAGTGATTGAAGGCATCCTCGATCGCAGCCGCGGTCGGCGGATCCCACTTGCGCATCGATTGCATGGTGGCGTCGGAGAACACCACGCCCCAGCCGAACGTATCGAAGGGCCGGTTGCGCTCGACCACGGTGATCCGGTGGGCAGGGTGCTTGCGCTTCATCAGGAGCGCGAAGTACAGCCCCGCGGGGCCACCACCGATGCATACGATTCGCATGGACTTTCTACCTCTCGGTGAGACCGCTCGTGTCGAACGCGATCTTCACGACCATCAATAGCATGCGACCTCCGCCGATAAACTTCAAGCCTAAAATGTTTCGGCCGAAGCTCGCGTCGCGCAGGTTGCCGATCAAAGTAACGGGGCTGACTAGGAAGCCAGGGACAGATGGGCCTTCAGGCCCTCGCCCTTCTCGTCCGCGAGGGCTTTGGAGCGCGCCTGCGCCAGCCATTGAGCGCTACGCCGCTCCGGTGGCAGCGCGAAAAAGGCGCTACGGATGGCTTCGAAGTTGCGCAGACCGCGCTCGAACGTGTCACCGTAACCTTTGATGAGCCGCTGGCAACGCACCCACTCCAATGCCAGACCGAGATCGGTGCCGGCTGCGGCCTGCACGTCGCCGAGCCAACGCTCGATGCGCGCCTGCTCTTCACGATAGCGCAGCGAGCTGCGCCGAAAGCGACGGTACTTTGCCAGGGCGCGCAGCACGAGGAACCACCTCAGGCTGGTGGTCTCGACATGACGCCCCTTCTGGAAGAATCGATCGAGCGTGGACGTCAGGCGTTTCGAGCTCAGCACCGCGTGACCCAGACCCGCCGGCAGCGTTTCGCAGATTTCCTGCAACCGTGGATGCATGAATTCCGTCACGCTCAGATGCTGCTCGTCGCCCGCGCGCACTTCGGAACGAACACGCTGCATGCGACTGGCACGCGTCTTGAGATCCGCTACACGGATCGTGTCTTCGTAGCTCATCCACAGCGCGAGATGACGAGCGGTCTCGGCCGACAGTTCGAACGGTGCGCGATCGAGGGCGGCGATTTTCTCCAACCGATCGAGATAGAGCTCCGCGTACGTGCCATCCTGGTAATCCATCATTCGCTGCACGCCATGCAGAGCGTTCGCGTGCGCGGGCTGCGGCAATCGGCTGATCAGACGCGCGTGCAGTTGCCGGCCCATCGGCGTCGTCGGCTGCGGCAACGAGTGATCCGGCTGCGCGGGCAGTGCAACGGCGCCGCTCGCCGCTCGAAAGCCCTGTTCGAACCCGGCGAGATTGCTCTTCACTGCAATGCCGCTGTCCTTGATGGCCTGCTCGAATGCCTCACGCGTGAACGGCAACACCTCGCTGCCAGCCAGCGCGCCGAACATGACGGCGCTGATGACGCTGCCGGAACGTTCGGTCGCCGCGTCCATATCGAATCCGATAAACCGCTTGGAGCGCTGGCCCGCCGCCTCGATGATTCGCTCGCTGCTGCCGCGACCGTCACCCATCGCCGCTTTCTCGGATATCGCATACACACGATGCGTCGAGGTGATCAGTGTCGTGCGATCCGCACTCACGAAATTTCGCAACAGTGCGCGGCCTGCTTCCATGAGCTCGGAAGCNATGACCACGTCGACGTCACCGGGTACGGGCATCTGCGCCATGATCGGTTGGCGTCCATCCACCGAGCGCGCCAGCTCGATGTAATAAACGGTCGAGCCGGTGCGCTGAGCAACGCCGGGAACGGAGGTGCCCTGCGCCAGCCAGCCATTGTGAAGCGCGACTTCCTGAATCCAGTCGGCAAGCACGCCGCCGCCCTGCCCGCCCATGGCGAGAATGGCGATACAGATACGATTGCGCTTGGGATCGATACTATTCATCAGAACGCCTGCGCAGCACGCGCGCGCTCGTCGCGACGCTGCAGGAAGCCAATCAACGCCAGCACGATGCGCTTGCGAACCCGCTCCCAGCGGCTCGGGTTGGAAACGATGCTGGCTCGATAAAAGCTCGGACAAAGCACGGCGGCGTGCGCGACTTCACCGCACAGTCCGCAGCCGACACAGCTGTTTTCCACGTGCGCGATCGGATCCTGCCGCAGCGGATCGGGATTGGGTTTGATGGAGAGCGACGGACAGCCCGACAGCCGGATGCAACTGTGATCGCCCGTGCAGGTGTCGCTGTCGACGCCAAAGCGCTCTCGCACCACACGCTTGCCCTCGGCGAGCGCCTTCTTGACCTGCGGCTTCTCCCGTCGCTGCCGGTTGAGCATGCACTCCGACTGGGCCACGATGATCTTCGGCCCCTTCTCGGGCGAGGTCATCGCTTCACGCAACGCCGACGTCATCTTCTTCAGATCGTAGGTGCGATTGATCGTCTTCACCCACTTCGCGCCGATCCCTCGCACCGCATTCTCGATGGGGTGGCGCGTGGTGCGCACGCTGTTGTCGGCACGCGAGGAAAGAATGTCCTGTCCGCCAGTCGCCGCGGAGTAACCGTTATCGATGATGACGGTGACGGTGTCGTCCTTGTTGAAAACGGCGTTGCCGATGCCCGAGGTGAGGCCGTTGTGCCAGAACCCACCGTCGCCCATCACTGCGATCGCGCGCTTGTCTTTCGGCTTGAACGCCGAGGCGCCGGCGGTTCCCAGGCCGTAGCCCATCGTGGTGTTGCCGATGTTGAACGGCGGCAGGATGGAAAAGAGATGGCAACCGATGTCCGCGGACACGTGCGTCGCGCCGATCTCACGTTCCAACAGTTTCATCGACGTGAAAATCGGGCGCTCCGGGCAGCCGGTGCAGAAGCCCGCGGGACGGCCGGGGATCTGACTGGCCACGGACGCCGGCAGCTGAGAAGTCACCGGCGGCGGCAGCTCGATCCCCGGAGCCCACTGGGCCAGAAACTTTCTGAGCCCGTCGATGATCACCTGCGCCGTGTATTCGCCGCTTCGCGGCAATATTTCTTTGCCGACGATGCGCGTCTGCAGATCGGCCCGACGCACCAGCGTATTCAGCTCGTGCTCGATGAATTCCGGCTGACCTTCCTCGATCATCAGTACCGCGCGCTTGCCCCGGCAGAAGTCGTTGACCTCCTCCGGCACCAGCGGATAAGTGACATTCAGGCAGTAGACGGGCAGCTGCGTGTCGCCGAACGCGTCGGACAAGCCAAGCAGCTCCAGCGCGCGATTCAGATTGTTGTACAGGCCGCCCTGCACGATGATGCCAATCTCGTTGTCGCTCGGCCCGAACCATTCGTTCAACTTCTGGTCCCGCACGAATGCGACACCTGCGGGCCAGCGCTTCTCGACCTTCTCCACTTCGTGCAGGAAGTTTGCAGGCGGCAACACGATGCGACTGGTATCGCGCACAGCGGACGCAGCAGCGTCGCCGACCGTCATCGGCGGACGTACGTTGTCCTTTGCGACGAAGCTGCCGGTCATGTGACAGGAGCGGACGCGCAGCTCCAGCATCACCGGCGTGTTGGACGCCTCGGAGAGCTGAAATCCCTTCTCGACGGCATCGACGATGCTGGGCAGATTCGGGCGCGGATCGAGCAGCCACATTTGCGACTTCATGGCGAACGCATGCGTGCGCTCCTGCATGATCGAGGAGCCTTCGCCGTAGTCTTCACCGACGATGATCAATGCACCGCCAGTCACGCCACCGGAGGCGAGATTGGCGAGCGCATCGCTCGCCACGTTGGTACCGACGACTGACTTCCACGCGACGGCGCCTCGCAATGGATAGTTCACCGAAGCGGCCATCATGGCCGCCGCGGTTGCCTCGTTCGCACTCGCTTCGAAATGCACTCCCAGGCTGGTCAGCAACTCGTTGGCGTCCGCGAAGACGTCCATGAGGTGGCTGATGGGCGACCCTTGATAGCCGCCCACGTACGCGACACCCGATTGCAGCAACGCCTTGGTGACTGCAAGGATGCCTTCGCCGGTGAATGTTTCGCCCGCCCCCGCCTCGAGCTTCTTCACCTCCGCCTTGAAGGAGCGCTCGGCCATGTTTAGCTTCCGGCCACCAGCGCCAGCACGCGCAGCGGGCTGCCCGAGCCGTCACGGATCTTCAGAGGCGCGGCCACGATGAGCGCACCGACCGGCGGCAGCTGGTCGAGATTCTCCAGGCACTGCAGGCCATAGCGCCCGGCACCATGGAACAGCGTGTGCGCGGGATACGGAGGATTGAGCAGATGCGCCTGGCCGGCATCGGTGCCGATGGTCTCGACGCCGAAGCCGAGCGCATCGCGCTGCTCGATGAGATAACGAACCGCATCGCCCGAGGGGCCCGGCGTATGCGCACCGTCTTCGCGACGGTTCGTATATTCATCTGCCTTGCGCTTGGACCAGTCAGTGCGGAACAGCACCCAATGGCGCGGCGGAATCTTGCCGTGCTTGGCTTCCCACGCCTGGATGTGTTCCACCTCGAGCAGGAAGTCGGGATTCGCGGCGGCTTCTTTGGAGAAGTCCATGACCACGGCGGGAGCAACGAAATCCCGCACCGGAAGCTTGTCGACGGAGTTGTCGGGGAGGTTGGCGCCGCTCACCCAGTGCACCGGCGCATCGAAATGCGTGCCCGTGTGCTCGCTGACGGTGAAGTTGCTCCAGTACCAGGCGACGCCGCGCTCGTCATAACGCGAGATCACCTCGCGGGAGAACGCTGCGCACTGCCCGAATTGGGGCGGCAGGACCAGCACGGGAGTGTCTTCGGATAATGTTTGCGTCAGGTCGACGACCTTGATGGCGCCACTGGCGACATCAGCCGCGAAATTCATCAGTCGCTGCGTGCTCGACATAGCCATCCCCTCTATGATTGGGCTTGTGGCAATATGCGCCGAGAAACTTGCAAATGCAAGTAACTCGGTCCTTTCGAGAACAGGCTCATGCCCAAAGACCTTCGTCCCCACGGCGACCCCGGTTCGGAATCGTTCCATGTCGATCGTTATCCGTTCTACCAGCTGAACCGCCTGGTCAGCCGCTACAACGTGGTGATCGAGACGGAGCTGCGCCGCATAAAGATCGATATTCCGACCTGGCGCGTGCTGATGATTCTGGGGGAGCAATGTCCGCAGCCGATCGGCCAGGTGGCCAGGCTCGCGGTGATCAATATTTCCACGATGATGCGCATCGTGGGGCGCATGGAAAAGGCCGGCCTGATCAAGACCGTCCCGAGCGCATCGGACGGTCGCATCACCGAGCTGATGCTGACCGCCGCGGGCCGGACCAAGCTGGCGGCGGCCCGGAAGATCACGGCGCCGATCTATCAGCGCCTGATCGTCGGCTTTTCCGCCGACGACTTCTCACATCTGCTGGATCTGCTGAGTCGTCTGCACAGGAATCTCGAAGACTGATCGAGCCGAAGTCAGACGTTGAACAGCATTTCGCCGCGCCGCTCCGCAAAACGCCAGCCTTGCGGCGTGCGAACGAAGCGATCGGAGAAGCGGCCGACGAGTTGCATCGTTGCCTTGCGTCCGCGGCCCACTTCATTCGCTGCCTCCGTAGGCGCCGCGAAGAACAGAATCCGCGCGGAACCTGACGCTGTCGAATCGCTCTCCGGCGTGATGAACACGTTGGTCACCATGTGCATGGCCACGTGCGGAGTCAGCCGCATGCGATACGAGGCAATGACGTCATCCACCGTCATCGCGCGCTGCGGCTCCGCGGGACGATAAAACAAACCATCGGGCGCGAACACGTCCTTCAGCTGCTCGTAGCGTCCGGAGTCCACCAGCTCGGTGAAGAGCAGCACCAGGCGCGAACATTCGCGCTCGATCTCGGCTGCCACGGTCGAAGAAAGATTGCTGGTCATCACGCTGCCCTGTCACGAAATTCGAGGCGTTCGAAGAATGCATGCATGCGCTGCATCGCCGTCTCCAGCCGCGTCAGCGACTGCGAGCCAAAGCAGACACGCAAATGCCCCTCGCCCGCCGGACCATAGAAGCTGCCGGCCTCGACGATGACTTTGCATTGTTCGAGCAGCGCGTCCGCGAGCTGCTGCGAAGACCAGCCGGTGGCCGATATGTCCGGGAACGCGTAGATGCTGCCTTCGGACAGCTCACAGCGAACGCCGCGCATGCGCTTGAGCGCGCCCACCACCAGATCGCGTTTGTATCGATCGTCATCCACCATGGTCTTCACCGCGGCCGCGCCGTTCACGATGCCCGCCAGCGCGCCGTACTGAATGAAGCTGTTGACGTGGGTCACTTCGCTGGTCGTGATCTTCAGCATGGCATTGATCAGCTCCTGCGAGGCCGTCACATAGCCGAGCCGCCAGCCGTCCATCGCATAGGCCTTGGTGAAAGCAAACATCGAGATGGTGCGCTCGGCCATGCCGGGCAGCGAGGCGATGCTCAGATGCCGATGCTCATCGAACGTGATCTGCTCGTAGACCTCGTCCGAAATGACCAGCAGATCGTGACGCACGCACAGCTGCGCGAGACTCTCGAGCTCGGCACGGGTGTAGACGCGTCCGGTCGGATTGCAGGGATTGACCAGCACGATCGCCTTGGTGCGCTCGGTGATGTGCGGCTCGATCAACGCTGTGTTGATGGAGAAGTTGTTTTTCGCATCCAGTGGCGCAATCACCGGAGTGCCGCCGGCGAGCGCGACCTTGCCCACATGCTGCGGATAGAACGGCTCCAGCAGGATCACCTCGTCGCCCGGATCGATGGTCGCCATGAAGGCGGCATAGGACGCTTGCGTCAATCCATTGGTGACCAGCACCTGCTCGGCGCCGCACTGAATGCCGTTGAACGTCCGCAGCTTGTCCGCAAGCGCGTTGCGCAGCTCCGGTTGTCCGCGAAAGTCGCTGTAATGCACCTTGCCTTGGAGCAACGCCTTGATGGTGGCGTCCTTGATCAGGGCGGGCGTGTCGTGACAGGGCCGACCGAGCTCCAGGTGAATGTATTCCTCGGCATCGAGCTCGGCGGCGCGCCCCGCCATGCCATAGCTCTTCGGCGGCGATTGGGTGATACGTTTCGCAAGGAAGCTCATGCCGTCACCTCCGCTTCACGAATGAATTCCAGCTCGCACACACCACCGCGGCGAATGGCCTGGCAGCCGGCCTGATATTTCGCGAAATCTTCGGGCACGATGCGTGCCGCAACCGACGCCATGATCCATCCCATGGGCATCAGCAGACGCGCACCGTCGCCATAGAACAGACCGACATCGAACACGTCGGTGTCCGGCATGCCCTTCCACTGTCCGCGCGCCGCGAGCACGGTCGCGATCTCACCTGCGGCCGGAAAACTCGTGCCGTTCTCCAACGGCATGCCTTCGAGGACGCGTGCATCCGGAAACTTCGCGCCCGGCACGGGACACGAGATTTCGGGGCCGGTCCACATTGCATGTTGTGCAAAGTGCCGGCCGGTGCCGCCCGCGAGCGCCCACAACGCCGCGGCGGCGCGCGGCGCCTTGTCGTCGAGCAACTCCGCTCGCACGTCCAGCCCGCTGCGTTCCTCACGAATACGAATGTATCTTGCCACTTCGGTCACCTTCTGCTCGGGTCAGGGCCGGCCGGCAGCCCAATCCCTGATTACTCCATAGTACGGATACAGCGGCGCAAACAGCTTCTGCATCATCGCCGCGCTCGCGCCTTCGGGCCGGGTGATGGGCAACGGCAGATCGCTCGTGCGCTCGCTGATGACGTATTGCGCGATCGCCTCTCCCAAGGCGGTCGACATCGCAATGCCCCGGCCGTTGCACGCCACCGGCGCGATGACGCCATCGTCGAACACCGAAAGCTGCGGCAGGCGCGTGCGAGTCACCGAAGCAACACCGGACCAGACGAACTCGATCGGCGGCACCTCGGGCAGGGTCAGATGCTTGCGCAGCCGTCGCGCCATCACCCATGCCGCGATTTCCGCCGTCATGCCCCAGGCATCGACGGTGCCCGTGATCAGCCGCCAGTCGCGATCGAATCGATACGTGAACAGATTCGAACGGGTATCCGACAGGCATTCGCCGTGCTTGAACAGATGCGCCCGCTCGGCTTCCGCAATGGGCGCGGTGGCACATTGCCAGATCTTCATCGGCACGATGGATCGTTCCAGATCGGCATACGGACCGCCGGAGCGGCCGTTGGTGCACAGAATGGCCTGATTCACCAGCGCTCGGCCCTGCTTGGAAGCAACGACCAGCTTGCCGTTGTGTCGCTCGATCGAGCGCACCGCGGAGCGTTCGAAGATCTGTGCGCCCTGCCGCTCGGCGGCCCTCGCCAGGCCCACTGTGTAATCCACCGGCTGCAGCGTGCCACCCTGGCGGACCATCCAACTGCCCAGGTAACCGGGAACGCCGCTGCGTCGGTATGTTTCCTCGCCGTCGAGCACTTCCACCGGAAATCCGGCGGCTTCCCAGTCGCGGGCCACCGCCTGCACCCGTCGCCAGGAATCCGGGCCGTGCGCAGGCTGATACCAACCCGACTGTTTGGCGTCGCAGGAAATGCCGTGTTCCCGGATGAGATCGAACACCCGATTCGCTGCCGAACCGGTCATCTGTACCAGTCGCGCGCCGGTCTCACCGAGCGCCGCGATGACGTCACGTGGCCCGCCAAACGTGAACGTGGGCACCACGAATCCGCCGGGGCGCGATGAAGAGCCCTCGGCGACCCGCTGACCTTCCAGCACGATGACCGACACGCCGCGCGACGCCAGTGTGAGGGCAGTAACTGCCCCCATGATGCCGCAGCCGATGACGGCAACGTCCGCTTTCACATCTCCGCTCAGGACAGGAAACGTCGGCGCGATCTCGGCCGTTTCGCGCCAGAGAATATTCCTCTTGAGTGACATTCTTCCTCGATCGAGCGGCTTGCGCGCGTCCCGCGCAAGCCGCCCCTGCAGTGCCG
>Ga0065721_10004573_pt1 | contig 24727 bp, 15 predicted proteins | sample Mesricmetagenome_FD_59108 | JGI IMG/M metagenome (GOLD analysis project Ga0065721, IMG submission 59108) | Mesophilic microbial community from rice straw/compost enrichment Sample: eDNA_1 v2 (version 2) | ecosystem: Engineered > Solid waste > Grass > Composting > Bioreactor | place: USA: Davis... | reverse complement strand
TTTGTGATTCTCTCCGGCGGTATCGATTTGAGCGTCGGTTCCGTGCTCGCCTTCAGCAGTGTGTTGTGCGCGACGCTGATCCAAGTCCACGGCTGGCATCCGCTGGCGGTATTTCCGGTGGTATTGATTGCCGGTGCGTGTTTTGGCGCAGTCATGGGGATTTTTATTCACGTCTATAAATTGCAGCCGTTTATCGTGACTTTGGCAGGCATGTTTTTCGCCCGCGGCCTCGCCACGGTTATCAGCGAACAATCGATTCCCATCGAACATTCTTTTATCGACGCTATTAATAATTTCGGTTTTGTCGTGCCCGGTCGCGGCTGGGTGGGCAGCGCCACTTTGATTCTGGTCGCTGTGTTTATATTCGGCACTTGGCTTGCGCATTTCACCCGCCTCGGCGGCTACATTTACGCCCTCGGCGGCAATGCGCACTCGGCGGCACTGCTCGGTGTTCCCATGGGGCTGACCACCATTTCGATTTACACATTGAGCAGCACACTGGCGGCGCTCTCCGGCATTGTGTATTCCTGCTACACCGCCTCTGGTTATGCCCTCACTGGCATCGGTTTGGAGCTGGACGCCATAGCGGCAGTGGTGATCGGCGGCACACTCATCAGCGGCGGTTACGGTTATGTGATGGGCACACTGCTGGGTGTAATGACCATGGGTCTGATTCAAACCTGGATTTCCTTCCACGGCTCCCTCAGCAGTTGGTGGACCAAAATTTTTATTGGCAGTCTGGTGCTGCTGTTTATGATTTTCCAACGCTGGATTTCGCAAGGTTTAACAGGGCGGCGCCATGCACCCAATTGAATTGATTGATCGCGTCGGAGTACGCAACACCCTCGGCGAATGTGTGCTGTGGGATGAGCGCCAGAACGCAGTCTGGTGGACAGATATTCTCGAGGCACGTTTGTTTCGCTATGAATTGGCGCAGCGCCAACTCACCACTTTTACCCTGCCCGAGTGGCTGGGATCTTTTGGTTTTACCGAGCGCGAAGGTTGGCTGGTGTGTGCGTTTGCCACCGGACTCGCACTTTATCGACCGGAGACGGGAGAGATCGACTGGCTGGCCCGCCCGGAGCAACATCTTAACGGCGCGACGCGCTTTAACGATGGCCGAGTGGATCGCCAGGGCCGCTTCTGGAGCGGCACCAAGGTCGAAGACACGCAAGCGGGAGTGAGCGGCAGTCTCTATTGCCTGTCCGGCGGAACGCTCACGCAAGTCCTCACCGATCTGCATATCCCCAACAGCATTTGCTGGAGCCCTGACGCTAGCCGTTTTTATTTCGCCGATTCACCCACGCATACCATCCAGGTATTCGATTTCGAAGCCGCTAGCGGCGCGGTGACCAATGGGCGCACCTTTATCCAAACCCCTGCCCCTTACGAACCCGATGGCTCAATCGTGGATGCGGAAGGTTTATTGTGGAACGCCTGGTGGGGCGGCGGCCGAGTGGTGCGTTACGCGCACGACGGCAGCGTCGATACCACCGTCCACACACCGGTGAGCCAAGCAACCTGCGTGGCCTTTGGCGGCAAAGATTTGAACCTGTTATTCGTTTCTTCCGCCACAGTGGGAATGAGCAAAGAGCAGCTGGAACGCGAACCTGATGCGGGCAATTTATTGATTTATCAAACGCCCTATCGCGGCCTGCCCGAAGTGCAGTTCAAGATTTAAACTACCCGCAAAATAAAATACGTTGCCCACAAATAAAAAAAGGGCGGACATTTTAAAAATGCCGCCCAAGGCACCAGCGAAATCGTAAATTCTATTAACGGCGCTCGTAGAACGTGAGCGTCACCCCGCCCGCCCCTATACCGGGATCGGAACTGAGATATTTATCTTCGTTGAGATAAGCATAAGGACCGTTGGCGCGGGTTTCGAAGCGCGGCACCATGGCGCCGAAGGGACCACAATTTCTCACCAGAATATATTCACCGTCGTTGGCCTGGAGCGAATAACGCGCATCGAGCACGGTGTTGCCACTCGACAATTGATAATCCGCACCACCCGGCACCACTCTGCCGCTCACCCGCCCGCTGACCGTACCGCCGGTAATGGGAATGATATTGCGACTGCCGCGCTTGCTCGCACCGACGGAAACCGAACCACCCAAAGTGACATTGGCGGTGAGCACACTGTTGCCGCGAGAAGCGTTGGCAGTGGCGCAATTCCAGGGCTGATTGGGTACACCGGAAGGATCGCGCAATTGCACGGTGGGCTCGCCAACATTCACTGCGGAAATATCATAAATTTTTAATTCAACCATGCCCTGGCGTTCATTCACTGTGCGAATGCCGGCGAATTTACCGGTATTCAACCAGGTGTGACGACTGGAATTGGGCGCTTCGATATCCGGAACAAAACGCGCGCTGGTGTCACCCGCTGCGGCAAAACCGCAAGTGCGCATATAAATATTGGCGCCGTCACTGGTGCGCAATAACGCAATCTGCTCCAGTTCCAACGCGCCGTTGGCAAGACTCAATTCATATTCCAGTCCACCTGATAAAACCGTGCCGGAAATACGCGCGCCGTCGAAAGTGCCACCGTCAATATCCAAAAATCGGCGCGTACCGTAAGGTGTTTCACCCACTTGGTGACGTTCGCCGGTTTGCAAAATGATGGTAAATGCCAATTCGCCTGCCTCCGGCGGTGGCAGCCCATCGGGCACGCCACAAGTCCAGGATGGATCCGGAATATAAGTCGCCTGCGCATTGCCACTGGACGACGAACTCGAACTGCTGGATGAGGAAGAGCTGCTGGAGGAAGACGAACTGCTGCTCGACGATGAAGACGACGAGCTGGAAGAAGAACCGCTCGATGAGCTGCTGGAACTCGAGGCATTGCCGCCATCGGCGCGACCGCCGCATCCCGCGGCGATCAACAGGCAAATCAGAGTAACGATTTGTAACGCGATCGAGCGGAATTTATTGAATAAAGCCATAGTGAGGACCTGGAATTTATGATTTGATTGGGTACAGCTATGGATACGACGGAATACCAGTTATGGGAATAAATCCCCCAAGCCGCGTGGACTATATCGCGCAAATGTGAGAAACCTGTGAGATCAAAAAACCCAGGTCAGCCAGTGAAAAAAATTGAGACGTCGGCCACAGTGTCCCTGGTGCATTTTCCCCGTTTTACGGAACCCAGCGGAGAGCTCATGTAAAATCCGTGGCGGCAGATATAACATCGACCTTTAACCTGTTGTTCAGGATTTTCGCTATGCGTTTTAAATTGGTTCACAAGATGATTCTGCTGAACGTCGGCATTATCGTCGTTCTAACCTCGGCATTTATAAGTCTGAGTTATTTCACCAGCAAAAGCATGTATAGCAATGCCCTGAACGGCATAGATCACGAAGTGATGCGCGTCCTGAGCGCCGGCCTCAGTGAGCATTATCAGCAACAGGGTTCCTGGCAGGCGTTTATCAACAATCCGGCGCAGTGGCGTGAAACTGTGGACCGGACATTTTTTTCGGTATTTTTTCAGTTGATGGCGGAAGTCGCCAAAGAACGCGGCGAAGGCTATCCTCCCGGGCCGCCTCCGGGATTTCAGGAAATGCCCAAATGGGAATTTCCGTTCGGCACTTTTATTCAACGCCTGTCGCTGTTGGATGCGCAGAAAAATGTGCTGATCGCACCGGAAATATTCAATGAGGCAGCGACTTACCGGGCGATAAAAGTCAAAGGTAAAACTGTCGCCTGGTTGCGCGTCGGCAGCATCAATGTCGATATGTTGCCCCTGGCGCAATATTTCTTCGACCAGCAATTGCGTATCGTGTATTTGTCGGCGGTGATCGGCGGGCTGTTTGCGGTACTGCTCAGCGTAATACTGTCGCGCCATATCACCGCGCCAATCAAAACTCTCACCGCCAAAGCGCGGCAGATCGCCAAGCGGGATTTCAGCGGCTTTGTCAGCGTCAATACCCGCGATGAATTGCAGGAGCTGGCCGAAGGTTTTAATTCCGTATCACAAGAGTTAAGTCTGTATCAACATCGGCAAAAGCAGTGGCTGATGGATGTGTCCCACGAATTAAAGGCGCCGCTCACCGTACTGGTGGCAGAAGTGTTTGCCATTTCCGATGACCTCTCCAAATGCGACGAAACCACGGCGGAACTTTTGCAAAAAGAAGCCTTGCGCATTAAACGCATTGCCGACGATCTTTATCAACTGTGTCAAATCGACGAAATGGGCATTCAACTCCAAGCCGCGCCCTTGCGACTATCGCCGCTCATTAAAGAACAGGTTAATAGCTATCTTCCCCGCTTCAACGCCAAACGAATTGCCGTGACCGAGGTCTATCTCGCGGATTCGCCCCAGGTATTGGCCGACGCCGATCGCATCGCGCAAGTCATCGGCAACCTGTTTGAAAATTGCCTGCGCTATACCCAAGCTCCGGGTAACGTCTGGGTTCACGAAGAGATCGCCACCGATGGCGTATTAATTGTGGTGGAGGATTCGGGTCCGGGTGTACCGCAGGAATTTCTCACCCGACTTTTTGACCGCCTGTATCGGGTAGAATCAGCGGGCGCCGGAGCCGGTTTGGGGTTGGCAATTTGTAAAGAAATTGTTCAGGCCCATGGCGGCCGCATCACCGCCAAGCAGAGCGCATACGGCGGCTTGCGCATCGAAATTCTTTTGCCCCATTACGAAGGAAATAGTGTATGAACAAAACGGTTCTGGTGGTCGAGGACGACGAAGGAATCGCCAACGTGGTGTGCAAATACCTCGCCCACGAATCATTCCATTTCAAAGTGGCCTCTACCGGGCCAGACGCCTTGGCGCTGTTTCAAAACAGCCGGCCGGATCTGGTAATTCTCGATATGATGCTGCCCAAAATGGACGGCGCCACCGTGTGCGAAAAAATCCGCGCCCTCTCCGATGTGCCCATCATTATGGTCACCGCCCTGGCGGAGGATGTTCATCGCCTCGACGGTTTTGCCAAAGGCGCGGACGATTATATCTGCAAGCCGTTTAATCCCCGGGAACTGATGGCGCGCGTCAAAGCGGTGTTGCGCCGCACCAGTGCGAACACAGGCCAACAGCGCACGCTCAGCTACGGCAGGATTATGATGAATCTGGACGAGCGCACCGTCAAAATTGACGATAACGATGTGGTGTTGACCCAGACGGAATTCAGCCTGCTGGAAATGTTTTTGGCCAATCCCTCGCGGGCATTCACCCGCGAAGAATTATTGGAGGGCAGCCATATGGAATATTCCGAATCCTACCTGCGCTCCATCGATTTCCATATCAAAAATCTGCGTCGCAAAATCAATGTGGACGCCGACAGCAAATTTATCAAAGCGGTGTACGGCTTCGGCTATAAATTTTATTGAGCGCGCCGCACCAATACCACAGAGCCGGAATAGGAAACCGTGGCGTCAGGCTCGACAGCAAAATCCGTCGCATCATTTTCACCGGCGCTGATCCAACGGATATGGAAAGTGCGCTCGCTTACCATCTGCGGAAATTCACCGGTTCGTTTGCCAATCGTCAAAATCCCTGAGGCTTCGTCGTAGTGAAACGGAATGCGTGTAAAAGCGCCGTTTTCATAGGCGTAGGATTCACCGTCGTCCTCGTAAAGGTCATACCGACCATCGGCACCGGTGTAGACATAGAGCGTGATAGGTGCGCTGGGATTCTCATCCACATATTGCACTTCCGGTCCGATCGGCACTATGGCGCCGGCTTTGACGAACACCGGCATGCGCTGAAAAGGCGCCGCGGCGGACACCGTCTGCCCGCCTTTGAATTTTTCGCCGGAATAAAAGTTGTACCAATCGCTGCCGGCGGGCAAATAAACCGCGCGGCTGCGCGCTTGATATTCGTAGATTGGCGCGATCAAAAACGCCGGGCCAAACATATATTGATCGGCAATGTCCTTGACCACCGGATCCGCGCCGAAATCCATCACCAATCCGCGCATCAAAGTGCCGTCCTGGTGATACATATTGCCGGCTTCAGAATAAATATAAGGCAGCAAGCGATAGCGCAATTTGGTGTACCACACCATGCTCGCGTAAGCATCGCTGCCGCGCTCGGCAATATTGAAAATTTCCCGGTAGGGATTTTGCCCGTGGGAACGAAATAGCGGTGCAAACGCGCCGAATTGGAACCAGCGGGTATTCAGCTCCTGCCATTCATCCACTTGCTCCGGATCCATATCGCCAACTGCGCCAACCGCGCCGTTTTTGCCGCGACGAAAGCGGTCCTCTGGCGTAAAACCGCCGATATCAAAGGTCCAGTTAGGCATGCCGGACAAACCCACACCAATCCCCGCAGCGATCTGATCTTTCAGGTCGGCCCAACGCGACACTATATCGCCGCTCCAAATTGCGGCGGCAGTGCGTTGAATACCGCCGAAGCCCGAACGCGTCAAAATAAATACGCGCTTGTTCGGATCGGAATTGCGATCACCCTGATAAACCGATTCCGCGTGCGGCAAGGCATAGGCATTAAAATATTCCGCGCCCGTGCCGAGGGCGTTCGGGGTCATCAGATCCTTGCGCCGACTAAAACTCAAATTGGAGTGAATATCCGGCTCGGTGGCGTCCAGCCACCAAGCGTCAAAACCCAGGGAATTGATTTTGGTATCGAGCTGCCGCCAATAAATCTCCCGCGCTTCCGGCGCAAAGGTGTCGTAAAAGGTATTGAGGTAGCCCTCGCCTATCCAGTCGAAATTGCGGTCGTCGATATTTTTATTGAACATGTAGCCCTTGGCATTGAGTTCGCGGTAATGCTCGGTCTCCGGATAAAACTTTGGCCACACGGAAATCATGATATTGGCGTTCATGGCATGCACGCGGTCTACTAAACCTTTGGGATCGGGGAAAAATTGCGGATCAAAATCGTGGCTGCCCCAAGCATTTTCCGGCCAGTAGGACCAGTCGAGCACAATATTGTCGATGGGAATTTTGCGCTCGCGATATTCCTTCAACACATCGAGAATTTCTTGCTGATTTTTATAGCGCTCGCGACTTTGCCAAAAGCCGTAGGCCCATTTGGGCAACAGCACCGCTTTACCGGTCAATTGGCGATACGCGCTGATGACCTGATCCTTGTTATCGCCGTGACAGAAAAAATAATCGATGGCTTTGCCGGTGTCGCTGGCGAGGGACACGCGGCCCTGCGGTTGCGGCCCGTTCTGCAATAAACGCAAATAACCACCACCGGGCGTCCACTCAACAGAAATCGCTTTTTTCTCGCCTTTTTGCCAGACCTGATCCACCGAGTGATACCAGGGATTCCAGTTCATGCGCCAGCGGTCCAATTTAATATTGCCGTCGATGGCCAGTTTGGCGTAGCCGCTGGAATACATTTGTAACGTGTATTTGCCGCTGGTTTTCGCCTGCAAGCTGCCTTCAATCACCACCCGCAGATTTTGCGCGTCCGCCGCTTCGGCGGGGAGAGGGAATTCGCGCTGATCGGCGCGTTTGAGAAATTGATAATTGGGATCGGTCTCGATACGACTGAGCAGGCGTTTGTCGCCGTCGAAATAGGTCACAGTCAAACCGCCTTTTTTGCCAGCGGCATCAAACAGTTCAAAACCTTCCGCCAGCGGCGCCGCGGGTTGCGGGTTACCAAAACGGCTCATCGCGGCGTTATTCCACAACACGCCGTAATTTTTGCTGGAGACCAAAAATGGAATGGCAATTTCCAGATTGTGCGTAGTGAGTTCCACCGGATGGTTCGCGTAATTCACCAAACCGTCCTGCTGCTGACCCAGGCCGTAAAAACCTTCGCCAGCATCGGTGAAAAAACTCTGTTGCACGGAATAGGAATCCGCGTCTTGCTGGCCGGGATCGTCGATAACATTGCCAAAAGTGCCGCGATCTGCCTCTGCCAATAACGGATTGCCAAGATAATCAAAGAACGCGATTTTTCCTGAAGCGAGATCCACCCGCGCCATCAGACGGCGGGTTTTCAGCTCCGCCGTTGTCGGCGTGGTCGTAACCGTAAAAGGCACCGCTTCCGGTTTGGCCACCACCATCAAATAATCCGGCAATTTGGCAAAATCCGCCTGCGGTGTCGCGGTGACCCGCACTATATCGTCCGCATACACTTGCAACCGCACTTTCTTGACGGCGCTATTGCGCAGGCTGACGGTAATACCGTGCGCATCTTTTTCGATCTGCGCCGATAAATCCTGCGCGGTTTTTGGCCCAGTGCAGGCAACGAAAAAAATCAGATTGGTAAAAAAAAGAAAACCAGCAAACGCTCGGGTGCGAATTCGAATCATGGGATCACCATTCATTATTATGAAAGCGCGACGCAATTAAATTGCGCCGCGCTTTGGTGTGAAAAAATTGGATTTATTCGGTGGCGTTCAGCCAAGTTAAATCTGCTTATATCAGACATTTTGCCAGATCGGGAAGCACGCCACGTCAACATCTGGCAACATTGTTAGCAATTTTCGCATAATGCATTCAGTTTTGCATAATGTCGATTCGCGGCAAAAACAACTGTCTACCAATCAATGGACATAGGATTGGGAAATGCCGGATGGCTTGACAATATAGCTGCGCGCAGCCACCGCCCAATGATGATTATGCAAGTTGCCAGCTACCGCGCCCGGCTTGTTTGACCTTATACATGGCTTCATCAGCGCGCTTAAAAACGTCGTCGAAGGATTCACCAACCTGTGCCTCGGCGACACCGACGCTCATGGTCAAGGCAAAATCGGTGGGGGCGCCATTGATGTGAATGGCGCGCAGCGACCGCATCAGTCTGGAAATCATAGTGTCCAGCGCATCGCGATTGATTTTGGAAATAATGACGAATTCTTCACCACCCCAGCGGCCGAGCACATCATCGTTACGCAGCTCTTTGGCCAATATCTCAGACGCTGTGCGCAAAACTTCATCGCCGGCGACATGGCCGAGGGTGTCATTGATACGTTTGAAGTGATCCAGATCCAACACCATGACAAAAATATTGGCGGGATGCTCCAACGGGAAAGTCTTTTTCACCGCCATCGCCAGACCGATACGGTTGAAGCAGCGGGTCAGCGGGTCCACCGCCATGGTCGTTCGCAGTGTTTCATTTTCCTGGTAATAGCGCATGGCGAAATAGCGCAGCACCAGCTGGATAATCAAAACCAGAAAGCCGATGCCCAGCATACCGGCGCTGACCAGGAACAGATGCTCCGGCAGAACGTAAGACTTTTTCGCATAGATGCGGTTTATCTTGACGCGATGAGCACCGGCCTCGGGTGACGCCGGCAATTCGAAACCCAATTCAAAAATGCGGTTGAAGTTTGCCAAGCGCAGCTGATTGGGTGGGTCGTATTTGTCGATCCACCAACGCGCCACCAGCACCCGGGAAAAGTCGATAAACACATCCTCGCCCGGTTGAAAATCCACATGCAAATACGGCAGCAGATCGTATTCGTAAGAGTTCTTCGGCAGGATGGGGGCGCTGCGCATAAACAAATAGAGCATACTGCTCGGCCCGGTGTATTCCACGGACACATAGAGACCCTTATAAGAGGACAAATCAAGAGTCAACGCATCGTTGTACTCAAAATAATCCATCAATCCAAAATTTTCGGACTCCGGGCGCTTGTACTTAATCACCACGCCGCAATAGGGATAGGCTATGCCATACCTTATTTCGCATTCGTATAAATTGCTGCCGCGATCGGCCCATACGACGGAACTTGTTCCACCGGGTTCGACCGCGTCGGAATACAAGTGCGCTACCGATCCCGGGTATGGGTACACCTGGAGAATTTTTTCCGGATTGATCAAGGCCACCGCAACACAGACCAGCGCAATCACCAGCAATAAGCCGTAGATCACTTTAAAGATCGTTGAAGTTCGCTTGCGTTCTTCCATTGCCGCAGTTGTCCTTACCAATAATCGCCGGGCCGCCCCAACTGGGATTGGGCCGGGATTCTTGTTTGTTGTGCACAGGCTTTTGCCGCCATCTTCTTCTAACCATCTGCGCGGTTGTTTGGACCTATAGAGTGTAGTCCGTATTCGCGCAAGGCGGCGTTTACCAATACGGCCGCTTTATTTCGCTGAGCTATAAGAATCCGCCAAAGGCCACTCATAGTCGCGTCCCGCCTCGGTGGCCACGTCAATCAGGTAACTCCGGTGAAGCGAAAGCTGAGGCATATTGCGTCGGGCGTGTTTAAGCGGCTGTTTTACTTGCGCGGTTAAATAAAACGGATTGGAATTATCCCCCCGCGCAGGCTTCACGCGAAAACCGGCGGCCGGAGGCAGAGGTGAATGGCTGCGTATCCGCAAATTGCCACCGAGTTGCGAGCGCACTTTCAGATAAACCACCTCATTGTTGTCCCAGCGCATATCGATGATAAAGCCGCCGCGCATAACCAGCCCACTTACCTCCCCTTTTGGCCAAGCGTGCGGCAGCGCCGGCAAGAGGTGCACTGTGCCGTCATGACTTTGCGCCAGCATTTCCGCCACGCCGGAGGTAAAACCGAAATTGCCATCGATCTGGAAGGGTGGATGGGCGTCGAACATATTGGGGTAAGTGCCGCCGGCTTCGGAAAATCCCGTCCCGCCGGCGGGAGAAATCTGATCTCGAATTAATTTCAGTGCGCGATCGCCATCCAGCAGGCGCGCCCATAAATTGATTTTCCAATTCATCGACCAGCCGGTGGAAGGATCGCCGCGCTGCTCCATGCTCACCCGTGCGGCGCTGAACAATTCCGGCGTACGAATAGGCGATATCTGATTACTGGGGAAAAGCCCGTACAAATGCGACACGTGGCGGTGTTGATCGAACGGATCATCCCAATCCTCCAGCCACTCCTGCAATTGGTGATAGCGGCCGATCTGCATGGGCGGCAACTGGTCGAGAATTTTCTGCCAGCGTTTGATATCGGCTTTGTCCTGGCGGAGAATTTTGGCGGCGGCAATAGAGTGACTGAACAGATCGAACAACAATTGATTGTCCATAGTCGCGCCAGCGGCGATTTTTACCCCGGTGGTCTTGGGCTCATTTTCCGGCGACATGGACGGCGATGCCACCAGCCAGCCGGTTTTGTCATCGCGCACCAAAAAATCTTCAAAAAAGGCGCAGGCCGATTGAAAAATCGGATACACCTCGCGCAGAAAATTCTGATCACCGGAATACAGATATTTCTGCCACAAATGTTCCACCAGCCAAGTGCTACTCATGGGCCACGGCCCCCAGGGACCGTCCACCGCGCCGCTGCTGCGCCATATATCGGTGTTGTGGTGCGCCGCCCATCCCGCTGCGCCGTACATGGTTTGCGCGGTTTCGCGGCCGGTTTGCGCCAGTTCGCGAATCAGTTGAATAAATGGCTCGTGCAGTTCACCGAGCTGCGTTACCTCGCTCGGCCAATAATTCATTTGCGCGTTAATATTGAGCGTATATTTGCTGTCCCAGGGCGGCTGGGTGTGCGGATTCCAAATGCCCTGCAAATTTGCCGGCTGCGTGCCGGGTTGGGACGAGCTGATCAGCAGATAGCGGCCGAACTGGAAATACAGTGCAACCAATGCCGGATCGTAACGGCTGGCAAATTCGCGGATGCGTTTATCGGTGGGCTCCTGGGCAAATTCATTTTCGCCTAAATCCAACGATACCCGCTGGAAATAACGGCGATAAAATTCTTCGTGAGCTTTGCGTCGATTTTCATAATCAGCACTGGCAAACGTCGCCATCGCGTTCTGCATGGCCTGCTCCGCGCGAGCCAGCGCATTGCCGCTAATATCCCGGTAATTCACAAAATTGGTTGCCATGGTGATCAGAATCAGTGCTTCGGTGGCATCGCTGATTTGCAAACGCCTGCCGCTGATACGCACGCCGCCATCCATTGGTACAACCCGCACGAGATTGGCGAGTTTTACTTGGCCTTTGATGCCTTCGTGATCCGCTGAAGTTCCCTGCAGCAATAATTCATTTTCTATTGCGGTGATTGCCATGCCGTCCGGATGGGATAAACCAACAGAAAAATTCAACGCGCCCTTGCGTTCAGCGCTCAGGCGAATCACCACCGCCTGATCGACAAATGAGGTAAACACTTCCCGTTGGTAAGCCACGTCGTTGACTTTGTAACGGACCCGGGCAACCGCGTCCATCAAATTCAGATCGCGATAATAATCCTGGAATTTTTCATGGCCGGGGAAGTGCAGATCCAAAATGCCGGCGGACTGATACGGCATTCCCTGCGCACCCTGGCTGGATATGGTTTTTTCCGCCAGTGCGGACGCCTCTGCATGTTTGCCGGATGCGATCAGCCGGCGAATTTCCGGCAGCGCATGGCGCGCCGCCGGATTGAGATTATTGTGTGGACCGCCGGCCCAGAAGGTATCTTCGTTGAGTTGAATGGTTTCCGTTTCCGTGCCGCCAAAGACCATGGCCCCTAAGCGTCCATTGCCCAGAGGTAATGCCTCCTCCCAGGTGCGGGCGGGCTGTTCGTACCACAATTTCAGTTCCGCTGCATAAAGCGTTTTGCCAATGGTGAGCAGCGCTGCCAGACAAATAGTGATACGACAAAAATATTTCAGCATTTTTAATCCCGACCCGAGTGGAAGATAGTGCGAAAATTTTTATCCGCGTTGAAAGCGATAAAATTCCACACTCACCGCGGCAATCTGCAATGCCTTGGAAGTGGCATCAAATTCGGATTCCACCGTCAGCACTTCCGGTGATTTGCCCACCGCGTTTTTCGCCTCCGCGCCCAAACCGGTAAATTTCCAGCATTTACCTTTGGCGGCGTAGGCAAAATCGCGGATATCCAGGGTCAGGGGTTGTGCCTGCTCGGTGGCGTTGACCACAGCGACCACCAGCGCATTGCCGTCCTGGGTTAATGCCGCTGACACATCCAAAGGATAGGTGGCACTGCCGGCGTTCACTTTCGGCTGATCGCCACCGACGGGATATTGCGGTTTCGGTGTGGGCGCATTGCCGTCCACCGCGACAGGGATGGAGCCGAAATGCTGGTGGTAAAGTTGGAAAATACGGCCCTTGGCACTGATGGTGGAATCGGTGCGCGTGTAATCCAGCCAGCCGGTGGCCATGGTAAAACCGGCCATGGCAATAAAATCCGTGTGACGGAAAAATTGGTGGAACGCCAAGGCAATTGCCAAGGAATTTTTCAGGCTGTCCTGAAAGGAATAAGCCCACTCGTCAAAAAAGACTTTTATGTGGCCTTCGTTTAATTTGGGGAAATGTTTTTTATATTCCTCCCAGGCATCCACCATGGTGCGCACGCGGTTGGCCGGTTGCCGCGCCCACTCATTGAGTGACTGCTGCACATCAAATAATTTTCCGGTTTTTAAATCGAAACGTTTATTTTGCGGTGGATAGGCGTGAGTGCCGAGGGCATCAAATTTGCCCCAGCTGTCTTTGAACATGCCGTAGGCCCAATCGCGCTCGGAGCCGACTTTTACCTCAGGCTGGCCCTCGATAAAAATTCCCTGGCCAGTCGTCATCTCATCGACAAAACCACCGGGCGCCACAATATAAATTGATGGATCCACCGCGCGCATGGCATCGACAAATAAATTGTGTTTGACGGTGTATTGATCGCGCGCCATATGGCCCATCTGCCAGTGGCCGTACATTTCATTACCGACAGCCCAATATTTCACGCCATAAGGTTTTTTGCGGCCGTTGGCGGCGCGCACTTTGCCCCACTGGCTATCAGCGGCGCCGTTGACGTATTCCAACAGCTCCGCGCCAGAGCGCGGCTCTCCGAAGCCAGTATTCACACACCAAAAGGGTTCGCTGTTGATCAGCTCGCAAAATTGCAGCAGTTCATCCACACCCACATCGTTGGGCTGCACCGCTCGCCATACCGGATCGTAAATCGGCGGGCGACGATCGGGATCGCCGATGGTATGTTTCCAATCGTAAGCAGACACAAAATTGCCGCCGGGCATGCGCAAAATCGGGCAGCGCATTTCTTTCATCAGCACGAGCGTATCCGCGCGGAAACCTTTGACATTGTCCGCCGGCATCAAGGAGGCGGCACCCACGCCAAAACGGCCTTTGCCCTCGCCGATAATTTCGAAGCGCGCGGACTCTGTATCCACTTTCGGATCCAATTTGAAAGTGCGGGTCTGCCATTTTTTTGAAGTGGAAATTTTTTGCGTGACGACTTGTTCTGGCGCATCGCCCCAAATTAATTTCACTGTGACTTTAACGCCGGAATCCGCCCAGATCACCACACGGCCGTTGTAAGGTGTGGCCGCTTTGATCGCCAGTCCGTGCTGCGCAACTCCAATTGGTTGTCCCTCGCTTACGCTAATAACCGGGCTGTGCTGCCCCACATAAGGATTTTCCGTATCCAGCTGAATCGCAGACACAGGGCCAACGGCTACCCATTTTTGGATAAATGCCATGGCGGCGCGGGGGTCTGTAGGTTTGGCCTCGGGCGCAGCAATAACACCGAAATAGAATTTTCTATCGTCCAGCACTTCACTCCACAAGCTGTGGTTGATGAGATTGCCAATATGCTCGATAAAACCGCCGTACAGCATGGAGGACAGCGCCGGGCGGGTATTTTGCGCATTGATGACGGCTTGGATTTTGGGCGACTCGGCAAATGCCGGAAGCGACCAATTGCCGGCGAGAACGGCGGAGCCAGCCAACAGAGTTCTGCGGGAAAGAGTTGTGGACTTGACGGTCATTCGACCCTCCTTTTTATAGGAATAATGGAGTAGTAGAAGCACGAACCGGCGACCAAACACCGGCTCAAACACCCAGCAAAAACGAGACAAATAGCACGGATTACCGGGCACGGCAGATGGATCTATATGAATTGTCTCACAATTGCCCATATTCATAATATGATATTCTCTATAGATGCGCCCACTTGGATGTAATGGGGGGCGTACTTGTCTCCAATCATAAAAATACATTCAAAGGCAACCAGCATATGTCCTCCGTTAAACCCAAAAGCGATGCGATGGCCCTGCCGCGCGGCGCGGCGTTGACGACGTTGATCGTCGGCGCTCTCGTCGGCTGCGGCGGTTCGAACCCGCCCCCCACCGGTAGCTCGTCGAGTTCCAGCAGTTCGTCGAGCTCGTCCAGTTCATCCAGTTCCAGTAATTCCTCCAGTTCCAGTTCGTCCAGCTCGAGCAGTTCCTCAAGCTCCAACAGCAGTTCATCAAGCTCGAGTTCCGGTGGAATTTCCGATAACGATGTACTGGTGTACGCAATCAATGCCGGCGGCTCTTCTGCCGCAACTTTGAACGGCGTGCAGTACCGCGCCGACCGCTTCGCCTCCAGCGGCACACCGCAGATCGTCACCGATCCCATCTCCGGCACCACCGAAGACACGCTGTATCAATCTGAACGCTATGGTTCCTACAGCTACGACATTCCGGTGAGCAACGCGACCTACACCGTGGTGATGCATTTCGCCGAGCTATATCACACCACCGCTGGCGCGCGCACTTTCGACGTAAGCGTGGAAGGAAAAGTGGCACTCGACGATCTCGATTTGTTCAGCGTGGCCGGCCACGACGGTGCCTATGATTACACTGTCAAAGATGTTGCAGTTATAGATAACAAGTTAACCATAGATTTGAAAGCCAGCGTCGACAACAGCACCATCAGCGGTTTTGCCATTTATTCCGCCAATGGCGGCAAATTTGAGGAACCGCCAGAGCCGGTTTGTACGGATGCACAACGTCAGAAACCGACAGCGATCGATTACAACCGCGCTGTCACGCGCGCCGAACAGCGCAACCCGCCCTCCGGTGCTTTCGGTTATGCCATTGAGCACGCTACTCAGACATTGCCGTATCACACGATTTATCGTCCGGATCTGAGCAAGGTAACCAAGATCCCAATCGTGGCCTGGGGTAACGGCGCCTGCTCTAACATAGGTACTGAACAAGCGGACTTCCTGCTGCAAATCGCCTCCAATGGTTACCTGGTTATCGCCAACGGCGGACCCTTCGGTTCAGGTTCCAACGACGGTAAAGGCACCGAGCTGATCAAAGCGATCAACTGGGCAATCGCCGAAAACAGCCGCGAGTGCAGCCAGTTCTACGGCAAACTTGACGTGGAACAAGTCGCTACTATGGGCTGGTCCTGCGGTGGTGGTATGTCGCACTACGCAGCGGTGGATCCGCGCGTGAAAACCGCAGTGGCTCTGAACAGCGGCCTCGGTATTTACGGCGACCGCTTCGATTACTACCCGCGCTTCCACTCTCCGCTGGCGATCTTCAACGGCGACCAGAGCGACGTGGCCTATAATCCGGGCCGTCAGGAGTACAGCGAAGTCACCAATGTGCCGATCTACCATGCGAATTACCCGCAAGGCCATGGCGATGCCTACTTCCAGGATAACGGTGGTGAATTCGGTATTGTCGCCGTCGGTTGGTTGAACTGGATGTTGAAAGGCGATGAAGGTGCGACTGGTAAAGGCATGTTTATCGGCAACAACTGCCGCCTGTGCCGCCAACCCTGGACATCCATGCACAAAGGCTTTCAATAAGTGAAAAAAAGCTCCACCCCTACGGGTGGAGCTTTCCAACAAAGCCCGAAACTTTTCTGTATTTCTCTTCCCCTGCTTCAACCTCCCTGCGTTACATTCAATTCTGGCCGCTATGCCAAATCGCTTGCTGATCTGCAGCGATGATTTATTTTTTGGTGGGAACCACTCCGTTATTAATTCGCGCTGACATGAAAGAAATCGAAATCGGCGTAACCTCCGCTGCTTTGCTTGGCGAAATTAAATAACGCGAAGCGATAACCCATAAAATGCGTCAGCTCGTAGGACATGCGCAGGGTGTTGCCGATACTCGTCCAGCTATTGCCGTCCAGACTGTAGGCAAAGGTGGCGGTGTCCGCCTGATTACGGAAATTGCCTTGTACACGCAGATAAACCGTATTTTGATCCAGCGGGACGCGCGCGACTTCTGTGTGGTTTTTGCCATTGTTGTTGACCATAACCACATAATTTCGGCCACTGGCGCGGCTGACGCCGACATAGCCGTATTGATCCTGGAATGCCGCGAGGCCGGCGGTATCGCCGTCTTTCAAACCGCTCACATCCAATTTCACTATGCCGGTGCTGGCCGGGCCAAACATGCGCTGGGTCAGCGTATTGCGAGTCGCGTGAATATTGGCATCGGTGCGGGTATTTTTCAGGCGCAAATATCCCGGTTTGTCACTCAGCGACCAGCCATTGCTCTCCGGGTTGTGGTTCCACTGCCACACTTTATCCAAAGCCGCGGTGTTGAATTCGTCGGAGCGAATAATTCCGGAAACGCCGCGATCTTCCACATCAAAACTCAACGTAGTCGGCACACCGCTGGCCACCGGCCAATCGTTTTGCCAAGTAATGGGAACCAGATACGGAATGCGCCCCACCGCACCGCTGTCGCGGAAGGCGTAGAGGAACCAGCGGCCGTCCGGCGTGCCGACATAAGATCCTTGCGCAACGCCCGCGCCGCTGACACTTTCCCGCAGCACCACGCGGCCTTCATAAGGCCCGGTGATATTGCGCGAGCGGTGTACCACCTGCGTGCGCGGACCGCCGCTCGGCCAGCAAATATTGGAGACGTAATACCAGCCGTTGATTTTCTGGATCTGGGTACCTTCGGCTTTAAGAATAAAATTGGTGCCTGCAACTGCGGAGGCGCTTTGAATAATCGTCTGATTCACACCGCCGGATTTAACCGCAGTGGCGTCGGCATTCAACTCAATCAACCGCACCTGATCACTACCGTAGGTGAGATAATTGCGGCCGTCGTCATCCAAAATCAGCGAGGTGTCGTGATAGAGATTTGGCAACGCCGTCTGCGTCCAGGTGCCGCCTTCAATATTGTTGGTGCGCCAGATATAAGTGCGGTTGGTGGTGTAGGAAAATGAGGTGACGTAAAACGTGCCGGCTTTATAACTAATGCTGCTCGCCCAGGTGCCTTTACCATAAGCGTTGCTGCCATTCAGGTTGAGCGCATTGCTGCCGGAATCGAGCGCCTGATGCGCGTAATTAATCAATTCCCAATTTTTTAAATCCTTGGATTTCATGATGGGCACACCGGGATTGAGGTGCATGGTGGTGCTGCTCATGTAATAAGTGTCGCCCACGCGAATCACACTCATATCCGGCACGTCGGCCCAGATATTTGGATTGGTGGCGCGCACGACCGGATATTCCGGCTCCTGCAATTCACCGGTAGCAGAATAAATAGCAAATCCGGAAAGCGTGCCGTTATCGGTTTTGGCGGTGAGACTGATGGTCAAACTGCCATCGGTTACTTGCACGTCTTTGAGTGTGCGCTCGTAGGCGGTGTCGTGGCCGGCTGCAGTGAATAAATCCAGATCGGTAAATACCGGGCGGCCTTCAACAGTGACACTGAATATACGCGCACCGGCGGTGGTATGGTAAAGCTCATTAAAAAACAAGCGCAGATCGTAACTGGCTTCTGAGACCGGAATTTCGTAGGTGTAAACACCGTAGCGCTCGCTCTGGAACAGCGCGTCCTGATCGGTGCCGGCAATTGGATCCGTGGTGGAGTTGGCGCTGCCGCCGCGGAAAAATTTATCCGCTTCAAAATCAATGCCGTCGTATTTGACCGCACTGCCCCCGGCATTGACGGCTACAACCAAGCGTCCCGCAATCGGCGCCCCGCTGGAAGAGCTGCTCGATGACGAGCTGCTTGATGAAGAGCTGGAAGAGGAAGAACTGCTGGAAGATGAACTATTGGATGACGAGCTGCTGGAGGAGGAGCTGCTTGACGAATTATTCGGTGATCCATTCCCGCCACAACCCAGCAGGGACAGAGATAAAAGCGCGCAAATGGCAAAGCGTGCTCGCAACCGACGAGAGTTTTTATCTTTCAACATAGGGCACCGAATTATTTTTATTAATCAATCAATTTCCATAACCACTTCAAAATTTTTTTGAAAAAAGTGCGGAAATCCATTTCCGCGAGTTGCCACAACGGTGTATGCGTTCTGTTACTGTTTGGGATTTTGTTTGATGTAATTCATCAGCCAAGTCATTGCCGGACGCGGTGTGCCGTTTTCCTGAATCAAACCGGAACCGGTGATCCAGGTTCGGTTGACCACATAACCCCAAATGGTGATGCCCTTGACGTGCGGATGGTTATAGAACACCGGGAAATGCTCTTGGAAATTCTTGAGCTGATTCTGGTCGTTGGTGTCACCGATATCGTATTCAGAGATATAGATTGGCACCTGCAGCTGGTTCCACAGATTGTCGATCGCCTGCTTCACGGTTGACGCCGGCAGATCTTTCAACTCGTGCGCCTGCAGACCGATGGCATCCACATAACCACTGGGTATTGCCGACTTGGCCAGCGTAATAAATTCATTATGCTGCCAGCGGATATTGTTGTAGTCGTTCAATATCAGGATGGAATTCGGGCAGTATTGACGAGCCAACTGAAAGACTTTGACGATCCAGTTATTACCATAAGCGCGCTGCGCGTAACCTGCCGGTTGATGTCCCGGTACAGCTTCGTTGACCACGTCGATCATGGCGGTATCCGGGTAGCGCGTGCAGTAGTCGCGAATCCACTCTTCAATTTCCGCAGCGGTTTCCGTAGCGTTAAGGTTATTCAGCCACGACGGTGACTGCGCACCCCAAACAAAGGTGTGGGCTTTAACGGGAATATTGTGCTGTCGCGCGTAGGCGTAAATGCGATCCACTGGCGCCCAGTTATATTGGTCGCGAGTGCCTTCCACGGAGCCCCACTTGCCTTCGTTTTCCGGCGTAATCTGGTTCCAGTATTGAATAAAATCGGAACGCACGTTGCCGCTGGTGGTGATATTACCGACGAAGAATTTGTGATTTTTGCCGGTCACCGGTGGTGGCTCTTCAAATTTACCGCCAGCGTTGGAATAAATCGCAAAGGCGCTGATGGTGCCGTTATCGAGGCTGGCGGAAATATCGATGGTCAGTTTGCCGTCCGCCACATTCACGCTGGGCACAATCACTTCATAAGCGCGGTCGTGACCGACTTCCGCATACATATCTTTATCTGTGAACAGTTGTTGCCCTTCCACCGCAACGCTGAAATAGCGGCTGCCGGCGGTTTGGTGATACAGCTCGACAAAATGCAAACGCAAGCTGTAGGTGGAGTTGGTCACCGGCACTTCGTATTTATAGTTGCCGTAGCGCTCGCTTTGATACAAAACATCGGCAGTGGTGCCGTCGATAGGATCTGCTGTGGAATTGGCGGAGCCGCCAGTGGAAAAACGATCCGCTTTATATTCCACGCCGTCGACCGTCACGGCAGCGCCGCCGGCATTGACGGCGTAAACCAAGCTTGAGCCCGCTGGAATGCTGCCCGAACTGGATGAGCTGCTCGACGAGGAACTGGATGAAGAAGAACTACTGGACGATGAACTGCTCGACGACGAGCTGCTGGTTGATGAAGTGCTGCTCGAGGAAGAACTGGAACTGCTGCTGGATGAGCTGCTTCCTGTAGGGGTTCCCGACGAGCCGTTACCACCACACCCCACCAGGAGTATGCACGCAGCGAGTGCACCCCCAGTCAGATTGAGTACTTTGCTGATTGCGAACATATTATTTTTCAACCTCAGGTTGTTGGTTTTCTTAAATAACCAGAACCGCCCGGTTCCCGCCGGTGATCTGATCAACCTCGGGACCGTGGTGCCCGATCCCAATTGCTGCCGTCTCATGCGGCTTTTAAACGATCCCTCGAATTCTTGAATTCCCATTTACCGTCAGCCCCAGGGGACCATCGGCCCCCCGGCGCGAATTGAATTTGTTTTGGTGGCAGCCGATGCCAGTGACACATGAATGCCTGGTGCAGTAAGCCTCTGCTGAACAACGATGAGCTGCCGGATGAGAAGGAATTGCTCAATGACGAGCGGCTTGAGGAACTGCGGCTGGACAAGTTGCTATTAGACGAACAACTGTTGAACGAGCGGCTGGTTGCAGAACTGCTGGACGAGGAACCAGGGCATCCCGTCAGAAGTGCGATCGCATTCACGAGACCAACCGCGGATCGCCATACGGCGGATCCCAATACAACGGTTACACGTCTAACAGCTTTTATAGGGTTCATTTCCAATCTTCACTTCGAGAAAAAAATGCGTGAGCTAACCAGCTAACTCACGCCAAGTGCCGGGCGGGAACTCTGTGTCGGTCCGGCTTGGGGGCCGGGGCCGATGAGCAGCCTTCAACTTGGTGACTACGCTATCGAACTCGACGAAGCGGAAATAAAAAGGAAGGGTGGTTTTCTTTGAAACGAAAAAAACTTGAAGCTTTTTTATTGAGTGTTGAATCTTTTTTTAACCGGATGAAGAAAAAGCGTGAAATAGTTCTCTCTTTTTATGCCAATTATTTTTGCGTATTTTTCACATTTCCGAACAAGGCGACTTTTCCGTGTTATGCGCCGATTGAGCAAAATCCGACCCTTTGGAGCAGCTCCGCCAGCGCCTCTTTTACCTCCCACAGCCTCTGTGACGCACATCAACGACGCCTCCATGACCCTCTGAGACACTGCCGCAGACGTGCTGAATCATGTTTTCAGCATATCGTCAGACGGTTCTCCTGCGCGGAGTGGTTCGGCCCGGTGTGTTCCTATAAAACCTAACCCTGTGCCGGCGCGCTCGCAGAGAATCTCCAGGCCACGCACCCAAGCCAGAAATGGAGTATGAAAAGCGTCCTGTTTAATAGCCATGACATAGTCCTGGCGCTGGTTATCGTTCTGTGTTTTTTATTGGCCTTCCGCCTCAGGTCGGTTAAGGCTCTGCCGCGCGCCACACATCGGCTGCTGCCCGTCTTTTTTATCCTGAATGCCTTTGTCGCCATAGACACCCTGCTGTTCTGGGGCGACGCCATCAAGTTTGCCGCCTTTGATCTCTCCCCCTGGCTGCCGATGCTGTTTACCTTTGCTTCTTTTGCGGTGGGGCCCGTGCTGTACTGGGCGTTCCGCTCACTGCTACAGCCGGACAAACCGTTGCGCCGCATTGAATTTGCTCAATTGCTGCCGGCATTGCTGACATTTCCCTATCTTTATTGGGCGTGTTATCAACACTCGTATGAGCAGCAGCGTGAGTTGGTGCTGAATCTCACGATTTTCAGCGACGTCAATGTGCATTTCATGACCTTTTTGACGCTGAAAAAAATGATGCCGGTGCTTTACGGCATTTTGTCCATCGCATTGTTGTTCCAACCCGGCGCGCCGCCGCGGGAGTCGGATGCGCGACTGCTGCAGCCCTATGTCGGTTTTGTGCTGATCTGGTTTTGGGTGCTGCTCACCCATCTGCTCGGCCAGTGGCTGCCGACGAACTCCAGCGATGTGCTGGGTATTTTCGGCAATTACATGAGCCTCACCCTGGTAGCGGTGTTGGTCTTCAGAGGTGTCGCCTATCCACCCCCGACCACGACTGTCGCGGTGATGGAGCCGGCGCTTAGTCGTGATCATGTTGAAGATGAGCCTGCAGAAAGCAGTAATGACAAAGAGGAAATCACGGCAATTGCGGAACGAATTCACAAATTTATTCAGGCAGAAAAACCCTATCTGAATTCGCGCCTGACGCTGGAGCGTTTTGCCGGACTTCTTGAGCTTTCACCGCGCCAGGTTTCCACGGCAATCAACCGCTGTTTTGAGCAGAATTTCCACGAATACATCAACGGTTTCAGAGTCGAGGAAGCCAAGCGATTATTGCGCGACGACGCCTGTCAAAGTTATTCCATTTTGGAAATTGCCCAGCAATCCGGTTTTAACAGCAAAGCCACCTTCAACCGGATTTTCAAAACCGTTACGGGCGCAACCCCCACCGCTTATCGGCAAGAGTTTTCTCCGGATCTCGCACATCAGCATCACTGCTGAAATTTATTCGATATTTTTTCGCAGCAACGGTCGGTCGTTTTGCAAAAAACGGCGTAGACCGCTTGGTTGTGTCACCGTAAAAATGGCCCTGCGTCGCAATAATTCGGCTAGGGTTAAAAGCCCAGGTCTTAATATCTTCACGGCTCAAATTGAGACTTTACTCCCCGCAACCTGCGGATCAGGCTGTGGTGTGCGGTCAACTCCGTGCAGTATCACTATTGCGAGGAAAAAATATGACAACTCTAAAAAAAATGATGGTCCAGAGCATGGCGCTCCTGTGCGTCTGGGCTGGCCTGTCTGCGGTGGCTGTGGCAAAACCCTATAAAGGGGCGGAAATTTTTACCTTCGAAGAAAACTTGTACGGCAAGTACGTCATTCGTATGCGCGCGGCCAAAGGCAGCGGCATCATCTCCAACTTCTTCCTGTGGAAGGACGGCTCAGAACTGTCTGAAGTATTTTGGGAAGAAGTGGACGTAGAGGTGTTCGGCAAGGACAACGCGACCTCCTGGCAGAGCAATATCATCACCGGCTACGGCAATACCACCCATTCGGATCAAAAGCACTCTCAAGCCCAATCCTTCGGNGANGCCTACCACACCTTCACNTTGGAGTGGAAACCCAACGAAGTTCGCTGGTTGGTCAACGATCAAGTNATNCGCACCACCACCGGCGGTCAAGCGCGCGATCTGATGAACCCCGCGCAGCTGCGTCTCAACTTCTGGAACCCCAATAACCCGGCTTGGGTCGGCGCCTGGAACGACAGCATTCTGCCGGTCCATATGTTCGTGAACTGGGTGGAATACCACCGCTGGAATGGCAACGGCTTTGAGCTGGCCTGGCGCGATGACTTCAACAGCTTCGACGGCAACCGCTGGGGCAAGGCCGACTGGACCTTCGACGAAAACCAGCTGGACTTCCATCCCAATAACGCGCTCGTTCGCAATGGCTACCTGGTCCTGGCCATGACTCGCGAAGGCCAGGAGGGCTATAACGGCAATCCGCCTGAGGACACCAACTCTGGTTCTTCGTCATCAAGCAGTAGTTCTTCTAGCAGCAGTAGCAGCTCAAGCTCATCCAGCAGCTCTTCGAGCAGCAGTTCCTCCAGCTCAAGCAGCTCGTCCAGCAGCTCCTCAAGTTCAAGCAGCTCCAGCTCCTCCAGCAGCAGCTCAAGCTCGTCTTCTGGTAGCAACACCTCCAGCGGTGGCGGTAGCCGCGGCGGTGCGCTGAACCCGCTGGCTTTGTTGTCTGTATTGATGCTGCTATTCCTGGGTCGCCGTCGCGGCTGATCCCACTGCCATCAGGCACAAGGTAAAAAGGCGCGTCCCAAGACNTAATGCCAGTCANTTAAGCTGACTGGCATTTTTATTGGGTGTGATTTTTGTTGGGTATCGTTGAGGTCTTCGCTTTACCGCTCTGGGATAGTGCCGGTCGCGGCGGTGGGGTAATACGAACGCGCTNGCCATAGACAACATATCCCGCAGCACTTCAGGAATCCTCCCGGGAGATACAGCGGGCATTAGGGTTAGCTCTTTAATAATAAATGCGGTCGCTTGTGAGAAACTCAGCTCGTTGGGCTCTATTCCTTTGAGCGAATAAGCCATTTGTCCCATCTGAAAGCGCAGTAAATTGTAGGCCAGCAACACCGCCCACAACTCTTGTCGCACCAGCTCCGGTGTTTTACTCCGTAGCGTCAAACGGCTTTGCAGCAAGTATTGCTTCATCTCCCGATAACCCAGCTCAATTTCCCAACGATGGCCATAGAGATCCACAATGTCGCTTGCAGGAAATCGCTTCTTGTCCAGCATGGACGTTAAGATCTGCACCGACTTGCCCTTGATCGTTTTGGTGACGAGGCGTGCTTCCAGAGTGGTCGGCAGCCCAGGCCACTTGCTGAGCGCCTGCGGGGATGACGAGAGTTCAATGAGGGCGT
>Ga0065721_10049970_pt1 | contig 24730 bp, 23 predicted proteins | sample Mesricmetagenome_FD_59108 | JGI IMG/M metagenome (GOLD analysis project Ga0065721, IMG submission 59108) | Mesophilic microbial community from rice straw/compost enrichment Sample: eDNA_1 v2 (version 2) | ecosystem: Engineered > Solid waste > Grass > Composting > Bioreactor | place: USA: Davis... | reverse complement strand
CCGGGGGGCTCGGGGTAGATAGCAGGGCCTACCTTCTCTGATAGACCGGCGTTGGAGCCGGCTTGACATTCCGCCGGGCGGATTGTACATTGTGAACGATGGTACAAACTCGGCAGCAGTCGGGTTTTGACACCGCTAGAACGGCACAACAGGTCATGAACAGTCTCACCACCAGTGCGGCGGCGGCGCCCGGTTCCACCGTCACCCACCGCTATCTCCAGAGCGGCCCCCTTTCCGATATCTACGACAAGGTTATGGAAGGGAAGCGCCTCTCCTTCGCGGACGGCCTCCGCCTATGGCAGAGCGACGACCTGACCGCCCTCGGGGCGCTGGCGAATCTGGTGCGCGAGGCGAAGAACGGCAATAAGACCTACTACGTCCGCAACCAGCACATCAACTACACGAACATCTGCAACAAGGGCTGCAAGTTCTGCTCGTTCTACGCGCAGAAGGGCGGCCCCGCACCGTACGTCATGAGCATGGAGGACGTGCGGCGCAAACTGGAGCGGACGCGCCACATCCCCGTGACCGAGATTCACATGGTCGCGGGTATCTACCCCAAGCTCGGCTACCAGTACTATCTGGACCTGCTGGACACCGTGAAGGCCACGCGTCCCGACGCGCATATCAAGGCGTTCACGATGGTGGAGTTGCTCCAGATTCAGAAGCTCGCGAAGAAGCCGATGGAGGAGGTGCTGCTTGAGCTCAAGGCGCACGGCCTTTCGAGCCTGCCCGGCGGCGGCGCCGAGATCCTGACGGACCGGGTGCACGACGCCATCTTTGAGCGCAAGGAGACGGCGCACGAGTGGCTGGAGACCGCCAAGACGGCGCACCGCGTCGGCCTGCACTCCAACGCCACTATGCTCTACGGGCACATCGAAACCCTGGAGGAGCGTGTCGTCCACCTCATGAAGCTGCGCGAGGCGCAGGACGAAACCGGGGGCTTCCTGACATTTATCCCGCTGGCGTTCTCCAGCAAGGGCACGAAGCTGGAGCACATCCCCCAGACCACCGGCTACCTGGACCTGAAGGCTATCGCCATCGGCCGCCTGATGCTGGACAACTTCCCGCACGTCAAGTCGTTCTGGATGATGATCACGCCGCCTGTCGCGCAGGCCGCGCAGTGGTACGGCGCCGACGACATCGACGGGACTGTGGTCGAGTACGAAATCACCCACGAGATCGACCAGGAGAACGCCGCGCAGCAGCTCTCGCAGCAGCGGCTGGTGGGCATGATCATCGAGGCCGGGCGTGACCCGGTGGAGCGCGACCCCCTGTACAACGTCATCGAACGCGAGGACTCCGCCGCCCTGGTGCCGGAGCGCCCGCGTGTCGCCCTGCCGATGGCGGGCTGAGCCGCGGAGCGCCCCGGCCTGTGGCAAAACCGTTCGATGCCACTACCAAGGCGCTGGTCGAACTGGAACCGGCGGCGTGGCTGTCGCCGCAGACCGGGCGCTGCGCGTAGAGGCCGACCCGCCGTTCGCCGCCCACCTGGAGTTCCAGACCACCTACGAGGCTGACTTCGGCGAGCGGACGCTCCTCTACAACGTCCTCTACCGGCGTGCCCTGCGCCTCCCCGTCAAGAGCACCGTTTTCCTGATGCGCCCCGCCGCCGACGGTCCGGGAATGACGGGCGCGTTATCAGCGGTGCGGAGGAGGACGGGGACCTGCTCGACTTCCGGTACCGCGTCGTCCGCGTCTGGCAGCTTTCGCCCGACGCTCTTCTGGCGGCGGGTCTGGCCACGCTCCCGCTGGTCCCCATCAGCGCGGTGCCGCGGGAGGAGCTGCCGGAGGTCGTTCGCCGCATGGCCGCGCGCATGGACGAACTGGAGGCGCCGCCGGGGCTGGCGGGCACACTCTGGACGGCATCCTACGTCTTGTTGGGGCTATACTATAGCGAGGCGTTCGCCAACGAACTTCTGCGGGGGGGACGACAGATGAAAGAGTCCGCCACCTATCAGGCCATCCTGCGCGAGGGGCGCGAAGTGGGGCGTGAGGAAGGTCGTGAGGAAGGTCGTGAGGAAGGTCGCGAAGAGGGACGCGCCGCCGAGGCGCGGGCGCTCATCCTGCGTCTTGGCGGCAAGCGGTACGGCGCGCCCGACGCGGCGACGCGCGCCGCGCTCGAAGGTATCAACGATGTCGCACAACTGGAAGCGCTGGCGGAGCGGTTGCTGGAGGCGGAAAACTGGAACGAGTTTCTGAAGGGCTGACACTGCGCCTGATCCGGCTGCCGGATGAGGGGGAGGCGCTGCGTGCCCTGCGCCTGCGCGTTCTGTACCCGGGCAAGCCAGAGACGATGGCGCACTATGCCGGTGATGACCTCGCCACTACGGCCCACCTGGGGGCGTTCCTCGGGGAGCGGCTGGTCGGCATCGCCTCGCTGTTCGCTCGCGAGGACGGCACCCTGCAACTGCGCGGGATGGCGGTAGATTCGGAGTTGCAGGGAACCGGCGTCGGGGCCGCTCTGGTGCGCTACGCCGAGCAGGTGGGGGCGCAGCGGGGCTACCCCGGCCTCTGGTGCAACGCGCGCTTGCACGCCGTGGGCTTTTACGCGCGCCTGGGCTGGGAGGTCGAGGGGCACCAGTTCGAGGTGCCAAACGTCGGCCCGCACTTTGTCATGCGCCGTGCCCTCGCCCGCCAGGTCCCCGAATAGTCCGCCGGGGCGGCTACCTGCCGCCCCGGTAGCATTAGCCCCTGGGCACTAGCGAGCGCCTCTGACGGAGTAGAACCGCTGCCCCGAGACTGACCAGGATGAGCAGCAGCAGGAGCAGGCCGCTGTGGTGCGGGCTGAGGAACGCGGCCGGCAGGAGGGCGGCGGGAAGCCCCACCCGCAGAGACTCCCTCCCCAGCACTCCGGCGGCCAGCATCGCTCCCAGCAGTGGGCCGATCAGCACCGCCGCCACCCCGCCGAGGTAGTAGGCGAGGATCGGAGTCGCGACAAGCCCCAGTCCGAACAATGCCAGGCCCGCTGTCAGGACGCCGGGTGTCACCTTCCCGCCGAACGCATACCCCGCTATCAGGTTCCCCAGCACGAAGAGGATGAGGCTGGCCCCCAGCGCGTTCAGCGCCTGCAGGTAGGCTTCCTCCCGTTCGATATCGGGCGGAAAGGCCAGGGCAATCTTCTGCGCCGTCACGACGTTGTCGAGGCTCCACTCCAGGCGGTCGCCCGCCTGAAGCGTGGGCTCCAGGCTGCCGCGGGGAAAGCGGGCCGTCCCGCTGCCGGTGACTTCGAGTTTGAACTGCTGCACCCGTCGGCGCTGGGAGCCGAGGTCATAATGGAACAGGTGAGCGCCCCGCGCGTGGTAGCGCAGGTGCAGTTCGCGGCGCTCGCCGGGGCGCAGTTCACCACGCCACTCATAGGCCCCCTGCTCGTTCGGCTCGGCGAGGGCCGTGTCTCCCACCCGGATGCTCACGTCGCGCACAGTGACCCCATAGGGCAGGGAGAACTGGCAGCGGACGGTGCGCGGTTCGACAGTGGGGTTTTCGAAGATGTAGTTTCCGTCGAAGGCGACGTCGTAGGCGCGTTCGGCGAGCCGCTGGAATTTCAGGGAGATGTTCGTGCTCTTGACCGGGAGAGGCTCCTCATCGAGTCGTGTCACCTCGCGGGTGAAGACGACGTCCTGGCCGCTGCGGGCGAACGTGTCGCGCAGACGCAGAACGTTTTCCGCCGATGGGTCCGTCAGGTAGGGCGAAAGGATGCCAATCCCCTCCGTGCCGATGCGCTCCAGGAAGGAGGGGGGCAGGGTCAGGGTGCGGGTGTAGGTCTTCTCCACCAACGCCGCGACCGCGGGGCCCGACTGGTAGATCGGCTCGGCGTCGGGCGTCGGGTTTGCCGTCGCCTCCGCCGACTGGCGCCACTCGATCTCGCGCCGCGCGACATCAGGCACGGCGCGTAGTATAGTCCAGCCGACACAAACGCACAGCGCGAGAACCCCCCAGGCCGCCCCGCGGCGCGCTGCCTGCCGCAGGCTCAGCCCGTCCAGCGCCGTCTTTTCGCGGCCAAAGATCAGGGCGACGGTGACGGCAAGGCTGACAAGACCACAGGCGAGGGCGAGCGGCAGGGCGAGCCGCACGAGCAGCGCGACAATGCCTCCGAGCAGATTCACTACAGACTGAATGAAGGAGTCGAGCATCGGTTCATCTCCAGACTCGGAGACACGGTAGAGTAGGTGCCGTCCGCGACCAATGGCTCCTGATCTGTACGAGGCTCGCCCCTCGTCCGTGTTTCAGCTTTGGACTACGAAAATCGTCAGATATAGATCTTATAGGTCGGCTGACCGAGCAGGAGGCCGAGTAGCGACCAGAGCGCCCCAACCGTGAAGTCTCCAAGGATAAGGCCCAGGAAGAACGGAATCGCGCGGCGATGCGCCGTCATGCCACCGTAGCGGATCAGCAGCGACTTCACGAGCCACGCCACCAGCACGGGCATCCAGAAGTAGTTCATGGCGTAGGAGATACCCAGCGCGAAGCCCGTGGGGTGGAGTGGCCACCACAGGAACGACGACCGCAGGGCGGCGAACGCGCCCGTGAGAAGCAGGCCGCCCGCGAAGAACCAGAAGTTCATCGCGCCCGGCGACTGGCCCATCCGGAGCCACGAGCCGAGCTGGCTGAACGCCTCCTGCCCGACCCACGACTTGTAGCCCGTGGCCTTGGCGCTCGCTCCCGCGGAGTAGGTGACGTAGTAGTTCGCGGCGAAGGTGGTCACCAGCGAAACGACGCACGCGAGCGCCAGGACCCCAACCACGCGCCGGAAGGGCATATCGCGCCCCTCGCTCATCTTAAAGGCTTCCAGGAAGTTCGGCATGGGGTGGCAGCGGTAGCCCCGGTTGAACCAGTACATCGACTGCATTCCCACGAGATTGGCGCTGCCGAGCGCGTTGGTCCCGAAGAGCGTCACCAGGACGTCGCCGGGCTTGACGAACACGATCTCATGCGGCGTACCAAACTCGGCCCGGACGCGCGTGATGGCGATGGAAAGGGCGAAGAGGATGCCGAAGAAACCGACGGCGACCGCGGGCGAGAGGTTGAGGAGCCGGCACCAGAACGCCAGGAAGATCAGTCCCGCCACGATGCCCGCGTACGCCCAGCGGTAGTGGCGCGCCGCGGCCCGCTCATCATCGGGGAGGGTTTCGCGCTCCCGGCGGCGTGCCAGTGCCAGATCTACCGTGCGGGCAAGGTACTTCCGGTTAGTCCACAGGATCGCCGCAGCGACTCCGATCCACGCCCCGGAGGAGATCTCCTTGAGGAAAGGCCAGCCTTGCGCGGCGGAGGGGCCGTCCCACCCCGCCGCGCGCCCCATCACGAAGTAGCCGCGCGCCAGCAGGTACGAGAACCAGCAGGAGAAGGCCAGGTCGAGCGGGATGAAGTAGGCGAGACCGATGGCGAACGGATACAACGACGTCTGCATGCCGTAGGTCCGGATCGCCTCCCACGGCTGGACCGTGAAGAACTGGCCGACGTCGTAGAGTTTGATCCAGGGGTTGCTCGGCACCTGCGGGTACAGCTCATGGATGCCGTTCAGGAGGCCCACGCCGAACGCGACGGCGAAGCCGACCCACATCAGTCCGTTCTTGAAGAGCGCGCCGCTCGGCTCGGTCATGGCCAGCGGGAGCTGAATGATGGGGAAGGCCAGCTTCTCGTGCTCCGTCCACGCCTTGCGCAGGATCACGGTGACGCACCCGAACAGGAACACGAGCACGAGGAAGAAGATGCCCCAGAGCGTCAGGGGGACGGCCCAGTGGACCAGGTAGCCGCTCGCCATCTCGGCAGGGAGGTTGCCGCGGTACCAGTCGTCCAGCGCGGCCTCGTCGGTAACGAACAGCCCGCGTGGCAGGGAGCGGATGAAGAGGTCCTGCCACTGGTTCTGTGGGGCGAAGTGGTGGGGGTGGGTGATATGCCCGAACAGGTTCTGGAGCATGTCATGGCCGGCGAACGTGTTGGAGATGACCGCCATGAGGTACGCCACCAGCATCTCCTCCTGGAGAAGGGCGGCACGGGGCGCGACACGCCGCCACAGGGCGTTCAACCCGACCAGCACCAGGAGCAGGAAGACCGGCGTGATGAACAGCGGTAGTGACGAGCCGTCGAGCATGTAGTAGCGCACCTCGACCATCGTCACCCAGACCGTGTTCACCACCGTGAGCAGCAGCCCGAGCAGCACGGCGCGCAGCGAAACACCGCGCCGGCGGGTAGCCGTCTGCTCGCCCGCCACCACTTCCGCCTCCCTCACGCTCAAATTCAATACCTCCTCTGTGGATGGTTCCTGTTGTTACTTTCTCAGAGCGTCGCTTCTGGCTCCGCTTCCGCGCGCGGCACCTCCGGTGCGGGGCGTCCGGCGTGCGATGGCGGGTGTCCGCGTTCGCGCTTAAAGGCGGCGCTGAACGCGAACGGGTTGGTGTAGCCGACCGCCTCGGCAGCGCGCTCCACCGTGTACCGACCGGATGCCAGCAACGCCGCTGCGTGGCGCATCCGAAGGTGGGTCACCTGGCGCATGGGGCTGCGGCCGTAGCGGGCGTGGCAGAGGCGGCGCAGGTGCTCACCGCTTACGTCCGCCCGCCGTGCCAGCGTTTCCAGATCCCAGGGGTACGACGGATCGGCCGCCACCGCCTGAAAGAGCGCCGCAAGCGCCCCATCCTGCGGCGGCGCGCCCAGCCGCGCCACGCGCCGAGCGCAGGCGTGGACGATTCCCGCCCAGTCGGTCAGCAGGCCCGGGTCAGGAACGGCGGTGGCCGCCTCAGCACACAGCCCGCGCAGCGCAGCGGCGAACGGCTCCGGGTCGGCCTCCGCCAGGCGCGGTGCCGGCCCGGTCACCACGTCCGCCCCCGCTTCGTAGGTTACCCAGCCCACCTGCCACGCGGCGCGGCTCTCCATGGCCCGGTAGGCGTGCGGGGCGCCCGGCGGGGTCAGGTACGCCGTTCCCACGGTGCAGGGCGCCCATCCGTCCGGCAGAAGGACGTCGCCCCGGCCCGATAGCGTGACCAGCACCTGCGCGATGTCCGGCCGCAGCCTCTGAAAGAGAAAGCCCGCCCGTGCATCCGATATCCCGCACAGGAGGATACCGTGACTGCCGAGGGCCGGGCACGTCTGCGTGCCGACAAGCCGTTCCCGCGTCCGCTCGCCAATGCTGTGGATTTCGCGAAGGTCTCCGTGGATGCCGCTCATGGACAGCAGGGCCAACAGGGCGCTATCATCGTCATAGAGTACACTACCGTTGCGTTTCGCGAAGGTGCACCAGAATGAACCATAATAGCATACCCCGATCCGAGTATCCGCGTCCACAGTTCGTCCGCCCCGACTGGCTCTGCCTGAACGGCGAGTGGGAGTTCGAGGCCGATCCCGGCGACAGCGGCAAGGAGCGTGGTCTCCTGGAGAACCCCCTGAGCGGCCGAATCACCGTGCCGTTCTGTCCTGAGTCCGACCTGTCCGGGGTGGGGCACAAGGACTACATGAACGTCGTGTGGTACCGGCGCGTGGTGGAGATTCCGGCGGAGTGGGCCGGTAAGTCGCGCATCCTGCTGCACTTTCAGGCCGTAGACCAGGATGCGACCGTGTGGGCAAACGGCGTGGAGGTCGGGCGGCATCGGGGCGGCTTCACGCCCTTTACCTGCGAACTGACCGGCATCGCTGCGCCGGGTGAGAGCGTGACCCTGGTGGTGCGCGCCCGCGACTTCCACCACATCCCGCAGGCCCGCGGCAAGCAGGCCAACCGGTACGCACCCTATAGCTGCCTGTACACCCGCACCACCGGCATCTGGCAGACCGTCTGGATGGAGCCGGTGGCGGAGGTGGCGTTCGGGCGGCCCCGCATCACGCCGGACGTGGCGAACAGCCGCTTCGACGTGGTGACGCCGCTCAGTGCCGGTGGCCCCGGCCCGAATCGCGACGGCTGGCGCGTGCGCGCCACGCTGACGGATGCGGAGGGGGACGTGGTCACGGCGGAGACCCGCGCCGATTACGACCTTGCGCCGCGGCTGACGCTGGACATCCCCGAGGGCCGGCGCCGCCTGTGGTCCCCGGAAGACCCGCACCTGTACGGCCTGACCCTGGAACTGCTGGACGCCTCCGGGGCGGTCGTGGACCGCGCGGAGTCCTACGCGGGCCTGCGCTCGGTGAGTCTGGAAGGGCGGCGCGTCAAGCTGAACGGCAAGTCGGTGTTCCAGCGGCTCATCCTGGACCAGGGCTACTGGCCGGAGAGCGTGATGACCGCGCCCACGGACGACGAACTGAAGGCCGACATTGAGCGAGCGCAGGCGGCGGGCTTTAACGGGGCGCGCCTACACCAGAAGGTCTTCGAGGAGCGCTTCCTGTACTGGGCGGACAAACTTGGTTACCTCGTGTGGGGCGAGTTCGGCGACTGGGGCTGCGGCGGCTTCGGGCCGAGCCACGACCACCAGAAGCCGGATGCCTCCTATGTGGCGCAGTGGCTGGAGGCGGTGGAGCGTGACTACTCGCACCCCAGCATCGTGGGATGGTGTCCCCTGAACGAGACGTGGCAGGTGCTGACGGACCGCATCACGGTGCTGGACGATGTGACGCGGGCGATGTTCCTGGCAACCAAGGCGGCGGACCCAACCCGCCCCGTGCTGGATGCGAGCGGCTACGCGCACCGGGTCGCTGAGACCGACATCTACGACAGCCACGACTACGACCAGAAGCCGGAGACGTTCGCCGAGCGGCATGCGCACGTGGCCGAGAACAAGCCCTACCGCAACCTGCACGACAACCGGGAGGAGAGCCTGCCGTACCGTGGGCAGCCCTACTTCGTCAGCGAGTTCGGCGGCATCTGGTGGAATCCGGCGGCCTTCGACAACAAGGAGTCGTGGGGGTATGGCGAGCGGGTGAAGAGCCTGGATGAGTTCTACGCCCGGTTCGAGGGGCTGTGCAAGGTCCTCCTGGACAATCCGGAGATGTTCGGCTACTGCTACACGCAGCTCACCGACGTGTATCCGGAGGAGAACGGCATCTATACCTTCGACCGCAAGCCGAAGTTCGACAACGCACGCCTCAAGGCGGTGCAGAGCCGGAAGGCGGCGATCGAGGAGAGCTGACCGGGCGGGGTCAGGATTCGCCGGGCGGAACGTCGCGGGTTGCGTGGGCCACGTTCCGGCTGCTGAAGAAGAGTCGGATGCCGAGCGAGGCGACGACCGACCCGGCGAAGCACATGACCAGCAGGACCAGAAGCCGCTTCACCAGATCCGCCATCGACCGGCCGATGTCCAGCGCCGCGGAGGAGGCCGCATTGGCGGCCTCTCCTGCGGCGGGCGACGCCGACGGGGCGGGCGTCGGCACAGTGGGCGGGGGCGTGCCGCTCAGGAGCGCGTTCGCCGAGGAGAAGACATATCCGACCAGGGCCACGCCAACCAGGAAGATGACGATTCCGACCGCGGACGGGACGAGGTGCGAAGCCGCGTCGCTTCGTGTGTGGGAAGAGTGCGCCATGCGCCCCGCATGTTAACACGGGGGGGACGGGGTGTCAAGCCGTCCCCCTCGCGCGCTCCTTTCTCGTAGTTCAGTCTTCCGTGGCGTCGTTCGGGGCGCCGTTACCGCCGGGGCGGGACGTGCCTGTGACGGATGCCAGGATCGCTCTCTGTACCGGGGTCGGTGCGGCGACCTCCTCCAGTTGGAAGTTCGTCTCCTTGCGGCTCGCCAGGGTAACGGGCACCTTGCGCTCCGGCCCCGCCGCGGCCGGGCCGTCCTGGCTCGGGCGGGGGCTCTGCACCGACAGGACCACCGCGCTCCCCGGGTTCTTGTTGGCGAAGTAGGCGCCGAAGATATTCTCCACAGGGAGTCCGTCAATGGCGGTGACTACGTCGCCCGCGCGCAGGCCCGCCCGCGCCGCCGGGCTGTTCCGCTCGACCTCGGCGATCGGCGCGCGGTTGGAGCGGATGGCGGCGAAGTCCCACTCGATGCCCAGGTACGGCAGGTCTGTACCCTGGCCGCTCATCTTCAGGCCCGCGGCGGCCACGGCCGCATCATAGGCCAGTTCGTTCTTCGACCGGAGGGCGCGCTCGAAGAAGGCGGACAGGTCCTTGCCCACTAGCCGCGATGCCGTCCGCTCAATCGCGCCGTCTTCCAACCCCTTGCCGGTGCGCGTTACCTCGGCCATCAGGGCCTTCATCAGGTCATCCAGGCCGACCTTGTTCTCCGAAAGGCGCCGCATCTCCAGGTCCAGCAGGAAGCCTACCACCAGGCCCTTGTTGTAGTAGGACAGACCGCCGACGCCATCGGACCCGCCCCCCGACCAGACATCGAGGGAGGCCTGCTCCAGCGTGACCTCGTGGCGCGCCGTGTTGTTCTGGAGCGAGGAGATCTGGTCAGCCATATAGGCAAGCCAGAAGTCGCGTCCCCGCAGGCCCGCCTCCACCACCAGGCGCGGGGCATAGTAGTCGGTGACGCCCTCCATCCACCACAGGTCCTTCACCCGTACCTCGCGGGAATAATCGAACGGCCCGAGCGCGGCCGGGCGGATACGCTTGACGTTCCACGCGTGTACGAACTCATGTGCGGTGAGCGCGAGCGCAGAGCCATTGCGGGTGCGAAGCGCGGCCTGCGGCACGGAGATCACCGTGCTGTTCAGGTGCTCCAGGCCCGCCATGAACCCGGACCGCCGCACCACATGGAAGTGGTAGATGTAGCGCGGGAACGGCGCGGAGCCGAACACGCGGATGCCGGCGTCGCTGATCTTGAAGACGTCCTCCGCCCAGGCCTCGTACCCGGTTCCCTCCGTGCCCACCAGCACAACCGAGAAGGGGATGCCCCGGATGGTCCGGTCGTAGCGCTGGAACGCGCCGATATCCGCAGGGTGATCGGCCAGCGTGTCGTAGTCTGGAGCGGTGAACGTGTCCGGCTTGTCCGTGGGGTCGTTCGCGGTCGCGATCTTCCAGCCGTTCGGCACCTGGTACGTTACCGAGCAGGGGGCCGAGGTTCCGCCCACCACGTAAACGAGCGAGGCCGGGCCGGGCAGGAAGCCGTTCTTCTCGTCCAGGTACGGCTCAAAGAAGCCGTAGTTCCGGTCGCTGGCCTTCAGGTCGTAGGAGAACGTCACCGTGGGCGCCCCGCCGGCCTCGACCCGCCAGGTGCGCGGGTCCACCGGCGTTACGGGCAGGGCCTTGTCACCTGCCGCGGCGGAGACGCGGGAGATATTCTTCTGCGCCTGGGTTATGACGTACCACCCGGGCGTCCACGCCGGGATGGCGAAGGAGACGGTCGGCTCCGTGACCCCTTCGGCGCGTACGGTAACGCGATAGGTCTTGGCGGGGATGTCCGCCACGGCGACGGTGTAGGCCACGCGCGCTGGCGGTGCAGCGGCGGAAGGCAGTGCGAGGGCGAGCAGGACCCCCAGAGCAGCGAGGAGGCAGCGGGCAGCGCGGATGGTCAAGGCGGTGCGTCCTTTCGTACTGCTGTTATACGGCAATACGACAAGAGGACGCTCCCGACAATGCGCTTAGCCCCCTTCGCCGCTGCCGTGCGCGCCGAGCCCCGCGGCTTCGGTCCGGCGGCTCGCGCTGGCGCTGCGGCGGGCCTTGGCGGGCTTCTTGACGCGCGGTTCGTCGCTCATGATCTCGCGCAGCCGGTTGAGCGCCCGCTGCTGCAGACGCGACACGTGCATCTGGGAGATGTTAAGCTGGCGCGCGATCTTGGCCTGGCTCAGCTCGTCGAAGAAGCGCAGGGAGATGACCTCGCGCTCCCGCTCACTCAGCGCCTGGATCGCGGTCCGCAGATCGCCGAAACGCTCAATGTCGTGCAGCGCGCCGTCGGTGCGGCCCAGCAGGTCCAGCAGCGACATCCGCTCGGAGCCGCCGCGCGCCTCCAGCGCCGAGTCCAGGGAGATGGGGTTGACCGCCTCGCTGCACTCCAGCGCCTGGGTCACCTCCTCCTCGTCGATGCCCAGCCGGGCGGCGATCTCCGGGATGGTGGGGGAGCGGCCCAACTCCTGCGTCAGCGTGTGCGCTGTGCGCCGGACCGACTGGTTCATCTCCTGGAGCCACCGGGGCACCTTGATGACGGCCGTCTTATCGCGGAAGTAGCGCTTGATCTCGCCCAGGATGGTCGGCGTCGCGTAGGTGGAGAAGCGGGTCCCCTGGTCCGGGTCGTAGCGATCCAGGGCGTTGATGAGGCCGATGTTGCCCACCTGGATCAGATCCTCGATGGCTTCGCCCGCCCCGAGGAAGCGCGAGGCGATCGAACGCACCAACCGCTGGTGGAAGAACACCAACTGGTCGCGCAGCCGCGGGTCACGGCTCCGGGAGTAAGCGACGGACAACCGCTCCAGTTCCCCCGGCGGCAGAGTGGGGATGTCTACCGCCAGAGGGGTTGTCAGAGAAGAGGGTTGAATGTCCGCCGGTGAGCGCATACGCGTCCGTTTTTTTCCTCCCGGTCATGAGGCTCTGCATAAGTGCGTATGGTTTACCGCCTCGCCGCGACCTGAAACTGAATTGTTGGACGGCAAACCACCCGTTAGTGTTTCGTGGTGGAGGCCCGCAGTCCTAAATATTCACAAATCCTGGTAGGGGCAAAACCGACCAAAGGAGGAACATAAACTATTTCATATCGGAAGAGTGCCCTGGGAAGGCCTTGGCGGTCGGATCGATAAACCGCTTGGCGAAGTTTGCCGCCGTTCCCGCCTCGCCGATGCCCGTAGCGATCAGTTTGAGCTTCCCGGTAAACGTACAGATGTCGCCCGCGGCGAACACGCCCGGAATGCTCGTCTGCATCGTCGTGTCTACCAGGATCGAGTTCTTCTCGATCTCGATGCCCCACTCCTTGATGGTCCCCAGATTGCTCAGGAAGCCCAGGTTCAGGAGCAGGGAATCGCACTCCACTATCTCTTCGTCGCCGCTGCGGTTGTCAAAGATGGTAACCGCCTCTAATTTTTCTTCCCCATGCAGGGCTTTCAGCTCATAGAAGCGGCGCACCGCCACCTTCGTCTGGAGGATCTTCTGCACGGTGTCTTCGTGGGCGCGGAAGCGGTCTGAGCGGTGGATGAGGGAGCACGAGGCCGCATTCTCGTGCAGTGCGAGCGCCCAGTCGAACGCGGAGTCACCCCCGCCGACGATCACAATCCGCTTACCCGCGAGGCTGGCGGGATCGGTCACGTAGTAGTGGACGCCCTTTCCTTCGAGTTCGTCCATCCGGGGAAGGTCCAGCTTGCGCGGCATGAACGCGCCGACGCCGGCCGCAATCAGCACCGTGCGCGAGCGGTGCAGCGCCTTTTCGGTGGTCAGGGTAAAGATGCCATCCTCGCCGCGGGTCAGGTTCAGCACCTTCTCGTTCAGGCAGACTGTGGGAGCGTACTGAAGCGCCTGCTCCACCGCCTGCGCCACGAAGTCCTTGGCAAGGATCTTGGGCAGGCCGCCGATGTCGTAGATATACTTCTCGGGGTAGAGCGCGCCGAGCTGGCCGCCCAGCTGGCCCAGCGAGTCGATGATCTTCGTCTTCATCTGGCGCAGGCCCGCATAGAACGCGCCGTAGAGGCCGGTCGGCCCCCCGCCGATGATCGTGATGTCGTAAATTTCCGGGTCCGGGGACGTCGCGCCCGACGCGGGGGCGGTCGTGGTAGCGTCAGCCTGCATAAACGGTGTTTCCTTGATGACGCGCCGGAGGCAGGACAAGCGGCCCGCGACGACGCAAATACTCGTGTCGCACAAAAACAGCCGCCTGGCCTTCGGGGCCTGCGGCTTTGCGATCCACTGCAATTATATCTTCGAGCGAGCGGCGCTGTCAATTTAAGTGTACTATTTCGGTAGGTGTGTATGGGTACGCGCCGCGGCAGGTGAGGACAATATGCTGACACACGCGGAAGCGGAGTCCGCTCGGCAGAGGGCACTCGCGTACCTGAACCGCGCGGGAATCGTGCTGACCGCGGAGGAGGCGGGGCGCATCGAGGTCGCTGACTTCGGACTGTCGCGCCTGGACTCCGAAGGGCTGCAACTCATCACCTACATCAATACGGAGCGGGTCTGCGCGAAAGACCTGGTCCTGTTCCCCCGACAGACCTGCCCGGAGCACCGGCACCCGCCGGTGGGCAGCGACCCCGGCAAGGAGGAGACGTTCCGCTGCCGTGCCGGGCGTGTCTACGTCTACCTGGAAGGTAGCCCCACCGTCCCCATCCGTGCCGAGATTCCCGCGGGCTCGGAGGCGAACTACACCGTGTTCCATGAGTTCATCCTGGAGCCCGGGCAGCAGGTCACCATCCCGCCGGATACACTCCACTGGTTTCAGGCCGGGGAGGAGGGCGCGGTGGTGAGCGAGTTCTCCACCCGCTCGCGTGACGAGTTCGACATCTTCACCGACCCGCGCATCGAGCGCGCCACAAGGATCGCCCCGCCGTGACCAATCACGAGATCGCGCTCCGCTTCACCCGCATCGCCGACATCCTGGAGATACAGGGCGAGAACGCCTTCAAGGTACGCGCCTACCGGACCGCGGCCGAGACCATTGAGGAGCTGGACGAGGCGCTGTCCGACATTGAGGCGCGTGGCGGGCTGGAGGAGATTCCGGGTTTCGGCCCTGCCATCGTGGGTAAGACCCGCGACTTCCTGACGAAGGGCACCACCAAACTCTGGGAGGAGGTCAAAGACGCCATCCCACCGGGGGTGGTCCGCATGGCCGCCGTCCCCGGCATCGGCCCGAAGACGGTGACCGCACTCTGGAAGGCGCTGAAGGTCGAGAGCATTGAGGAGTTGGAGGCAGCGGCGCAGGCGGGCAGGGTGCGCGAGGTGCCGGGCTTTGGCCCGGGCAAGGAGAAGAACCTCCTGGAGGCCATCGCGCGGTGGCGGCGTCTGTCGGAGCGTGCCCCGCTGTACGTCGCCCTGCCCTACGCCGAGCGGCTGGCCCGGGCGCTGCGGGCGCGCCCCGAGGTGTCAGCTGCCGACCCCGCGGGCAGTCTGCGCCGTGGCCGGGACACCGTGGGGGATATCGACCTGGTCGCTGCGACCACGGATCCCGCCGCGACTGCCGACGCCGTGGCCGCCCTTCCGGGTATCACCGAGGTCTTCGAGCGCGGGGAGCACAAGGTCTCCGCCTTCTCGGACCTGGGGCTGCGCGTGGACGTCCGCCTGGCCGCGCCGGAGGACTACGGGGCGCTGCTCCTGCACTTCTCGTCCGGCCGTGCCCACAATATCCAGCTGCGCGAGTACGCCGAGGCGCGCGGCCTGAAGATCAACGAGTACGGTGTGTGGGATGTCGCCACCGGCGAAGAGAAGTACCGCGGCGGCGAGGAGGCGGGGGTCTACGAGGCGTTGGGCCTGGCCTTTATTCCCCCGGAGCTACGGGAGGGGCGCGACGAGATCGAGCAGGCGGCGGCGAACGCCCTGCCGCAGCTGGTCACGGTCGAGGACTTCAAGGGGCAGCTCCACGAGCACTCGACCTGGTCCGACGGCACGGCGAGCATCCGCGAGATGGTGGAGGCGGCGCTGGCGCGGGGCTATGCGTACCTGGCAATCACCGACCACTCGCCGCTGGTGACGGTGGCGAACGGCCTGAGCGCGGAGCGCGTCCGGGCGCAGTGGGAGGAGATCGACGCCCTGCGCGCCGAGTACGGCGACCGTATCGCAATCCTGAAGGGCCTGGAGGTGGACATCCGCGCCGACGGCTCGCTGGACATGGACGAAGAGATTCTGGCGCAGATGGATGTCGTGGTGGCATCTGCCCACATGCGCTACAAAGAGGACGAGGCGAAGATGACGGCCCGCATCGTCCGCGCGCTGGAGAACCCGCATGTGGACATCCTGGGACACCCCACGGGCCGCCTGATTGGGCGCCGGGAGCCGTTCGCGGTGGACATGGACGCGGTGATCGACGCGGCGGCGCGCACCGGGACGGTGCTGGAGATCAACGCGTCCCCCGACCGCATGGACCTGAAGGACGAGTATGCGCGCCGGGCGAAGGAGCGGGGGGTAAAGCTGACCGTAAACGCGGATGCGCACTCCACCAGTGGCCTGGACCTGCTGAAGTGGGGGCTCTTCATGGCCCGCCGTGCCGGCCTGACCGCGGATGACGTCATCAATACCTACTCGCTGGACCGCCTGCGAGAGACTCTGAAGCATTCGCCCTAGCCACCCCGGAGGGGACAAGGAGGAGGCAGTAAAGTTTGGTCGAGTACGACGCGCACAAGTGGACGGACCACCTGTTCGACATCCGCGGGTCGATGATTCGCGAGATCATCGGGCGCCTGGGCATTCTCATCGTCTGGTCGGCGCTGGTGGTCGCCGTACACCGGTACGTCATGCCGGTCGCGATACCCTCTACACTGCACTCTCTGGTTGGCGTCGCCCTGGGCCTGCTGCTCGTGTTCCGCACCAACGCCTCCTACGACCGCTTCTGGGAGGGGCGCAAGGCGTGGGGAGGCATGGTCAACGAGTCGCGCAACCTCGCCCGCGCCGCCGCGACGTTCCTGAAGGCGCGCCCCGACCTGCGCCGCCGCATCGTCTACTGGAACATCGCCTTTGTCTGCGCCTGTATGCACTCTCTGCGTGGGGAGCGGGGCATCGGCCCGATCGCGGCGCAGCTGCCTCAGGAGGAGGTGGCGGACGTGCTGGACGCCCAGCATGTGCCGCTGGCCGTGGCCATGCGGATTAGCCAAGCCATCGCCCAGGCGCGGACCGACGGTGACCTCACCGATTACCTCACCGTCACCCTGGACAACAATGTCCAACTCCTGATCGACTACCTTGGAGTCTGTGAGCGCATCCACCGTACGCCCCTGCCGTTCGCCTATGTGGTCCACCTGCGCCGCTCGCTGATGATCTACTGCGCGACCCTGCCCTTCGCGCTGCTGGAGCCGTTCGGCTGGTACACCCTGATCGACACGCTCCTGGTGGGATACATCTTCTTCGGTATCGAGGAGATCGGGGTCGAGATCGAGGACCCGTTTGGCTGGGACGATAACGACCTGCCGCTGGAAGACATCTGCAAGACCATCGAGCAGAACCTGCTGGCCACGCTGGAGGACCGCCCGACCCTCGCGGAACCTCTCGGGAAGGGCTGACGCGCCCGCGATGGCACACAGTCCCGCTGACGACTACGCGCCGCTGCCGCGCGACTTCTACCGGCGTCCGACCCTGGAGGCCGCCCGTGCCCTGCTGGGGCAGTACGTCGTCCGCCGCTTCGCGGACGGGGAGCGGGCTGTCGGGCGCATCGTGGAGACGGAGGCGTACCTTCTGGACGACCCGGCGTGCCATGCGTTCCGTGGCCAGACCCGGGCCAACGGCGCGATGTTCGGCCCGCCCGGTCGGGCGTACGTCCACATCAACTACGGCCTGCACTACTGCCTGAACGCCGTGATGAACGAGGAGGGGGTGCCCGAGGCAGCGCTGATCCGGGCGGTCGAGCCGGTGGAGGGCACGGAGCGCCTGTGGCGCAACTACTTCGGCGCGCCGCCGGAAGACCCCGAGGCGGCGGCGCGGGACAAGCGTCTCGGTGCAGGGCCGGGGCGCCTGGCGCGTGCCCTCGCCATCGACAAGGCGACGTTCGACGGCGCCGACCTGACCGACCCGGCGGGCGCGCTCTTCCTCGCAGCGGGTGACCCGGTGCCGGACGCGGACGTGGTGACAGCAACCCGTATCGGTATCACGAAGGGCGCGGACAGTCCGTGGCGCTGGTACGTCCGCGGCTCCCGCTGGGTGTCGAAGCGGTGACTCTTCCACCGCCGGGCCACCTTGTGCTGGCGGCGGGGCTCGCCCTCGCCGTCTCGGGGGCCGCCTGGCGCGCCCGCGCCCTCACCGCCTCCGGCGCGGCGGCGGCGGCGTTCGTGGGCCTGGCGCACTTCGGGTTCGCGGGCGGGCGCGGTGCATCGGCGCTGCTCCTGTTCTTCGTCTCCTCCACCGCCCTCTCGCGCCTCGGCAAGAAGCGCAAGGACGCCCTCGACTATGAGAAGGGCGGGGAGCGCGACGCCGGCCAGGTGCTTGCCAACGGCGGCGTTGCCGCGCTCTGCGCCTTGCTCCTGCCCTTCGCCCCGGGGCCCACCTTCCTGCCCCTCGCCGCGATGCTCGGCGCCCTCGCCGCCGCAAACGCGGACACCTGGGCCACCGAGATCGGCTCTCTGGCGAAGCACCCGCCCCGGCTTATCACCACCCTGCGCCCCGCGCCCACCGGCTCGTCTGGCGCGATCTCTCTGCCGGGGACGCTGGCGGCCCTGGCGGGCGCGGCGCTGCTGGGCGCCGCCTCGCTCCTGTGGCCGGAGGCGGGCGCCTGGCGCGGCGTCCTCGCCGTCACCCTCGGCGGCTTCGCCGGGTCGCTGCTCGACTCGCTATTCGGCGCTACCCTCCAGGTTCAGTACCGCTGCCCCGCCTGCGGGCGCCTGACGGAAAAGCGGGAGCACTGTGGGCAGGCGACCGAGCGCGCCCGCGGCCTGCCCTGGCTGAACAACGACGCCGTGAACACCCTCGCAACCCTGGGCGGCGCGGCGGCCGCCGCCTTGCTATGGACGGCGCTCTCCCAGCGCCCGAGTTAACGCAGGAATTCCCGATGCTGAAGCAACGCATGAGTGAGGAGGCCATTCCCGTCTGTCGTCCGGTCTTACCGGAAACCGGGGCAGACGCCGTAGCCGTCATGGAACCGAAGCCGCGGCGAGGTTTGCCGCTCGCGCACAGCGAGAGCCTCCGCGCGGTTTCTGCCCGGGAGCGGCGGACGGCGCGGTGGGCGTCCCTGACGGGGACCGGTCAGGTCGTGGCCTCCTTCCTGACGCTCGCCTGCTTCGCTTCTCTCTGCTTGATTCTATTCCTCTTGGAGATGCCGGTGTCCCTCGCCATGCTGCGGACCGCCGCCGGGCTGTTTGGCCTGGGCAGTCTGCTGTGCCTGTTTCCCTTGAGGCGCGCCAAAGCCCTGTTGTGCGTCGGGACGGCAGCGGGCTTGATCACGCTGACCGTGCTGACCTGGATTCCGACCGGTTCGCCGCGCCACGCGTTTCTTCGGCATTTTGAGCGCGTTCAGCCGGGGATGACCCTCGCCGAGGTGAGAAACGCAATGGGGCCGCGCCACCCGCTCCAGCAGAGCTATGGGCAGGAGGCGGACGTGCCGAGCGATTTCTCGGGCACCCTGTATATCGGTTCCCATACGCCTCAGGACGGGGGATACAACGCCGATGTTGCGTACATCGATTTTCGCAACGGGCGGGTCGTCCGGACAGACTTTTCCCCGGATTAGCGCCGGAAACGCGCCGCAAAGCGCCCATTAAAGGCTGCCCGTTTCACCGCTCCTTCGGTTTCGGTACAACGGAACCAATGGTGAAACCGAAGGAAGGGCCGGGGGGGCACACCTGGGGCGACGAGGTTAGCGACCTGATGCGGGGCGTCACGGGCGCGGCCATCATCGGCGTGCCCCTGCTCTACACCATGGAGGTGTGGCAGGGGGCGTCGGCGCTCACCTCCCTGAACGTGGTCGCCCTGCTCCTCCTTGCGGTAGCGGTCAGTACGGGCTACAACGCCCTCTCGGGTTTCCGCAGCGACCGTGGCCTCATCCGATCGCTGATGGACGGCGTGGAGGCGGTGGGCATCGGCCTCATCTTTGCGGCTCTCGTGTTGTGGCTGATTGGTGTGATTGATCTCGGTACGCCACCCGCCGAGGCGCTGCGGACGGTGGCCCTGGAAGCGCTCCCCCTGTCTGTAGGCGCGAGCATCGCGAACGGGCAGTTCCCGGCGGGCGAGACGGAGGGCATCGCGGCGGAGGAAGGCGCGAAGGGGCTGCTCCGTGATGCCGGAATTACGGCGGCGGGCGCGGTCGTGTTTGCCGGCAGCGTCGCCCCCACCGAGGAGATCGTTCGCATCGCCTCCCGCGTGGGCGCGGCGGAGCTGATTGGCCTGGTGGTCTTCTCCCTGCTCCTCTCCTACGGCATCATCTTCGTGGCAGACTTTTCGGGCAAGGACCGCCGCCGGCAGACGCCGGGCCTGCTCCAGTCACCCGCGGGGGAGACGCTTCTTGCCTACAACATCGCCCTGACGATCGCCTTCCTGGCGGTCGTCGTCTTCCACGGGATTCGGCCGGGGGAGTCGCCCGCCCTGACGCTGGCGGCGACCGTAGTGATGGCGCTCCCCGCCGCGGTGGGCGGGGCGGCAGGACGGCTACTGGTCTGATGAAGCGCGATGAGCAAAAGTCGCAGGGGCCGCCGAGCCTTCCCGAGCGTGTCTCCTTCGTGGTCACGCTTCTGATTGTGCTCACTGTGGTCGGTGCCCTTGCGGCGGATGCGCTCTCCGCGCGCTCCCGCCGGGCGGCGGCCGGGCCGCCCGCGCCGATGGCCGAGGCGCGTATCGACTGGGGCGGGGTGGCGGAAAAGCGGGAGGGAGAGCGGCGCTGCTGGCTTGTCCCGATCACCGTGGCGAACGTCGGCCAGGTGCCTCTGGTCGAGGTGGGGGTGGTCGTGGAGGTCGTTCAGCCGGACGGCGAGGCGAAGGAGGCGGACGTCACGCTCACCTACCTGGCCGAGCGCGCCCGCGAGACGGTGTATGTGGTCGCGGAGCGCCGCCCGGTGCCGGAGACGGTCTCGGCACGGGTGGCGACGCTCCGCATCCGGCAGAACGCGCGCGGTTATTGAGGGGGCGTGGCGTTCTCAGAAGGAGCGCATAATCTCCCGGTGCCGGAGCTGCTCCTGGTAGAGGGAGCGGTACACCTGGTACTTGGCGTCGTGGTACGCGCGCACGGCCGGGTTCGGGGCGATCACCTCGCCCGCGGCGCTCATCGCCCGCATCGCCTCCGTGACCGAGCCAAACGCCCCGGAGGCGTTCGCCCCGAGGATGGCGGCCCCGAGCAGCACCGACTCGCTCTCGCGGCCCAGCACGATCTCCATGCCTGTGGCGTCCGCGTGCTGGCGCAGCCAGAGCGGGTTTTTGGTGCCGCCGCCCGTCGCCAGAATCTTCGAGATGTGGAATCCGCGGGCGTTCAGCGCCTCCACGATCTCCCGGGTGCCGTAGGCGATCGCCTGGATGGTCGCCAGGTAGTGCAGGGCGTCGAAGTCGCGCGTCTCATCCAGCGGCAGACCGTCGACCACGCCGCGGGCGTGCGGGTCTGCATGGGGGGAGCGGTTGCCCAGGTGGAAGTCCAGCACGTGCAGATCGCGCGTCAGCAGCGCGGCGTCCGACAGACCCTGTTCCTGCGCGAGTTTGGCCACATGCTCATTCAGCACCGCGTAGACCGTGGTCTTCCGATGGTCCGCCTCGTAGGCGATGTCCCGATAGGCCGAGGAGTCCTCAATCACGTGGTCGATCAGCGCGCCGGCCGCGGACTGTCCGCCCTCTGTCAGCCACGTCCCCGGCACCATTGCGCCGAAGTACGGTCCCCAGACCCCCGGGACGAAGACCGGCTCGCGCGAGGCGGCCATGTGGCAGTTAGAGGTCCCGCCGATCAGCGCGATCACGGTCTCCAGCGCGGCGAGGTCCGGCGCGCCATCGCCCTCCCAGATCGTGCCGAGCAACCCCAACCCGCCCGCGTGCGCGTCGATGATGCCCACGGCCACCTGGCAGCCGGTGGTCAGGCCGAGGTGCGCCGCCGCCTCGGGCGTCAGCGGGCCGACCCGCTCCCCGAGCGGTCGGATGCTCTCGGCGTTGGCAATCCGCTCTCCGTCCAGCGCGTCATCAATGCCGATAGCCCGGTAGAAGTCGGCATCCCAGCGGCTTTCGTGGCCGAGGAAGGTCCACTTGCAGACGTTGGTGCAGAGGGAGCGCACATCCCGACCGGATGCCCGGTAGACCAGGAAGTCGGCCAGGTCGAGCAGCTTCCGGGCGCGGCCCCAGGAGGCAGGCAGGTGCCGCTTGAGCCACGCCATCTTTGGCGGCTCCATCTCCGGGCTGATCTTGCCGCCGACGTACTTCAGGACATCGTGCCCCCCGGCGTTGATCTCATCCGCCTCGGCGGTGGCGCGGTGGTCCATCCAGACGATGATGTTCTGTTCGTCCGCGCCGTCCGGCGACACCGTCACCGGGGCGTCGTTCTCGCCGAGCACCACCAGGGAGCACGTGGCGTCGAAGCCGATACCCACGACCGCGTCGGGAGCCACCCCCGACTCCTTCATGGCCCCTCTCACGGCCAGGCCCACTGCCTCCCAGATGTTCTGACTGCTCTGCTCGGCGTACTCCGGGCGGGGACGCCACATCTTGATGGGGAATACCGCCATCCCCCGCCGCTCTCCGGTGAGGGAGAACACCCCGGCACGGGCACTGCCCGTGCCCACGTCCACGCCGACCACGAACTGTTCCATAGCACCGTCCTCTGTCGCCACGCTGCTGCCGGGGCGCTGTTACGTTATACGTTCGTAGTATAGCAAAACGAGACGTTCCGGGACAAGAACGCCGAATCGGGATATGCTCTGCGCATGTGGTGGGGGAAGCCGTTGAACGCCGATCAGCGGGCGCGCGTGCGCGCCGCGCTGGAACTGATGAACCGGGTGCCGGGCTATGAGCCGGTCGCGGCGGATGTGGAACGCCGCCTTGCGTCCGGGCGCGTCCGCTTCGACCGCGGGATGGAGGACCGCGGGGTGGCGGGGCTTTCTGGCCGGATCTACCTGGGGAGGGAGGCGCTGTACAGCTCGCCGCTCAGCCTGGCGGAGACGCTGGTCCATGAGCACTACCACCTCCGCCACCAATTCCCGCTGGAGAAGACCGCCTCATTCTGGAGCGGCGTCTTCACGGGGACGCCCGTAATGCGCCGGTTCGAGCGGCCGGCGTATCGTGCGTCCGCGGACTTTCTGCGGGCGGCGGCGGCAGCGCTGCCAGAGTGGGCCGAGGCGGCGCGCCACGAGGCGGCGGCGGTGGCGGCGACCTACGCCGCCGAGTACGGCGAGAGCCTGATCGTCTGAGGCCGCCCCCCGGAGCCCGAGAGCAGGTCCATCAGGGCGTGCGGCGGGACCGGGCGCGAGTGCAGGTAGCCCTGCATCTCGTCGCATCCCAGGGCGAGCAGGCAGGTGCGCTGCTCCTCGCGCTCCACCACCACAGCGATGGTCCGCTGCCGCAGGGCGTGTGCCAGGTCGATCAAAGCCCGGATGATAGCCCGGTCCTGCCCCGTTCCCGGCAGGCTCTCCACCAGCGCCCGGGACAGCTTCACCCCGTCGGTCGGCATGGAGCGCAACTGCGCCAGCGGCACCAGGCCGTTGCCGAAGTCAGCAATTATCAGGCCGACGCCGCACTGCTTCAGGGCGCGCAGCACGTCCGGCGCGCGGCAGCCGCTTTCGCGCACGGCGCTCTCGGTCAACTCCAGGGTCAGCAGGTACGGCGGCAGCCCGCTCTCCTCCAGCGCGGCGCGCACCCGCGAAACGACCTGCGGGTGCGCGAACTCGCGCACCGTCAGGTTGACCGACACCGGTAGCGTCTGCCCGGCCTGCCGCCACGCCTCGCACTGGCGGCACGCCTCGCGCAGCGCCCACTCGCCCATCGGGACGATCAGGCCGGTCTCCTCGGCGAGCGGCAGGAAGCGGTCCGGACTCAACTCCCCCAGCGTGGGGTGGTTCCAACGCAGCAGCGCCTCAACGCCCACAGTGCGCCCGGTGGTCAGGTCGATCTGGGGCTGGTAGAGCAGGGCGAGTTGGCCGCGCTCCACCGCGAACCGGAGCGACGATTCGAGGGCGCGTCGGTCTCCCGCGTCGAGCGCGGATTCGGCAGACGCCGCCGCGAACATCTCGAAGCGGCTCCGGCCAGCCGCCTTGGCGCGGTACAGCGCGATGTCCGCGTGCTTCAGGAGGGTTTCCGGGTCGCAGCCGTCCCGCGGCGCCAGCACCACGCCCAGACTGGCGGAAACAAAGAGTTCGTGCCCCTCGATGAGGAAGGGAGGGCTCAGCGCCGCCAACAGCGCCTCGGCGGCAGCCTCGGCCGCCGGTGCCGCCGCCCGGGCGTTCGCGCAGGGCAGGAGCACGGTAAACTCATCTCCGCCCATGCGCGCCAGCACTCCGTCCTGGGGCAGGCACGCCCGCAGCCGCTGAGACGCCTCCCGGAGCAACTGGTCGCCGGCGCCGTGTCCCAGCGTGTCGTTCACCTGCTTGAAGCGGTCCAGGTCGCACAGCAGCACCGCCACACACCGGGACGGCGCCCCGGTTTCGGCGGCCTGTCCCAGAGCGCGCAGTTCGCGCTCCAGGTGCGCCTGGAAGCAGGTGCGGTTGGGGAGGGCGGTCAGGGCGTCGTGGGTCGCCTGCCACTGCACGAACGCTTCGGCTTGGCGGCGCTCGGTGATATCGATGACCGTACCCTCGAACCCCTGCACCGAGCCGTTCGCGTCGCACACCACGCGTATCGTCTCCGACACCCAGAAGCGGGAGCCGTCCCGGCGCACAGCCTCCGACTCGATCACCCGCAGGCGGTCGGTACAGTCGCCGGACTCCACTGTGTGCTGGAGCAGAGCATTGCGTGCGGCGGGGTCGGCGTACAACTGCTGCCACGGGTCGTCTACGGCCTGCAGCATCTCCGCGGGGTCATCGTAGCCGAAGAGGTGGGCCATGCGCGGGTTGACGTGCGCAAAGCCGCCGAGGGCGTTGCACTGGAAGATGCCTACCCCGGCGTTCTCAAAAAGGCTACGGTACGGCCCCTCCGTCGAAGCCCACTCAGCAGGAGGGGGGAGCGTATTCGCGAGCGCGAATTGTGAGGAATCGCTCTTCATGCAGCGAGACGCCTTTTGTGTCTCGGGTCCGCAGTCCCCGCGAAGTGGCGATATGGCAGGATCGCCTGTCTGGTTTATCCACAGTTTTGCCGGGACTTAACATGTATTTTTTTGTGTTTCTGAAGGTAACAAGAAAGGCGGGTCGCGCAAATTGCGCGAC
>Ga0065721_10049969_pt1 | contig 24733 bp, 15 predicted proteins | sample Mesricmetagenome_FD_59108 | JGI IMG/M metagenome (GOLD analysis project Ga0065721, IMG submission 59108) | Mesophilic microbial community from rice straw/compost enrichment Sample: eDNA_1 v2 (version 2) | ecosystem: Engineered > Solid waste > Grass > Composting > Bioreactor | place: USA: Davis... | reverse complement strand
CCCGCCGGTCCCGGCTTGGCCCACCGTCCCCGGTCCGGCGCAGCGTGCCGAGTTCGAGGGACAGACGCCGTCCATGGGTCCTGATTTCCGGTTCATCCTTCGCGTGCTGGGCAGCCACAAGGCGCTGATCGCCGGCATCGTGGTGGTTCTGACCGCGCTGTCGGCGCTTGGCGTGTCGATGCTGAAGGACCAGTACACGTCCGAGGCGCTGCTGCTGGTGGACAACCGCCAGGTGCGCATCGTGCGCGAGGTGGACCAGGTGGTGGGTGCGCTGCCGACCGAGGATGCCGCGATCCTCAGCGAGATCGAGATCCTGAAGTCGCCGCAGGTGCTGAACCGGGTGGTGGAGGATCTCCAACTCACCAAGCATCCGGAATTCAACCCGCCGGCGCAGGAGGACGATACGCTTCCGCTGGTCGAGCGCGCCACGGCCTTTGGCCGCGACCTCGCCAGCCGGATCTGGGGTGACGACCTGCCGGGTCCGCTCGCCTGGCTGTTGAGCCACGGCGACGAGGTGGCGAACGACATCCGGGTGCGCGAGGCGCACGCGGCGCTGGGCAACGACCAGATCATCGCGCGCATCCACCGCAAGCTGGATGTGGCCATCGTCGGCCGGTCGCGCGTGATCCAGGTGCGCTTTACCTCCAAGGAGCCGCAGCTGAGCCGCGACGTGGTGGACGGCATCGTCCGCCGCTACATGGAAACCCGCCAGCAGATGGACCGCGACCTGTCGACCAGCGCCATCTCCTGGTTGCAGGACCGCATCACCACCCTGCGCAAGGAAGTGGCCGAGGCCGACCAGAAGGTCGAGGCCGCCCGCGTGAAGGGCGGGCTGCTGAAGGGCGGCACGGGCCTGATGGCGCAGAACGAGCTTGAGCAGACCCGCCTGCGCCTGGCCGAAGCCTCGGCCATCCGCGCCCGCTCGGTCGCCCAGGCCGACGCGCTGGAACGCAACCTGAAGGCCGGCAACTGGAACGCCATCGGCGGCAGCATCGCCTCCCCGGTCGTCGCCCAGCTCCGCGCCACGGTCGCCGCGATCTCGACCGAGATGGCCCAGCTGTCCCGCCAGTACGGTCCCAAGCACCCGCGCATCGTCGAACTGCAAGGCCGCCTGAACGAAGCCAACTCCTCGCTCCAGCAGGAAATCCGCCGCGAGATCAATGGCGTCCGCGAGGCCGCCCAGGTCGCCGTGGAGCAGGAAGGCGCCCTGAAGGCCATGATCACCCGCATGGAAAGCACCTACGCCACCATGCAGGAAAGCGCCATCCCGCTGCGCACGCTGGAATCCGAGGCGACGGCCAAGCGCCAGCTTCTCGACAGCCTGCTCGGCCGCCTGGAAGAGGTCGAGGCCCAGAAGGACACCCGCGCCTTCCCGGCCGCCGTCAAGCTGGTGTCGGCGCCGCAGGTCCCGCATGAGCCGTCGGGTCCGTTCCGCATCCTGCTGCTGCTGGCCGGCTTCGTCGCCGCGCTCGCCCTGTCGGTCTTCACCGTCTTCGGCCTGGAACTTCTGCAGCGCCACATCCACACCCCGGACGCCATCCGCCGCATCCTGGGCGTCGGCACGGTCCACATCGTGCCGCACCAGAGCGACCGCGGCGCCAAGGGCCGGCTGTACAAGATGTTCCAGCGCCATCCCTTCTCGCTGTTCAGCGAATCTCTGCGCGCCCTGTTCCGCAACCATCTGGCGGATCTCGGCCCGGTCGGCTCGCTGGCGGTGACCTCGGCCCGCCCGCAGGACGGCAAGACCTCCCTGACCCTCGCCGTGGCGCAGGTGGCGAGCCAGGCCGGCCGGCGCGTGGTCGTGGTGGACACCGACTTCCGCCGCTCGCGCATCGACGGCCTGTTCGACCTGTCGGCCAAGAAGGGCCTGTCGGACTGGATTTCCGGCGACGCCATGCTGGATGAGATTGTCCACGTCTCCGACGACGTGCCCTTTGCGATGATCCCGGCCGGCAAGCTGAACTCCATGACGCTGGACCGCTTCAACGTCGATTGCCTGGTGCAGCTGATGGCCGGCCTGTCGCCCAGCTTCGACCTCGTGGTGTTCGACACCGCCCCGGCGCTGGCCGTCTCCGACGCCCGCATCGTGTGCGGCGCCGCCTCCAAGGTGCTGTTCGTCACCCGCTGGGGCCACACCACGGCGAACGACCTGCACGCGGTCGCGGACCTCGGCCCCATCGACCACGACAAGTTCGTGTGCGTGATGACGGACGTGAACCTCAAGAAGGCCGCGTCGAAGGGTTACCAGGGCCCGTACAACAGCTACGTCGCGACCCGGAAGTACTACGGCAACCCGACCCTGCGGGCCACGCCGTAACCATCCCGATGCAAAGCCCTTCTTCCCTTTGGGGAGAAGGGTTTGGGATGAGGGGGCGGCCGCAAGGTCGATGACGCACGCTCATTGCAGTGCTCCGACGCCCTTCGGGCGCCCCCTCACCCTAACCCTCTCCCCAGAGGGGAGAGGGAATTTTTGCTTCACCATCAACTGACACGAGGCCCGACGCCCATGGCCCAGACCTCGCCGACACTGTTCCCCGTCTCCCTCTCCCGCCGCGGCGCTCTGCGCGCCGTCGCCGGGGCGGTCGTGCTGGCCAGCTGCAAGGCAGCCACCGACCCGTCTGTTGCCGAGGCGGCGTCCCCGTCCGCAGCGCCGCGCACGATGCCGGAGGTGACGCTCCGCGATGCCTGCCGGGCGATCGGCGTGCGGCACGGCGCCGCCCGCGACCACTACATCGAGCCCGAAGACCCGATGCTCGACACCCTGATGGAGCGGGAGTGCGACGTGGTCACGCCGGAGAACGGCGGCAAATGGGCGGTTTTCCAGTCTCGGGAAGGCCAGTTCGACTGGAGCCGTTTTGACGCCAGCGTCGAGCTGGCCCGCCGCATCGGCGCCCAGCCCAACTGGCACTGCGCCCTGTGGCAGCACATGGGCATGCCCGACTACATGAAGCTGCCGGCCCGGCGGCAGTCGGAACTGGGCATCGCGGAGGACGCGTACTTCTCGCCGCAAGGCACCCTGTCGCCCGACAACTACTGGCAGCGCTTCACCGACATGGTCGCCGCCGTGAAGAACCGCTACGGCGACATCTTCTACCGCATCGACGTGATGAACGAGGCCTTCTTCTGGGAGACGGAGCGCAGCCACCCGCAGGAGCAGGATCGCTACGGCTTCCGCAAGGGCATGTGGTGGGTGGTGGCCGGCGGAGCCAAGGGGCCGGAATGGCTGGATCCCTTCTTCCACCACATGCGCCGGGAATTCCCGAAGGCCAAGCTGGTCATCAACGACTTCGGCATCGAGATCGACGAGGGCTGGCAGCAGCGCAAGCGCGCCTACATGCAGACATGGCTGACCGACGCGGTGAAGCGCGGCGTGCCGGTGGACGGGCTGGGGCTGCAAAGCCACCTGATGGCCGGCAAGCCATACGACCGCGAGGGCATGCGCCGCTTCCTGCGCGTGGTGGACAAGCTGGGCCTCCCGGTCCACGTCACCGAGTTCGACGTGGACGAGCGGCATCTGCCGCGCAGCTGGTCCCGCACGGAGAGGGACCGCGCCATGGCCTTCCTGGCCGGGCAATATCTGGGCGACATCGTCGGCAACGCGCGGCTGGCGGAGCTGTGCTGGTGGCACCTGCGCTCCGACCTCAACTACATTGCGCGGGAATACCCGGAGTTGCACCCGCACCCCTCGCCCTATGACCAGGATTCCCGCCCCCTGCCGCTCTACGAAGCCGCGGTGCAGGCCTTACGGATCCGCAACCGGGCGGGGTGAGCGCCGTCCCGGCCACGCTCGCCGGGGAGAGGTGGGGCAATACCTTCGCGGAGGTACCCCAACTCTTTCTTCTACCTCGTCCGATCGCTCCGCCGGCCCCGCCGTCCGCACCCGCAATGTTTCATTGCAAAACGGATAGAATTTAGGGGTCACAGCGCCGTATTTCCCCTGAGAGGTGGATCGTGGAACACCTGGACTCCGACGAACTGGTTTCCCGCTACAAGCGAAAGTTCGGGCTCGCGCCGACCTATCCGCTGAGCGAGCACATGGTTCGCCAGCACTGGGACCTGGAACGCCGGCTTGCGCGCGAGCTGCTGGATTCCCGCCGCGAGGAGCGGTGGAACACCTTCGAACGGGCCTACACGTCGCTGTACACGAATTGCCCCTGGCTGAACGACGCCGTGGACACCTCGGTGCAGGACGACCAACTGGACTTCGGCCACTTCCTGACGTTGCTGAAGGGGGCGAAGGACGTTTACGAGGTCGGCTCCGGCAAGGCCCGGCTGCTGGGCTATCTGGCCCGGCACGGGTTCCGCTGCGTCGCCACCGAAATCACGCGGGAACGTGGCGAGCGCTGGACCGACGAGCGCACCAACGTCACCTGGCGTTGCTGCGACGGCGTCAACCTCGCGGAATTCGAACCGGCCGAACACTATGACGCCGTGGTGTCCACACACGTCATCGAACACTTCCACCCGGACGACGTGCTGCCGCACCTGAAGAACGTGCACGCCATCCTGAAGCCCGGCGGCCGCTATGTGCTGAGCATGCCACACAAGCACGCCGGCCCGATGGACCTGTCGGAGGTGTTCGGGCTGGACGAGCCCGTCTGCATGCACCTGCGCGAATACACCTGGGCGGAGACGGAACGGGCGCTCCGTGCGGCGGGATTCACGACGATGGAGGCGGTCTACGTCGCCCCGATGGCCCTGCGCCGACGTCTGCCGATCCACTTCTCCGGCCGGCTCTACCTGGCCTACGTGAAGGCGGTGGAGGCGGTGTTGGGCGCGATGCCGTTAACCATGCGCCGAAAGCTTGGGAAGCTCGGGCAGCTCTATCTGTTCCGCCCGGAGGTTTTCATGGTCGCACACAAGCCGAAGTGAATCGGTCATCCGGGATTCAACTGTAAAGAAATCAGACACTTGTGGCCGCGAGACCCCACTGTTGCGGACTAGCCTCAGTAAAGTGGGATTCTCGCGTCCCATTCTTTTCACAAGCCGCAGTGGCTTTTGAGCCGCATTTCGCTAAAAATTGAAATACCTCGTTAACCATTTCGGACGAACCTCGGGTTCACCGAAAACGGAGAGAGGTATTTTCCAATGGCAACGACCACCGCGAGCCTCGTCGACACGACTTTCGTCGTCAACGCCTCGGGGCAGGCTGCCGGCGGGATCTGGCCGCAGTTCAAGCTGCGCCTGGATGGCGTCGATCTCGGTCAGGCGACGGTCAGTTCGACCAGCACCGGCCGCTACACCTTTACGGCGAAGGTCGCTCCGGACCAAGCGCACAAGGTGCAGATCGTCTACACCAACGATGATTTCGTGAACGGTCAGGACCGCAACCTGATCGTGAAGTCGCTGGAGATCAACGGCAAGACCGTGAACTCCGCCAGCTCGCTGGTCACCTACGACAAGGGCGCCGTCGACGGCATCGACGTCGTGCCCGGCCAGGAAGGGATGTGGTGGAACGGCGCGCTCAACTTCGCGCTGACCAAGGACTACTTCCCGGTCCAGACCCCGACGGCCCCGGCCGGCAACACGCAGATCGTCGTGAACCTGCAGGGCACCGCCGCGGCCGGCACGAACGCCCACTTCAACCTGCTGGTCGACGGCAAGAAGGTCGGTGAAGGTGTCGCCGGCACGTCCGCCAAGGACTTCGCCTTCAGCACCAACGTGACCGCCGACCAAGCGCACAAGGTGCAGGTGCAGTTCGACAACGACGCGTCGATCAACGGCCAGGACCGCAACCTGATCGTGAACAAGATCACGATCAACGGCCACGCCGTGAACGCGACCGACAGCAACGTCACCTACGACAAGGGTGCCTTGGACGGCAAGGACGTGGTCAAGGGCCAGTCCGGCATGTGGTGGGACGGCACGCTGGTCGTCAACGCCGACAAGTCCTGGTTCCCGGGCTCGTCCACCCCGACCCCGCCGACGTCGCCGACCCCGACGCAGCCGACCATCTCGGTCAACGACGTCACGGTGACGGAGCCGACCGGCAGCAAGACCAGCACGGGCATCGCGCCGGGCTTCCTGCACACCGAAGGCGGCCAGATCGTCGACAGCGCCGGCCACGCCGTGAAGTTGACCGGCGTCAACTGGTTCGGTGCCGAGGGCTACGCCTTCGCGCCGCAGGGGCTGTGGATGGACAGCTACCAGAACCACATGAACAAGATGAAGGATCTGGGCTTCAACGTCATCCGCCTGCCCTATTCCGACGCCATGCTCGACAACGGTCGCATGCCCACCGGCATCGACTATTCGAAGAACCCCGATCTGGTCGGCAAGACCTCGTTGGGCGTCTTCGACAAGATCATCGAGTACGCCGACAAGATCGGCATGAAGATCATCCTCGACCACCATCGCTCCGGCGACGGCGCGTCGGCCAACGAGAACGGGCTCTGGTACACCAGCCAGTACCCGGAATCGAAGATGATCGAAAACTGGAAGATGCTGGCCGAGCGTTACAAGGGCAACGACGCGGTCATCGGCGCCGACCTGCACAACGAGCCGCACAACCCCGCCACCTGGGGCGACGGCGGCCCGAACGATTGGGCCCGCGCGGCCGAGCGCATCGGCAACGCCATCCAGTCGGTCAACAAGGATTGGCTGCTGATCGTCGAGGGCGTCGAGACCTATCAGAACCAGTGGTACTGGTGGGGCGGCAACCTGCTGGGCGAGAAGAACTACCAGGTGAAGTTCAACACGCCGGACAAGCTGGTCTATTCGGTGCACGACTACGGCCCGTCGCTGCACATGATGGACTGGTTCAAGGACAGCAACTTCCCGAACAACATGCCGGCAAAGTGGAACCAGATGTGGGGCCACTTCATCCAAAACGATGAGACCCCGATCCTGGTCGGCGAGTTCGGCAGCCGCATGGAAACCGCCATCGACCAGAAGTGGATGCCCAAGCTGGTCCAGTACATGAACGGTGACTGGAACGGTGACGGCAAGATCGATCTGGCCGCGGGCGACCAGGGTGCCAGCTGGACCTACTGGGCCTGGAGCCCGGGTTCGGGCGACACCGGCGGCATCATGAACGACAACTGGCAGGTTGACTACACCAAGTACAACGCCATCAAGGCGGGCCTGTACAGCGGCACCAGCTCCACGCCGAACACCGCCGACGCGGTCTTCACCGTGAAGCTGTCGCAGGCCTACAACCAGGCCGTCACCGTGGACTACGCCACGGCCGACGGCACGGCCAAGGCCGGCTCGGACTACACGGCCACCAGCGGCAAGCTGACCTTCGCGGCCGGCGAGACCACGAAGACCGTGACCGTCAAGGTGTTGAGCGACAGCGTGACCGAAGGCACCGAGAACTTCAGCCTGAAGCTCTCCAACCCGACGAAGGCGACCATCGCCGACGCCACCGGCAACGGCACGATCAACCCGCCGGGCACGGCGCAGGCCCTGTCGACCTCGGTCGACCTGTGGAACCACGCGGTGGCCCAGACGCAGGATGCGACCGTCCAGTCGCTGGACGCCCATCCGACCACGACCGTGGCGGCCACGGACTTCGCGACGCTCGCCAGCATGGAGCACGTGGACTACCTGAACCCGGTCCACGGCGATCATTGATCGGCCATCACGGAAGGGTTTGACCGCTCGTTTCGTTCGCGTCGAAACAGGTCAGGAAAAGGGCCGGCAGCGCACGCTGCCGGCCCTTCTCTTTTTCGGAACGTGCTGGCGTCAGGACGCCGATTGCGTGCGCCGGATGCCGCCCGACAGCAGCTTCGCCAGCATCGCCCGGCCGTCGGAGCCCAGGCCCGGCCCGAACACGGCCACCGCCAGGAAGACCAGGGTCAGCCCGACCTTTTCGGCGGTCATGGTCGGGTCCACCGTCTCTTCGAACAGGTACCAGCCGACCGTGTAGGTCATCGCCGCCGGCACCAGGATCCAGCCGATGCGCACGGCGTTCAGCGGCACCTCGTCACGGCACAGGCGCCGGCGCACCGCCTCGGTCAGCAGGATCTGGAACAGCTCGCGCCCCAGGTTGGCCAGCGCGGCCCCCAGCAGCCCCCATTGCCAGACCAGCACCACGGCCAGAAGGGTGCCGACCGTCAGGCTGGCGGCGGAGATCCAGGGCAGGACGCCGACGCGCTTGGCCTTCAGGATCGCCACTTCCGGGTTCATGCGCACGCCGTGCAGCACATAGGCCAGCACCAGGAAGGGCATGCAGGTCAGCACCGGCGTGTAGTCGTGGGACGCGATCAGCCACAGGATTTCCGGCGACGTCAGAGCCAGCCCCAGCCCCGCGCCGGTCAGCAGCACGACGAACAGGTGGAAGACGAAGTCCGCCTGCGCATGGTCGGCGGCGCCGTGCTGCGCCTCCAGCCGGCTGACCGACCAGATTTGCAGGAAGGACGCGGTCAGGAACATGAAGAGGATCTGCGACAGCCGCATGCCGAAGGCGAACAGGCCGACCGCCGCCGTGGACAGCAGGATGTTCAGCAGCCAGCGCGAGACGAAATTGTTCGCGATGTCCAGCAGCGACTGCGGCGCGTAGGGCAACCCCAGCACCGCCACCCTCTTCAGGATCGGGAAGGAGAAGGCGATGCCACTGTCCTTCAGGATCGCGACCAGCAACACCACGCCCAGCACGGCGAAGGACGCGCCGTTTGCCAGGAAGATGCCGGTTACGCCCAGATTCAGTCCCCACAGGAAGACCACGTTGAAGCCCAGCAGGGCCACCACCTTGGCCAGCGACACCATCAGGCACAGGCCGGACCGCTTGCGCGCCCGGTAATAGGCCAGCGCCAGTTCGAACAGGGTGGTCAGCGCGACACTGCCGAGCGCCACGGCCATCACCGCCGCATGCTCCGTCGAGCCGAACATCGCCCAACTCCCCGCCATGCCCGCGGGATAGGCGAGGCCCAGCATCGCCGCCGCCGCGGCCACCAGCGCCAGCAGGCAGGTGCTGATCACCCGGCGCCGGCCGTCCTCGTCGGGATGTTCGAAATAGACGGCGGTGAAGGCGTTGTTCATGCCGATCATCAGCATGACGGCCAACAGGTCGCTGACCACCACGACCAGCGCGTAGACGCCGAATTCGGACGGCGTCAGCAGTTTCGTATAAAGGGGCAAAAGCAGGAGACCGGCGGCCCGGTTCACCACGTTGGCCAGCATGAACAGCCAACCGTGCTTCAAGATCGTCGCTGCTTCGGACGCCATCTGAAACTCCGCAAGGGCGTTGCCGCCGACTTCGAGACCCTATGGGAGACTCTGTGGGAGATCCCCTGCCCCGCCGTCATCGGTCCGCCGTTTCGCCTATTTGTTCAGCAAAGGAAATGTGCGGCCGTGGCAGGATTTCGCCCGGTCGCCGAAAGCACCTGGGATGATTGGAACAGCGCTGGGACGTGTCAATTTCACCTCGGCGCCACCGCCTTGATCTTCGGTCGTACACGCGACGGCCGAGGACGCCGGCCCAGCCGGAACGCCCGATCCGGACCGCATCGGGAGCCGTCGGCATCCTGGTCAAGGTGCGAGCCCGGACACAGCCGTTCAACGGTGCTTTGGAGCCGTTCCGTCATCCGGAATCGTTTGTGCGCTGCCTTAAGGGATACACCGCGCCCCCGCGAATCCGGAGGCGGCAAACACCGCAGGGCCACCATCCACCATTCGCCACCGCTTCCGTCCGTCGGAGACCGGGAACCTTCACTCAATACCACCAATTTGCGGTGGGAAAAGGGGTGTCTGTGGGGCGGCCTCATCCCACCCTCCTCCTAAGGCGGTAGACACAAACGGACGCACCACCCGTTTGCATTCTCTTGAATATTCATCCTGGGCGACCTTTCGAAATCCCGGAGGTATCCCCCCTGTTGATGTCGCCCACCTGTGATTTGTTGATAAACGGCAGCCTTTATCCTAATTCGTCAGCAACACAACGACGCCCTGCCTGCCATTTGGGGCACGGGGCACGGCACTAATACTTGTGTGACAGCCAGAGCACAGTACGCCCCAAAGAAAAACTGATGAGCGGACATCCTGCGTCCTCATGCGTTAGGGGGAGGCGCGAGATGGGCGGCATTCCATTTCAAACATAATGGGACCTGCGATGAGCAAACTGGACCCTGAAGCGGTCATCAACCTGGCCCCGGCAAAAAAGACGGCGATGCCGACGTTGGGCCCCGGCCTCCTGCTGGCCTTGTCCGACGGCTTCGTACTGGCCCTGCTCGGCTGGACCATTCTCCAACTCCAGGGGCACGAACCCCTGTCGGCGGACGCGGACCTGTCACAGCGGGCTCTGGTCACCGGGCTGATGCTGGTGCCGCTGGTCAAGTCGGTGTTCGGAATTTATTCATTGGGTCGTTTTGACTATCTGGAGCGGACCCGCCGCACCTTTCAGGCGGCCCTGCTGTCCGGCGCGGTCCTGGCCGTGCCCTTCGTGGTGATGGACGGCTTCCGCTCCTTCTTTGTGGAATCCGTGTCGGTCGCGCTGATCGGCTTCGCGGTGACCTACGCGGCGGACCTGTTGCTGGTGCATGGCCTGATGGCCAGCGCGCTGAACTGGCGCACCCCCGTGGTGATCGTCGGCGCCGGCCCGCAGGGCGCCGCCATCGCGGAAAAGCTCCAACGCCTGCCGTGGCTGGGCATGCGGCCGGTCTGCTTCTTCGACGACGACGACAGCCTGTGGCAAACCCGCGTCGCCAACCTGCCGGTGGTCGGGCCGACCGACCTGCTGGCCAAGTCCCCGGCCTACGCCCAACAGGCCCAGGCCGCCATCGTGGCCGACATCGGCCGGCACGGCGCCGAACTGACCGAACTGGTCGGCAAGCTGCCCTTCAAGCAGGTCTATTGCCTGCTGGGCGAGGGCAACGTCAGCGCCGTGGACGCCACCTATCACAACCTGCACGGCTCGCTGGCCCTGCGCGTGTCCGTCCGTCCGCCGACCGGCTACCTGCGCATCCGCCGCGCGCTGGACGTGGTGCTGGCCCTGCTGCTGCTGATCGCGGTCGCCCCGCTGATGCTGGCCATCGCCGTGGCGATCAAGCTGGACAGCCCCGGCCCCGTCCTGTTCCGCCAGCAGCGCTGGGCCGGCGGCAAGCACACCTTCGACCTGCTGAAGTTCCGCTCCATGCACATCAACGCGGAGGAGCATCTCCAGCGCCTGCTGGAGAGCGACCCGAAGATCCGCGAAGAGTACATGACCTACCACAAGCTGACGGTCGACCCGCGCATCACCCCGTTCGGCCGCTTCCTACGCAAGACCTCGCTCGACGAGTTGCCGCAGCTGTGGAACATCCTGATGGGCGACATGAGCCTGATCGGCCCGCGCGCCTACATGCCGAAGGAACTGCCGGAGGTGGGGGCGTCGGCCGAGGTCATCGGCTCCGTCCGTCCGGGCCTGACCGGCTACTGGCAGGTATCGGGGCGCCATCGCACCACCTTCCAGGAACGCGTTTCGATGGACGTCTTCTACGTCCGCAACTGCGGCCTGCTGTTCGACTTCTACATCCTGTGCAAGACCGCCGTCATGGTGCTGAAGGGCGACGGGTCGTAACGCCCCTCCCCTCCCATCCCGCCGTCCGGGCCCCTCTCCTTCGCGGGAGAGGGGCCCTGTCGTTTCGGAGAAGCGCTTTCGGACCGGCAAGGATGGAGAGGCCCCCCAGACGCAGGGTAACCCGGAGAGCAAAGGCCTCCTTCGGCCTACCGCCTCCGCTCGGCTATCGGGACGGGCATCGGGTGGGCATCTTCAGACCGTGAAGCAAGGGGCGCCCAACGGGCGTTTCATGCCTGTCACAGCCCTTTCCACCGGAACAGCGGCCCCATGAAAGTCCTCGAGTTTCTGGAAAAGAGCGCCACCGTCCTCTGCATCGTGTCGTTCGGCGGCTCGATGCTGCCAGCGCTGCTGACCGGTGGCGGTGCCGCCGCCGATCCCGACGCGCCGGGCGCGGTGCTGTACTTCACCGGGATCTATCTCGTGATCCTGATGCTGGTCGCCTCGCGGCCCAGCCTGGCTTTCCGCATGCCGATGGCCAGCCCGACGATCTCGCTGATCGTCGTCATGACCTTCCTGTCCACGCTCTGGTCGATCTACCCGGACGTGACGCTGCGCCGGTCGGTGGCCTTCCTGTTCACCACGGCCTTCGCCACCTACCTGGCCCTGCGCTACACCTTCCCGGAAATCGTCCGGATGATGGCGACGGGCCTGTCCATCCTGATGATGCTGTCCTTCGCCTCCGTCTTCCTGATGCCGGAGGTCGGCCTGGACCGCGAGCAGCACATCGGCGCGTGGAAGGGCATCTTCTGGCAGAAGAACGTGACCGGCCGCATGATGGTCTGGCTGGTGCTGTGCCTGCTGTGGCTGGACTGGACGCGTGAGGGGAAGCGGTGGGTCGTGCGCCCGCTGCTGGCGCTGGCGCTGCTGCTGATCGTGATGAGCCGGTCGGGCACGGGCCTCGTCACCTCGATCCTGGTGGCCGGCGTCCTGTTCTCCAGCAGCTTCGTGCGCGGCGGCATCCGCAGCTTCGCGCCCAGCCTCGCCTTCATCCTGCTGGTCGCCGTGATCGGCCTGACCAGCGGAACGACCTTCTGGCACGACATCCTCTACATGCTGGGCCGCGACCCGACGCTGACCGGCCGCACGGTGCTGTGGCAGCACACGCTGATGTCGATCCAGGACCGCTTCGTACTGGGCTGGGGCTACGCCGCCTACTGGTACGGCGCCTATGGTCCGGGCAGCGCCTTCACCCAGGGCTGGGGCATCAACTCCGCCCACAACGGCTGGATCGAGGCGTGGCTGGACCTGGGCCTGTTCGGCGTGGCGGCGGTGGTCATGCTGCTCGGCCGCCTGCTGATCCAGGGCTTCTTCGCCATCCGCTACAGCACCAACAAGAGCGAACCCGCCTGGATCTTCACCGTCGGCTGCGCGCTGCTGCTCATCTCCATCTCGGAGAGCGTGTTCCTGGAACGCCATTCGCTGAACTGGATCATCCTGGTGGTCTGCGCCACGCGCCTTGTCCAGCGCCAGCGCTGGAACCGGATGCAGGCCCGCCTGCGCGACCAGGTTCCGCGGCCGGCCTTCGCCAGCCCATCCGCTTACGGAGCCTCTTACGGGGCGCCACCGTCCGCCGGCCTCAGCGGCCCGGGACGCTCCACCTGATTTCCATCACCCTGAATTTCGGTCGCGACAGAAGGCATTGTCATGACGTCCTCGCAAGAGATGGTCACCGTCGTCATTCCGACGCGAAACCGGCCCGATATGGTGACACGGGCTGTCGAGAGCGCCTTGGCGCAGACCTACGCGCCGCTTGAGGTCATCGTCATCATCGACGGTCCCGACCCGGCGACGGAGGAGCGGCTCGCCGCACTTGCCGACCCGCGCCTCGTGGTCATTCCGCTTCAGAAGAACCGCGGCGCCGCCGGTGCCCGCAACCTGGGCGTGGAGCGTGCCCGCGGCGCCTGGATCGCCTTCCTGGACGACGACGACGAATGGATGCCCGGCAAGATCGCCGTGCAGATGGCCGCCCGCCCGGCCGGGGTGCGCTATCCGATCATGAGTTGCCGCTGCAAGGTGGTGACGGCTTGCGGCGACTTCGAATGGCCGCGGCGGCTGTGCACGCCGCAGGACGCGATCGGCGACTACCTGTTCGTGCGGCACGGCCTGTTCAAGGGCGAGACCTTCGCCCCGACCACGACTCTGCTGGCGCCCAAGGCGCTGTTGCAGCGCCTGCCCATCCCGAAATCGGCCTTCGACGATTGGGAATGGCTGATCGCCTGCGGCCGGGTCCAGGGCTGCGCCCTGGTCACGGTGCCGGAGGTGCTGGCCATCCACTACACCGAGACCGACCGCATCACGCTGTCCACCTGCCACAACATCGACCAGGCGCTGAGCTGGGCGGAGTCCATGCGCCCGATGCTGTCGCCGCGCGCCTACGCCTGCCTGCTGCTTCAGGCCACCGGCGGCGAGCAGGCGGCGCGCACCGCCGCGGTTCGCCGGCGCATCCTGAAGTCGGCGTTGCGCGACGGCGCACCGACCCCCATGGCGCTGGCCACCTTCCTGATGCATTCGCTGATGCCGGTCGGCCTCCGGCGCCGCCTGCGCCAAGCCATCTACTCCGCACCCAATGCCGCTTGAGGATGCTTGAGGATCATGGGGCCCATGCGCAAGAAACGTTCCCGGATGTGCGTCGTCTTCGCGACCCCCGGCGCCCTTGACGGCGGCGGTGGAATAGGGCGGATGACCGGCTACATCGTCGATCATTTCCGGACCTCCGCCTCCGCGCCGGAGACGATCGTCCTGGACACGCGCGGCGACGGCAGCGCGCTGTTGTCACCTTTTTATATGGTGAGCACGCTGGTGCGCCTGACCGCGCTGCTGATCCGCCGCAAGCCGTCGGTCATCCACATCAACGTGTCGGAAAACGCCAGCTTCTGGCGGAAGGCGGCGGTCCAGGTCGTCGCCAGCCTGTTTTCCTGCCCGACCGTGGTGCACCTGCACGGCGCCACCTTCGTGGAGTATTTCAACAAGGGCCTTTTCTCCCGCGCCGTCTGCCGCTGGCTGTTCGACCGCTGCAGCCTTGCCGTGGTGCTGGGCGAAAGCTGGCGCAACTTCCTGATCCATTCGGTCGGCACCGATCCGCACAAGGTCCGTGTCCTGTACAACGCGGTCCCCGACATCGGCGCCGACCTGCCGGCCCGCAAAGCGCCGCCGGAAGGCGCCATCGTGTCCCTGCTGGTGCTGGCCAACCTGTCGGAACGCAAGGGCATCGGCACCATGCTGCGCGCCTGCCGCCTGCTGAAGCAGCAGGGCTTCCGCTTCCGCGTCACCATCGGCGGCGGCGGCGACGTGGAGGGCTACCGCCGGATGGCGGAGGAACTGGGCGTGGCGGCGGAATGCCGCTTCGAAGGCTGGGTATCGCGGGAACGGGCGCACGACTGCATCCGGTCGCACGACGTCCTGTTGCTGCCGTCGACCCATGAAGGGCTGCCGATGGTCATCCTGGAGGCCCTGTCCGCGGGCCTGCCGGTCGTCACCACCCCCGTGGGTTCGATCCCGGAGGTGCTGACCGACGGGGAGACCGCCCGCATCATCCCGGTCAACGACCCCGCGGCGCTGGCCCGCGCGGTGACCGACCTTGCACGGCACCCGGCGCTCTACGCGCGCCTGTCGGCGGAGGGACGGCGCCTGTTCCTGGAGAAGTTCGTGATCGAGGCCTATGGCCGCAGCCTGCAGGAGCTTTACGCCGAACTGGACCGTCCGGACGCTTTCCTGCGGACGCGGCGGGCGCCGTTGCCGGATGCCTCCGCTACGGCAAAGCCGTCGCTGACGCGGGCCGGCCGCCAATAGGTTCTGAAATACTAACCCAAAAGAGTTCGGATTACCGCTGCCCTTTGACCGTCTTTTTGTTTGTCGGAAGAGTATCAGCGTCGGATGGGGATGTAATACGCCCGTGTCGTTGCCGCCACTTTCGATGGCGCTTATTTTGATGCGAGTGCGGTGCCATCCGATCGGGAAAGTCGCCGGAATCACGGCGAAACGTGTCGATGGGCGGGGTACAAGACCAGGAGTGGATATGATTTACATCGTCTCACCCGGCGGCACCCGCGAGAAGGGAGGCATGGGTCGGATTGTCGACAATTTCACGACCGACCTGCGTCAGAACTGCCCTGATCTACGCTTCGAGGTGATCGACAGCTATGGGCCGAACGGCAAATTCCATTTGATGCCCTTTTATTTCCTCGCCGCCTTCCTGCGGCTGGCCGGCTGTTTCGCGCTGGGCAAGGGCCAGCTCGTCCACATCCATATGGCGGAGTATGGCAGCGTCCTGCGCAAGGGCATGATCATCGCGTTGGCCGCGCTGTTCCGCATCCCGGTCATCCTGCACCTGCACGGTGGCCGCTTTCCCAAGCATTACGAAAATGCCGGCCCCCTGTCCCGTTGGGCGATCCGGCAGATGTTCGCGATGACCAGCGAGATCGTGGTGCTGGGCGAATATTGGCGGAACTGGGTCGTCAACACCTTCGGCCCAGCGGCGCGGCGCGTGACGCTGCTGCACAACGCGGTGCCGGGGCCGGAGATGGTTCCGGTCCGCGTGGACACCGGGCCGGTGCGCCTGCTGTTCCTCGGCCGGCTGATCAAGCTGAAGGGCGTGGACGTCCTGCTCGACGCGCTGGCGTCGGACGCCTGCCGCGGCAAATCCTGGCAGTTGACCATCGCCGGGGATGGCGACCTTGAGACCTACCGCACCCAGGCCAAGGCCCTTGGCCTGGAGGACCGGGTCCGGTTCACCGGCTGGCTCGACCAGGACAGCTGCCGGCGCGAACTGGTCCAGGCCCAGGTGCTCGTCCAGCCGTCGATGTTCGAAGGCCTGCCGATGTCGGTGCTGGAGGCCATGGCGAACGGGCTGACCATCGTCGCGACCCCGGTCGGCAGCGTGGGCGACGCGATCGCCGACGGGGAAACCGGGCTGCTGGTTCCGCCGGGCGACCGCGTGGCGCTGGCCGGGGCGCTGGCGCGCGTGATCGACGGCCCCGACCTGCGCCGCCAGTTGGGCCAGGGCGCCCGCACCCGCTTCGAACGCCAGTTCGACATCGCCGTCTACCGCGAACGGATCATCGAGATCTATCGCCGGAATGCCCGCACGTGGCGGGATGCTCCGTTGCAGCCGGCCCGTCCGGCAAATGGCGGCGCATCCATCCACACCCGCAGCGCGCGTTCTGGCTGAGCCAACAAGGATCGACCCATCATGAAGCAAGCCTTAGCCGCCGGGATCGTGCGGTGGACGGGTTTCGGCGCCCTGCTCCGCTTCCTGTTCGCCCGCCGCAGGGTGAGCATCGTGGTCTATCACGATCCGGAACCGGAGGTCCTGCGCCAGCATCTGGCCTGGTACGCCAAGCGCTACAGCTTCACGACGCTGGACGCCGTGGCCAACGCGATGGACAGCGGCCGGTGGGGCGATCTGCCGCCCTACCCGCTGGTGGTGACCTTCGACGACGGGCACAAGGAGAATGCCAAACTGGCGCCTCTGCTGCGCGAGTTCGGCGTCCGCCCGACCATCTATCTGTGCAGCCGCATCGTCGGAACCACCCGCCCCTACTGGTGGAAGACCGCGGCGGCCAACCGCATCGGCGTGGAGACGTTGAAGCGCGTGTCGGACGGCGAACGCCGCCGCCGTCTCGCCGAGGCCGGCAACGACCCGGACCGCGACACCGACGCACGCCAATCGCTGACCTGGGACGAGGTGCGGCAGCTGGCGGACGTCGCCGACTACGGCGCCCACACGCGCACCCACCCGATCCTGCTGCAATGCGACGACCGCCTCTGCACCGAGGAAATCGCGCTGTGCAAGACCGAGTTGGAGGAGGCCACCGGCCAGCCCTGCCGTCACTTCGCCTTCCCCAACGGCGACTTCAGCGAGCGGGAGGTCGACATCATCCGCCAGGCCGGCTATCGCACCGCACGAACCATCGACCCTGGCTGGAACCGCCCGGATGCCGACCCGCTGCGCCTGAAGGCGGTGCCGGTGTCCGACGACGCGTCGGTCGACTGGCTGGCGGTGCAGGTGACCGGCGTGCCGGCGTGGCTGCGCAAGCTGAAGGGCGGCGCGGACCCGATGGCCCCCGAAGCCTCGCACGGGCAGCCGATCCCGGCGGCCTGAAGCAGCCATGCGAACCAAAGGGTAAACCAAAGGCCGGCAATAGCCGGCCTTTTTCATGGTTTCTTGGCCCCTTGCAAGGCCGCGCTTCCGGTGACGATCCCGTCATCCGGGCTACCCGAGCGGACAGAACGGACGCCCGTCCGTCCGCGCTCACACGCCGTGCCATGCGCGCAGGGGACCGCGCGCTCCCCACACTCCGCCCGTCTGCACGAACGTTCGGCGGTGCGGCATAAGCGGAGACTAAGCCTCTAGTGAGATATTACTAGCCAGAACTACGAGATAGTATTTCTGGCAAGAATGCAATGCCTCTGAGTGGCTAACCACTGTCTTCACCCGCCAACCATCCTTTGCCCACTCGAAAACACCGCATTCGGATGCAATAAAGAATGACGTACTCGGCGCCGTTGCCGAAGCTTCCCGCTGAACGAAAGAAAGAATCGCCTTTTAAATACTTCAGAGGGGAGTTGGTGACAAAGAACGGGTCAATCAACGCTTTTGGATTAATGCTAAGGAACAAGCGCCATCCCATCCCGTCACGATCTGCCGGCCAAGGATCGACGCACAAACCCACAGGAGTTTCCAGCGACATGCGGACCGCCATCACCACCGAGACGACCCTGAGCGCCCCCGTCCTGCAGGAGATCCGCGCCTTCATCGTGGAGAATTTCCTCCTGGGGAACGACTCCGGCTTCGACAACACGGAGTCGCTGCTGGAATCGGGGATCATCGACTCCACCGGCATCATGCACGTGGTCGCTTTCCTGGAAGAGCACTTCGGCATCGTCGTGGAGGACGAAGACATGGTGGCCGACAACCTGGAGTCGGTCACCCGCATCTCCTCCTTCGTCGAACGCAAGCAGGCCCTCAAGGACGCGGCCTGATCCAAGTCCGCGACCGCCGTCGGACGGGAAAAAGACACGGGAACAAGACACAGGAATGAGAAAGGGCGACGAGCCATGGCCCACCTGGTGCACCAGTTCCTCAGCGAAACCGCCATCCGCACCCCGGAGCACACCGCGCTCATCGCGGGTGACGCCTCCATCACCTTTGCCGAGCTGGACCGCCAGAGCGACGCCGTCGCCCGGTCGCTCCAGTCCGCCGGGGTGGTGCGGGGCGACCGCGTGGCGGTGATGCTGGAGAACTCCATCGAGTATGTGGCCGGCCTGTTCGGCGCCCTGAAGGCGGGTGCCGTCTACGTTCCCGTGAACCCGTCCACCAAGGCGGACAAGCTGGCCTACATCCTGACCGACGCCGACGTCCGGGCGATCATCGCCCCGGCCGCGTTGGCCCGGCAGGTGTTGCCGGCCGTGGGCGAGGCACCCCACCTCGTCGCCACGCTGTGGGTGGGACCCGCCGTGCCGGCCGGGGCCGGCGGGCTCTCCTACACCGACATCGTATCGACCGCCCACCGGGTGCCGTTCGATGCCCATCCCATCGAACGCAAGCCCTTCGAACACAAGCCATCTGATCGGGGCCTGATCGACCAGGATCTGGCCGCCATCCTCTACACGTCCGGGACCACCGGACGGCCCAAGGGCGTGATGCTCAGCCACGCCAACCTGGTCAACACCACCTGGTCGATTTCGACCTATCTGGAGAACACGCCCGACGACGTGGTGCTGTGCGTGCTGCCGCTGACCTTCGGCTACGGACTGTCGCAGGTGCTGACCGGCGCGCGTGTGGGCTTCACGGTCGTGCTGGAGCGCTCCTTCGCTTTCCCCGCGGACACGCTGGCCCGCATGGTGAAGCACCGCATCACCGGCCTGCCGGGCGTGCCGACCTTCTTCTCCACTCTCCTGGGCATGGAGGCGCTGAAGAGCGCCGACCTGTCCAGCCTGCGCTACCTGACCAACGCGGCGGCGCCCCTGCCGGGCGCCCACGCCGACCGGCTGCGCGACCGCTTCCCGGACGCCGCCTTCTACTCGATGTACGGCATGACGGAGTGCTGCACCCGCATCTGCTACCTGGACCCGAAGGTTCTCGACGCCAAGCCGGGCTCCGTCGGCCGGGCCATCCCCAACTGCGAGGCCTACGTGGTGGACGAGTGGGGACACCGCGCCGCCCCCGGCGTGGTGGGCGAACTGGTGGTGCGCGGCGCCAACGTCATGCGCGGCTACTGGAACCGGCCGGAGGAAAACGCCAAGCGCCTGCGCACCGGTCCGCTGGGCGAGACGCTGCTGTACACCGGCGACCTCTTCAAGGCTGACGCCGACGGCTATCTCTACTTCGTCAGCCGCAAGGACGACGTCTTCAAGTGCCGCGGCGAGAAGGTCAGCCCGAAGGAGGTCGAAAACGCCCTCTACGAGCTGGACGCCGTCGCCGAGGCCGCGGTGGTCGGCGTGCCCGATCCGGCGGACGGCATGGCGGTGAAGGCCTATGTGGTGCCGAGGCCGGGCTCTGCCCTGTCGGAGGCGCTGATCCGGCAACACTGCCGGGGCCGGCTGGAAAGCCACCTCGTGCCGAAGTTCGTCGAAATCCGCGATGAGCTGCCGAAGACGGAGTCCGGGAAGATCAAGCGCGCCGTACTGGCGGAGACCGCCTGAACCCGCACTTCCACCCCAGCCTTCCTTTCCAAGTCCCCCCTTCAGGCCCTTTCTTTACTTCAGGAGAGCATCCGCATGTGTGGTGTCGCCGGTGTTCTCGCCGGGCCGCGCGCCGAGCCGCCCGAACTCGACGAGTTGAAGCGCATGATCGCCATGCTCGGGCACCGCGGACCCGACGGTTATGGCTTCTACCGCGACGACCGGATCGGGCTGGCGCACGCGCGCCTCAGCATCGTCGGGCTGGCCGGCGGCTTCCAGCCGATCCACAACGAGGAGCGGACGCTCTGGATCTCCTTCAACGGCGAGATCTTCAACCACATCGAGCTGCGGCGCGAGCTTGAAGCGCGCGGCCACCGCTTCTACACCCGCACCGACACCGAGGTCGTCGTCCACGCCTTCGAGGAATACGGCCCCGCCGCCTGGGCGAAGCTGAACGGCCAGTTCGCCATTTGCCTGTGGGACACGGTGAAGCGGGAGCTGTGGCTGGTCCGCGACCGGCTGGGCATCCTGCCCCTCTTTTACGCCCGCAGCGGCGATCATCTAGCCTTCGCGTCGGAGGCCAAGGCGCTGTTCGGCGGCGGCCGGGTGGAGCCGCGCTTCGACGCCGCCCGTCTGGCACAAGTCTTCACCCACTGGAGCGTCGCACCCCAGGGCAGCGTCTTCGCCGGGGTGCACGGCGTGCCGCCGGCCACCGCCATCCGCATCGACGCCGACCTGCGCCTGCACGAGGCCCGCTATTGGGAGCCGGACATGGCCGGCGACCCGGCGCTGTCCGGCATCTCGCTGGACGAGGCCGCCGACCGGCTGGAGGAAAGGCTGCTGGACGCCATCCGCCTGCGCCTGCGCGCCGACGTACCGGTCGGCGTCTACATCAGCGGCGGCCTCGACAGCTCCGTCATCGCCGCGCTGGCGCGCAAGCTCGACACGACCGAGATGCACAGCTTCGGCGTGCGCTTCGCCGACCAGGCCTTCGACGAGACCCCGCAGCAGCGCCTCGTCGCGTCCCATGTGGGGACGGAGCATCACGACATCCTCTGCGGCACCCAGGACATCCAGGACTCCCTGCCCGACGTGGTCTGGCATGGCGAGGCGCCTCTGGTCCGCACCGCGCCGGCGCCGCTGTTCCTGCTCTCCCGCCTCGTCCGCGACAGCGGCATCCGTGTCGTGCTCTCCGGCGAGGGCGCCGACGAGTGGCTGGCCGGCTACGACATCTTCAAGGAGGACAAGGCCCGCCGCTTCTGGGCGCGCCAGCCGACCTCGGCCGCCCGGCCGAAGCTGCTCAGCCGCATCCATCCCTACGCTGCGACCAATGGCCAGAAGGACAGCCCGCTGTGGCAGGCCTTCTGGAAGCGGGGGATGATGGAGACGGGCGATCCCTTCTACGCCCACCGCATCCGCTGGCAGAACACCGCCTGGACGCAGCGCCTGCTCGCCCCCGACGTGCGCTCCGCCGCCAACGTGCAGGCCTTCGATGCCGCGGTCGCCGCCCATCTGCCCGCGGGCTGGTCGCGCTGGAGCCCGCTGGCCCGCACTCAGTGGGTGGAGATGGCCGCCTTCATGACGCCTTACCTGCTGAGCAGCCAGGGCGACCGCGTCGCCATGGCCCACAGCATCGAGGTGCGCTACCCCTTCCTCGATCCGGACGTCGACGACCTCTGCTCCGCCCTGCCGGACCGGGTGAAGATGCTGGGTCTGCGCGACAAGCTGGCCCTGCGCCGCCTCGCGTCCCGCTTGTTGCCGGCGGAGATTTTCCACCGGCCGAAGCGCCCCTACCGCGCCCCCATGACCACCGCTCTGTTCGGCGGGCAGGCCCCGGCCTACGTCCGCGACCTGCTGTCGGAAGACGCGCTGAACCGATACGGGTTGGTGGACGCCGCGGGTGTGACCGCACTGGCCAACAAGGCCCACCGCCAGGACGGCCGCATGGCCGGCGAGCGGGAGGAAATGGCCCTGGTCGGCGTGCTGACCCTGCAAATGCTCGCCCGCCATACGCTGGACGACATGCCCACCCGCGCCGATGCACTGCGCCGCCGGCTCGACGACACACCCATTCACATACTCGAAGACCATTCCGGCGCCGGACGCCCCTGACGGGGCTTTCCGGTGCCTCCTTTCACAGTTTCCCCCACAGTCGATGCATCAACCGCGAACCTGGAAACCGACATCATGCTGAACGCCCTTCATCCGTTCGACGCCAACGCCCTGTCGCTCGACTGCGCGTCCGCGGCGCGCGAGATCGAACAGTTCATCCAGCGCACCGTCGCCCATGACCTGAAGCGCCAGGGCGTCGTGCTCGGCGTGTCCGGCGGCATCGACAGCTCGGTGTGCGCGGCGCTCGCCGTGCGGGCACTGGGTCCGGACCGCGTGCTCGCGATCCTCATGCCGGAGAAGGAATCCTCGGCCGACAGCACCCGGCGCGGCCGGCTGCTGTGCGAGAGCCTGGGCGTCGAGCCGATCATGGAGAACATCACCGCTCCCCTGACCGCCCTCGGCTGCTACGACCGGCGCAACAGCGCCATCCGCCGTCTCTTCCCCGAATACGGGCCGGGCTGGAAGCAGAAGATCGGGCTGGCCGCCGGGCTGCTCGACGCCGACCGCGTCAACTACTTCACCATGACCGTGGAATCGCCGGAAGGCGAGCGCCAGACCAGCCGTATGCCGGTGGACGTCTATCTGGCGGTGGTGGCGGCCACCAACCTGAAGCAGCGCGTCCGCAAGACGATGGAGTACACCCACGCCGACCGGTTGAACTATGCGGTGCTCGGCACGCCGAACCGGCTGGAGTACGAGTTGGGCTTCTTCGTGCGCGGCGGCGACGGTCTGGCCGACCTGAAGCCGATCGCCCACCTCTTCAAGTCCCAGGTCTACCAGATGGCCGCCTGGCTCGGCCTGCCGGAGGACATCCAGAACCAGTCGCCCAGCACCGACACCTACACCCTGCCGCAGTCGCAGGAAGAGTTCTACTACGCCATCCCCTACGACAAGCTGGATTTGGCGCTCTGCGCCTATGGTCGCGGCGTGTCGGCGGAGGAGGCCGCCGAGGCGCTCAACCTGTCGGCAGAGCAGGTCCGGCGTGTCTACAAGGACATCGTGCTGAAGCGGCGCACGTCGGCACGGATCCTGCGCAACGCAGCGCTCGTGCAGCCGGCCCTTGGCAAACTGGCCGAGGTGGATGGGAGCGACGCATGACCGTGATGGCCTGGACCCAGCGGGGTGTCGGTCGGTACGAGCCGTGCGATCGCGCCGCGCTGGAATCGTTCCAGCGAGACACCTTCGGCACGGATTCCCTTCAACTCGACGAGGCCCATTTCCGCTGGCTGTTCGAAGAACCGCCGGAACGCGATCCGGAAGGGATGCAGCTCTGGATCTGCAAGCGCAATGGGGGGATCGTCGGCCAGCAGGCCGGCATTCCCTTCGCGCTGAAGGTCGGCGACCGCATGCGCCGGGCCTCCTGGGCGATCGACCTGATGGTCGCCCCCGAATGGCGTTTGCGGGGCGTCGGTCCCGGTCTTTCGGAGTCCCATGCCGCCGCCAGCGAGGCGACCGTCTCGCTGTCCATGACCGACGCCGCCTTCAAGTCCTACAAGCGCGCCGGGTGGTTGGATCTCGGCAACGTGCCCACCTACCTTCGGGTGCTCGACCCGCCGCGTTGCCTGCGCGTCAGCCCCTACGACGGAGGGCTTGCCCGGATGGTGGCGCGGCTTGGCAAGCCCGCAATGGCCGGCGCGGCGATGGCCTGCAACGCCGCCGCCCGGATCTTCGGCGGAAAGCTGGTGGAAATCGACCGTTTCGACGGCCGCGTCAACACCTTATGGGAGGCGGCGGCCCCCCAGCACACCTGCATCGCGCGGCGCGACCAAGCCTTTCTGAACTGGCGTTTCGACAACATCCCCAACGCACAGCGGCACCGCCGCTTCTACGTGATGCGGCGCGACACGGTGATGGCCTACATCGTAATGCGCGTGGATTGCTGGCGCGGTGAGAGCGTCGGCGTGGTGTGCGACTATCTCGCCCGTCCGGGCTGGCTGATGCCGGCCTTCGCGCTGACGGTCGAGCGTGCCCGGCGCGAGCGGATGGCGGCGCTTCTCTGCCGCACCCTGAATCCGCTGGCGGCGCGGCCCCTGTCGATGATGGGCTTCCTGTGCCTGAAGAACGGGCTGCGCCAGCCGACCCGCATGATGGCCCGCACGGCCGCCGATCGGGCGGAATTGGCGCCGCTGATCGGCGACCCGCGCAACTGGTTCGTCACCGCGGCCGACAGCGACATGGGCTTCAAGGAACTGGGCTCTTAAGCTTGTGAGGAATCCTTGACGGAACATGCGAAAAGGGCGTCCGGATGAACCGGGCGCCCTTTTCGCGTGATCGTTCATAAAGTCGAGATTGTGAGGATGCATGTTCCGGCGCATGAGCGGCTTACCGCTGCACGCGACGTTCGGCTCTGAGCGCTGTCGGACCTTGCGGCCCAAGCAAGCGCGAAAGATCAAGCCAATCGAGTGATTAGTACCGGTCAGCTTCAGGCGTTGCCGCCCGTCCACACCCGGCCTATCGACGTGATGGTCTGTCACGGCTCTCGAGGGAGTTCTGGTTTAGAGG
>Ga0065721_10004657_pt1 | contig 24754 bp, 16 predicted proteins | sample Mesricmetagenome_FD_59108 | JGI IMG/M metagenome (GOLD analysis project Ga0065721, IMG submission 59108) | Mesophilic microbial community from rice straw/compost enrichment Sample: eDNA_1 v2 (version 2) | ecosystem: Engineered > Solid waste > Grass > Composting > Bioreactor | place: USA: Davis... | reverse complement strand
TCTTTGGTAACGAGTAGGCGCCAGCCATGCAAAACACCACTAAAATGCAGTGGGTGAATTTCGAAAGCCAGCGTTTTTACACCGCTGTCTTGCATCAGGATTTACTGAAGGATTGGGTAGTCACATTACGCTGGGGCAGTCTTACCACACGCCGCAGCTTAAGAAAGACAAAATTTTGCCATGACGAAAAAACCGGCTTAAAGCTATTAAAGCAATTGCACAGGCTCAGAAGTCGCCACGGTTACCAGATTAAAGAAAGCAAGAGAGCAAAAAAGCAAGAAAACAGAAATTTTTAGGAGGAAAAAAACTCAATGACTCATGAAGAAACGCAAAACAAAGCAATGCCAGAAACAGCTACTCCTAACCGCGCTTATTTGAGCTGGAAAGAAACCCTAGACTTACTTTATAAGACTTTCCCCCACTGCTTTATTGAGGGGCGGGATAAAAAGCCGTTACAGATCGGCATTTATGAACCCTTAAAAGAACGGCTTAAAAACTATCCTGTGAGTGAAAAGCTGCTTAAAAACGTGCTTGGGTTTTATATCAGAAAACCTTCTTATAGCTTTGCTTTTAAAGAAGGTGCCATGCGAGTCGACCTTGACGGCAATCCCGTTGAACCTGTCACCAAAGAGCATATTGCCCACGCCCAAATGAAAATTAAAGCCATGTTCGCCAAAGCCAAAAAATTGCGCGAGCAAAAAGCAGCTAAAGAAGCCAAAGAAAAGGAAAAAAGTCTTGAAGTCATCAAAAAGAATGAATCGGAAATTAAAAGTCTGCTCGAAGAGGAAAATAAAAAACTGCTTAAGTCAGAAAAAACAGAAAAACAAGAAAAAAAACCCACACTATCGCTAAAGAAAAAAAAGGAAATTAAGGAAGAAATATCTTAAAAAGATGAAATTATTTTCACTTTTAGCAATAAAAACATTGACATTTATTAAAATCAACCTATAATGTCTTTATTGTTTTGATGTGCAAAACAATGTGGGCAGCACTAAAAGGATCGAAGCTTTTAGCGCCACCGCTTCCATTCACAATCGTCAGGAGATTGCAAATGAGTGCGCCAAGCGAAGCGCATAAAATCTCGTTGGTGTAAATCCAACTTACGTAAAAGTTAACTACTAGCGTAAAACGAACTATTACATCATACAAGGTAACAAGTATGATGAAGCTAATAGCAAGGACAATATAGGCCGCAACGCAAGTGAAGGTATTGAGCTCCGAAATAATTTCCGTCATAGAGGCTGACATTCTTCATTTAATGGAAAGCTGCAAAATTCATTGCGTTAAAAGTGAGTAATGAGTTTCTCTATCGGAGTCGAAGGCCGTGGCATGTATTGAAAGATTTTATGTGAACTTGGGAGATCCGTTGTATTCCTGAAAAGGTAGTTGAAAAAGAGCTAACAATGGTGAATTTTTCAATGACGATGCAACGGAAGTCGGACTGAGTGATAGTACTCAGCGTATGGGAAAGCCATATACAAGGGGAAGCGCTCAGCAATAAAACGACAGATTAAGTGAATGTTCCCCCGACACACAGAGGTTGGATTCTGAGGATGCAAGGTAAACTTAATCTGATAGCAGCAAAGGCGAGTAAAGATAAACGAATTAGATTTACTTCGTTAATACATTTGATTGATGAGATCAGCCTCAAGCAGAGTTATGATGAATTAAAGCGTAACAAAGCGTGTGGGATTGATCAGATGACAGTCCAAGCTTACGGTGAGAATTTACAAGAGAGGCTTAAGCTATTAGCAGAAAAGCTAAAATCTAGAAGTTACAAGCCACAGCCAATCCGAAGGGTATACATACCAAAGCCAGGAAAAGAAGAAAAACGGATGCTTGGGATATATACGGTTGAGGACAAATTGGTTCAAGGTGTGTTAAAGAAAATACTGGAAAGTATTTATGAAGTAGACTTCTTAGATTGCTCTTACGGATTTCGGCCGGGGCGAAATTGTCATCAAGCAATAAAGGTATTGGACAAAGCTACAGTGACCAAGCCAATCAATTATGTTGTGGAAGTAGATATTCGGAAATTCTTTGATAACATCGAGCATCAATGGTTACTAGAAAGCTTAAAGCAACGCATTAAAGACCCTAAAATACTAGGGTTAATAAAATGCATTTTAAAGTCTGGTGCAGTTGATGATGGCAAGTACTTGCATACACGCAAAGGTGTTTCCCAAGGAGGAGTTTTAAGCCCTCTATTGGCAAATGTGTATATGCACTATGTACTTGATCTATGGTTTGAGAAAATAATTAAAAGACAAGCTCATGGTGTAATGCAATTGATTCGGTACTGCGATGACTTTGTAATATGCTGTGAAAGCCAGACAGATGCAAATCGTTTTCTAATACTACTCCGCGATAGACTGAAGAAATTTGGTTTAGAGGTAGCAGAAGAAAAGACGAATATAATAGAATTTGGCAAAAAGACATGGCAACTATTCGAAAAGCGAGGAATAAAACCAAAAAGCTTTAATTTCTTGGGTTTTACCCATTACGGCGTAAAAAGCAGACGTGGAAAATGGACAGCAGGGCATAAAACCTCTAAAGAAAACTTTGCACGTAAGCTTAAAGAGATAAAGGTATGGTTAAAACAAAATCGAAATAAGTTTCCGCTTAAAGAGTGGTGGCCAGTGCTAAAAGCCAAATTAGTAGGGCATTTTAACTACTTTGGTATCAGCGGAAATATTCGTTGTTTAAGCCAATTCCAGGATAAAGTGAAACTACTTATATTCAAATGGATAAATCGTCGTAGCCAAAAGAAAAGTATGACTACGGAAAACTTTTGGTTATATATGAAGAAATATCCTCTTCCCAAGTCTAGAATTCATTTTTCATTGTATTAATGGCCAAAACTGTGAATGTTTTATTGAAGAGCCGTGTGTGGGAAAACTACAAGCACGGTTCTGTGGGGGGTATTATGGTTGCTAATTTTCTCTCATTAAAAGTGAAAGAAAGTACCAGCCATGAAATATCTACCCGACCAAATGTTACTTTAGCAAAAAATTCTGCTTCAGAAAACTCCTTTCTAACCTCTCAGCGCTATACTGCAAAACCAAAACCTATCAATGTCCCTTGCGCTGTTGCTATCCGTATTGAGTTAGCAAAGACTTATCCACGGACTAAATTCCATGTCAAATCTCTAAGAGATGGGAAATCTATTCACGTCGCCTGGGTAGATGGCCCTGCTCGTTCAGTAGTTGAAAACCACTTAAAAGAAATCTATGTGATGGGCTATTATGATTTAGCTTTAAATCAATACATTTATAACAACTTAAAGAAAAACATCTTTCAGGTTAAACGAATTTCATGCAATAGAATGAATGGACGTTACCTTGAGAATTTTGATCAATCTAGCCCTTCATCACCGCAAGGCTTACTTTTTTAAGTGTTATTTTTAAATACAGGTTTTAGCTAATAAGTATTGCACTATAAGAATATTCTTATAAATTATTTTATAACAACACTAGGAGAATAGTACCTATTAAGGTGGGCAATGTCAGAGGTTAAGGGCCTCTGACATCACCACTTCCACAATTTAATCTCGACTAAGGAGACTAAACAATGGCAACTTCAATTTTAGCCGAAGCTCGGCTGTCGTTCAAAAATTATGCCCCCACCAAGCCCAATTATGATACCTGGAAAGCCTTATTTGAATTCTACAATGGTGCCATGCTGGGCTTTCAGCAATGGGATTTAACGATCTTATTAGATGATGAGAACAATCCCCACCGCCTCCCTCTTCTTCGTCTCATTGAGGATGCCAGGATTGCAGCGGGTACAGTAGGTAACTGGCTGACCTTAAAGAAGGCTTAAATCGCCTGTTTTATGAGGTAGAAAGCGTTCTACCTCATTTATCTTCATCTTTTATTAGGATAAATCTCATGTGCAAGAAAGTTTTAGTGGGTATTGCGGTTATCAGCAGTTTAATTTCATTGGCAGGCTGCGCGCCTGATATTAATGCGCTGGACTATAACAGTAGCCAGGCGGGACAAATGCAGCAGACTGTAAGGGGGACTGTAGTCGGCGCAACACCGGTTAAGGTCTCGGGTAGCCATGATTTGGGTATTGGTAGCCTTGCAGGGGCGGCCGCGGGCGCGGTTGGCGGTTCGGTCTTAGGCGGCGGGATGCGGGCTAACCTCTTGGGGGGCTTAGGTGGTGCCCTTTTAGGCGGGGCAGCAGGTGACTATGCCCAAAAGAAACTTACCCAGCAAACAGGTATGCAATATCAAGTCAAACTTAAAAATAGCAGGGAAATTATTACCGTGGTGCAAGGTCTGAATCCACGCTATCACGTTGGGCAACCGGTGTACGTGCTCTATGGCGATAAAACTCGAATCGTCCCAGCAAGTTAAATAGAGTAATATAGGGGCATTTTGCTTTATCTAGACTAGCTGAATAATTTTTAAGGTTACTACTATGACAATGCTCCCTTACTTGCTTCCCCATTATGTAGGGGTTTCCGTATTGCCTTACGCTATCCCATTTGCAATCTTGTCAGTGATAGTAGGGATAGCATTGATGAAAAAATATCCTGAGACTGATCTTTCAAAGCAAATCTCAACACATTTAAGGAATAAAACATGCCAGTAAAGAAACTTGTTAAAAAACCTGCAACAGGCGGTAAAAAACCTAAGCCTGCAAAAGCTACTGCTAAACCTGCTAAGGAACTAAAATCGAAAAACCCCAAAGCTCAGCCTGTAAAAAAGGGTGCTAAGTCCTTGGCAGCTAAAGCAAAAACCCCAAAGCTTTCTACTCAGAAGCTAAAACCCACCACAGCCAAAATAAAGGTAAGTAAGCCTCAGTCTGCAAAAGTAAAAGCAAAGCCTTCAGTAGCCAAAGTTAAAGCTCAATCTGCTCGCTCGAATAAGAAAGCGCTCAACCTCAAGCAGCCCGCCAAACCTGGTGCTAAAGCTGTGGCTACTTCCAAAGGCGTTAAAAATAAACGTGTTCTAAAAACCAATCAGCCTAAGGCTCAAAAGGCTCAAAACACAAAGCTCAATCCTACTGCCATCAAATATGCAAAAGTAAAGGCTGACACCGAAAAAAGAAAAGCTGAGCCTGCAAGACCAAAACGCACTGTGGCAAAAAGCTATGCTTCCCATAGAAAATCTAGCTTAGAAAGTACTGCTAAATCATTAGCTCTTGAATTTTCCAACCCGAATACGCAAGAAATTCTTGAAAAATTAAACTTTTTGATCGAAAACCTTGTTGCTCGGGGCCAGCTTATCCGAAATGAGCAGCTTTATATTGAAAATGAAGCTTTGAGTGAACCGATACCGGAAGAAAACCAAGGCCCATCAGTTAAACATGCCCACGATGCCATTTTTAAAAACGTATTGCAAAGCCCCAACGTTGCCAAAGCTTTCTTTAATCAAAATTTACCTAAAGAAATCATGCAAATTGCTGATCTTAGGACGCTCAAACTTTGCCCTGAAACCTTCATTGATAGGAATCTCAAACGCCACCAAACCGATGTGCTTTACTCATTTGATGTGAAAGCTTCGTCGGTCGATGAAGCCAAGGATGGTAAGCAGTTGGCTAAAAACAAAAAAGCTTATCTATATATTCTTGTCGAAAACCAATCCAGCGATGACCCCTTAATGGCCTGGCGGATGCATCAATACGCCACCAAAATCATTGAGCGGCATCTTAAAATTACCAATAGCACTACTTTACCCTTCGTCTTTACCTCTGTTTTCTATAACGGAGCTAAAAGCCCTTATCCCTATTCTTCAAGTATCTTTGACCTTTTTGGGGAAAATAAGGAGCTCGCTAAAGCCAGGATGGGTGAATTTCATCTTATCGACCTAACCCAGACCCCAGATGATGAGATTCTAAAGAATAAATGGACAGGCGCGTTTCAGCTTATCATGAAGCATATCCGCTCCCGTGAGCTTTTAAACTATCTTGAAAGCTTGATTGATATCTTAAAATTTTTGGCTGAACACGGTGAAGATGAGTGTATACTTTCATTAGTGACTTATATTTTAGCTAAAGCTGATATCGATGATTATGACCGGTTTTTTAAATTTATTCGTGACAATTTACCCAAACCCGTGGAGGAAGCCGCTATGACAATTGCAGAACAATTAAGACAGGAAGGAATACAACAGGGAATGCAGCAGGGAATACAGCAGGGAATGCAGCAGGGAATGCAGCAAGGAGAGCAAGAAGCTACCAAAAAGGTTTTCTTAGAACTTTTAAAAGAAAAGTTTCCTGATGTTTCAACTGATGTATCAGAAAAAGCTAATCATGCTAATGTTACTGAATTATTAAACTGGACGAAGCATGTGCTTAAGGCAAACTCAGTAGAAGAAATTTTCAGTGACAAGCTTGAAGATTAAGTCACAAAATGAGCTTTTGATATCTGGCGTCTTTTTAGACGCCAGTCTCTTTTTTCAGTATTTACTTTAAAAGAAATCTGCTGCAAACAAAAATTTGGCTACAAAGTCTGATGAATTAAATGATGTATCATATAGGTAACCACGCCCCAAACTTGGCTTTGTTTACCTGGTTGCGATAATTGATTGGTTTAGTCGTTTTGTCCTGAGCTTTAGACTAATCCAGAGTTTAGAAACCAGCTTTTGTACCAAGGCCGTCAATCAAGCTTTGGCAAAACATAAACCTAAGATATTTAACACAGATCAAGGCTGCCAGTTTACTTCAGCTGAATTTACGCAGCAGTTGCTGGAAAATGGCATTAAAATCAGTATGGATGGCAAGGGACGTTGCTTTGATAATATCTTTGTAGAGCGCTTATGGCGCAGCGTGAAATATGAAGAAGTTTATCTCAACAGCTATTCCGATATGAAACAAGCCAATAATAATCTTGCAAAGTATTTTGAGTTTTACAATTACCACAGACCTCACCAGGCGCTTAACTATAAAACGCCTTCTGAGATTTTTAACAAAACTGGATAGCTTTTATATCTCTTAATCAGCAATTTTTGGTCTTGACTTAGGGAGTACCATACTTATCGCTTTTCTCAAGCATGAGTTTAAGGTTGAGCGTAACAAGCGCTATACCGGCGACGGCGGATGGGATGGCACGGTTTATGATCGAGAAGGTAATAAGTACTTGATTCAAGCTAAGCGCTATAAGAGCGTCATTAATCCTCAACATGTTGCTGACTTTGCCGATCTCATTACCCATCAAAAAGCCTATTCAGGATTTTTTATTCACACTGGCAGAACTGGAAAAACTTCCTATAGCAATTGTTGTGAGAATTTACACATTATAAGCGGGGATAGGTTAATAGCTTTGTTAAGCGGGGAAAATGTTTGTAAAAACAATTTAAGGTATAAGGTGCGCAAGGAAAAGTATCGCGAAAGAGAATAGCTATAAGAAATGGCTCTGTCGCAAACCTTGGTTTATAGGTTATGATATAGGGCTATTATATGACAAGGAAGTCCAAAATGATCAGCTTCAAGTTTCGGCAATTCAAGAAAGAGATCATTTTAATGTTAGTCAGGTGGTATGTGGCCTATGCTTTGAGCTATCGAGACATTGAAGAATTAGCCTTGGAACGAGGTTTGTCGGTTGATCATTCTACGATTAATCGCTGGGTAGTTTATTATGCGCCTAAACTTGAAAAGCAATTCCGTAGAAAGTATAAAAAGAAGGTGAGCGGCAGTTGGCGAATGGACGAGACCTATTTAAAAATCAAAGGTAAAGATGTTTATCTTTATCGTGCTGTAGATAAATTTGGCAAAACCATAGATTTTCTGTTTTTGGAAAAGCGTGATAAACCTGCGGCGATGAGTTTTTTTGTTAAAGCTCTGGGTCAACATGGGATTCCAGAAAAAGTAACCATGGATAAGAGTGGTGCTAATAAAGCGGCCATTGATGAAATTAATTGTAGCCTTTATCTGTTATTTTTATTAACTGGAATATTTTTACATATTTCAATCAGGCAAAATAAATATTTGAATAATTTAGTAGAGCAAGATCATCGACATATCAAACGAATTGTCAAACCTATGCATCGAAGCTGATAATTTAAGCCTCTTCGACCAGTTCTACCAGCTTGCGGCCGTGCGCTAGGAAAGTCGCACGTATCTTGCGGGTGAAAGTCCCGTTGTAGAAGGAGAAACCAGCTCTACTATATAGCGAGTCTTGCACTGCTGGCGGTAACAAAAGTGGTGAAGCGTAGACAGCGAAACATTCAAGCCGAAACCAAATGGTGAACGTGATAACCCCGAAAGGTTGGTTGTTGTGGATTTGTCGATACCCTGGCTGCGGTAGCAGACTATAGAGCTCTTGAGGATAAACTGGTGATACCGATAGAACTCAACCACCGGGGTCACAGGCGTCGGCGAGTTTGTAAAGATAAGTGACGGAACCTAGGAAGCCCATAGTGCTCTTCAGGGAAGGAAGTATTTGAAATACAAGTGCAAAACACGAGATTTCAGAGAAGGGCTATGGGTGACTGAGTTGATCGTAGTAGTGATGAAGCGAGTAATGACCGTGGAGCGAAGGGTCAGCAGATAAATCACGCGTTAAGGGACACCATGACCATACACAGCAAAGATGGAGTATCAGGGCAAACGAAACTGGAACGTATTAGCGAGTTGTCAGCCCAGAACAAAGATTTAGTGTTCAATAACCTTGGACATTTGCTCAATGTGACGCTGCTGAAAGAGCTATTTCACCGACTAGATGGGAATAAGGCGGTGGGAATTGATAATGTGACGAAGGCAAATTATGGAAAGTGCCTAGATGAAAACCTAGCAAACTTACTAAAACGCATTCGTCGAAACACTTATCGGCCACAACCGGCAAGGTTGGTAGAAATTCCCAAAGCAGATGGTAGTTCAAGGCCCTTGGCTATTTCTTGTCTGGAAGATAAATTAGTGCAAAGCGCTGTTAATCTTATCCTGACAAAAATATACGAGCCACTTTTTCTACCTTACTCTTATGGTTTTCGAGCTAATAAAAATTGCCATGACGCCTTGCGGAGTTTAAGTAAAACTACCTATCAATTCTGGTATGGCGCTGTTGCAGAAATCGACTTACGGAAATGTTTCGACACGATACCGCATGGTAAATTGTTGGACTGTCTACAAAAGAAGATTTCTGATAAACGCTTTCTAAGATTGATAAGTTGCTTGCTCAAAACACCTATCATCAAAGGTGAGCAAATCACCGTAAATGAAATAGGTTGTCCGCAGGGGTCAATTTTATCGCCCACGCTTTCAAGTATTTATCTGCATGAAGTTGTGGATAGCTGGTTCAGCGAAATCAGCAAAACACACTTTAAGGGTAAAGCAGAGATGGTGCGATATTGTGATGATATGGTGTTTATTTTCCAACGCCAAGACGATGCTGCGCGTTTCTATCAAGTTCTGCCGAAACGACTTGGGAAATATGGATTAACGCTCCATACGGAAAAGTCACGACTTATTCAGTCAGGACACATGCTAGCGATGCGTGCAAACCAGCAAGGAAAACGTTTACCTACTTATCAGTTCTTGGGATTTACGTGTTACTGGGGCAGAGCTCGAAATGGTTATTGGCGATTAAAGTATACGAGTCGTCGTGATCGTTTTACCGAAAAGCTCAAAGGGCTACGTAAATTTTTGCAAAAACAGCTTAATACAACAGATACTACAGCAGTGCTTAATACCGTAGTAAGAGTGTTAAGAGGCTGGATCAACTATCATGGTATATCGGATAACGATAAACGTGTAAAAGGATTCATCCATAAGAGTAGACGGATATTACTTTGCTGGTTCAATCGTCGGGGAAGAAAGAACCCAATGAATTGGGTTACCTTCATGAAGATTATGAAGAAAATCAACTTTCCTGAGCGATGGAAAACAGTATCAATGTTCAACTATTCGTGAATAGGATTGAGAGCCTGGATTTATCGGGAGCCTATTGCCTTAATTGGGCACGATGGGTTCTAAGAGGGGCCTGCCGAAGTAATTCGGTGGGTCTACTCACATAAACTCCTTCAAAATATTTCAAACCCTAAAATTCTACAGCACTAATTCAAGTTTGCGACACAACCAAAAAACATAGCAGTGCAGTAAAACTGAAGGTAGCGCTAGAAGCCTTGTCTGGCAAATCAGTGGTATCACCACTACCCCGCTGGCATCAATGAGTTCCCTTGTTACTCTTTCCCTCATCGACAGCGATCTTCCCCGTTATTGTGGCGGGTCGATTACCAGATTAGTATTTTCGGAGCCTGCTTGGTGTTCGCTGCTCGCTAGGCCCGCACAGTCGTTGACCTCCTTCGAGGCCTTTTCTTCAGATGCTCTAACCCTCTCGTTGCCTCCTGAGTTACTCTAAAGTACTTCCGGCCGGAGTAACAGTTGCCGGGTAGGATTTGAACCTACTGAACATATAGCCCTTTGCAGGGCGCACACAATAACCACACAGAACAAGAAATTAAACCCTTTGTTATTGCTCGAAAAAATTTCCTGTTTGCTTCCTCCGTAGAAGGTGCTCATGCCCTTGCTATGCATTTTAGCTTGATACGCACCGCAAGAGTACACGGTCATGATCCCTACCATTATTACGTCAAATTATTAAAAAATATTCCCCACTGCAAAACCCTCGAAGATTACGAAGCCCTCTTGCCCTGGAATATTAACCTTACCCCTACGCACAATAATTAATCCTCGTAAACCATGCAGTTCCCAGATCGCTTACAAGATAAGAAGATGGATTGGGGTTTATACAAACATCGACATTTGGTTGAAAATATTTTCGCCAGGATTAAATATTTTCGCGCCATAGCGACAAGCAAGGTACGATAAATTGAAAAGAAATTATGAATTTATGGTTGCTTTGGCCTGTAGCTTTATCTAGCTACCAATGGGAATTGTAAACACATCCTAATATTTTATTGAAATATGCTCCTTCTGCCTAATAGGCAGAAGGAGCATACACTTTAAAGCTAGCGATATAGTTCTAAGGTCTTCTGCTTCGATTTTCAGAGCCAGATTCGACTGTGTTTTCTTCAGTCTCTTGCTCCTCTATCTTTTGATCGGTAAAACTTGACGATGGTCCGTACTCTAGAGTATTTTTTTCATGAGGTTTGGCGCCTCCTGTTCCACCCGTGCAGCCAGGTTGGCAGAAGTTTATCGACAAATCTTGAGGGGAAATAAGTTTTATGGTGGAAATAGGCAACATCTTGAACACTCCTCCTAAAATAGAATTTTGATCTACCTGAAAGTAAATATTCTTTAACCTATATTTTTGATGGTTGGAGTGTTAGTTTTGAAATTGAAGTATATATTATATGCTACTATCTAGCAACAGAAAATCAACGAATTTTGCTTTTCGCTATAGGCTTTTAGAGACGCAAACCCCACTGCTAGACACCAGCCGTCCGGTAAAAAACCATAAGTTCTTTAGAAAAATAAAATAGGGATAATCTGCTGTTTTGTGGATCTTTCCTACCAGGCTTGAGAAGCTTTTCTAAAGAGATCTTATTAAAAATTATCATTCAAATGAGTCTAATGACCTTATATAAGCTAAAGCTTGTCTTGGTCTGAAAAGATTAATTTCCGCATAAATCGATAAAGGCTTCATTATCAGCCCAATATTTTAAGAATTTTATCAAATAAGATTCAGCATCAAGCGTTGACATTAGCAAATATATTTCTTCTAATAGCGAAATAATGGGTTTTGATTGGATGATCATCTGTATGAGTTTTGCCTCAAGGAAGTTTGTACTACAATAATAAACTTGATTTTTCTTTCTCCCAATAACCCATGTGATAAGATGTAATGGCTCCATCATAGGGGATAGACTTTGTTCTTTTTGATAGGCTTCCCATAAGTCAGGCACATTCCATTTTAATTCTATTACTGAAACTGAAGGATGTAATTTTAAACAAAAAACTTTACCGTTTTTTTTGACTGCTTTTAATTTTTTTTCAAGATTAATCGTAGGGACACCTCTTGCTATTGAGGCAGAATGTAAAGCCCATTCAAATTTTACCATCTCCGCGGGTAAGGAATGCTCTGAATAGGTTTTTTTAGTTATTAAAAATTGATGTAACAGATTGCCAAAATTACCAAGATCAAAAGAGCGAGAGGGGTAATGAGATAAATATTCTCTTGCCACATTTTCAAATTTGCTTTCTCCTAATAGCTTATTTAAGCTGGGGAAGTTAAGCTTTAGTACATCTACCATGCGAACCTGATAGGATATGCCATAAATAGCAAGGCGTTTTCTCACAAAACTTAAATCTTGCCCTACAATATGCTCTTGGATTCTTTTATCTGAGCTTAGTAAGTAATTTTGTACAAGCTGCTGAGTATCTTTTAAAGTAGGTATGTGCTTCATGTTTACTCCATTTTCACTTATAGTTAGGTTTAGCCTTTCTTAATTAAAAAGCCCATGTTTTTATTTTCCAATATATTTTTCAGTTATATCTCTTGCATGCTCTAACTCAGAGAGCAGATCTATAAAGGGAGGAAAGTTTGCATCACGCTCAATACATAGAGAAAAGAATTGAAATCGCTTTAGTGCTTCTTTATATAGTTCCCATACAGCAGGCACAATTGGTTCATCATGAGAGTCAATAATATATTCTGAATGCTTCTCATGACCGCCCATATGAAATTGCTGAACTCGATTCTTCAGCAGGCTATCTAAATACTTAATCGGATCAAGCTCTTGATTCAAAGCATTAATATAGAGGTTATTTATATCAAGAAGAATCAAGCAATCCGCTTCCTCAGCAATAGCGCTAATAAAGTCACACTCTGTTAAGCAAGAATGAGAATAGCTTATATAGTTTACAACATTTTCTAGAAGAATCTGAAAACCGAAAAATTCTTGAACCTTCTGTACTCTTTTTGCTATATGATGTACGGCTTCTTCAGTATAAGGTAGAGGCAAAAGGTCGTGCGTATTTATACCATTAACTCCAGACCAACCTAAGTGATCTGAAATCCAAGCAGGGTGAATATACTCATACAAATTTTTAACTTTCTTTAAATAATCCATATTTAAAGGGTCACTTCCGCCAATTGAAAGAGAAACTCCATGTAAAGCAATAGGGTAATGCCCCCGAATACGGGTTAAGATATCAAGTGGCCTTCCTCCCAAGCCAAGATAATCTTCAGTCATTACTTCGAACCAATCAACTGCTGGCAATGTTTCCAAGATCGTTTTATAATAATAGGGTCTTAAACCCACCCCATATCCCAAATAAGAAAACATAACTCTCCTTTTTCCTGTTACTTTAGCATAAAATAAGCTGATTACTTGTATTTTTTAAACCTTCGATACATTCTTCAGCATAAGTTTTGTAGCCATTTTTATAGTCTACGGTCATAGGGTGGCTTTCTCCGTAAAAAGCCCTGGCTATTACAAATTGTGTTTCATAGAGCTCTTTTATTTTTGATTGATATATTTCTAATTTATCTGTATTTCTTATTACAAATTCCAAATACGCCCAACGTAAGTTATGTACATATTGCGGCGGGCAGGGATAGCTCTTGCCATATATGCTTTTATAATAAGAAATAGCTTCTTCAAAGTAAGGAATAGCCTTTGTGGCGTCTTTGAATCCATACAAATACACCACGCCTAAACCATTAAAAAGGTCGCATTTAAAAGCGGTCTGATCCTCCCTACTGCTTTTTAATGCTTTCATATGATATTTTTCAGCTTCTGATAATTCAGGTAGTGAAAAGTCAAAAGCTTCGGAAATATTAAAGTAGCATTTTCCTAATCTAAGCCATTTTAAAGCCATTTGATCTTTAAATTCTTGTTGAAGAAGATATTCAGCAAATCTCTTTAACCCTATTGCCACCTCACGCGCTATTCCTTCTTCAGTTTGATAACCTTCTCTTGCGGTTTTTTTATTATTTCGAATAACATTTAATATATGAAGACGTGCAATACAAGCATCAAAATAGTCAAGCCAAAAATTCACATTGTCTTTTTCTTCAAGAAAAAGAAGTTCATAATTTCTTATAGCTGCTTCAAGAGTTAGATCACCCCCATTCTTATCTTCCAGCCTACCCTTTTCTCGCAGTGCATTTGCTAAAAAATAGTTTAGCTGTTCAGGCATATCAGCACCAATAGAGGATGCTGTTTTAAGAAAAACTACTGACTTATCATAATTTTTTAAGTGATAGAAACAAATTCCCGCTTGAAAATAAGCTGTTCTTAAATCTTCAGTTTTGAATTTCAATACAACTGTATGACCAATAAGAACTTCTAAATGTGAAGACAATACGGTTCGCTGCTTAGCTTCTGCAGCGTTTAATATGGGTTTTGTAAAGCAAAACTCTTTGAAAACTGCTAAAGCAAGTAAACCATATTTTTTCTGCTTACTTTTACTGTTATTCAGCAGTAATCCCCTAAGTACTGTATGCGTAATTTGATGAAGAAAAAACTCTCCTGCTTCATTTTCTATAAGTATTGATCTATTCTTCAGATGGGAAAGTATTGCGTTTAATTTAATCCTACTAACGCCTTTTATTTTAAGTAAAATTTCCTCTGTAATCGCCGAGCGATTAATAAACGCACAAACAAAAATAACCTTTTTTATAATACGATTTTTTTTAATCATCTTTTTAATAACTAGACTTAGAGCGGCGCGCAGGGTTTTATAAATCTTGCCCTTATCTTTCTTGCCTGCATAACCATCTAAGTAATCACTTTCTTGCTCTTCTATCAGTTGCCTAGTCTCTTCATCTTTCAAAGCATCTAAGTATTCTCCAACTGATGTGGATAAGTACTCTGAAAAATACATACTTGCTGCATGTAATCCCAGTGGAAGATAGCTAAATGTTTCAGCCAACCTCCTTATATCTGTCTTATTCAAACGAGTAGTTTCAAATAATGAAGTGATTTCTTTCGGACTAAACCCATTTCCAACAAAAATATTCTTATCTTTTTCAGTTTCATTGCGGTTAACCTTAAAATATTGATCTCTTTGAGAAGTAATGATAAATTTCGCTAGGCCTAAAAAAATTTCAAGAGGAAATAATTCTTTCATTAAATACTCGTGAATCTCTAAGTCATCTACACCATCAAAAAAAATAATTACTTCGTTTTCGTGTGCCCTTAACTCTAACTGAGTAAAAATAATACCTCTCAGCACAGTAATTTCAGTATTTAATGCCAATTGCCCAGTTAGAGCCTCTGCAAAATTTTTATATTGCCCATGCAAATCTGCTTTAAGCTCTTCTATCTTGAAGGAAGTATCAGCAGAAAATTTATAAATTACAGCATATTCTCTGTCTCTAAAGTGCACATTCAAAAATTGGTGCGCTAGCCAGGTTTTTCCACTCCCTGTAATCCCTGTAATTGCAACAATAGAATGCTGCGATAATTTTTCTTCTATAGCACGAGTATAGCAAATGCTTTGCGCAGTTTCTGAAGGGTAGCTTCTTTGCTGGAAAGCTTCATTAGGAAACTTGAGTATTCCCCCGATATTTGTAATAGGAGATAGAGGTTGTTTTTGGTTAGTAATAATATGGGGGACAGGAGAGTAAGGGAGCGCTCTTAGTCCTGTCCCCCGATAAAACCCGGCTTTGACCCCTTATGGCTGTCTCTGTTCTCCTCATCTCGATCATCTTTTTCCTTTTCTTTGCTTTGAGAAGGCTCTCCTTTTCCAGCTTCTGTTCGAGATTTTTTTGCTACCCCAAAGGCATTTCCTGCTAATCCGAATTGGGCTATTAAACTACTTTGACTACGAACTCTCGTACGTAAAGAGGGGACTGAACTTACTTCTTCCTCTTCTCTTTCTTTATCTTTCGCCTGCTCTTCTGCTTGAAAGTGTTGTGCTTGCTGACTGATCTCTTGACCGTACGCTTGATAAACTGCTTCTCTGCCGCTTCTCATCAAGGCTTGACGCTTTGAATCTTCAAGACTAAAAGTTAAAGTGCCTATACCTTCATTACTGATGTTTATTGTCCTTCCCGCGCGTGTGTTTTGAAATTCCGCAATAATATCTTCTGCATGCATGTAAAGACTGGCAAGACCTTCTAATAGCTCAATAGCAGCTCTTTCTTCCACAGCATCGCGTACATTGGATAAGAGGACTTCTACCTGAGATTTTAAATAGCCTAATATTCCTTCTACTGTGGCTGGCTGTATATCCGGAGTATATAAACGAAATCCTATCGTAAAAGGATTAGGCTCTGGCTTATCATCATCACCATGATAAAAATTAGGTAAATATTTAAATTTATCAAAAAGTTCGATTGCGTAATTTTTTAATACCCCACCATCTACATAACGACATTGAGAATGAACAGATAATTGTCCAGTTTGGTTGCATTCCCTTAGCTGATGCGGCACAAAAGCCCCAGGTATCGACATTGAGGCACGTATGCCATCAATCACTAAAACCCTGCCCCACTCCGACTCCTCATTCCATTTTGCATCCGCAGAATTAATGACTTCTAAGCCTTCAGTTTGCCCCTCTTTCTTAAGACGCAGTGCAACAACAAACAAATGTTTGAACTGTGCGCCATTGAGTTCAACTAAACGATTAAGCTGTGCAAAGGTGAGCTTAAGCAATTTCCTTTCTTCTAGTCCGTTTTCTATAATATCTCCTAGCTCAATCTCAGCTGCGGCTTTAATATCACAGATACTATCAATGAGTTCAACAATTTCACTTTTTTGATCAGGTAGATTTCGTAAAGCTAATAAATGCCGAGCAAACACCTGGCTCAGCCAGCCCATAATGATTTCACCTTTACTTAAACCCTCTGTATTGAGAAGCCCCCAGCTATAAAGTAAGGGATGTGTGGTAAATGAAGCCAGCTGATTTTTTAATGCCAACATATCTTGAATTAGGCCTTTTAGTTTCTCCCAAAAGCCTTCTCGACGTAATACTGCTGGCTTAAGATCATCTAAAAAATGCTCAAAAGGTGCGTTTTGCATCAGGATATCGAGTTGCTCAGCATTAAAACCCAAGGCTATGCTGGCTGCAAAAATAGCCCCGGCTGAAGTCCCTGCCACTCTTTCAATATCCGTTATTCCTTGTCCTTCTGGAAAGGCTTTTGGCAAAACCTCACATAAGGCTTGATAAGCACCTACATGGGCAATCCCTTTTATACCTCCACCTTGAAAGACTAGATTTCTTACAGGGCGTTGAACAATTTCTAAGATTTTATAACGATTTTCAGATTCTCCACTTGCAGCCTGGTCAATATGCGTTACAATTTCATCCGCCTCTTGCCACGCCTTGGTGGAAGCTTGATGTCTTTTACGGCAGCGTAGTGCAAAACCTTTTAAACTAAGATTTTTGGTTTCTAAGTCGAACGTAAAATTGCTCTCGACTCCTAACGCTAATAGCATCTGCACACTCTCTACTGCTGCATAATCTACTGCTGCAATTAATGCCTGCTGATCTTGTTGATGACGCTGTCTTCCTTTTAACCCTGTATCTCGCTGATAGGCCTTAAGTAAAGTATAAACAATCCAAGCTTTATTTTTCGCAGCAGCGTAGGCTAAAACAGTTAAGTCTTCTATATGGTGCGGTTGTGATAAAAGATCCCCTGGGTTGCCAATAGCAGGATGGCTGAGTAATAGTTGAAAAATGGTAGTTTGACCACTACAGGCCGCTAAATGAAAGATATTCCCAAATCTATCAATTTGCCTTTGCCAGTCCTTGCGAGCCAAATACCAGCTGACAACCTCTTCACGTCCAAATAAAATAGCTAAATGAAAAGGGCTTAAGGCAAGTTCATAGCTTTTTCCCGCTAAGCTCGTATAAATAACTTTAGCTTTATGATTACTGCTTCCAAGCTGCTGAATGAGCTGCTTTAAAGCGCTACACTGATTAAATACGACCGCCATATGAAAAGGCGATAAGCCAAACTTATTAGGTTCTTTGGCTTTAACTGCTAACCTTTTAAAAGACCGTATCAAACTGGCTCTGCCTGCCATCATTATCCAGTGAAAAGGGTTATTGCCATACTGATCTGTCTTATGCTTTAACTCCAAATTTCGATTCAAGGTGCTTAATATTCTTTCATCGCTCGAATTTCTTGAGATTTGTAGCAATAACTGTTGCTCAGGGGCATGAACATTGACCCATTGGTCTGGATCGGTAACGGCTAAAGGATTACTTATAGTATGCTTTAATACTGCATTTAAGACTTGATCTTCGGTCAACCTTATTTCACCCCCCTCATAAAACACTAAAGCAGTCGGATTTTCAGGTTCTCCGCTTTCTAACTGCTTGCGCTTGTGAGCTGACTTTCCTCTTAAATAACGGGAATCTATCAGGTAATGATAGTGATTCTTAGGGGCTGAAGGATTATCACTGGCTGTGGTATACACTAAATTAATTTCGTGCTGAAACTTACCCTCACCATATGTTCTTTTATACTTAGGACCTCCTACTTCAGTTGCATATTGACGTATTGCCACACCCAGAAATTCACTGATACCCTGAATCTCTCGCTCACCTCCCCAAGTACCAGGCCGAAGCATTTTTTTCATACAGTCAGTAAAAGTTTCATCATCATCATAATAACTTTGAAAGTCTTCTTCATTACGCTTCATGTAGTCAACTAATCGCTGGCGAAAATTCTCATCGATTAACACTTTAATTTCAGGATGTGAATCTACGAATTCTAAGCTACCATCATATACAGTTAGTAGCTGTTTCATATTTTCTAGGCCAGCTCTATTTTTACCACCGAAAAGCTTCAAATACATTGCGCTGAATGCTTGGCTATCATCTAATAGAGGCAGTAGTACGCTAAAAACCACCGCATAAAATAAACAGCTGCCATCATGTGGAACATCTATCTCATGCACCCCTTCAGCTGTTGCTACAACATCTGGTAAACTGAGCGCTTTGGGGGAAGTACGTAAGTACCCAAGAATGGCTAAATTTCTTTCGATTTCTTCTTCTTGCAACTGTCTGGCAATAATTTCATCATTACCTGTTTCTTGCTGTGATACGTCAACGCCTAAATCTTCGCTATCTTCCATATCATTCTCCTTCTGTAAGGTTTTCATTTTGTGCCTATTTAGCCCACGTATTAGTCTCTTTCTTATTCGAGGTCGCTCAACTTCGCTTTCAGTTTCTAATTCCTTTGCAGCTAAAGTATTTTGATGAAGCCTTTTAGCCAAGGTTTTCGATACCAAGTCACCCTCAGGTGCAGCTCTCACATCCCGTTGAATCAGTCCAGTTCGAATATGAGCAAAGAAAGCAACTTCTTCACTCGATTTAGGAAAATTTTCCTCAATAAATTTTCGACCGTCTTCTAAAAAATTACAGCAGTCCTTATATATATTACTTTGTTTCAGATCAGGTAAAAATTGCAAAAATATTTCTACAACATATTTTATAGCATCGTAAAAATCCTGTTTAAAAGTAGCTCTTCTTAAGAAAACTGAGTAATGCATTAAATAGTTTAACAAAACAAAAATCGCTGTTTTGTTTTCATTATCACAGTCTAATACGTAATTAAGATAATTTTGAATTCCTACTACAACGTATTTATCCTCGTCATAATCAATATCAGCATCTATAGCCTCCGCATAGAGATCATGAGTTTGTCTTGTTAAAAACATAATATCTTCATCAGTCTTTCTAAGAATTTTCAGCTTTGCCTCTCGCCTATAGCACGCAGCCCCCTGTCTGACTAATTCAAGATCTATCGCGTTAAATTTTTTTATGAAATATCTTATTTTACTAGCTAATCGATTGGCGTAAGTTCGACATGCCCTACTATACAAATAATGTTCTAAGGGAATAGCATCATAAACTTCTTTAGCTGCGGCTAGTGATTCCTCATATCTTTTTTCTTTAGTTAAACGATCAGAGTCATCTAATTTTGAGCTATAGCTATCTTTACCTAAACGTTTTTCATACTCTTGTAAAATAGCATTATAGAATTTAGCTTTAGTAAGCTCACCTGTTCCAGCGTAAGTTTTTGAAAGAAGACTCATCACCCTATAACCATATGGATGGTCAAGTAATTCCATTCTTTCTTCTATAATATTTTTAGCCAGTATAATTTTTTCCTGAGCTGCTGCATTATCTCTTAAATGATTTCTCAGGTATTGCGCAAGGCAATACAATATTCGAATCATTTGATCATTCTTAGGAAGTTCGTTTAGCTTATGCTTTGTCAAATAGTCATAATGAGCTTGACTTTCCATCGCAGGCTCTACGTCCATCATTCTAAAATAGATATAACTCGATATCGCTGAAATAAGCGTGTTTGAAATTGAGAGAAAATCTTTACTCTCCAGATAGTACCGTATAACTTCTTGCACAAGACTGTGTATCTTAATATCGCCGACTGAGTCTTCAATAGATGATATTAAACTATGACCAAATAACTCCATCCTTATAGCTTGTGTTGGCATTGGAAATTTCTCTATAAAACTAAGAGAAATTCTATGAGGATAGATAAATGCAAGACAGCTTAAAAAATGTCGTGCTTCAGATGAAAGATTTTCCCAAGATATTAGCCATGTATTAAGCACAGTTTTTCCATATTTACTTCTGTCCAACCTATCAATCTGTTGGTAAGAAAAAACTTCTTTTCTTATCTGAACTTTATCAAGCATTAACAAATATTTTTTTAGATTAATGCCTAGTCTTCTATTGAATTTGATATAAGCTACTGCTTGAGCTAGCGCTAAGGGCAAATACTGTAGTTTGACGGTTAGATCTCTGATATCATTTATATCTTCAGACTTAGGAAGTTGTCTGCGCACTAACTTTACAGAATCTTCTACCCATTGTGGATCGTCTGGATAAAGAGCAATTTGATCAAATTCTGATTCTGGAAAGGAGATTTGATCAATACTAGTTAATACAATGCAAAAATCTTCGCCAGTATATCCCCTATCTTCTGGTGGTAAATAAAGCCGAATTTCTTCCAAATCATTAACATTATCAAAAACCAATAAGGTTCTTCCTTTTTTCCGTAAAGCTTCATAAAAAACATCTATGCTTTCATCTTTGGAAAAGCTAATTTCAGCCTTTGCAGCAATCTCTTGGAATGATGCACCCAAAGCCTCATTGGTATCTGAATAAATAAAAAAAGAATTATCGTATCTTTTTTCTCTTTTACCTTTCCAAACATATGCCAATACTAATGATGTTTTTCCAACACCACTTAAACCTGTAATAACTAATTTTTTTACAGGGCTTTCTTTATCTTCTTCTAAAATTTCTTGCATTCTTAACAAGACATCTTCACGGCCTTCAAAGTTTTTATCTTTATCCGGGCAACGATGGATGGTTGAACTTAATTTTCTTTCCAAATCTCTATCCCTTTGATTTTCTTGCTAGTCAGTTTCTAATTGATAATTTTTAAGTGCTACTTAAGTAGCAGAAAGAATTTCTCAATTGCCTTTTATTTCTAGGCTTTCCTTATTACCTAACTCAATTGCCCTGATATTTTTTAATAAAATTTAGCTTTTGAATTAGTGTAATGGAAAGATGAGTTAAAGAAGGAATTTAAGGTTTTTGGTAAAATTAAGATTATTTTAATATATGCGACAATACTAAGGTTACATATATTTTGCTGGTTTTGTAAATAATTTTTCAATTTGTGTAAGATTACCTTGAAGCTTAGCATTTTCTTGGCCGAGCTGCCATTTTTCGCTTTTTAACTGCTCGATTTTGCTTTCTTGAGTTTTAATCTGATCTTGAGCCCTACCAAACTCAGCTTCTAAGGCCTGCTTTGAAAACTCCCCTCTAAGCACTAGTTGCGTCTTTTCTTCTAGTCGTTGGGCTAGCTTTTCTTTCTCAGCTTGTAAGTTATGGTTTTGGGCTAAAAGTTCCCCGTTTTTATATTTCAGCTCAGATAGTTCTTTTTTGAGCTGAGCTTTGCTGTTCTCTGAAGCTTCAAGCTTTGCTTGAAGTTGACTAAGGTGTAGCTGCGCCTGATGTTGCTGTGCCTGAGCTTCGGCTTGGTGCTGAACAAGCTTTTCTTGCAAAGCGATGTTTTGTGCTTTTAGCTGCAAAGCTTCTGCCTGGTGTTCTTTAGCACGCTGCTCTGTTGCGTTGCAGTGATTTTCAAGCAAAGACAGCTGATGTTGATGGCTGGCTTTGGCTTCTTCATATTTAACTTGTAGGGTGAGATGTTCTTTTTCAATCTTATCGAAAACTAACTCTGATTCAGCAATTTGCTGCTCTAAAGCTTGCTGGGCCTGCCCTGCTTTTTCGAGCTGCACACTATACTGATCTGCTGCTTGCTGAGCCAAACTCAAAAGGCTTTCCTTTTCAGCTAAAGCCATTTCTAAGGCTTTAACCTGCTCGGCCGCTTCCATTTTATAAGCTTTGATTTCTTTGCTGTGTTCTGTGAGGAGCGCTTCCGCAAAGGCTTTGGCTTTTTCCACTACCGCTTTCTCATGCCGCTCACGTAAACTGCTAGGTTTTTGCTTTTTCTCCTGTTTCCAGCGATTGAGATACAGCTGGTGATCACGTAGGCTACCGTAGCCTAAGAGCTTATGGGTCTTAGCGGCAGTAGGCATCTCAATCTGCTGTTCGTAAAGCTGATCGGCGACTCTCTTAATAGTGTCGTAGTTGAGCCGTTGACGTGTAGCCGATTCGGGCTGTCCATTTTCCATTTTTCCCTCATTTTTAAGCAAAGAAAATCGCTAAAGGATCAGTATATCAGCTTTATCTGGTAATGTTACCTAGGTAAATGGTAATAGATAGGTACCGATAAGGGATATTATCACGCCCTATTTTTGAAACCATAAAAATGAGAAAATCCCACTCAAGAAAAAATAGGAGACCCACACACTTTGGAAAATTCAGAAAATCCTGTCCAATCAGATACCAGCACTACGCAGCCTAAGACTTTAACAGTCAGCGCGGTTACTCAACCCCTGCCTTCTGCTTTTTCCGAAGAACTGCACCAAGAAGCTCAACGACTTTTTGAACAGCAAATCTCAGCCAGCACCAAACGGGCTTATGCCGCTGACTGGCAAATCTTTAGTGATTGGTGCCACAACCAGGAGCAGAACTTCTTTAGCCTTCATTTTGATAGGGGAAAATGTAATATTAGATATCCGTACACGACAAAACTATGGTGGGAAGTAAGCTGAGGCCAGGAAGTAAAAGGCTAGGAAGGTATTGCAATAGTTAGAAGACGAGAAACAAAAACGAATTTAGTTGAAAGCATATGCCTGCACATGAAAATAGTGATCCAGGGCTTTTTGCTTTAACTTCACGAAAAATTTTTCATAAAAAGCATATTTTTTGGTTGTTTTGTGATTATTTTTGTTCTTAATGGCGCGGATGCCGAGCCGAAGAGCTTTCATGTTTAGGTTCTCAACCTCCTTCTTCTTAGTTTTGTCGTGTACAGAGATATTAGATAATTATATCGTATACAATATAGTATGATATTGTATAATATAACCCTCTATTGTCCAATATTATTCAGGAGATAACTGATAGCAATTATCTCTTTGCTTCAAAAAAAGGCGAGACAGCTAAAACGACTACTGCGATTAATCTATTCGGTGCTGTCAGTCTCACACAGCCTATGTGCAGATTTCAACACTTCTGCTGTCCAAAACAAGCCTCTATAGATTGAGTTCGGGGGATAAGTTTTCATGCAGGCCCCAAAAGCTTAGAACCTACATCCAGCACGTTAGCCGCTATGAGGATCAGCGCGTGGCAGAAACTCTTTAGTTTTCATTTTTATACTAAGAAATGTAATACTAGATAATGATATTTTGTATAGTATTGTACAATTTAATATAATATTATATAATACCGTATTTTTCAGGAGAAAAAAACTGATGCCGATTATCTCTTTGCTTCAGAAAAAAGGCGGAGCTGCCAAAACGACTACTGCTATTAATCTATTGGGTGCTCTTAGAGAAAGAGGAATAAACACAGTACTATGTGATATGGACAAAGAAAAGCCTGATGCTATCTTTTGGGCTGATAATGGCACAGAGTTGATTGATTATGTTATCCCTTTAGTTGCTGAAAATCCGAAACCAATAATTAGTGATCTCTATAAAAGATTTGACTTTATTATTATTGATACTCCTCCAAATTTTGAGTCTTCTGCTTTAAAAGCAGCAATGTTATGCGACCTTGCTATCATTCCCTGTGCTGCTTCTTTAATAGAAAGAAAGGCTCTAGAAGATGCAGCTTCTTGTGCAATATTAGCAGGTAAGCCTTACAAATTTCTTGCGAGTAGAATTACTAAAAACACTAAGGCCACAAGAGAGCTACTTGAACAACTTAATTCTACCGGTACGTGCTTTGAAACTTTTGTAACTAATAGTGTTTTTATGACTGAATGCCAATCTAAAGGTATGTGGGTAGGAAGTTACGCCCCCAATTCTAGTAATCATGAGCAATATAAGCAACTTGCTTTAGAACTACTTAATTCTTTTTGATTTTTTTAAATAAGGAAGAAAAATGAAACATCGCAATCTGTTAGGAAGTGAACCATTAGCAGAAAAAATGGAAAAATTGAAAAAGCAGTTCCATCAAGATAATGTAGATAAAGCTGAGGTTACACCTATACAAGTAGAGGAAAAAGCTAAAAATCCCAAACTTTCCCCCAAACTTTTTATTAGTGGGAGGCTAGATAGAAAAACTTACAAATATACTGCCAGGTCTCTAACTCTACTGAATGATACTTTAGAAGAAATGAATATGTATTGCAAAGGAAGCGAACTAGCTATATTGAATTATTTGATAAAAGAAGGTTTAAATAAAGTAAAGACCTCAAGTGAGATCATTAATGTAGACATCGAAGATATAGAAAAGGGAATAATATAGCATAATTATATATATACTTATATAATAT
>Ga0065721_10005235_pt1 | contig 24765 bp, 26 predicted proteins | sample Mesricmetagenome_FD_59108 | JGI IMG/M metagenome (GOLD analysis project Ga0065721, IMG submission 59108) | Mesophilic microbial community from rice straw/compost enrichment Sample: eDNA_1 v2 (version 2) | ecosystem: Engineered > Solid waste > Grass > Composting > Bioreactor | place: USA: Davis... | reverse complement strand
CCTTGAAGAAGTAGAGGTAGTGAAAGGCATAAGCCGCGACACCGAAGTTTTGCTGATCAAATAATTCATATGCATGAAACTCGCTGTTGAAATAGCACGAACACACCTCTTCGCGAGGCCCCGGCAAACCGTCATCGCAATGCTGGGTGTGACGTTCGGTATCGGGATGTTCATTGCTATGGTAAGCCTGATGACGGGGCTGAATGACTTCACCGAAGAACTAACCATGACCTCGTCACCGGATATTCATATCTATCACGACGTCACCCGAGACAGAGAATCCATAGCAGAGCAAGTTAACCCGCAGGGTTTGAATCTGATACATCATCAGAAACCGAAAATCGAAACAGCCAAGGTCCGCAACGCACTTCAGATTGCCGATGTGTTGCGTCGTGACGAACGCGTAAGAGGAGTTTCACCTTTGATATCATCGCAGGTGTTTTACAATTACGGCGCCGTGCAGTTGAATGGAGTGATCTTAGGCGTTGATATTATTGAGGAGGATCGTCTATTCGATATCCGGTCTAAAATGAAGTCAGGAAGAATCGAAGACCTTAAATCCAATCACGATGGGATCATTATGGGAACAGGGCTTGCAAAGAAACTGAATATAGCTACGGGTGAACGAATAGTAGTTACAACGCCACAGGGGTATACCATCACGCTTAAAATTGTAGGGTTGTTTCAGATGGGCATCGGGACCGTCGACAATGTTCGGAGTTACGCCAACATTTCAACAGTTCAAACGATTCTGCAGCAGGACAGGGGTTATATAACAGACATCAACCTAAAGTTGCACGATCTTCACACGGCGAAGGAAGTAGCTGCTGAATATGGGAAGCAGTTCAATTACAAAGCCGAGGACTGGGAAACGGCAAACGCAACGTTCCTTACGGGAGTTGTTGTCAGGAATATCCTCACTTATTCCGTTTCCATCACCTTGCTTGTTGTGGCGGGGTTTGGCATTTACAACATCCTTAACATGACAATCTTCAGCAAGATGAAAGACATTGCGATTCTGAAAGCAATGGGTTTCTCGCCGACGGATGTAAAGAACATCTTTCTGATTCAGGCTGTAGTTATCGGGCTGGTTGGCAGCATCGCGGGGCTAGCTATAGGCTTTGGACTTTCATGGCTGATATCACAGGCACCTTTCGACGGAGGTGATATGGTGAGTCTTGATCACCTGCCGGTGAACTTCGATCCGAAGTATTATATCATCGGGATTGTATTTGGCGTAGCGACGACCGCGCTGGCAGGGTATATGCCTTCGAGAAAGGCTGGCAAAATGGATCCGATTGAAATCCTGAGAGGGTAGGATAGGTATGGATGTGCTGCGAACCAGAGGAATCACGAAATACTTCTACGACCCGGAGAAATTTCAGGTACTGAAAGGAATTGATCTGGCGGTGAAGAAAGGCGAGTTCCTTTCATTAATCGGGAAGTCGGGGTGTGGGAAGTCTACGCTGATGTATATCCTTTCAACGATGGATACGGATTACGAGGGTGATCTTGAGATTGCAGGTGTGTCGTTACAAGGCAGGAAGCAGGATTTTCTGGCTTCGTTTCGGAACAAGCATATCGGTTTTGTGTTTCAGTTCCACTATCTGCTTCCGGAATTCACCGCGTTGCAGAATGTAATGATTCCGGCATTGAAGCGCAACGCCTATACCCGAAAGGAAGTTGAGGAACGGGCATATGAGAAGCTGCGGATTCTTGGGGTTCAGGAACAGGCGCTGAAGCCCACGAGCAGGCTCTCGGGTGGACAGCAGCAGCGCGTGGCGATTGCCCGGGCGTTGATCAACGATCCAGACATAATCATGGGTGACGAACCTACAGGGAACCTTGATTCTTATAACACGCACGTGGTCTTCGATATTTTTCAGGAATTGACATCGGTATACAGGCAAACCATTATCGCGGTGACGCATGATGAAGAGTTTGCCCGGAAATCAAACAGAATAATTGAAATGAGTGACGGTGAAATTGTTGGTGGTAAAATATAACCTATGCTGTTTTCGACTCGTTAAGAAGGTTAGTCAAATTTTTTAGAGCTATGTATAACCAGTCGAAAACATCGCAAAACGGTAATTCTTACGTTCAGCATTTCCAGGAAGCTCAAATGAATCTGATAGCGCTTATTAAAGAAGAGCGCCTTCTGAAGCGCATACGGAAGAGCAAACAAAAGATGGTACGAACATATGACTAGAAAAGGATCTATTGCAATCGTTGGTGGCGGGATTGGTGGTCTCACCCTGGCAATTGCCTTACAACGGAAAGGTATCCCCGTTAACGTTTTCGAAAATGCCTCAGAAATAAAACCCCTCGGTGCAGGGATCGTGCTCGCCGCGAATGCCATGAAAGCTTTCCGCTCCATCGGGATGGAAGCTGATGTACTGGGGGCGGGCAATACGATGAAGCGATTCAGTATTCGCGATCAGAAAGGAAAAGTTCTCAATTACACAGAAACAGAACGGATACGCTCCCGTTGGGATCTGGTGCACACGGTAACCCTTCATCGGGCAGACCTGCACGATGTATTAATAAAGGCTCTTTCACCCGGCTCTCTTCACCTTGGGAAGGGGTGCGCCGGATTTTCGCAGACTTCAAGAGGAGTTGAAATTTCTTTCAGGGACGGTACTTCTCAGGGCTTCGATTGGGTTGTCGCGGCGGACGGCGTACATTCTGTTTTCCGTCAGCAACTTGTTCCCGGCAGCAAACCGAGATATGCAGGCTACACGTGCTGGCGTGGACTGACAGGCATTCTTCCTGCAGGGTTCGATGCAGAAGAAGCATTTGAAACCTGGGGAGCTGGCAAACGGTTCGGCGTCGTACCGCTTTCGCGTAATCGAATCTATTGGTATACGACGGTCAACGCACCACAAGACGATGTGGCGTTGCGCCAGGCCGGGGTAAGGGAGTTGCAGCAGATGTTTGGTAATTTCCATTCACCTGTTTCGGAAATCATTTCATCCACACCTCAGGATGCCATTATACACAATGACATAATTGACGTTAAGCCCATCAGTAAGTTTGCGTTCGATCGGATAGTGCTTTCCGGAGATGCCGCACATGCAACCACGCCGAACATGGGCCAGGGTGCCTGTATGGCTATCGAGGACGCTGTTGTACTGAGTAATTGCATCGCAGGAACAGATGACATGAGGAGCGCGTTTCAGCGTTACGAGCGTCTGCGTATAGGTCGTACTACCAAAATCGTGAATACTTCGTACACGCTGGGGAAAATCGGCCAGTTGAAGCATCCATTGCTGGTGAAGCTTCGTAACAAAGCGATGCAGCTAACCCCACAGCACGTATCCGACAAGCAGTTGGAGTTTCTCTTCAATGTTTCGCTTTCCGAGAATGGGTGAGTTAATCCGATACGAGAAGCCCCGTACGTTTTATCTCACTTACGGAACCATATTGCTCTTTGTCCTCCTGGGATATATTGTCAGGAGTGCCAAGTACGAGTTTGGTCCGGAGTTGCAGATTAGGTTGAGCATCGTATCAATAGGGCTTATCGTTGTATTCTGGGAAAGCCTGCGTATCATTAATAACTACCTGAACCGGGTAATGCCCTTTGAGCGCGGTACTGCATCAAGAGTGATCGTACAGTTGTTATCGGGAGCGCTCGTAGGTCTTCTTATACGTTATTTTATCTATCGTTTTGGAGAGCCGTATCTTCCTTTTAAGCTGGATGAATTGTTCGCAGCGGCAACGTGGGTTATATATGTATTCGTACCGTGCTCAGTCAATCTGGGTTTCTTTACGGTGCATCTTTTCGATCGGTGGAAGAGATCTCTTATCCTTGCCGAAAAGCTCGAGCGGGAGAAAACCCAGGTTCAGTTTGATAATCTGAAGAACCAGCTCAATCCTCATTTCCTCTTCAACGCGCTGACTTCACTTAATAGCCTTATTTTTACGGATCAGAAGCTGGCATCTGAATTCCTGCAGCAGTTGTCGAAGGTTTTCCGGTATGTACTTCAAAGCAGAGAAAAGACTACGGTCAGTCTTCAGGTTGAATTAACCTTCATCAAGCACTATATTGACCTGCTTAAGACGCGGTTCTCGGGGTCGTTGCTTATTTCTGTCGACGTTGATAATAATGAACTTGAGAGCGAAATTGTGCCGGTAACGTTGCAGATTCTTATCGAAAATGCGATCAAGCACAACGTGATTGACGAAGCCAGGCCATTGTACATAAAGATAAAAGCCAAAGGTGGCTACGTGGAAGTCCGGAATAATCTGCAGCCGCGTAAGCGAGTGGAGGAGTCGAATAAGCAGGGGCTTGAGAACCTCAGTGGATTGTACGGGTTTCTTACGCCGATGCCCTTTGTGATTGAATCCGATGAAGGAGAGTTTGTTGTCAAAGTTCCGTTGATAGCACATTAGCAGTAACAGAAAATCAGGTATGCGTATTTTGATCATTGAAGATGAACCTCTGGTAGCACAAGACCTGCGCCACCATATTCAGCGTATAGAGCCAGAGTCATCGATCGTTGGCGTGTTGACCTCGGTGGAGGGTGCAGCGCAGTGGTTCGAGTCCAATGCTGCGCCGGATCTTATACTTTCGGATATTCAATTATCGGATGGCATTGCTTTCGATGTCTTTGAATCGCGAAGCATTGGTTGCCCTATCATTTTTACTACAGCGTATGATGATTATGCTATCCGGGCTTTCAAGCTGAACAGCATAGATTATTTGCTTAAGCCAATTGATCCGGAAGAGTTGGCAAGGGCGCTGAAGAAGTATAAGTTGTATAAAGCGATTCCCCATCTCGAAGAACAACTTGCAGACTTCTTTCAAAAGTGGAAATCACCGAATGTGCATTACAAAGAACGGTTCCTGGTAACGCACGGCAATTCACTCATTCCAGTTCTCGTCGACGATGTTGCTTTTTTTCACAAGGAGCATCTCATCTTTCTTCATACCATCGACAGTGAAAAATACATTTGTGAATACACTGCACTTGATGATGTTGAGGAACTGCTGGATCCGAAATTATTTTTCCGGGTAAACAGACAATTCATAATACACATACAGGCAGTGGGGAAAGTGAAACCAACTCACAAAGGCTTGCTGGTGTCGTTGAAGCCGCCGTTCAATACGGAAATCGACATAAGCCGGGAGAAGGCAGCTGCATTCAAGAGGTGGCTCGGCTGAGTTGTCAGAGATCCCAGGGGATGTCTTCGGGAAATTCTTTTTCGTAGTACAATCCGATGTTATTTTCCTTTAGGGTTTTCGCTGCTTTGGCGAGAACGGCGTCGTGCGCCTTGCGATCGCGGACTTTCCGGATGATGATATAACGTATTCGTTCAGGGAACTGCTCGGCGAGGGTGAGGTAAATAGTCAGGTCCTTTTGTGTATTGTCGCCAATAANTATGTACTTCTTATTCGGGAACAACTCCATGATTTTTGCCAGCATGGTCATCTTGTGAGTATGCTTCCTGCCGCGNATGCGTCTGCCGACGACGTGAGCGAGGTGGATGAACTGCTTAAGGAATAACGGGCCAGGAGGGAATTCATTGATGGTAAGGAACCGATATAACAGGGGGTAAAGATTCTGCTCGCTGTTGCTTAGGTAGAAGCAATTCGTTCCCGACAAAGCGAAACGTTTGATGAGTTGTTGCATGCTTTTTACCGCCTTGCGTTTTTCAACGGATGTAAAAAGCAGCGTTCTGAACTGCTTGAATTTGTTTCCTATGAAAGAATGTATGAGCGTGTCGTCAAGATCAGAAATGACGATGGTGGGTGAATCAACCGGTTGAATGTGGTTGGGGTATAGGTCCTGGGTCAACTCGACTTCTTCGCCGGTAGGCAGAAGACGCAGGCTTTCGAGCCGGGTTTGTTTTTCCGAGAAGTCAACCTCACACCAGAATGATCCTGAGCGGTCGGTTTTACCATGAACGGTACCGTGGTCGAAACACATTTCAAACGCTGTGTTGGCTACCCCGGAAGATTGATATAAACCGATGATGGTTTTGAAGTTCTTGAACCAGCTGTATTTTTTGAAACTGAGATCTGTTACAGGTGAGTGTGCGAGCTTACCAAAGAAAACATTATGAGTTCCATTAGATAAACCATAAAAGCTGAGAAGGATGACACTAGTTTTCCCCATCAGGCAAGACGACTTTTAGGGCAGACGAAATGATCTTTATTTTGAGCTCACCAACTTCGCCCATGTATTCTCCATCGATCTGAAGGTGTGCTTTGGGTGTAACCGCGATAACAGCTTCCTTGCAGCTTATCACGTCAGAGAACATTTCCTTGTCGAGGAAAATATTGATTGCAGTAAGTCCGGCTTTAATTGCTGAGGCGAGGTCAATGGTTTGGACATTGCATATTTCGAACCTGCCGTCAGAGGGAGAGCCTTCAGATATCTGGACACCGGTTCCGTACTTATGTGCGTTGGCGATGACGAGCATGTATCCTTCCTTATCATAGGTTTCCTCCGGCGTGGTGATTGTAAATTTCATCAGATCACTTTGCCGGATAGAACTGATCAGGTGCTTGGCGTATCCCAGCATTCCTTTGTCACCGGCCTCTTCGTAATTCTTAACCAGCAATGCATTCGTGCCGAGGTCGCTCAGATGCATGCAAATGTATTCTTCGTTTATATGCATGACATCCAGCGGGATGGTGTTTTTCGATCTCATCGCGATCCGCAGTGCTTCCCCCGTATTTCTGGGAATTGCAAGGGCTGTAGCGAGTCCATTTGCCGAGCCAGTTGGCAGAATTGCCATTGGCAGATTCATGCCCATAAGGTTCCTGCCAACAAGTTGAACGGTACCATCACCGCCGCATGCCACAACGCGATCGGGTAGAGTTGATCGCACTTTTTTCTGGAGCAGTTCATTATCATCTTCACCTGTTGTGAAATGGACTACGTATTCCTGATCGAATTCCTGCGAAAGATCCTGAATCAACGAGATAACCTCCTCAGCATTAACTTTTCCTGAGGTTGGATTCATCACATACAGGATTTTCATAATTTTTTTATTCTATAAACGTAAAATCAAGTGCCACCCGATTGCTTTACTAATAGAAAACAAAAGCCCCGGTGATGGTCGGGGCTTTATTGAAATGGTTAAGAAGAATCAGACGTCAATGGAATCGTATACTACGACCTTGCTCCACAAATGACTGCAATCTTCCACGAATTTTTGGTGCAGCGGGTGGACCTGATAGACGTTCTGGCCTTCGACGTCGTCGAAGAACATGAGTTCTGAAACCTGGTAGCTGTTGTCTACGACGTCCCGTTTTTCAGTACTTGCCGGTACGCCGATATAGAGTTTTTTTACCGTTTCGATCTTGCGAAGTGTTTGTAAGCCTTCGATCAGTTTGTTCCGATCTTCAATGGAGTCGGGGTTTTTGAGCCAAAAGAATACGTGATGGGTGAGTTGTTTTTTAGTCTTGTCCATAGTTGGTAAAGAAAATGCAGGCAAAGTAACGGCTCCCGCAGTAACTGCGGCTGTTGTCAGCAGAAACTTCCGCCTCGTTGATTTACTCATAAACTTCAAGATTTTCGAAAAGATAGAATATTTGAGCGAGCACTCAAACGTTTCTTTCGCGAACGGCCGGTGGAGGTGAACGGTTAAATCGTTATTTCAACGCGGTTGCCGTCAGGGTCGAGGACTATGCTTTCGAAATACCCGTCACCGGTTACACGGGGTTCCCCGGTTATGCAAAAACCATCCTTTCGAAGTTGTTCTGTAATGGCGATCACGTTTTCCTTCGATCCCACCGAAATGGCGAAGTGTGCCAGGCCTGTGTAATTGGCAGCGTTGACAGGCTGAAGGTTTGGACAGTGCATAATTTCCAGTCGTGCCCCCTCTGAGAAGGCGAGGAAATAACTTTCAAACGCCTTCACCTCATTGCGGTATTTAGGTCCGGCTGTGACACCGAAATACCTTCCGTAAAAAGATCGCAGTCGTTCGAGATCGTTGGTCCAGATAGCCAGATGTTCAATCTTCATTCGACGGGGAGCGAATTATTCCAGATAAGCAGGTAATGGAATTTCCGGAGCAAGAAGATCATCAGCAATAGCAGGCTTGCGTTCAATTTTCAATGGAATGACTCCTGCCCACACAGGTAGTACATAATCTTCATCATCGTCTTTTGGGCCACCAACGCGCACTTTGGCAGATGCTTCGTTGATAGGAAACTTGATCACCATCGTAGCTTTCCATTCACCAGGGTTCGGCTTTCGGATTTCATTCCAACGTCCAGGTTGCACTTTTTCTGTGAATGCTTCCAACGCCAGATATTGCTCCTGTTCATCGGTCACAATCTCAGGTTTGCTGAAGATGACAACAGAGCGATAATTCATTGAATGATGGAAGGCCGACCTGGCGAGAACCAGTCCGTCGACAAGGGTAGCGCTCAGACACACATCACATCCTGACTGGAAGTAGCGCATGTATCCGCTGCCTACTGACCCGTGGATGTAGATGTACTCGCCAATGCGGCAATGGCCGGTGGGCATCATGAAGGGCTTTCCGTCGCGGACAAAGGCAAGGGTGATGTAATACGCTTCATCGATAATGCTGAAGATCGCTTCTTTGTCGTAGACACCGCGCTTTGGTAGGCGTGTTATTTTTGTGTTCGGTGTGACTTGAAACTTTTCCATTACTTAATACTTAAAACGATTTTTCCGAATTGATCAGCGGCTTCCATTAATTTGAACCCCTGTTGAATTTCTTCAAGCGGGAGAACCCTGTCGATCACGGGTTTCAGATTTCTGCTCTCAAGGAAATCAAGCATTGAGAGGAATTCGTCTCGCGTGCCCATCGTAGTTCCGAGGATGGATAGTTGTTTCCAATAGAGAGATCGGGTGGCTACCTCGGAGATGTTTCCTGCCGTTCTTCCGAAGTTTACAATCCTCCCTCCCGGCAGCGCCAGGTCTATCAGTTTATTGAAATCAGCTCCGCCGGCGCTGTCGATAATGATGTCGAAACCTCCGGACACTTTCCTGGCTTTTTCGGCCCACTGCGAGTCTTTGTAATTGAAGCCATCAATAGCTCCGAGAGCTTTTGCCTTTTCGATTTTTTCGTCGGAACCAGAAGTTACATAGACGCGGGCCTGGTAAGCGGTGGCAAATTGCAACAGCCAGAGCGCAACGCCGCCTCCGATTCCGGTGATCAGTACTTTTTCTTTTGCCCGCAGTCGCGCCTTCGAAAATAGTGCGCGATACGCTGTTAATCCCGACAACGGTACCGCTGCTGCTTCTGCAAACGAAAGGTGCGGCGGTTTTTCAAAAACATACTGTTTCGGCACCACGATGTAGTCACTGAACGTACCGTTATCAGGGAATCCGAGGATCTTGAAAGAGTCGCCCTGCACTACAGGGTTTGAGCCCCAGTTAAGGCTGGGGTTTATCACTACTTCAGCTCCGATCAGCATCGGATTCGCGTCTTCACCGACAGCTTCTACTACTCCCGCGCCATCGGAGCCCAGGGTTATACCTTGCTGAAACGATTGGGTTTGCTCCTTCACTAACCAGAGGTCGCGATGATTGATTGCGGCGTTATGAACGCGAATTAAGACCTGATCCTTGATGGCAACGGGTTTCTTGATATTTTCAATGACAAGTGGTTGTTCCGGGCTTTTATAAACTGCAGCTCTCATGATAACTTAAGGGAATAGCATGCCTCCACGAAGAGGCTTCGTGTAAACTTCAAATCGTCAGCGAAATCTCGGATTACTTTTTCTGAATAATGTAGTTCCAGCCGTGTGTATCCGGATCAATACCGAGACGAATCCTGTTGAGTTTTTCTTTCATTTTCAACTGGAGGCTGTCGGCTTTCGGTTCAGGAATTTCAAGGTCGTTTCCGCCGATATTGATTACAGCAATAGGAGCTACAACGGCTGCGGTACCAGAACCAAATGCTTCTGTAACTTCGCCTGATTTGAATCCTTTTTCGATTTCATCAATACTGATCCTGCGTTCTTCCACTTCGACGCCAAGGTCATGCGCGAGTGTAATGAGCGTGTCTCTGGTGACACCTTCGAGAATAGCAGTAGTGAGCTTTGGCGTGACGAGTTTGCCGTTGATGACGAAGAACACGTTCATCATTCCGACCTCGTCGATGTACTTGTGTTCCTTGTGGTCGGTCCACAGCAGTTGATCGAAGCCTTGCTCGCGAGCCAGTTGCGTGGGATAGAATGCGCCGCCGTAGTTTCCGGCACATTTGGCGAACCCTGTTCCACCTTCGGCTGTGCGAACGTAGGTATTTTCAACTTTGAGCCGATACGGTTTCGCCTGATAGGCGGCAACCGGACTATTCATGATGATGAATTTGAAATGATCCGCAACTTTTACACCGAGGCGGGCTTCATAAGCAAACACGAGTGGCCTGATGTAGAGTGACGAGCCTTCTGCGGTTGGAATCCAATCCTGATCAAGTTCAACGAGCGCATGAAGTGACTGCAGGAACATTTCTTCGGGGATTCGCGGCATGCACATCCTGTCCATCGAGCGGTTGAGGCGCGCATGGTGCTTATGAGGTCTGAAGATGTTGATGTTGCCATCGTTCATCCAGAACGCTTTCATGCCTTCGAATATAGATTGTCCGTAATGTAGTGAAAGCATGGCGGGGCTAACTGATATGTCGGCGAAGGGCACGATTTCAGGATCCTGCCATTTTCCGTCTTTGAAATCGGCTACCAACATATGGTCGGCGAGATACTTGCCGAACTCAAGATTATTGAAATCAGTTTCTGAAATTCTCGAATGGGTTACCCGCGTAATGGGTATGGTTGTCGTTGCAGTACTCATGTCACATTATGGATTGAAGGTCTGAATTTCTTAATAATCCGGGTAAATAAGGATAAAACTTCTGTTAATAGTGGTAGAATTATTTATAATTCAAATTAACCGTCATTTTTTGATAAACCTCGCAAAGAGCTTCAAAACCGGTTTCAATGTCGGAAAGTGAGGTTTGCCAGTTCGACATCGCCGCCCTGATTGCAGGAGTATTCCGATAGACCGTGGGAGTGAAGAACACGCGGCCGTCATCGCGAACGGCATCCAGGAAGTGGCGCACCTCGTTCATGGATGCAAGCGTTTGAAATGTAAAACAGACCACATTCATGCGCACCGGAGCCAGCAGGCGGAAGTGCTCGGAGGATTCAATTTGCTTCCCCAGCAAGGCAGCAGCCTCGCAGTTCCTTTCGACGATATCCCGATGCCCCTGAGCTCCGTACGCCATGAGTGAAAACCAGGCCGGCAGTGCACGAAAGCGTCGCGAGTTCTCCGGCGTAAGGTGGAGGTTGTCCGGATTCTGGGAGGGATCGCCGAGGTAGGAGGCGTTGTTCTGGAAAACTTTCAACTGCAGATCCCGGTGACGGGTAAAATGCATGGCGGCATCGTAAGGCACGTTCAGCCACTTATGGGCGTCTATGGCGACCGAATCAGCCAGATCGATTCCGGTAACCAGGTGTCTGAATTTATCGGAAAGCGAAGCAAAACCACCGAACGCCGCGTCGACGTGAAGGAAAAAGGGATACTTCCTTCGAAGATCGGCTATTGCCTGTATATCGTCGAAGTCAACCGTGTTAACGGTACCGGCATTCGCTACGACAATTACCGGGCGATCCAGTTCCTGTAAACGCTGTTCTAGCTTCTTGACGTCTATGGCTTCGCGGTCCGGCAGACAATCGATTTTTTGCAACGCTTGCCTTCCAAGACCACTCATGCTCATCGCTTTGAGCACGCTTGAGTGTGGGGCACCGCTGAGTACAAGGACTGGCACCGAATCCGACATTCCTTCGCTACTGATATCTCGTCCGTATTGTTCACCCACCCATTGGCGGCCCACATTGATGCCGACGAAGTTTGACATCGTGGCGCCCGTTACAAAGGTACCTGTGAATTGCTCACTGAGGCCAAAGAGCTCCAACATCCATTTTATTGTCTGGCGTTCGAGCAGGTGTGCGACTGAATCGTTGCTTCCTGACATCACCTGGTCGTAGACACTAACCAGCCAGTCTCCGGCAACCGCAGAAGGAGTTGAACCGCCTGTCACAAAACCAAAGAATCGAGGGCCAGCCATGTTGGCCATCTTGCCTGCATAGCGATCAGAGAAAACATCAAGCACGCTTAGTGCCCCGATACCTTCATTTGGCAGGGCGTCATCAAGCGAAGGTCCCGCAAGAAGGGAGGGCGGAAGTTTGTCCTGCTGTTCATAGTATCTGTTTGCAATCTCCTGAACTCCTGCGAGGATAACAGAAATTTTTTCGCGGTCCTGCTTTAGCGTCGCGTTCATGTGTTTGAGATAATGACTGATGTTATTTTTCAAGTAGGGGTGACTGGATCTGTTTCACCTGGCGGTAGCCACGGTTCACGAGGTAAATGCCGGTAACCGTTATGATGAATGCAATCAGGATTCGGCCGTTGAGTTTTTCGGACAAGACGAGCCATCCGAGAAACACGGCTACGAGCGGATTGATGTACGCGTAGAGTGATACTATTGTCATGGGTAGCTTTCGAAGTGCATACGAGTATGCGACGTAAGCGATGATGGAGCCAAATACCACCAGGTAAATGAAGGGATAAATTGCTTCGGAGGTCCACGTGATCATCTCATAATCATCGAAGATTGCGCTAAGCGGAAACAACCATAGTCCACCGAAGAACATTTGAAGTCCGGCGTTCATAAATACATTGGTGCTGTTGTTCCTTTTTTTGATCCAGATGCTTCCTCCTGCCCATGCGAGTACAGCAGTAAAGATCAATACGATGCCTGCGACATAGTCAGGTTTTGAAAATTCGCGAACGTGTTCACTGAAGACCAGAACAATTCCAGCGAGTCCCAGCACAACACCTCCAGTAACAACAGCGTTCGGTTTTTCTTCGCGGTGTATTCCGAGGTTGATTAATATTACCAATACCGGCATCAGCGAGCAGATGATAGCTGCAATTCCACTTGGGATAATCATTTCTGCCCATGCTACCAGTCCATTTCCGAGGGAGATCATGAAAAATCCTGCTACTGCCTGGCGGAAGATGTGTTCCTTAGTAAGGTTATGATTACTGCTGACAAGAAATGTTATTCCAATGAGGATTACTCCTGCGATTGTCTGTCGTAAAGCAGTGAACAGGAAGGGTGGAAAGTGAAGCACCGCTATGCGCAGCGCGAGGTAGGTGGTTCCCCAAATGATACAGATGGCGACCAACGCAAGATATGCCGGTAATAAATCTCGTTTCACAAAAGGGTTGATATATGTCCGGCGCAACTTGCGTGGACGTAATACAAAACTTCCCCTTTTTACGGAATTATAACAGTTTCAGTTTTCGTTATTTTGACCAGATCAGTTATTTTTTGCATTTAGAACGGGAGCGGCTCTGAATATCTCGGGATTAATTTTGCGAAGTCTTCCGTCAGCCTGTCAATAACGCGGCTTGGGTGACGGTTGATCACTTTTCGTCCATCGATTTCGGTGACGGGCGTTAATTCGCCCATTGTACCTGTCGCGAATACTTCGTCTGCTGTGTAAAATTCGGTAAGCGAAAGATTTCTTTCCTCTAAGGGGATTTCCAACTCGCGGCACAGTTCTATTACAAGCCCGCGGGTGATCCCATGCAGACAGGCATCGGCATGGGGCGTGAACACTTTCTGATCCTTAATCATAAACAAGTTTGTGTCGTTGAGTTCGGCGACAAATCCGTTGTCATCCAGCATAATGGCGGCGTCTGCTCCGGCGACGTTTGCCTGAATCTTTGCGAGAATGTTATTCAAGAGATTGTTGTGGTGAATCTTCGAGTCAAGAAACTGGGGATTGTTCCGTCGCTGCGAGGAGGTGATAACACGTATACCGGACGCGTTGTCGTATACGAGTGGTTTCCATTCGGGGAGGACAATCAGGCATGGTCCCTTGGTATTGAGTCGCGGGTCCATTCCCGAAGTGATCTTTTCCCCACGGGTTAAAGTAAGGCGGATATGGACTTCATGCCGCATGTTGTTTTCCTTCAACGTATCGAAGATCGCCTTCTTGATCTTATCCCTGGGAGGAATGTCGGTGAATGCCAGTGCATGAGCGGAAGCCTTAAGGCGTTCAAGGTGTTTGTCGAGGCAGAAGATTCCACTTTTGTAAACACGAAGTCCCTCCCATACGGCGTCGCCTCCCTGAACTACGCTATCGAACACAGAAACTTTGGCATCGGCACGAGGAACAATTTTATCGCCGACAAATACTTTTATCGCTTCATTCTTTGGATTAAAACGCTGGAGCATATCTGGATTTAAATTGTTGTTAAGGCTGAATGGCGTAAGGTACCAGTTTTTCATAGTATTCGCGCGCCTGCTCATACAATTTCGCGAGGTGTGCAGGTAGTTCGCGATGGCTCGTTTCCTGTTTCTGGAAAGAGTCAGAACGATGAACATTCGCATACCAATATTTTGCCCATATACCATCGTAAGACTTGGGGCCGGGTTCCCACTTCAGCATTTCTGCGTAAAAGGGCACGCCAATTTTGTGACAGAGGTTTTCAAGGACCTTTGGAGGATTTTCCAACAGGACGGTGGAATCGACAACAATAGGGTTGTGGTTACGTTCAAGTTTTCTGGTGAACAACTCGTATTGGAACTTAAGACCAATGTCACGCATCACAGGCCGTTCAATTACCTGGGCATAGCTGGCAATTATCTGGTAAGGATTCCGGATCAGGAAAATTTCCGTGGAAGAGAACGGTAGATCTCTCTCAAGAACTTCCATATGATGAGCCATATTCTTGATGAACACCAGCTGCGAGTCTCCGAGACCTGTAATCTGGTCAACGACCTCGTGTTCGCTGCGGGGCTGTGTGTTGAGAACATCTTCCTTGCCGGGGTGGTCAATCCCCGTCTTATCCAGATACACGGCGTAAAACGGTTCATCGAGAACGACTGTATCAGGACGTTGGGCAAAGGAATACATCAATGCAGTTGAGATATTTCTTGGGCCCGAGATGAGGTTAAGAATTTTCATAGCAGTACAGGGAAATCAATATCGAAATTGTTTGTAGAATATCAAACGTCTGCCTCGCGGTGTAAGCGATATAGTTNTGGTTTGAGTCNACAGTTGGTAAAAAGAAAAGTGTGTTATCATTCCACTACTAAACGCCGTTATGGTGGGGAGGGGCTTCTACAATATCCGGTGAACGGTCGCTTTTTTCTTTAAAGATAACGTACCGTGTGGATGAGGAAATGGCAGATTGTTTGGTGTAAGGTGTCTATATACAAGGATTATCATGGGCGATAATATTTTGGAAAAAATATCAGTGTTATGAAAACTAAACATTCACTTCAGAATATCATGGGCGAAATCGGTCACGCATTGGCCGAACTTCGCCTTCAAAAAGGATATGACAGCATCAAGGATTTCACCAATGATCACGATCTGCCGATGATTCAGTATTGGCGAATTGAGAAAGGGAAGGCAAATCTTACGCTGAAGAGCCTGCACAGGCTGTTGACCATTCATGGACTTTCGATTGGCGATTTCTTCTGTTATCTCAATTCCAACCGTTCGATGCAGTAGGTGAACACCAGGGCGACGGCTCTGAAATTTGCGTTGGCATATAGACCAACCGTTATGATGGATGGCATGCTTTTTTTGTCTATCTCGTTATGGAACGTGAAACAGACAAGTATGGAGTTTGATCCAATTCCGATGTACGGGAACGGGGATCTTCGTCGGGGTGAAAAAACGATCGATAAAACGCATCAATCCCAGGAAATTTTGAAGATTCTGGTGGAAAGCAAAGAAACCGGGAGAGCCGTGGGTATCAGTAGTCCGTTGTTGGGGGAGGGATTTTTTACCACAGCTGTAGACGATATCGTATTGCTTGAGGGCGAAACCATTATTTTGCTCATTCCATTTGATACAACGGGTTTTATGCTTCCTGTTAACAAACTCAAATTAAGTCAAGTCACGGCTGTTTGTCTTTTTAGATCCAAGTTCAAAAATCCAATCCTTAAAAATCTCAACAGAGGTAAAAATTGGTTCTTTTGAAGCTGGGCAATCCATATGATTGAGAGTCACGAATAAAATTGTATTTTGGTTCGCCAGGAATTATGAGCGAAACCATTACACGTCAGGATTATAAATATCACGAAGTTGCCGAAAGAATTGAGCGACTTATTTCGAAGCAGGTGCTCAAGGTGGGCGATAAGCTGCTTTCCGTTAGAGCACTGAGCAAAGAACAGGGGATAAGCCTTAGTACGGCGTTTCAGGCGTATTATCACCTAGAAAGTAAAGGGCTGATCGAAGCTCGCCCTCAGTCGGGATATTACGTTAAGTATTCGCCACGCCACATCCTTGAACTGCCCCGCGTCTGTGAAACACCGGATGATGCTGTTCCGGTAAGTATCAACGATATGATCGACAGCGTCTATCTGGACCTTCGTTCACCAAGCTTGTTAAACTTCGCATTAGCGGCACCACCCGAACCACTTCTTCCCACAGCCAAGCTGAACAAGGTGCTGATGCATGTGTTGCGGCAATCGCCCACCAGTTGTCTGCACTACGAACACGTTCAGGGCAACGTAGAACTGCGTCGGCAGATTGCGCGGCAGTCTTTTAACTGGGGCGGAGTCGTTTCGGAAGACGATGTTGTAGTTACCGCGGGAGCCGTTGAAGCGCTATCTCTCTGCGTTCGGGCAGTAACGAAACCAGGAGACGCCGTGGCGATTGAAAGCCCAACCTATCACGCCATCTTCCAGCTGATGGAGAGCCATGGTCTTAAAGTGGTAGAAGTTCCAACGGATCCGGTTACAGGAGCTGATCTGGATTACCTTGAAAAGGCGATCAAACGATTCAATATCAAAGCATGTCTCTTCGTTAATAATTTTAACAGCCCCCTTGGAAGTTGCATGCCTGATGTGAATAAGAAGCGCCTTGTTGATATGCTGGCGAAAAAGGAAATCCCGTTGATCGAAGATGATATCTATGGGGAACTTTACTTCGGGAAGACGCGTCCGAAGACCTGTAAGACGTTTGACAAGAAAGGGCTTGTCTTACACTGTTCATCCGTGTCGAAGTCACTGGCCCCAGGTTATCGAATAGGGTGGGCAATTCCGGGAAGGTTCAAGGATCAGATCATTGCCCTGAAGCGGATGCATACCGTTTCCACTAATACATTAAGTCAGGCTGCGATTGCAGAATTCCTTCGCAACGGTCGTTACGAACTACACCTGAGAAATTTACGGCGGGCCCTCCATACACACGCATTGCGCTATATCCAGGCGATTTCGGAATATTTCCCTGAAGACACGCGCATTACAAGACCCGAAGGTGGTTTCGTACTCTGGATTGAACTAAATAAAAAAATTAATACCTTCAGACTTCACAAACGCGCTCTGAAACACAATATAGGTATCTCTCCAGGTCAGATCTTCTCTTCTCAGGGGCGATTTGAAAATTGTTTCAGGATGAGTTTTGGTGAGCCATGGAGCGATAAAGTGGAGGAGGGAATACGAACGATAGCGAAACTGATCAGGGAATACAAGTGAGGAGAAAAAGCGATCCGGGCGATGGAATATTGAACAATGCAATCCAATCTGAATAATCATCATCTGAATTGACTACTGGCTGCTGATGCAGTTGCTGTCTTCATTTTAAATTCAAAAAATATGAACCCTCAATCACGACGGACTTTTTTGTCATCCATGGCTTTTGGTGCCTCAATGTTAACCATGCCGGCACTTGGGAATAACACGCTTTACAGTCCTATCCAGGGGCGTAAGCTTGGAGTTGCGCTAGTTGGTCTTGGTAGTTACAGCGAAGGGCGCCTGGCCCCGGCACTCAAGGAAACACGCCATTGCGAGCTGAGAGGAATCGTGACCGGTACACCGGAAAAAATTGGTAAATGGAAGGAGCGTTTTGCGCTGTCAGATAAAAANATATACAACTACGAAAACTTCGATAAGATTGCTGNCAACAAGGATATCGATATTGTGTACGTGGTGTTGCCCAATTCGATGCATCATGAATATGTTATCCGTGCGGCCAAGGCAGGAAAGCATGTGATATGCGAGAAACCGGTATCAGTGTCGGTGAAGGAAGCCGAAGAAATGGTGGCAGCGTGTAAGAAGGCAGGCGTAAGGTTCTTCGTGGGCTATCGTCTCCACTTTGAGCCATTCAATCTGGAGGCGAGACGTGTGGGGCAGCAGAAAGAATTTGGCAAGGTTAAGATCGTTCAGAGTGAAATGGGGTTCCGTATTGGTGACCCGAACCAATGGCGTTTGAAGAAAGCACTCGCGGGCGGAGGAGCAATGATGGATGTCGGTATCTATGCGATTCAGGGAGCCCGTTACAGTATCGGGGCAGAGCCTTTGTTTGTTACGGCGCAGGAATTCAAAACTGACAAGGAGAAATTCCGCGAGGTAGATGAAACCATTTCATGGCAGATGGAATTTCCCGGCGGTGAAGTTGCCCTTTGTTCTACAACATACGCATCAAATATTGAACGACTGATGATCAGTGCCGAAAATGGATGGCTGGAGTTGCGCCCTGCATTTGGGTATGGCCCTATCAAAGGCAAAACGCACAAAGGTGATTTGGACCTTCCCGTGGTGAATCATCAGGCTGCTCAACTCGACGGCATGGCTATTTGTATAAATGAAAAACTGGGTTCCACGGCCGAGGGCGATGAGGGTGTACGCGACATGAAAGTTATTGAAGCTATTTATCAATCTATCGCTGCAGGGGGGAAACGCACGCAGGTCCCGTCATAAATAAAGACCATCATTATAAATGTTTCGCAAACGGTGGCATTCGTCATTAGGAAAATTCCACCGCGTTTTTATATTGCCATTAGTCGTTCTGAACGACATCTCAAGAAAAAGAACTATGAAACGAATCGTGCTTTGCGCCATCGCATCGATGTGCGTGCTGACAACCAATGCCCAGGATGAGGTGTTGCGTATCAATGATCAGGACTATCTGGAAATGACCGGGCTCAACGTAATGCTCGCTCATGATTTCTATCCTGAGAGCCACCAGGGTGGTGTAGGAATAATTCAAAACGGACTTCGGGTTGGAACCAACGGCGACCTTCGGCTTGAACCCGCACCCGGGCAGTGGCAACCCGTTCCGAAGGTAGGAACGCGTATCGTAAACCGCGACAAGCAGGAGATCAGCATTCGTATGGAGTACCCAGATGAGTCGAAAGACCGGAAAGGATTTAATCCGATCATTTATCCGGATCTCCGATTTGCATATACCCTTAAGGTTGTTCCGCAGGGGAGATCTTTCAGGATCATTGTTGACCTCGACAAGCCTCTGCCGGCGGAGTGGATAGGCAAGGTAGGATTCAACTTTGAGTTATTCCCTGGTTTCCTTTTTGGTAAGTCATACTACGCAGATAATAATTTCGGCATCTTCCCTCAGCAGGCGAATGGGCCCATGTTTAAAGATTCAGATGGCGAATGGCAGATTGAACCAATGGCAAAAGGGAAGAAGCTCGTCATTGCTCCCGAGTCTGATCGCCAGCGCATGACTATCGAAACAGCGAAGGGAGATGAGTTGCAGCTCCTTGATGGCCGCGGCAAACACAACAACGGGTGGTTTGTCGTTCGATCCCTGGTTCCCGCCGGGGCAACGACCAATGCTATTGAATGGATTGTTACGCCCAATGCAATTCCGAATTGGCGTCACGAGCCTGTGGTGCAGGTGTCGCAGGTAGGGTATCATCCAAAGCAGCAGAAGATTGCCAACATTGAAACTGATCTCAAGGATGATCGCAGGTTGCCTGTAACGCTATATAAGATAACAGCAAATGGCCGCGAAAAGGTCTTGGAGGCCGCGCCGAAGGAGTGGGGAAAATTCCTGCGATACCGGTACCTTCAATTCGACTTTTCACATATTACGGCGCCGGGAATGTATCGCGTTCAATATGGCGACTTTGAATCGCGCCCCTTCCAGATCAGCGCCGACGTCTACCAGCGTCACGTATGGCAGCCTACTATCGAGTATTTTCTTCCGGTTCAGATGTGTCACATGCGCGTGAATGAGCGCTATCGCGTATGGCATGGAGCATGCCATCTCGACGATGCCCGGATGGCGCCGCTTAACCACAATCATTTCGACGGCTACATACAGGGAGCTTCCGCGTTACAGGATAAATTCAAAACCGGTGACATCGTTCCGGGAATGGATCAGGGCGGATGGCATGATGCGGGTGATTTTGATCTTCGCATCGAAAGTCAGGCTGCAACAATCCATAATTTGTCGCTCATCTACGAAATGTTCCGTCCGGATTACGACAACACCACCATTGATCAGAAAAATAAGCTTGTAGAGATTCAGGTTCCCGACGGAAAGAATGATTTCCTTCAACAAATTGAGCATGGTGCACTATCGATCGTAGCTGGATACAATGCGCTCGGACGTCTATACCGCGGCGTGATCTGTCCTACGCTGAGGCAATACGTTTTATTGGGAGATCCCGTGAACATGACAGATAATGTGTTCTTCAAGGGAGAGGAAAAGTCCGACACGCCGCCTGTGGGATTGCCTGGTTCACCCGATGATCGCTGGATTTTTACGGAAGATAACCCACGCCGCGAACTTGAAACGGCGGCTGCGCTTGCTGCTACAGCACGGGTGTTGAAGGAGCTCAATCCTTCTCTCGCCGATGAATGTCTTCGAATAGCCGGGGAGTTGTACGACAGAACCAAAGAGCCGCACCCGCTTGTACGGCTTAGTGCTGCAGTGGAAATGTTCAGATCTACTTCAGACAAAAAATATGCTGACTGGATTCTTAGCCACCAAAAGGAGATCGTTGAACGCGCAGCGTTTACGGCTGCGATTGTCGCTCCTGTGGTTGATCAATTGAAAAACAAAAAGTTTTCAGCCGCTATTAAAAATGCAGTCAAAGAATACCATGCGCGCGTTGCAGCTGAAGAAAAGGAAAACCCTTATGGCGTGCCTTATAAGCCTGATATTTGGGGCGCAGGATGGGGAATCCAAAGCATAGGTGTGAAACACTACGTGCTCCATCGGTTCTTTCCGGATGTTTTTCCGGAAAGCTATATGCTTCATGCGATCAATTTCATTCTTGGCGTGCACCCCGGTACAAACACATCATCGTTTGCTTCGGGGGTGGGTTCCAAATCCCTGACAACAGCCTATGGGCTTAACAGGGCTGACTGGTCATATATCCCCGGTGGAATCGGATCTGGCACTGCTTTGATCCGTCCTGACTATCCCGAGTTGCTTACCTGGCCATTCCTCTGGCAGCAGACAGAATACGTACTCGGTGGTGGTACTACCGACTACCTGTTCCTGATCATAGCTGCGGATCACCTTTTGAATGGCAAGGGTAATTGAACCCACGGCTGCGACGGCTTGAGCTGATGGCGGACTGCAATCGATATAGAGGATCGATTGATAAACATTCATTACATAAAGAATCCTGCGTTTCGTAACGTCGTATATTTGTATTGACGTTACAAACGCTTCGTCTATGAATCATGTCCAAATCCTGGGGCTTGTGGCCGGGTCACTTACAACAGCTGCTTTTCTGCCGCAGGTAATCAAAACCTGGAAAAGTCGGTCAGCCAAAGATCTTTCGCTGGGAATGTTTTCGCTATTTTGTTTAGGTGTAGCCCTTTGGCTCATCTACGGTATCATCGTTCGGGATATACCAGTCATTGCTGCCAATCTGGTGACGCTGATGCTTGCTGCGACGCTGCTGGTGTTTAAGCTGCGTTTTAAGAATCAGTAGCGGGCCTGCTATCAATGATGAAGTCAATGTGGACTCATCATCGGGTTGTTTGTATGAAAATTCATCTACAACTTTTGGAATTACCGGTTCTAAATCGCTGTTCCAGGCGGCACTGAGGGCCGTAAAAAGGGTGTGATGACCTCCATCGTGACACGATACAGCCGCTATTTTCCCGCTTATTATGTCTTTTTGACGTTAATCCTTCGCTGGTATGTGGATTGTTAAAGAAATGATGAGAAGGAGGAATGTGCAATGAAAAAGAAAAGTAACAATAACCAGAGTTTAGATCTCATAACTACGGTTGATGTTCTTAACACCTTAAGCGGAGGTATTACCGAACCACAGCAAAATATCATTGAATCTGAGTATGGCCGGGAGCTGCATTTCAGGGTCGCCGGCATCGGTAAACATGCGATGAATGTTGAGATACATAACAACCACTTAACCATATACTACTATATCAATATCGCATCTTATGACAAACTGGTGCAGGTGCCACAAATCGTTTACAACCGCGCTGTTCCATACTATATTGATATCAGTAAGATACATGCTACGTTTGAGGGTGATGAACTTGTTGTGCACATGCCGTTCAACAAGTTGTCGAATGGTTATCACCGGAAGGTTAGGATAAATGAAAACTAGACTTGAAACAAAGGCCCGTCCGTTGACGGGCCTTTGTTTTAAATGTTATTATTGTCCTTAATCGACTATGGTGCTGTAAGTAAGAATCTTGAATCGCTCACCAATATCCCACGCCGCTGTTTCGTAAACGTTGGTGTAGAGAACACCTATCAGCTTCTCAACCGGATCAGCCCAATAATGCGTACTAAATGCTCCACCCCATTGGAATGAGCCGACGGTAGCAATAGATTGATGATCATTTTTCGGTGTTTCAAGTCCGAAGGCTAGACCGTATTCGGGAGTTCCATCACCAGTTAACTGGTTCGTCAAAATCAATTCAACAGTCTTTCGGCTTAGCAGTCTGACTCCATTGAGTTCACCCTTGTTTACAAACATCTGAAGAAATTTAGCATAGTCAGCCACCGTTGATGAAAGACCGGCACCTCCGGAGTAGTATGTCCCCTTCAAGGTTGGATAATCCGGATCAGTGCCGTCGTAAGCCTTACCCTCAAATTTTGTGAGAGAATTGTTGCTGCCACTATAGAGAGGCACGAGTCGCTTGTGTTTGTCTGAAGGGAGGTAAAAATACGTGTCCGTCATTCCCAACGGTTCGAAGATGCGCTTTTGAAAAAAGTCCGCAAGCGACATGCCTGACCAAATTTCGATAAGGTAACCCAGCAAGTCTGAACTCAATCCATAAGTCCACGTCTCTCCTGGATGATGACGCAGCGGGAGGCTTCCGAGTTGCTTCATTTTTTCACCGAGAACTTCGCTGTTGTTGCCTATTCCACTTGGGATTCCGGCTTTGGCATAGATGGCGCGAAACGGTGGGGTGCCTATTGCAGGGTAGTCAAGCCCCGATGAATGTGTAAGCAAATGGCGGATCGTTATCTCGCTTCGCGCTGGTTCGGTTTTATAGGACGAATCTTTTTCGTTAAAGGAGGTGAGAACTTTTGGATTCCTGAATTCCGGTATGTATTTCGAAACCGGCTCGTCGAGAAGGAATTTACCTTCTTCATACAGCATCATTGCAGCGAGACTTGTAATGGCCTTTGTTTGAGATGCGATGCGAAAGATGTCGTCTTTCTTCAGTTGGGTTTTCTTTTCAGCGTCGCTATATCCAAACGCTTTGTAGTAGACAACCTTTCCGTTTCTCATGATGAACACCGAGGCTCCGGGAATCTTTCCGGCCTTAATATATCCTTCTATAGTTTTGTCGATAAGCTTCAGCCGTTGTGGCGAGACGCCTTCGCGGGCGGGATCGGAAACATCCGTAAATTCAATCCGGTTCGTTTGGCACCATACAGGAAGCGCAATGATCAGGATAGCGATGGAGAGGACGAGTTTTCGCATGGTAATTTGGTTTATATGAAAAAGCCCTCGGAAGAGGGCTCTTGTATTCAGGATTTTCGACTGTTACACTTTCACGTGGCTCCAGTTCTCACCAGTCTTGATTCTGTGAATCTGCATATCAGAGACTTTGAACATTTTTGCGAGCGCTTTGAGTGTCGGTTGTTTTTTCGATTTGAACAAAGCAAGTTTGATTTTCTTCACCTTATCGGCGGTGAGTTTCGGGCCTTCATCCGGGTTCATGCGGACCACTACATTTGGGTCTTTCTTAGCGTGCTCAATTTGTTCTTCGTGCTTGACCCACTTGAGGTTTGACGCCTTGTTATTGTGCTTCTTGTGATCGAGGTGAATAACGAAAGCGTTTTTCGGACTTCCCTGGCGGCAGAAGTACTCGGCCACCAATCTATGTATATAGTAATTCTGGCGGGTTTCTTCCCTTCCTATGGTGATGCTTGGGTAGCCCTGAGTCAGTCGGGGTTTCAGGATGTATCCGTCTTCCATTTTATCTTTGAAGCTGATGATACGTCCCTTATCTGAGACTGCGTACCGCTTGGTCGTGGTTCCCTTCTTGAGATCGAGTTCCTTCCATTTTTCGCCTGCGAGGAACTTAACTTTAGATGCTTTGGATTTTGCCATATTTATTTAAAAAGGTAAGGTTAAGGTCTTGAGGGAGTATTGTTATTGGATCCAGCGATAGCTGTATCATATCTTTCGTAGAATTCGTTTCGCGAGAAATCAATGTTCAAATTCCCACTACCTGAGCCTGCCCCGGCCCGCATATAATCGCCCCCAATTTCCTCACACCACAACCCGCGTTGTATGCTGATTTGAGAAAGGTGCCGCTTCAACATAACATTAAGCTCTAACGATATAATCTCAACCGCTGGCACAGTTCCGGGATGGACAGGGACAGGGTCAGGATTACTTGCTATGGAATAAATTACGGATAAAAATTCCTAACGGCCAAGCATTTGCGCAAAAAGCTGCTGGTTTGAGGTTTAAATCCATCTCATTCACAGGCAACTTGAGGGGTACAGGCCGATTTTTCACGTAGCCAGTATGTTCAGCCAGACGCTGCCGG
>Ga0065721_10049967_pt1 | contig 24779 bp, 21 predicted proteins | sample Mesricmetagenome_FD_59108 | JGI IMG/M metagenome (GOLD analysis project Ga0065721, IMG submission 59108) | Mesophilic microbial community from rice straw/compost enrichment Sample: eDNA_1 v2 (version 2) | ecosystem: Engineered > Solid waste > Grass > Composting > Bioreactor | place: USA: Davis... | reverse complement strand
CCGTGGCCGCCGGGAGTCCTCCCGGCGGCCACGGCCGACGCTGCCGAAACTGAAACGCCGCGGCTGTCCGCGGGGCAGCCCTTACGCGGCGGTCTGCGCGAAATCGGTGGAGAGCGAAAGGCTGCGCCACGCGTCGAGTTCCCTGGCGACCTCCGCGTTCTTGCGCTCGATGTGCGCCACCGTGTCGCTGCCGATGGGCACCCGCACGGGCGGCTTCTCCGCGTTCGCCAGCGTGATCATCGCCTTGGCGAACTTGGCGGGATCGCCGGGCTGGGCGTGGTTGGCGTCCGCGGCGAAGCTGCGCGTGGCGCCGGCCGTTTCGGCGTAGTCGGCGATCTCCTCCGTCACCGCCAGCGACTGCCCGTCCAGGAAATCGGTGCGGAAGAAGCCCGGCTCCACCACCGTCGCCTTGATGCCGAGGGGGGCGACCTCGGCGGCCAGCGCCTCGGTTATCCCTTCCACCGCGAACTTTGTGGCGCAGTAGACGCCCCAGCCGACGAAGGAACCGTACCCGCCGATGGAGGAGATGTTGATCACGTGGCCCGAACGCTGGCGCCGCATGTGCGGCAGCACGGCGCGGGTCACGGCGAGCAGGCCGAAGACGTTGGTCGCGAAGAGCTTTTCGACCTCGGGACCGCTCGACTCCTCCACCGCGCCCAGCAGGCCGTAGCCGGCGTTGTTGACCAGCACGTCGATCCGGCCGAAGCGCTCCACCGCAGCGGCTGCGGCGGCGTGGGCCTGCGCCTCGTTCGTCACGTCGAGCGCCACCGGCAGCAGGTTGGGATGGTCGCCGATCCGTTCGGTGACCGCCTTGGGGTTGCGGGCGGTCGCGACGACCGTATCACCGGCGGCGAGGGCCTCGGCAGCGATGAGGGAACCGAAGCCGCGGGAAGCACCCGTGATGAACCACACGCGCATGGAGCCACTCCTTTGCAGGATGATTGGAAGGATGGATGGTGTCGGTGACGGGACGGTTGGGGGATCGGGGCCCGTCCGTGTTTCTCGGCCTCGCCGGTCCGGTCTGGTGAGCGTCCGACGCGATGAGCGAAAGGTACGCCCGCCCCCGGCGCTGAACAATCAGCCGCCTTTTTCACGGGCTGTTGAATGGCATTCAGCAATGCGCGGGCATGTCGTTTACGGCCCAAAATCATCGTTGACCAAAAATCAACATCGGATCAATCCTGGCCCTATGGATCGCCTTCCCCCTCTCAACCCGTTGCGCGCCTTCGAGGCGGCCGGCCGGCTGAAAAGCATCCGCAAGGCCGCGAACGAGCTGTCGGTCACGCCCGGCGCGGTGAGCCGTCAGGTGCAAAGCCTGGAAAGCCATCTCGGGACGCCGCTGTTCCGCCGGGAGCCCCGCGAAATCATCCTGACGCCCGAAGGGGAACAGTATCTCGCGGCGGTCACGCAGCATTTCGACGGCATCCGCGAAGCGACACGGAAGCTGACCGGGCAGACGAACGTCGAGGTTCTCCGGGTCCGCGCCTACACGACCTTCGCGGTCAAATGGCTGATCCCGCGGCTGTCGTCTTTCCACGCGGAAAACAAGAGCACCGAGGTGCGCCTGACGACTTCGGTGGAGGCGGTGGATTTCGGCCGGGAGAACGTCGACGGCGCCATTCGCCTGGGCGACGGCAACTGGCCGGGGGTCGAGGTCGACCGGTTGATCGCGAACGAACTCGTCCCGTTGTGCAGCCCGGCCTTGCGGCGGCAGGCGGGCCTGAAGAAAGCCGGCGATCTTGCCGGCCAGACGCTGCTGCATTCGCTGGTGCGGCTCGACGACTGGCGCTATTGGCTGGAGGCGGCCGGGGTTGCCGGCGTCGATCCCTACGCCGGGCCGAAATACGCCAGTTCCACGCTGGCCTACCAAGCCGCGCTGGAAGGGCAGGGGATCATGATCGCGCAAAAGGCGCTGTTCGCCGATGACCTGCGCGCCCGGCGCCTGGTGCAGCCCTTCGGGCCGACGCTCGACCGGGGTGATTTCACCTATTACTTCATCTATCCGCGCAACCGGATGCGCAACCCGGCCTTCCGCCGGTTTCGCGGCTGGCTTCTGGAACAGACCCGGACGTGAACCATGCGCCGAAGGCGGCCGGCGGACACCACCGCCAACCGCCTTCTGCCCAACCGCCATCAGCAACCGCTCAGGGCAGCGGCTTGCCTTTGGTTTCCGGCATCAACGTGTAGACGATGCCGCCGATCCCGCTGATGACCGCAAGGTAAATCCACACGAGATGCCCGTACCCCCAGCCGTTCATGGCCGTGATCAGGTAAGGCGCGGTGCCGCCGAACAGCGTGACGGAAAGGGCGTAGGGCAGGGCGATGCCGGTGACGCGCACCTCGGTCGGGAACTGTTCCGCCATCGTGACGGCGCTGGCACCGGCGAAGCCGGTCATCAGCACCATGGCGACCGTCTGGATCGCCGCCAGATCGAGCAGGGTGGTGGACGTGGACAGCAGCGCCAGGCTCGGCCAGGCATAGAGCGCGGAACCGACGGCGAAGGCGATCAGGACCGGGCGCCGGCCGATCCGGTCGGCCAGCAGCCCGACGAAGGGGATCAGGGCGAGCGACACGGTGACCGCGATGATGCCGGCCAGCAGAGTCTGGCTCATCGGCAGGCCGGTGACGAGGTGCGCGTGGCTCGGGTAATTCACCATCCACACGTAGTTCAGCAGGTTGCCGGCCATGGCGATCCCGATGACGCGGAAGGCGTCGCGCGGATGCTTGCGGAACACGTCGATCATCGGGTGCCGCGCGACGCCCTGGTTCGCGGACCGCTTTTTGAACACCTCGGTCTCACCGACGGACAGGCGGATCCACAGCGTGATCAGGCCGAGCAGGCCGGCGATGATGAAGGCGGCGCGCCAGCCCCAGGTGGCAAGGCCGCCGTCGCTGCCGATGACCGTGAAGGAGAAGGCCAGCACGAAGGAAATCAGCGTGCCCGCGTTGATCGCGAACCATTGCCACGACCCGGCGAAGGCCCGCCGCTCCGCAGGCGCGGATTCGATCAGGAAGGTCGAGGCCGACCCGAACTCCCCGCCGGCCGAAAAGCCCTGTGTCAACCGGGCCAGGACGAGAATGATCGGAGCGACCGTGCCGATCTGGTCGTAGGTCGGACAGATCCCGATCACGAAGGACGCGCCGGACATCAGCAGGATGGACAGGGTCATGCCCTTCTTGCGGCCGTGCCGGTCCGCGAACGCGCCGAGGACCGCCCCGCCGACCGGCCTCATGACGAAGCCGACCGCGAAAATGGCGAAAACGGACAGCAGAGCCGTGAAGGAATTCCCCGCCGGAAAGAACTTGCTGGCAAGGATCGACGCAAAAATCGCGTAGATCACCCAGTCCGTGTATTCGACGATCGTGCCGGCCGTGGCGGCGACAATCGCCTTTTTCTGTGCGAAGGTCAGCTTCCGGACGGGTGTGTCCCCGGCCTGAGCGAAGATCGGTGCGCGTGCCGTCTCCAACCGTTCCATGGCGTTTTCCTCCCCTGACTGTGAGGCCCGGTCTTCGTCCGGGCGACGTGCGTGGCGTGCGGCGGCCGACCATGCCGAAGGGCCGCCCCATGCCGATGGGGAAGGGTGAATGTTTGGCCAGCCAACAATAAGCGAGGATTTTGCGCGGTGCTGTTGACCTTAGATCAACAAGACACGGGGCATCGCCCGCGATGTCGTTGACCTCAGATCAACGGATGGCGGCCGGAAACTCATTTGCCGGGCGAACGGACGTGCGGCAGCGTGGTCGGCAGTTGAGGCGACCTTTTCACGGTCGCGCCGCGCCCCCTCGGAAGAATGGAGCCACGCCATCATGCGTCATGCCCTCGACGGCCTGACCGTCCTCGACTTCACGCACATCGGTGCGGGACCGACCTGCACCATGCTTCTGGCCGACATGGGCGCCCGCGTCATCAAAGTGGAACCGCCGCAGGGTGAACTCGGCCGCCAGCTCGGCCCGGCCTGGGTCGGTGACGACAGCGCCCTGTACCACGCCTTCAACCGCAACAAGCTGGGCCTGTCGCTCGACCTCAAGACCCCGCGAGGAGTCGAGGTCGCCCGGACCCTCGCGCTGTCGGCGGACGTGCTGGTCGAGAGCATGCGGCCCGGCGTGATGCGGCGCATCGGCCTTGGCTACGACGACCTGTCGGCGCGGAATCCGGGCCTGATCTACGGGTCGATTTCGGCCTACGGCCAGGACGGTCCCTACGCCGGACACCCCGGCGTGGATGGCATCATCCAGGCCGATAGCGGTCTGATGAGCATCATCGGAACGCCCGGGAGCGAGCCGTGCAAGGTTCAGGCACCGGTGGTCGACGTGTTCACCGGCTATGTCGCGGCACTCGGCATCCTGGCCAAGCTGGCGGAGCGTCGGCGCGACGGCCGGGGCGGACATCTGGACATCAACCTGCTGAACGCCGCGCTGGCGTTGCAGCAATCTTCCATCGCCGGCTATCTGGCGGACGGCGTTCTGCCGAAGCGCCAGGGCAGTGCCGCGCCCTATTCGGCCCCCAACGAGGCGTTCGAGACTGCTGATGGCTGGATCATGGTCGCCGCATACAACGGCGGGCGTTGGGACCGGCTTTGCGAAGTGCTGGGGCGCCCCGACCTGATCCACGACGCGTGGTTCGACACGTCCGCGAAGCGGGTCGCCAACCGGGGCGCGATGCGCGCTGCGCTCGGTCCCCTGTTCAAGGCGCAGACGAGCGGGCACTGGTTGGCCGAACTGCGCAAGGTGGACGTCCTGTGCACGCGGGTGGCCGATTACGCCGACCTTGTCGAGCATCCCCAGGTGGCGGCCAACGCCATGATCGCCGGGATGAGCCATCCCACCTTCGGCACGATCCGGGTTCCCGGCTTCCCCATCAACAGCCGCGAGGCGAACGCGGAGCCGCACACCCCCGCTCCCGCGCCTGGGGAGCATTCGGCAGCGATTCTCGCGTCGTACGGATTTTCGGAAGGCGAGATCGCCGACCTGATCGACCGCAAGATCGTCGGCAGCGTGGCCGCCGAACGGCGCGGCGTCCACAGCACCTGACCTGATTTCAGCCAGATCCGATTTCAAAAAGGACCAGTCCATGCTTGCGCCGATCGACAGCTACATCGCGGGACGCTCCGCAGCACCCTGGAAGGGCGAGTATCTCGACAAGCTCGATCCGCGCAACGGCGCCCGGATGCAGCAGGTCGCCAGCAGCGCGCCCGAGGATCTCGACCGCGCCGTCTCGGCAGCGTCGGACGCGCTGGCCGCATGGCGCGATATGCGGCCGTCCGAACGTGGCCGGATTCTGGTGGAGCTCGCGCGCGCCTTCCGCCGCAACGAGGAACGGCTCGGCTCCATCGAATCGCGCGAGACCGGAAAGCCCGGCAGCGAGATGGCCCAGCTCATCGACCTGACCGCCCAGTATTTCGAGTTCTACGGCGGCATCGTCAACGTAATGGATGGCGAGGTGATCAACGTCGGTCCCGGCCACCATGTCTACACGCGCCGCGATCCGTTCGGCGTGGTCGGCGTGATCCTGCCCTGGAACGCGCCGCTCCATCAGGCCGCACGGGCGATCGCGCCGGCGCTGGCGACGGGCAACACCGTCGTCGCCAAGCCATCGGAGCACACGTCTGGCTCGCTGGTCGAACTGGCCCGCATCGCGGTGGAGGAAGGCGGGCTGCCACCCGGCGTGTTCAACGTGATCGTGGGCAAGGGCAGCGTGATCGGCCCGGCGATGGCCAACCATCCGGAGGTGCGCAAGATCTCCTTCACCGGCAGCGTGCGCGTTGGACAGGAACTCGGCCGCATCGCCGCGGACCGCGTCCTTCCGCTGACGCTCGAACTCGGCGGCAAGTCGGCGAACATCGTCTTCGACGATGCCGACCTCGATGCGGCCGCCGCCGGCTCGACGCGCGCCTTCACCTGGAACAGCGGCCAGTGGTGCGCGGCGGGCTCGCGCCTGCTGGTGCAGGAGAGCATCCACGACCGCTTCGTGGACAAGCTGGTGGCATCCGTGGCGGCGCTGCGCATCGGTCCCGAGCATGATGCGACGTCCGGCCCCATCACCACCCACGCGCAGTTCCTGAAAATCCAGAGCTGTTTCGAAATCGCGGCGCGCGACGGCCTGACTCCCGCCATCGGCGGCCGTGTCGCCGATGATCCCCGCCTCGGCGGCGGGTGGTACATCGAGCCGACGGTGTACACCGGCGTCAGCAACGACATGACCATCGCGCGGGAGGAGATCTTCGGCCCGGTGGTGTGCGTCATTCCCTTCAAGGACGAGGCCGACGCGATCCGCATCGCGAACGAATCCGACTTCGGGCTCGCCGCAGGGATCTGGAGCCGCGACATCGGCCGCGTCCACCGCGTCGCCGCGCGGCTCGAAGCCGGGCGCATCGTCGTCAACGATTACAGCGGCGGCTTCGTCCAGACGCCCTGCGGCGGGTTCAAATACAGCGGTTATGGGCGGGAACAGGGCATCGACGCCCTGTCGCACTACACCCAGCTGAAGTCGGTCATCATCAAGCTGTAGACCGCCGTTCGCGCGGCGCATCCCGGAGAAGGTCATGAGCCTCGATCACCACCCCAACGCGTTCCTTGCCCTGATCGGCCTGACGCTCGTGCGGTGGGAGCCGGGCGTGGCGGAGTTCGAGCTTCTGATCGATCACCGCCACACCAACCGGCAAGGCGTCCTGCAAGGCGGGGCGCTGGCGACCATGCTGGACGCCGCCTGCGGCTATGCCGGCCTGCACGACGGGACCGGCAACGCCGATGGGCAGGCCGTGACGCTGTCCCTGATGGTGAACTATCTGGTGCGCGTGGACGGCGGACGCCTGCGGGCGGTGGGCACGGTCACGGGCGGCGGGCGGCGCATTTTCTTTTCCAACGGGGCGGTGCTGGCCGCAGACGGCACGGTGGTCGCCACGGCGCAGGGCAGCTTCAAGCGGATGGCGCCGCGCTGATCGCTCATTCGTGGTGTCGCCCCTTGGTGTTGGACGCGGGCCTTGATTAGAGTTGGAGCGGTGTCGACGCTGTTGGACGGATCCGGGCATGCGCGCGTCTGAACTCTCCGAACTTGCGGCCTTCGTTTCCGTGGCCAAGACGCGGAATTTCCGGCTTGCCGGCGTGGAGCGCGGTGTCACCGCGTCGGCCATCAGCCACGCCGTGACGAGTTTGGAGGAGCGCGTGGGGGTCCGCCTGCTGAACCGCACGACGCGCAGCGTGTCGTTGACCGAGGCGGGCGAACTCCTCAACGCACGGCTGGCGCCGGCGTTTCTGGAGATCCGCGACGCGGTGGACAGCCTGAACCAGTTCCGCGACGCGCCGTTCGGGACGGTGCGCGTCAACGTCCCGAATTCCATCGGACGGTTCGTCCTCGGCAAGGTCATCGGGCCGCTGATCCGGAAGAACCCGGCGCTCCGCCTTGAGGTCATCGCGACGGACCGCATGGTGGACATCGTCAACGACGGCTTCGACGCGGGCATCCGCCTGGGTGGAACGATCTCCCAGGACATGGTCGGCGTGAAGCTGAAGCCGCGCCTGCGCCTCGTCGTCGTTGGGTCGCCCGGCTACTTCCAGGATCGCTCCATTCCGCAGACGCCGCAGGATTTGCGGCAGCACACCTGCATCCAGAACCTGTACCCGAGCGGCGCCGCCTATCCGTGGGAGTTCGAAAAGGACGGGGAGCGCATCGTCTTCGAGCCGGGCGGGCCGCTGGCGCTCGACGATCACGAACTGATGATTGAGGCCGTGCTGAGCGGCGTGTGCCTGGGCTATGTTTGGGAAGGGTACGCGCGGCACCACATCGACGCGGGCCGGCTGACCCAATGCCTGGACGATTGGTGCGCGCCGGAGGATTGGCTTTACCTGTACTATCCCAGCCGGCGCCACGTGTCGGCGGCGATGCGCGCGTTGATCGAGGCGATCAAAGCGTGAGCCCTCTCGCTCCGACGGGCGCTGCGCTGTGATTGCGATTGCGACGTGAGGTTCGCCAAAGGAACGTGCCGCCGCCCATGGCGTTATCCGGTCTTCAGAGATAGTACCACGAGTAACGGTAACTTGAAATTGCACGTTCCTCCGCTTGTTCTCGCGGACGAGTCTCCCTCCTTTACTCGTTGGACAGCGGTGGGTAACTTCCGTAAATCTGGTTGGTTCTTTTCTTTCGGCGAGGCTCGGATTGTCGGATCGGGCCACTTCCTCGGCCGAGCGCGTTTTCTCGTTCGGGCCGTTTTGCTTTCTTCCGGCACAACTCGTGCTTTTGGAAGGCGATAAGCCTGTTCGTCTTGGCAGCCGGGCGCTGGGCGTTCTCGCCGTCCTCGTCGAGCATGCCGGCGAGCTTGTCTCGAAGGACATGCTGGTCTCCCGGGTTTGGCCCAACACCATTGTCGAGGACGTCAGCCTCAGGGTCCACATCGCGGCGTTGCGAAAGGCGTTGAGAGACGGCCAGGACGGGCATCGGTATCTGGCCACCATCGCCGGTCGAGGCTATTGCTTTGTTACCCCGGTGACGATTGCGGAGCCATCGGCCGCTTCCGGCGCACAGACGGAAGCGCTCCGGCACGGACGCGATCTGCCGCTGCCGTTGACGCGGATGATCGGCCGGGCCGACGTCGTCAAAGCGCTGGCGGACCAGCTTCCGAACCAGCGTTTCCTGACGATTGCCGGGCCGGGAGGCATCGGGAAGACCACGGTGGCGCTGGCCGTCGCCGATGCCCTGAAAATGGGCTATGCCAACGGCGTGTGCTTCATCGACCTTTCGCCGCTCACCGACCCGCGGCTGGTTTCCGGCACCGTCGCTTCCCGGCTTGGGCTGTCCTTGCCGCTCGACGATCCCCTGTCTGCCCTAGCGTCCCATCTGCAGAACAGGCGCCTGTTGCTGATCTTCGACAACTGCGAGCATGTCGTCGCCGCGGCGGCCGACGCGGCGGAGGTGATCCTGCGGACGGCGCCCGGCGTCCACATCCTGACCACCAGCCGCGAACCGCTGCGCGCGGAAGGCGAACGCGTGCAGCGCCTGCCGGCGCTGGCGGTACCCCCGGAAACGCGTGGGCTCAGCGCCGCCGAAGCGCTGTCGTTTCCAGCCGTGCAACTTTTCGTGGAGCGGGTGGCGGCAAGCCTGGACGGCTTCACGCTGACCGACGCCGACGCCCCCTGCGTCTCGGAGATCTGCCGCAAGCTGGATGGGATCGCGCTGGCGATCGAATTGGCGGCCGGGCGCGTGGAGGCCTTCGGGGTGCAGGGATTGCTGGCGCTTCTCGGCGACTGCCTGCCCGTTCTGACCAGCGGCCGGCGGATGGCGTCGCCACGACACCGGACGCTCGCCGCGACGCTCACCTGGAGCCACGACCTTCTCCCGATGGCCGAGCGCATCATCCTGCGACGGCTGGCCGTTTTCGTTTCAAGCTTCACCCTGGATTGCGCGTGCACCGTGGCGGTGTGCCCGGGATTGGCGGCGGTGGACATCGTCAACGGCATCGCCAACCTCGTCGCCAAATCGCTTATCGCGGCGGAGACCAGGGGGAGCGTCGTCCATTACCGTCTCTTCGACACGACGCGGGCCTATGCGCGTGCGAAGCTGATCGAGAGCGGCGAGGCCGCGCAGGTTTCCCGGCGGCACGCGGAACACATGCGGGACCGGCTCGACCGTTCGTTCCCGCGGGAGGCCGGGATTCGGCCGCACATGCGGCCGGGACTGCCGTCGCGGCCCAAAGCGGATCAGAGCCCGCCTTAACAACTTTGAACATCTCTTAACGCCCCGCAACGACGCTTTACGGGGCAATGGAAACGGTCTGTTTCAAGATGCTCGACCGGGCGGCCGGGCCGCACGGCGCAATGCGGGGCGTGCCACGTTTCGCGCTCTTGCCCGAAGCCTATGAACGTCAGAAGACGCTGCCTTCATCCGGGGCGGATGGTCGGCCGTGCCTGCAAGCGGGCCACGCGGAACACACCGCAATCCGCTGTGGACCGCAACGCGATCCCGACCGAAGCCCGGCAGCAACGTGCGCCCCCATTTCATTGCCGTTCGTGCCGATTGAACACGCCAATTGAACATGGACGATGACGATGCCCAATCTCGACCCCAGTCTCGATACGGACCACACGGATTTGCCTGGCCTGGCGAACACGGCTGGCAAGGAAGCATCCTCCACGCTGCCGGTGCAGATCACCATCAACGGCGCGCCGATGCGCCTGGACGTCGATCCGCGCCTGTCGCTGCTCGACCTTCTGCGGGAACACCTGCACCTGACGGGGACGAAGAAGGGCTGCAACCAGGGGGCGTGCGGCGCCTGCACCATCCTGGTGGATGGCCGACGGGTCAACGCCTGCCTCACGCTTGCCGTCATGCACGACGGCGCGGCGATCACCACCATCGAAGGGTTGGCGAAGGGCGACGACCTGCATCCGTTGCAGGCCGCCTTCATCGAGCACGACGGATTCCAGTGCGGCTACTGCACGCCCGGCCAGATCATGTCCGGCGTGGGCTGCATCGCGGAGGGGCACGCGGACTCGCCCGCCGAGATCCGGGCCTGGATGAGCGGGAACATCTGCCGCTGCGGCGCCTATCCCGGCATCGTCGCGGCCATCGCCGACGCGGCGCGGAGGAGCGGACCATGATCCCCTTCCGCTTCGAGAAGGCGCGCACCGAGCAGGACGCCATCCTGGCGGCGCGGGCCGGCGGCCGGTACATCGCCGGCGGAACCACCCTGATCGACCTGATGCGCGAGGAGGTGGAGCGCCCGGAACGTCTGGTCGACATCAACGCGCTTCCGCTGGATTACATCCGCGTCGACGGCGACACGCTGGTGATCGGCGCGCTGGCGCGCATGTCGGACGTGGCCGCCCATCGCGAAACGGCCCGGTTGCAGCCGCTGATCGCCGAGGCGCTGGTCGAAGGCGCCTCGCCGCAGCTCCGCAACGTCGCATCGATCGGGGGCAATCTCCTCCAGCGGGTCCGCTGCCCCTATTTCCGGATGCTCGACGCCCCGTGCAACAAGCGCGATCCGGGCACGGGCTGCGCGGCAATCGGGGGGCTGCACGCCGGGCACGCGATCCTGGGAACCAGCGACCACTGCATCGCCACGCACCCGTCCGACCTCGCCGTCGCGCTCGTGGCGCTCGACGCCGTCCTGCGGGTGCAGGGGCCGGAAGGCGAACGGACCTTCCCGGTGGAGGAGCTTTTCCGGCTGCCGGGCGACACGCCGCATCTGGAACACACGCTGCGGCCCAGCGAACTGATCCTGGAGGTGCGCGTTCCCGCCGGCCCCTACGCGCGGCACGCGCGGTACCTGAAGGTGCGGGACCGGTCCTCCTACGAGTTCGCGCTGGTGTCGGTCGCGGCGGCCCTGGACGTCGATGGCGGACGGATCCGCGCGGCGCACGTCGCGGCGGGTGGGGTCGGCACGCGGCCCTGGCGCATGCGCGCGTGCGAAGCGGCCCTGGTCGGTCGTTCGCCCGACCGCGGCGCCTTCGCTTCCGCGGCGGAACGTGCTCTGGACGGCGCACGCCCGTTGAGCGGCAACCATTACAAGGCCGAACTGCTGCCGCGCACGATGGTCCGCGCTCTTGAGATGGCGGGAGGAGTCGCATGAACGACATGGTCATCGGCAAGCCGCTTCCGCGCATCGAAGGGCGCGCCAAGGTCACGGGTGCTGCCCATTATGCGGCGGAATTCAACCAGCCCGGCCAGCTTCACGCCGTCATCGTGGGCAGCACGGTCGGCTTGGGCCGCGTCCGGCACATCGACACCGCACCGGTCGAACGCATGCCGGGCGTCGTTGCGGTCATCACCCACCTGAACGCTCCGAAGCTTGCCTACAATCCCCACAAGAGCGGCATCGATCCGGGGGGTGGGGAGCGGCTCCACGTCCTTCAGGACGCGGAGGTCCGCTTCTACGGCCAGCCGCTTGCCATCGTCGTCGCCGACACGCTCGACCATGCGGAAAGGGCCGCGGCGGCGCTGCGCATCGACTGCGAGGGGCGGACGCCCGCCGTGGATTCGGCTGCCCCCGGCGCACAGGCGATCAACCCGGACGCGGGGCGCGAGCCGGGCGGGCGCGGCGACGCGGATGCGGCGCTGGCGGCGGCGGCGGTCAAGGTCGATGTCGTCTACGACATGGCCCGCGAGAACCACAACCCGATGGAGCCGCACGCCACGGTGGCCGCCTGGGCAGGCGACCGTCTGACGCTGTGGAGCAAGAGCCAGTTCGTCGTCAACGAGCAGGCGGAGATCGCCGCCGTCTTCGGGCTGCCGGCCGGGAATGTGCAGGTGATCTGCCCCTTCATCGGCGGCGCCTTCGGCACCAGCCTGCGGACGTGGCCGCATGTCACGCTGGCGGCCATCGCCGCCCGGCAGGTGGGCCGGCCCGTGAAGCTGGTCCTGACGCGGCGGCAGATGTTCTACACGACCGGGCACCGGCCGCGGACGGTGCAGCGCGTTGCCCTGGGCGCCACCCGGGACGGCCGGCTGACCAGCCTGATCCACGAAGGATCGGCGGAGACGAGCCGTTACGAACAGTATGTGGAGGCGCTGCTCTCCGCCACGGGCTTCATGGTCGCGTGCCCGAACGTCCGTACGGGCTACCGCATCGTCCCGCTCGACACCGCCACCCCGACCTACATGCGCGGCCCCGGCGAGGCGACCGGCATGACGGCGCTGGAATGCGCCTTGGACGAACTCGCCTACGCGTTGCGCCTGGACCCCATCGAACTGCGCCGGCGCAACGAACCAGACATCGACGAGGGCGACAACAGGCCCTTCTCCAGCCGGTCGCTGATGGCGTGCTACGACGAAGGCGCGCGCCGGTTCGGCTGGTCCCGGCGCACGCCGGAGCCGCGGTCGATGCGCGACGGCCGCCTTCAGATCGGCTGGGGCGTCGCCTCGGCGACTTATCCCGCGCTGCAAAATCCGGCCAGCGCCCGCGTCCGCCTTCTCGCCGACGGAACGGCCGAGGTCGAGGCCGCGGCCAGCGACATGGGGCCGGGCACCTACACGTCGATGACCCAGATCGCGGCCGAAAGCCTCGGCCTCCCGATGGAGCGGGTCCGCTTCCGGCTGGGCCGGTCGGACTATCCCCCGGCGCCGCCGCACGGCGGGTCGATGACCATGGCATCGGTCGGGTCGGCCATCGTCGCCGCCTGCAAGTCCGCGCAGGCCGAGGCCGTCCGGCGCGCCGCCGCCGATCCGCGCTCGCCGCTGTCCGGCACCGCAGCCGACGCGGTGGAATGGCATCAGGGGCAGCTGCGCCGCCGCGGCGACACCGCGCCGGGGGTGTCCTATGGCGACATCGTCTCCGGTTCCGGCGGATCGCCGGTCGAGGCCATGGAGCGGGCGGTGCGGGATCCGGACGCGGCGCAACGCTATTCCATGCACTCCTTCGGGGCCGTCTTCGTGGAGGTCGCGGTCGATCCCGACGTGAAGACGATGCAGGTGCGGCGCGGGCTCGGCGTCTATGGCGCCGGGCGGATCGTCAACCCGCGTCTGGCGGCCAGCCAATGCGTCGGCGGCATGGTCGGCGGCATCGGCATGGCCCTGATGGAGCAGACCGTGCTCGACCCGCGCGACGGCCGCCCGGTGAACGCCCACATGGCCGACTATCTCGTGCCGGTGAATCTCGACATCGCGTCCCTGGAGGCTCATTTCGTCCAGGAACACGATCCGCACGTCAACGCGCTCGGGATCAAGGGGTTGGGCGAGATCGCCCTGGTGGGGATGGCCCCGGCCGTCGCCAACGCGATCTACCACGCGACCGGCACGCGCGTCCGCAACTTCCCCATCCGCATCGAGCATCTGCTGGAGGAGGCGTGATGGCGCAGACACAGAATGGGAGGGAGGCTTCGGCCCCCGCCCGGCTTTGCGCGTTGCTGGTGCTGGCGTCCGCAATCGCCGCGCCGGTTCCGGCAACCGCGGCGGAGCGGACGTCCGACAGCGTGGAAGCGCGCAACCGGGCGACGGTTTCCAAGGGCTTCGACGCGTGGCGGGATGGCACGGGAAGTCCCTACGACCTGCTGGACGAGAACGCGAACTGGACGATCGCCGGGGAGTCCCTGGTCGCCCGCACCTACACGAGCCGGGAGGATTTCCTCGGCAACGTGATCCGGCCCTTCGGCGCGCGAATGGCCAGCCGTTTCGTTCCGGCGGTCCGGAACCTCTACGCCGACGGCGATACGGTGATCGTGCATTTCGACGCGGAAGGAACCGCGCGCGACGGCCGGCCCTACCGCAACAGCTACGCGTGGTTCCTCACGTTGCGGAACGACCGGATCGTCAAGGCGACGGCCTTCTTCGACAGCATCGCCTTCAACGACTTCTGGCAACGCGTGCCTCCGACGCAGTGATACCGAAGGCGTTTGATGGAAGCCATCAAACGCCTTCGGTACAATCCCGACAGCACATGGCGCAGCCATGTGCGAAAGGGTACAGGGGCACGCGGCGCGGTCCGAAGCGGACCGCAATCCGCATCAATGACCGAAGAGCACCGCGATGGCGATGGCCATGGTCACGACGCTGAAACCCGTGCTGGCGGCGACCATGGACCCCTCCGTCGCGGACTCCAGGCGGTAGTTCACGGCGAACAGGATGCCGAAGAACCCCGACGGTACGGCGGCCAGAAGAATGGCTACCTTGGCGACCTCGGCGGGGACCGGAAGGATGGCGACCACGGCGGCGGTCAGCAGGGGGCGGATGACGTCGGCCATTCCGGTCGCGCCAAGCACCTTCCAATCCCATTGGAACGACTGGCCCGACAGGATCAGGCCGGTCAGGAACAGCGCGACCCCGGCGGCGGCCTGCCCGATCAGCAGCAGGCAGGATTTCGTGACGGGACCGAACGACACGCCCGACAGCGAGAACAGGATGCCGAGCGCCGGGCCCAGGACCACCGGCTTGGTCAGCGCGCGGCTCAACGCCCGGACCATGCGCGCCGTCAATGAGCCGGCGGCGTCATCTTCGCGTCCACGGCTCATTTCGACCTGTATCAGCGCGAGCGGCGTGACGAGGATGGAGCCGGCGGCCAGCGCCACGGCCACCGGAACCGTTCCGGTCGGTCCGAGCACCGCGGACACCATCGGCAGGCCGACCCCGGCGAGGTTTGGAAAGGCGATGGTCACCGCCTGAAGCGAGGCGTCCGCCTTGCTCGTGTTCGACGACCAGCGCACAAAGCCGTACCAGGCAAGGTGCAGCGCCAGCATGACCAGGCCAAGGATCACGAAAAGCGGGGCCTGGGCCAGCATTTCGCTGCGCGGCGCCGACGCCGTCGCCGCGAACAGGGACGCCGGCAAGGCGAAATCCATGACGAGCGTGTTCAGCCCTTCGACCTGACGCGTGTCGACGATGCGGAACCACCCGGCGCCATAGCCGAGCGCCATGACGAAGAAAACCGGGCCGAGAGCCAGAAGAATTGCTTGGGACATGGTTGAAGCAGCCTTTCGCTGGGGGCGGCGGGGGCGCGGACGGTGGACCGATCCTTGCGCGGTATTGAAAAGCTGCCGGGAGGATATGAAGCCGCCGGTTCTCCGTGTGAAAATTGCCGTATAAATGTATTCATCGTCGTTATTTCTTTGATTTCTTAGATCGTGAGAGTATTTGCAGGGATTTTCTGATTTTTACTCGTCCTTTTGGTCGTCTCGATGCAAACCAGGATGCAGCGACACACCCGGTGTCGGACACGCCAAGCATCCTCCCCCAAGCATCCCTCATTGCAGACAAGGTGACATCATGCCGTTCTCCCGCACCCGATCCGCCGCGCTGTTCACGTCCTTGCTGGCCCTGGCGGCGCCGGCCACGGCCATGGCCCAGACGGCCGGGAACACCCAGCCCGTCAGGAACATCGTCCTCGTGCATGGCGCGTGGGTTGATGCTTCGGGTTGGCGCCCGGTCTACGACATCCTGACGAAGAAGGGCTTCCATGTGACGATGGTGCAGGAGCCCCTCACCGGCTTCGCGGATGACGTTACCGCCACCAAGCGGGTGCTGGACGAACAGGACGGCCCGTGCCTGCTCGTGGCGCACAGCTACGGCGGCTCCGTCATCACCGAGGCGGGGGATGACCCGCGGGTTGCGGGCCTTGTCTACGTGGCCGCCCACGCGCCGGACATCGGCGAGGACGAGGCGGCCCTCGGCAAGACGATGCCCAGCGTCACGCAGACGCAGCCGGGGGCCATCGTCAGGACCGCGGACGGCTACACCTATCTGAAGCCCGACCGTTTCCCGTCGGATTTCGCGGCCGACCTGCCGGCCGCGCAGGCGAAGTTCGAGGCGCGGGCGCAGATCCCGACGGCGGCCACTGTCTTCTCGACCCCTCTGACCGTCGCCGCGTGGAAGAGCAAGCCCAGCTGGGGCATCGTCGCCGCCGACGATAAGATCATCAATCCCGACCTCGAACGCTTCTACTACCAGCGGGCCGGCAGCCATACGACAGTCCTGCAGGGGGCCAGCCACTCCGTCTACGAATCCCGCCCGAAGGAGGTCGCCGCCGTCATCGAAGACGCCGCGCGGCACGCCGGAGAGGCGAGCGATTGACGACATGCGGCACGTCAACGCTGCCCGGAGACTCACGTCATGACCCTCCGTTCGAACGTCCCATCGCGGCGTGCATGGGACACTGGACAACATTCCCGTGAACAGCGACTGGCCGCGGCCAGCCGTTACGCCCGCGGCAAGCTGGTCGCGCACCACGATGCGACCGCTTTGCTGGAGGCGGTTCTTCGCCCCGGTGACCGCGTCTGCCTGGAAGGCGACAACCAGAAGCAGGCCGATTTCCTCGCACGCAGCCTGGCCCAGGCCGACCCGGCCGTCGTTCGGGATTTGCACATCGTGCAGTCCGGGATCGTCCTTGCCGAACATCTCGACCTGTTCGAGGCCGGGATCGCGCGCAAGCTGGACTTCTCCTATTCCGGACCGCAGGGCGGCCCCCTGGCGCGCGCCCTTGCCGAGCGAAAGATCGAGCTTGGGGCTATTCACACCTACCTGGAACTCTTCTCACGCTACTTCGTCGACCTGACGCCGCACGTCGCACTGACCGTCGCGCGCTGCGCCGATCGCGACGGCAATCTCTACATGGGCCCCAACACGGAAGACAGCCCCGTGGTCATCGAGGCCACGGCCTTCAAGCAGGGCATCGTCATCGCCCAGGTCAACGAACTGGTCGACAAGGTGCCCCGCGTCGACGTGCCCGGCGACCGCGTCGACTTCGTGGTCGTGGCGCCGGAGGCCTTCTATGTCGAGCCCCTGTTCACCCGCGATCCGGCGCAGGTCACGGAAACCCAGATCCTCACGGCCATGCTGGCGATCCGGGGCATCTACGAGGAATACGGCGTCCGCCGGCTGAACCACGGCATCGGATTCAACACGGCGGCCATCGAGCTGCTGTTGCCGACCTACGCCGAGCGGAGGGGCCTGAAGGGGCGCATCGCGACCCATTTCGCGCTGAACCCGCACCCCACCCTGATCCCGGCCATCGAGACGGGCTGGGTGCAGCAGATCCACAGTTTCGGATCGGAAGTGGGCATGGACGCCTACATGCGCGCCCGTCCGGACATCTACTTCACCGGCCGGGACGGCTCGATGGCGTCGAACCGGCTGTATTGCCAAGCGGCCGGCCTCTACGCGACCGACCTCTTCATCGGCTCCACCCTCCAGATCGATTTGCAGGGCAACAGCTCCACGGTGACGCGCGGCCGGATCGCGGGATTCGGCGGCGCGCCCAACATGGGGTCCGATCCGCATGGCCGGCGCCACGCCAGCGACCCCTGGCTGAAGGCGGGGCGGGAAGCCGCGGACGGGCAGGCCGGTCTGGCGCGCGGCCGCAAGCTGGTCGTCCAGATCGTGGAGACGTTCGGCGACAAGCTCGTCCCGACCTTCGTGGAGCAGCTCGACAGCGTGCAGCTTGCCGAAACGCTCCGCCTCGACCTTCCCCCGGTGATGATCTACGGCGACGACGTGACCCACATCGTCACGGAAGAGGGCATTGCGAACCTCCTGCTCTGCCGCACCGCCGACGAGCGCGAACAGGCGATCCGCGGTGTTGCCGGCTACACGCCGGTCGGCCGCGGGCGCGACCGGCGCGCCGTCGAGGATTTGCGGGCGCGCGGGGTGATCCGGCGTCCGGAGGACTTGGGCATCGATCCGCTCGACGCCCACAAGAGCCTGCTCGCCGCGCGCTCCATCAAGGAGCTGATGCACTGGTCGGGCAACCTCTACGACCCGCCCCGCAAATTCCGGAATTGGTAGGAGGCAGCGATGGTGACCATCACGCTTCGATACACGACCCGCGGCCCGGCCTCCGGACACGCGCCGAGCGCCATCGTCGGGGTTGTCGCGTCCGGCAATCTGGAAGTGCTGCTCGAACGCGCACTGCCGGACACCGTGTGCGCGGTCGAGATCGCGACGCCCGTGCGGGGCTACGACGAGGTCTGGCAGGCGGTCGTCGCCGACTTCGTCGAGCGCACCTCGCCCGGCGGGCTCCACATCTCGATCAACGACGGCGGGGCGCGGCCGGACACGGTCGCGCTGCGGCTGATGCAGGGCATCCGGATGATGGAGGCGGGGCGATGACCGACATGTCGAACCAAAGCGCCGCCAGCCGCGATTCCGCAAGCTGGTTCCTGGCGTCCGCCCGCGACCGTCTGGCGGGCCTTCTCGATCCCGGCAGCTTCGTCGAGTTCCTTCCGCCGTCCGAGCGCGTGCGGAGCCCGCATCTGGCCCTGTTCGACCTGCCCGCCGCCTTCGACGACGGGATGGTGGTCGGGCGCGGGCGCCTGGATGGGCAAGGTGTTCTCGCGGCCGCGCAGGAAGGCCAGTTCATGGGTGGCACCTTCGCCGAAGTCAGCGGGGCGAAGCTCATCGGCCTGCTGCGGGCGGCCCGCGACAATCCCGATCTTCCGCGCACGGTGCTGCTTCTGCTGGACAGCGGCGGGGTGCGCCTTCAGGAGGCGAACGCGGGCGAACTCGCCGTCGCGGAGGTGATGCGCGCGATCATCGAGGCCCGGAGCGCCGGGGTCGCGGTCATAGCCCTCGTCGGGGGCCGCGCCGGTGCCTTCGGGGGTGCCGGCCTCACGGCTGCAACCTGCTCCCGGATCGTGATTTCCGAACAGGGACGGCTTGGCGTCACCGGTCCCGAGGTGATCGAGACCAACCAGGGCGTCGAGGAATTCGATTCGCAGGACAAGGCCCTGGTCTGGGGCGTGACCGGCGGACGGACCCGCCGCCTGATCGGCGGGTCCGACGCCTATGCCCTGGACACGATGGCCGGCTTTCGCGAAGCCGCCGTTTCCCTGCTGGGAAACCCATCACCGTTCGACCTCCGGACACTCCAGGCCGAGCAGGACCGGCTCGCGGCGCGCCAGCAGCGGCTCGGCGCGTGCGACAGCCCCGCCGCCCTGTGGGCCACCCTCGGCGTGCCCGATCCCGGCGCTGCACGGGACATGGACGACGAGGCGTTCGCCGCGCTCGCCGCGACTGTGAAAGGAACGGACCATGACGCTCGATGAGATTTTGGCCAGCCTGCTTCCGGCCGGGCACGACGTCCTTGTGCGTCCCGACCGGCTGATCCTGGGCACCGGCCGACGCCGGGACGGCGGTGCGGTGCACGTGATCGGCATCGCCGATGGCGAACCCCTGGGAACCGCCGGCGTTTTGCCGCTGGCCGAACGGGTGCTCCGCGTGATCGCGGCCGGCGACGGAGCGCCGATCCTGGTGATGGTGGACACGCGCGGCCAGCGCATGGCCCGCCGCGACGAGATGCTCGGCCTCAACGAGTATCTGGCGCATCTCGCGAAATGCCTGCTGCTCGCCAGCCGGCACGGGCACCGTACGATCGGCCTGAATTACGGCAAGGCCGCCGCCGGGGCGTTTCTCGCAACCGCGCTGGCGACGGACGTCCTGGTCGCGCTGCCCGGAGCGGAACCCGCGGTCATGGACCTGCCGTCCATGGCGCGCGTGACCAAGTTGCCGGAAGACCGGCTTAGGGCGTTGTCCCGGACGACCCCGGTCTTCGCGCCCGGCCTCGCCTCGATGACTGAGGTCGGCGCCGTCGCGGAAATCTGGGACCCGCAACGTCCGCTCGACGCTCAGTTCGAAGCGACCCTGGCGAACGTCCCGGACCAAGACGTGCGGGACGCGCTCGGCGCCGAGCGCGGAGGCCGGCGTCTGGCCTTGGACGTGGCCCGGCGCGTGGCGGCGCAGGCCACCGGGAGGCTCCATGCTGCGGCGTCATGACCTGCTGCGCGTGCGGCCGGACCGGTGGCCGGAGATGCTGGCCGCCTCGCCCGGAGCCCATGCCCTGACGGGCGAGCCGCGCCGGTTGGTCGCGGGATGGGCCGGGCGGGGCCGGCCGGTGGTCGTGCGCCGCCGGGCCCCCGATGACGGCGAAGGCGGCATCGCGGTTGGCCTTCCCCTGCCGCCGTCCTGCGGCAAGTTGCGGGTCGCACTTTCCCTCCCCCTCGGCTGGGTGGCGGAAGCCGTCGCCCCCGTCTCCGTCAGCGAGGCGATCCGTGCGGCCCCAGCGGGCTGGCAGGCACAGCTGGAAGGGGCGATCGCCACCGGGGAAAGACTGGCGGTGCGGCCGGCCCTCTTTGGCGCCTTGCTCTGGCAACACCTGACGGGCCTGCCCTACCTGCACCCCGGATCGGACATCGACCTGATCTGGCCCACACCCCCGATGGCACGCCTGCCGGGCTTGCTGAACGACATCGAACGATTGAACGCCGCTGGACCGGCCCGCATCGATGGGGAAATCACCCTGGCGGACGGCGGCGGAGTGAACTGGCGGGAACTGCACCGGGAACTCCGCGTCCCCGGCGGAGCCGTGCTCGTCAAATCCATGGACGGAGCGGACATCCGATGCACGCACACCCTTTTCACCTGAGCCCCGCGGCGCTGACCGGCGGCATGGCGCACACGGCGCCGCAGCCGGCGCCCGACACGTCCGTCCTGGTCACCGAACGGCTGGGCGGTATGGCCTGCGCCGCACTCACCGCCGAACTGGAGACATGGCCGAAACCCGGACTGGTCAGCCATGTCGACACGGGCAGCCATGACGATATGGACCACGCTACATTCCGGCGCAGCGCAGCGGCGCTCCGGCCCTACTATGTCCGTCTGGCGACGGCCGGCTTCGCGGGGGCGGACATGGACCAGCTCCGGCAGATCGGCCGGGACGCGGAAAAGGCCATGCTCGGCGCGACCGGCGGCGTCAACACGCACCGCGGCGCGATCTTCGGCGTCGGCCTGCTCTGCGCCGCGGCGGGCGCCGCCTGGGCGGAGAGGGTGCCGACGCCGGGAGCACCGACCCGCCTGCGTGCCGAGACGTTGACGGACATCGTCCGGCACCGCTGGGGGGACGCGATCCTGAGCGGCCCCATCCCCCTGCGCAGCCACGGCAGCGACGCCTTGCGCCGGTTCGGCGCCGGCGGTGCCCGCATGGAGGCGGCGACCGGTTTTCCCCACGTCCGGCGTATCGGCTTGCCGGCGCTTCGGCTCGGGCGCGCGCTCACCGGCGGGGAGGAGGCCGCGCGTGTGCAGGCCTTCTTCTCATTGCTCGCCGTCGTGGAGGACACCAACCTCCTGCACCGCGGCGGTGCCGCCGGATTGCGCGAGGCACGACGCGCGGCGCAGCAGTTCCTGAACGACGGCGGCGTCGCGCAGGCTTCCTGGACGTGTCAGGCTGCAGCCGTCCACCGGGACTTCGTCCGGCGGCGCCTCAGCCCTGGGGGCTGCGCGGACCTGCTCGCTGCGACGATCTTCCTCGATCGGGTCGAAAGCGGCCTGTGATGGGCGTCGCCATCCTCTGCTCCGGGCAAGGAGCCCAGGCGTCGGGAATGTTCGACCTCGTCGCCGACGCGCCGGAGGCGGCACCCGTCTTCGCGGCAGCCCAACGCGTGCTTGGCGGACGGGATCCGAGGGATCTCGTCCGCCATGCGCGTGAACCGGAGCTTCACGGCAACCGGGTGGCGCAGATTCTCTGCTGCACGCAGGCGCTGGCCTTTTGGTCGGCGCTGCGCGCCACCACACCCTCTCCCGTCACCGTGGCGGGCTACAGCGCTGGCGAACTCGCCGCCTGGGGCGTTGCCGGCGTCATCGATCCGGAAACGGTCCTCGATCTCACGGCCAGACGCGCCGAACTGATGGACGCGGCGTCGCCCGCCGCATCGGGCCTCGGCGCCATTCTCGGCCTGCCGCGCCCGGAGGTCGAGGCAACCTGCCGTGCGCATGATCTCCACATCGCCATCGTCAACGGGCCGCTGCATGTCCTCATCGGCGGTGCGGTCGCCAATCTGGAAGCGGCCCTGGCGGACGCCATGCGCCGCGGGGCGGTTCGCACCGTCCTGTTGCCCATCACGGTCGCGTCTCACACGCCCCTTCTGCGCGAAGCCGGCGCGCGGTTCGGCGACCTGCTGCAACAGCGGGTCGCGGCGCCGCGCGTTCCTCGGGACGTGCGCCTGATCAGCGGCATCGACGGCATGCCCGTCATTCGCGTCCAGGACGGGCTTCGCAAGCTGGCCCTGCAAGTTCAGCAGACCGTCGACTGGACCGCCTGCATGGCCGCCTGCGAAGCCGCGCGCCCGCAGCGCGTGCTTGAACTGGGGCCGGGGGACGCGCTGGCGCGCATGTTTGCCGATGCGGATCCCGGCGCTCGTGCGCGCAGCGTCACCGCGTTCCGCTCCCTGGACGGCATCCGGCACTGGCTCGCCGCCGCCGACACCCGAGACGCATCAGCCTGACAACCTCCAAGACATCGTTCCATGCAGACAAACAATTCCCGGCCCCGCCTTGCGGCAGGGCCGGGCGATATGGTTTTGCGGTGTTCTTACTGGCCGGCCGCCACCGGTTGGGGCAGGGCTTCCCGAGGGCGGCGGCGGGTCAGCCGGTCGAAGGTTAGAAAGATCACCGGCGTGGTGTAGAGCGTCATCAACTGCGACACCAGCAGCCCGCCGACCATGGCGTAGCCCAGCGGCTGGCGCAGTTCCGATCCCGTACCGGTGCCGAGCATCAGCGGCACGCCGCCCAGCATCGCCGCCATCGTCGTCATCAGGATCGGGCGGAAGCGCAGCAGGCAGGCCTCGCGGATCGCCTCATGCGGGGGCAGTCCGCGTTCGCGCTCCGCCGCGACGGCGAAGTCCACCAGCATGATGCCGTTCTTCTTCACGATGCCGATCAGCAGGATCAGGCCGATCAGCCCGATCACGTCGAACGGCAGGCCGCTCAGCCACAGCGTGGCCAGTGCTCCCAGGCCAGCGGAGGGCAGGGTGGACAGGATGGTCAGCGGGTGGACGGTGCTTTCGTACAGCACGCCCAGGATGATGTAGACGACGACCAGCGCCGCCGCGATCAGCAGCGGCACGCTGCCCAGCGAGTCCTGGAAGGCCTGCGCGGTGCCCTGGAAGGAACCGATCAGCGCCGCCGGCGCGCCGATGCCGTGCATCACCCCCTCGATCGCCTGGGTCGCCTGGCTCAGGGAAACGTTCGGCGCCAGATTGAACGACAGGGTGACCGCCGGAAACTGACTCTGGTGGTTGATCGACAAATAGGTGATCGGGCGCGTGGAAATCTTCACCAGCGCGGACAGCGGCACCTGCTGGCCGGTGACCGGCGAGTGCAGGTAGAGCTGTTCCAGCGTGCTGGTCAGCCCCTGAAGATCGGGCGAGACCTCCAGGATCACGTGATAGCTGTTGGTCTGGGTGAAATACTGCGTGACCTGCCGCTGGCCGAAGGCGTCGTACAGCGTGTCGTCGATCAACTGCGGCTGGATGCCGAAGCGGGACGCCTGATCGCGGTTGATGGTCAGCGTGGCGGTGGTCGCGTTGGTCTGCTGGTCGGACGACAGGTCCTTCAGTACGGGCAGCTTCTCCAGCCGGTCCAGCACTTTCGGCGCCCAGACGTTCAGCTCGTCCAGGTTCGCGTCCTGCAGGGTGTACTGGTACTGCGCGCTCGACGCCCGGCCGCCGATGTTGATGTCCTGCGCGGCCTGAAGGAAGAGCTTCACGCCCTGCACCGCCGCCGCCTGCGGGCGCAGGCGGTTGATGATCTGGTCGGCGGACGCCGTCCGCTCGCCGCGCGGTTTCAGGGTGATGAAGAAGCGTCCCATGTTGCCGGGCAGTCCGCCGACGGCCCCGACCGTGCCGACCCAGGTCGCCACGTCCGGATCCTTGCCGATGATGGCGCCGACCTGCTCCTGCATGCGGCTCATGGCCGCGAAGGACACGTCCTGCGGCCCCTGGGTCTGCCCGATGATCAACCCCGTGTCCTGCTGCGGGAAGAAGCCCTTGGGGATGTTCACGAACAGCCAGCCGGTCGTCACGACCGTCGCCACGAAGAACAGCAGGGTGATGGCCTGATGGCGGAGCACGATGTCGAGCCCGGCGCGGTAGGCGGCAAGGATGCCGTCGAAGCCGCGTTCGACGATCCGGTAAAGGCGCCCGTGCGTCCGGTGCTTCTCATCCTTCAGCAGGCGCGCGCTCATCATCGGGGTGAGCGTCAGCGAGACCAGCGCCGACACGGCGATGGTCAGGGTGATCGTAACCGCGAATTCACGGAACAGTCGGCCGACGATGCCGCCCATCAGCAGCAGCGGGATGAAGACCGCGACCAGAGACAGGCTGATGGAGATGATGGTGAAGCCGATCTCCCCGGCCCCCTTCAGCGCCGCCTGGAAGGGTGACAGCCCGTCCTCGATGTGGCGGTAAATGTTCTCGATCATCACGATGGCGTCGTCGACGACGAAGCCGACCGCGATGGTCAGGGCCATCAGCGACAGGTTGTCCAGGCTGTAGCCGCAGACGTACATCAGCCCCAGCGTCGCGGCCAGCGA
>Ga0065721_10049966_pt1 | contig 24785 bp, 26 predicted proteins | sample Mesricmetagenome_FD_59108 | JGI IMG/M metagenome (GOLD analysis project Ga0065721, IMG submission 59108) | Mesophilic microbial community from rice straw/compost enrichment Sample: eDNA_1 v2 (version 2) | ecosystem: Engineered > Solid waste > Grass > Composting > Bioreactor | place: USA: Davis... | reverse complement strand
AGTACTGACTTAATCGAGTTGTCTTTTGGCATTTTGAGTAAAGAGCGATTTTTTTTCGTGACAAATTGCGCAAAAGTAAGGATGCAGGGGGAAATAACGGGATTAATTTTAAAAAACCGGTTTCCGGGGGCTGAGAGCCGCCGCTGGCCGCAACCCCTGAGCCGAAAAACCCCGATCGCGGAGCGATCGGGGTTTTTCGGTACCGGCGGCCACCGGCTATGCGGCAGGCCGCATAGTCAACAAAAAAGCCCCCACCATCCGGCAAAGGCTTTGGAATTGCTGGCTGAAATATATAATCAGTTGTTGTGAAAGGCAGCTAATTCGATGTCATCCAATGCCACACCACCACCGCGAACCAGTTTCTTCTGCTCTGCCAACAGGCGCTTCTCCTCAAAACGGCTCTTAATACGGAAAACCCACTTCTGTTTAGCCTCACTTCCACGGAAGATCCCTACTATTGTGCCAATGGTAATGGCCAATAATAAGATCATCCTTTTGCTAAGCGTTTTCATAAAATCCAATTGTACTATTGTTCTATAATGCTGTTTCTTTTGTTTAATAATAAGACAGTATATATACGCCAAAAGCTGTTCCAGAGTTTAAAAATTTCATACCACTTTCAGGGAATTTTTTAAATAATTAACAGCTTCCATGCCTCTCTAACCCTGTTTTAATCTTCTATACACAAAAGACCATCCAGGTAACCCAGGGTTTAAAAGGAATTTCCTAAAACTTGTTTATGGTTATCCTGTTCCATGTAGCTTTGCAACCTCGAATTGCCTTTTATGCAATTCATAAATACAACACAGCCTATGAGAATTAGCACACTGTTTTTTTTACTGTTTGGTCAATCCGTATCGGCCCAGCTCTTTCCACCCGCTACCTACCCACAGGGCGCCCTGCGCAACCCGCTCAACATTCCCATGAACCTGAGCGGCAACTTTGGTGAACTGCGGCCCAATCACTATCACATGGGGCTCGACCTGAAAACAAATGCCCGGGAAAACATGCCGGTGCATGCGGCAGCCGATGGCTACATCGCCCGAATAAAAATTGAACCCTATGGATTTGGCCGCGCCATTTATATCAATCACCCAAATGGGTATACAACAGTATATGCCCATTTGAACAACTTTAATACGGCCCTGGAGAAATGGGTAAAACAACAGCAGTATCAAAAAGAATCGTGGAGGGTTTTCCTCGAACTAACACCTGACCAGTTCCCGGTGAAAAAAGGCGATTTCCTGGCTTACAGCGGTAACACCGGCGGCAGCCAGGCGCCGCATGTGCATTTTGAAGTGCGCCGCACCAATGGCGATGTCAACCTCAACCCTTTCCTGTTTGGCTTTCCCATACCCGACAACGTACGGCCGCGCATCCTGCGGCTGGCAGTATACGACAGAACCAAAAGCGTGTACGAACAATCGCCCCGCATACTCCCGGTAAAAGCCCTGTCGGCATCCGGTTATACTACCAGCCCCGGGGTGATCACGGTGTCTACGCCGCTGGTGAGTTTTGCCGTAGGCGCTTATGATACCCATACCGGTTCATCGAACCAAAACGGCATTTACGAAAGCATTTTGCAGGTAGATGGCGAAGATGTGGTAGGTTTTCGCATGGATAACATCAGCTATAACGATACCCGCGGCCTCAATGCCCATATAGATTATAAAACAAGGTCGCTGGGTGGTCCCTACCTGCAGCACCTGTCGGAACTGCCCGGTTATATAAATTCCATTTACAAACAAAACACGGGCAATGGCGTCATCGATATCAGCGACCGGGAAGTGCACGATATTACCGTACTGGTAAAAGATGCCCTGGGCAATACCTCCAAACTGAGTTATAAAGTAAAGTACAACGGCGCCGCCAAAACGCCGGCGGCCAACAGCGGCAAACAGTTTTACCCGCTGATGATGGAGGGATTTGAGTCGGAAGACTGCGAATTTTATATCGGCGAACGCTGCCTGTACGATTCGGTGCACATCCACCATAACAGGTCGGCCAATACCAACCCGCAGGTGGTATCGGCGCTGCATACCATAGGCGCTTCTTATATTCCTTTGCATGAGCCCTTCCTGGTACGCATTCAGCCTGCACAGCCGCTTACGGAAGGTGAAAAGGCGCGCACAGTGATGCAATGGTTCTCCGGCACCAAAAAAGAAGTACAAAAGGTAGAGTGGCAGGGCAACTGGGCCTCTACCCGCTACCGCAGCCTGGGCAACTTCCAGTTGGTAGTAGATACCACAGCACCGGTGATTACGCCCATTGGTTTTTCAGATGGCGCCGACCTGAGCCGTGCCACGCGTATTGCCTTTACCGTTCAGGATAACCTGGGTTCGGTAAAAAATGTTCGTACCGAGCTGGATGGCAAATGGCTGCGTTTTACCAACGATAAGGGAAGAACCTTTATTTATCATTTCGACGAAATGTGTATGGCCGGCAGCCACGAGCTCACCATCAGCGCTGAGGACGAGGCCGGCAATACCACGGTTAAAACTTACAACTTCACGCGATAGAAATATGATCACACTCAAGGCAGGAGATAAAGCACCGGCATTCAGCGGTATCGACCAGAACGGGAACAAGATTAGTTTGAAGGATTTTAAGGGCAAAAGGCTGGTGCTTTATTTCTACCCTGAAGATGATACGCCTACCTGTACCATACAAGCCTGTAACCTGCGCGATCATTACGCTTTGTTAAAACAACAGGGTTTTGAAGTGATAGGCGTTAGTCCCGACGATGCCGCCAAACATAAAAAGTTTGAAGCGAAGTTTGAGTTGCCTTTTACATTGATTGCAGATACCGACAGAAAGATCATTGAAAAATATGGCGTGTGGGGGCCCAAGATCATGTTTGGCCATAAATATATGGGTGTGCACCGCACCACCTTTGTTATAGATGAAAAAGGTATAATAAGAAAGATATTCCTGCGGCCGAAAAATAAAGCGCATGCCGAGGAGATCATAGCCTCCTATCCCCCAATTCAGTGACACGATCCCACAGGTTTGGCGATTGATCAGCTGCGTGTTTCAGACCAATTTTACACCATCAACCGTAAAATTCAAAAACATGAAACACGTACAATTATTAGCCTTGCTTTTTACAGCCGGCATATGGGTTAGCTGCGACAAAGACGACGATAACGACTATTCACAGTCACCACAAATCAAATCAAACGTAGTTAGCGCCGCCGGCGATCTTACCGCGGCAATATCACAGTTCAGAACCTTATTGGGCGATCCTGCCAACACCACACCCGGCCAGTCTGCCGGCCGCCGCGAAGTAAACTGGGATGGTGTTCCTGCCAACCTCACCAACAACAATACATTTCCGCTCGACTTTTTCAACAATACCGATCCCAATGGCCCTAATGGCCGCAAACGCGGGCTGGTATACCTGAACACCGGCGCCCAGTTCCGTATCGATAGCACCAGCTTTGCAGAAATAGAGCCTACTTATGCCGATAACTTCAAGGCCTTTAGTCCAAAAAGATTGGTGACTGCCGCCAATACCAACATAACAGAGATCGGCTTTAAAATACCCGGTAGCGATACCGATGCATCGGTAAAAGGTTTTGGTTTGGTATTCTCCGATGTAGACAATGCCGAATACACTAAAGTGGAGTACTTCAATGGCAGTAAAAGCCTGGGTGTATTTAAAGCGCCCAAACGCACCGATGCCAATGGCTTTTCTTTCCTGGGCGTTTTCTTCCCTGAAGAAAAAGTTACCAGGGTAAAGATCACGCATGGTAATGGCGTACTGGCAGCGGGTCAGAAAGATATCAGCGATGGCGGTACCTACGACCTGGTGGTAATGGACGACTTCTTTTATTCAGAACCCAGCACCAGCAACTAAAAATGCAATCCCCGGTTTCGGGGATACGGTCCCCACGGTAATGGTTATTTAAACAGGCCCCGGCATCAACGACCTTTGTGCTCCCGTATTCAAAAAAGCCTAAGTCATGAAAAAACAACAATTTGTATTTCACTTGTTAGTTGCCCTGCTATTGATGCCGGCGCCGGGTTGCGACCGGGATAAGGACGATAACGATGCCATTACGGTGATCAAAGCCAGCGGGGATATTTCAACGGCCATGAACCAGTTCAGACAGTTACTCGGTTCCACCCTCAATACCACACCGGGAGCCGTGGGCGGCCGCCGGGAGATCAACTGGGACGGCATACCCGACAGCCTGCTGGGCAAACAGTTACCAGACAGGTTCTTTAATCCCGTGGGCAACGATCCTGCCCTTGCAGCCCGCCAACGCGGACTGGTATATGCGCCCACACCAGCGCCCGGAGGCCAGTTCATGGTAAGCAATACCCGGTTCAACAATGTGAACAGCGAAGCGGCGCCCGAGTTTGAGGCCTTTAGCGGCGATAAAACCTTTGCCAATGTAAACAGTGTGTTGTGGCAGATTGACCCGGAAGTACCCGGATTGGCACAGGCCGCCACCATAAAAGGTTTTGGGATAGTGTTTTCGGATGTGGATGAAGACAGCAGCACGTTTATCGAATTCTTTAATGAGAACAGGAGTCTGGGTAAATTTTTTGCACCCAAACACGATGCCGCCGGCAATCACTCATTCCTGGGTGTGTATTTTAAAAATGAAAAGGTTACTTCCATTCGGGTAGGGCATGAAGGGTTTTTGGCCTCGGGCGAAAAGGATGTAACACAGGGAGGCACGCATGATTTGGTGGTGTTGGATGATTTTCTGTACGATGAACCAGTAAAGAAATAATGAATATTGAATATTAAATATTGAATGTTGAAGTGGGTAGTTCAACATTGGACATTCAATATTCATTATTCAATATTGACCAGACCAGCTTTTCAGGTAGGGGTTTTTCAGAGCCGCCGGTATGCCACCTGCATCCGGCGGTGTTTTTTTGGTGTAATTTTAAACTATGAACCGTGTCGCGTTCATGATTATTGTTCTGCTGGCCTGGCGCAGCGTGGCTGCCCAAATGCCCTTATTGTACTTTGAAAAGCTTACCACCCAAAACGGCCTTTCGCACAATAAAGTAAACTGCATTATACAGGACCATCGCGGGTTTATATGGCTGGGCACCGACGATGGCCTGAACCGCTTTGACGGCAATAACTTCGAGATTTTCCGGCACGAACCCCGCAATACCGCCACCATTTCGGGCAATATTGTTACCGATTTAGCGGAAGACAAAAACGGTAGACTATGGATTGCCGCCGCCGATGGCGGGTTAACGCGGTACGATTACCGGCTTACACCCGATAAACAATTCAAACAATACCGCCATATTCCCGGCGACACCAACTCTATACCGGTCAACCTCATCAATACCCTGGTGTTGGATAAATGGGGTTACCTGTGGCTGGGCACCGGCGGTCAGCGCGTGGTGCGTTTTCATCCCGAAACAGAAAAGTTCGAGCGGCTTTCATTCCCGGGCACCCGCACCATACTGGACCTTTGCCTCGATTCGAGCGGCGTATTATGGGCAGGCCGGGAAGGCGGCGGTATATTAAAGATCAATACACGCACGCTGGAATACAGCATGGATAAGCGTTATATGGACCTGTACGCCAAACTGCCGCACAAGGCCGTCACGGCACTATATGCCGATAGGGAACAACAGATCTGGTTTGGCTCCTGGGACGAGATATTGTACCGTACGAGGCCGGCATCGGATACTGAAGAACTGTTTCAACAAAAGCCCGTGGATTATTCCTTTACCGCCGATGAAATAGATTGTTTTACCGAAGACGACCAGGGAAATTTATGGATGGGCGGCCGTTACAAGGGCATACAGATCTATGATAAACGCAACGGCCGTTTTTATCACTATGCCCACGATCCTGCCCGCGAAGGCACCATTGCCGATAACGATGTGAATTGTATATACACCGACCGTACCGGTAAGATATGGATAGGCACCGGCAAAGGCGTAAGCATTCATCATCCCAGCCAGCAGCAGTTTATACAAACCTTTTTACCGGGTTACAAAGAAAAGCCTGTTACCATCTACGATTTTTACAAAATGCCCAATGGCCAGTTGTGGGTAGGCACCAGCGAAGGCATATATATACAGGAACGGCATGTTTTCAAACACATACCGGTAACTTATAAAGGCAACAGGCTGCATGTAACCAAATTCTTTGCCGATGAAGACGGCCGCTTTTATATCGGTACCGATTATTCCCTGTTTAGCTACAATACTTCCAACCATACTATAGCGCTGCTACCCAATACCGAAAAAGACCAGGTGATGAACAAGATCATCGATTCGCGCGTAGTATCCATTGTACGCGATACCATCGAAGATCATCCGGTGCTGCTGGTGGCGCCTTATGGACATTTCCTGGCTTATTACGATCTGCACGACCAACGATGGATATCGCGCCGCGATACCACCAAAAAAATACTGGAGCGTTTTAACCTGCAGGAAAACCTGATACGCAAGATCTATAAAGATGGCAAGGGAAGGTTATGGCTGGCCACGGCCAAAATGGGGCTGGGCGCCTGGACACGCGGTGAGCTGCCCTGGGTAGAACATCTTACCAACAACCCCACACGCGCCGCCAGCCTCAGCAATAACAATGTGTATGATATCGCCGGTGACGAACAGGGTAATTTATGGATCAGCACCTATGGCGGCGGGTTGAACTATTTTAATACTACCACCGGTTATTTCGAACATATACCCGCCACCAATAACCTGCTGGAGGGATTACAGGTAGATGCACGCGGCAATGTATGGATGATCAGCAATGGTGATTTGCACAAATACGATCCGCTGCGAAAAGCCTATACCTCCTTTGAACTGCCCGATATTGAAAAATCGGGTGGGGTAAGGGGACATATCTATAAAGATCCGAAGGGACGCATGTATGTGGCCGGCACCAGTTATTTTATCAGTTTCGATCCCACGGCCGTGAAAGAGGTAAAACCCCTGCCTGAGGTGGCCTTTACCGATTTCAAGATATTCAACCAAAGCTTTAGCCATCTGTTATGGAAGAACGAGATCAAACTGAAATACAACCAGAATTATTTCACCATCTCATTTGCCGCTCCTGATTTTTCTACCGGCCGCAATATGCAGTATGAATATATGCTGGAAGGGCGCGATGATACCTGGATACCCATTGGTAACCGCAACTTCGAGCAGTTCAGCAACCTGCCGGGTGGCGAATATGTGTTCAGGGTGCGGGCCACGGCCAATGCCGGTCTCTATACCAATCAAATGGCCTCGATTCGCATTGTGATCATACCGCCGTTTTGGAAAACGCCCTTATTTTACGGCATCTGCCTCATAGCGGCCGCCCTGATCATTTATGCGGTGTACCGCTACCGCATCAATGAGCTGTTGAAACGGCAGGCCATCCGCAACAAAATAGCGCAGGACCTGCACGACAATGTGGGGTCTACCCTCAGTAGTATATCCGTATACAGCCAGGTAGCCAAGATCTACAACCAGCAGCAACGTACCGGCGAGCTGCAGCAAACCCTGGAAAAGATAGGTGTTACCAGTAGTGAAATGATCTCGGAAATGAGCGATATCGTTTGGGCCATCAACCCGCGCAACGATAACATGAATACCATTTTGCAGCGTATGGAAAGTTATGCGCGGCCGCTGCTCACCTCGCAGGGCATTGTCTTTCATTTTACCACCGATCCCGCAGTAAAGAATGTGAACCTGGAAATGACGCGGCGCAAGAACTTCTACCTGATCTTTAAAGAGGCGGTTAACAATGCCATCAAGTATTCGGGGTGTAAGAACCTGGAGGTGACCATTCATATACGCAATCACCAGCTGGAACTGATGGTAAAGGACGATGGTATTGGTTTCGATACCGAAAAAGTGCATATCCACGCTTCGCAGTCGCTTTCGGGCAATGGCCTGCGTAATATGGAGATGCGTGCCGCCGAAATGAAGGGCAACCTGGTGATGCACAGCGCACCCGGCAAGGGAACCGCCATCAAACTACAGTTCGCCATCACCTGATTTGGGGATTTTTAAGGTCATGAAAATTATAGACATTTAATAAAATAATCTGATTCTTATGAGCCAGCGTATTGCAATTTTCGACGATAACAAAAATATCAGGGAAAGTATTACCCTGTTGTTAGCAACCGTTCCCGGTATTGAAGTAGTAGGTTCTTTTTCGCATGTACTGGACTGCGTGGAAGACGTACGGGATTCGAAACCTGATATTGTATTGATGGATATTGAAATGCCGGGCATGACCGGTATTGAAGCGGTAAAGGCCATCAAAAAGGAGTTCCCGCATGTACAGGTGTTGATGCAAACCGTTTTTGAAGACGATGACCGGGTGTTTGATTCTATTTGCGCCGGGGCATCGGGGTATATTTTAAAAAATCATTTGAACACGAAGTTGGTAGAGGCCATAATGGAATTGCAATATGGCGGGTCGCCTATGAGCCCTTCTATTGCCCGGAAGGTGTTGAATAAGCTGCAGCAGATTCCGCAGCATATAAAGCCGGAAGAGACGCCGGATTACCGGCTTACGCCCCGTGAAAAGGAAGTATTGGCATGTATTGTAGAAGGGCTGAGTTATAAGATGATTGCCGACAAGTTGAGTATCAGTTATGAGACTGTGCGTAGTCATATCAAAAAGATCTATGAGAAATTGCATGTAGCCTCGTTGACAGAGGCCGTGGCGAAAGCCATCAACCAGCGGATTGTTTAGGATGCACACCCGGCGTCCCTAACGGGACGCATTCCCTACCAACGTTGAATGCTACCCACCTGTGGTCCCTATCGGGACCGTTGCCCCAGACCAGCCATGCATTAAAAAAATAATCGCGTCCCGTCAGGGACGTCGGGTGTGTAGCAACCCCACCTAATGCAAACGAATACGTCCCGTCAGGGACGCCCGGTGTGTAGCACCCCCCCCGAATGCAAACGAATACGTCCCGTAGGGACGTCGGGTGTGTAGCAAACCCCGAATGCAAACGAATACGTCCCGTAGGGACGTCGGGTGTGTAGCAAACCCACATAATGCAAACGAATACGTCCCGTCAGGGACGTTGGGTGTGTAGCAAACCCCAAATGCAAACGAACACGTCCCGTCAGGGACGTCGGGTGTGTAGCAAGCCCCGAATGCAAACGGATACGTCCCGTCAGGGACGTTGGGTGTGTAGCAAACCCCGAATGCAAACGAACACGTCCCGTCAGGGAAGTCGGGTTTGTAACAAACCGCGAATGCAAACGAATACGTCCCGTAGGGACGTTGGGTGTGTAGCAAACCCCGAATGCAAACGAACACGTCCCGTCAGGGACGTTGGGTGTGTAGCAAACCCCGAATGCAAACGGATACGTCCCGTCAGGGACGTCGGGTGTGTAGCAACCCCCATAATGTAAACGAACACGTCCCGTCAGGGATGTCGGGTTTGTAACAAACCGCGAATGCAAACGAATACGTCCCGTAGGGACGTCGGGTGTGTAGCAACCCCACCCAATGCAAACGAACACGTCCCGTTAGGGACGTCGGGTGCGCAACCCGCATTACATCATCCCCACATCCGGTGATCCCCTCTCTCACATTCGGTGATTGTTTACCGCTTCCACCCATCTCACCTTTGCTGCATGAAAAAAATACTCTTATTCTGCAGCATACTATTGGCCTCTGCCACACAGGCACAGGTGACGTGGGAACCCAAAACAACGGTGCTTCCCAACAACATCCATATCGAATACGTAGAACAGGGCAAACCCAAAGGGTTGCCGGTAATACTGCTACACGGTTTTACCGATAGCTGGTATTCCTACAGCCGTGTGCTCCCCTTTCTGCCACCCGACCTGCATGTATATGCCATCACGATGCGCGGACACGGCAATTCCTCCCATCCCGCCAACGGCTACTTACCAAAAGACTTTGCAGGTGATATAGCCGCCTTTATGAAAGCCATGCGCATTGGTCCGGCCATCATCGTCGGCCATTCATTTGGCAGCCTTATAGCACAGCAAATAGCCATCGATCATCCCCGCCAGGTGCAGGGCCTGGTGCTCATCGGCACCTTTGCCCATGTAGGCGCCAACCCCTTGTTGAAAGACCTGCAGGGTGTCATTGATCAACTCAAAGATCCCATCGATCAACAGTTTGTTGCAGAATTCCAGAAAAGCACCGTGGCGCAGCCGGTACCCACCTCCTTTATGAATGCGGTGGTGAGTGAAAGTATGAAGGTGCCTGCCCATGTTTGGAAATCGGTGATGGAAGCATTTATGCCGCTCAACAATACCACGGCGCTTAAACAATTCAGCAAACCCACACTTATTGTAAGAGGCGCGCTGGATGAGTTGTGCCCCCGTGCCGACCAGGATGTACTGGTGCAGGCCATTAAAGGCGCCCAGTATTTTGAGTATGAAAAAGCCGGTCATGGTTTGCATTGGGAAGAACCCGAAAAATTCGCCTTCGACCTCACAGCATTCAGCCGCATTGTGAAAAATAATCGCTAACTTATGAGCGTCCTGTATGTGATAAAACAGCTCCTTAGAAAGATTGATTTCCTAAACCACTTCCTCGACAAGTTGCCAAAACCCGATTTTAATTTCAAAGGACATTTTTATGAAAAAGAATTTATTGAGCATACTGAGCTTCCTCGTGCTGGTATTGCTGGTGTCACTGGCCGCATTTGATAAACCCCAAAAAGCCAATGGCCGTGGCGGTATTATTATGTGTGCACCCTCCCTGGATACGGCCAGGATGAACGAGCCCGGTGCGCCTTTATTAAATGGCCTGGGCAACCTGCAGTTTGCCATCACTACGCCATCGGCCAAAGCCCAGCAGTATTTTAACCAGGGGCTTACCCTGCTGTATGGTTTTAATCACAGCGAAGCAGGCCGTTCGTTCAGGGAAATGATCCGTTTGGATAGTACCTGCGCCATGGCCTATTGGGGCCTGGGCATGGTATTAGGCCCCAATTACAATGCCGGGTTAAATGCCGGCCTGCTCATCGAGATCAACGAGGTTATGGACAAGGCGCAACGCTATGCGTCAAAAACGACAGTGCGGGAACAGGCCCTGATACGTGCGCTGGCCAGCCGTTTTCCCAAAAAAGCGGTGGATGATATGGCGCCCTATAACGCCGCCTATGCCGCCGGTATGAAAGCAGCCTACGAACAATTTCCCAACGATGACGATGTGGCCACCTTTTATGCCGATGCACTGATGAACGAACATCCCTGGGACCTTTGGACAAAAGACGGCCAGGCAAAACCATGGACACCCGCCATTCAACAACTGCTGGAAAAAATCATTAACAGGGCGCCCAATCATCCCGGCGCCAACCATATGTCCATTCATGCCATGGAAGCATCGCGGGTAGCCACCAAAGCCCTGCCCAGCGCCGACAGGCTGGGCGACCTGATACCTGCTGCCGGGCACCTGGTGCATATGCCCTCGCATATTTATATCAGAACCGGTTTTTATCACAAAGGTGTTGTTGCCAATGAAAAAGCCGTGCTGGCCGATAGTACTTATATTGCCCAATGCAAGGTGCAGGGTTTTTATCCCATGATGTTGTACCCGCACAATATTCATTTCCTGGCAGCCTGTGCTTTTTTCGAAGGCAATAGCAAAAAGGCGCTCGATGCCGCGTGGATGGTGTCGCGCAAGGCCGACCGGAAATACCTGGCCGAAGTGGTCACCGTGCAGCATTATTATATCATTCCGTATTATGTAATGGTGCACCTGGGCAAATGGGATGAGCTATTGAAGCTGCCCGAACCCGGCGAATCGCTGCAATACCCACGCGCCATCTGGCATTATGCAAGAGGTATGGCCTTTACAGCCAAAGGCAAGCTGGATCAGGCGCAGCAGGAACTGAAAAAGGTACAGGCATTTGCCGCCGACAAAAAATTATCATCGCTGAAAGTGTGGGACGTGAACAGCGTGACCGAACTGATGACCATTGCCGCCTTAACACTGGAAAGTGAAATAGCCGTATACAAGAAGGAATACGATGCCGCCATTGCATTGCTGCAAAAAGCCGCGGAAATAGAAGATGGCCTGATGTACCAGGAACCGCCCGACTGGTTCTTTTCGGTACGCCATTCGCTGGGGCATGCCTTGGTAGAGGCCAGGCGTTTTGCTGAAGCCGAACAGGTATACCGGCAGGACCTGGAAACTTATCCCGAAAACGGATGGGCGCTGATAGGGCTGTACAACAGCCTCAGCGGCCAGCATAAAAAAGAAGAAGCCCTGGCCGTTAAAAAGCGTTTCGAGGAGGCCTGGAAATATGCAGACATGGAGATCGTTTCCTCAAGAGTGCATTGAGATCTTTTTACGGCCGGATGATTTGGCATCATCCTTTTTCTCCACCGTATCGTAATGATCCATCACCAAAGCGGCGGCGCCGTTGAGTTCGGCCTGGTAACCCAATGCAGATATTTCCACCACGGTATTCAGTGCCAGGCGTGGGATACAATGTTCATTGAGGGCCTGCTGAATCGGCGCCTGCCATATTTTACCGGCCAGCGAACCGCGGCCGCTCAGGATCACGATCTCGGGGTTGAGCAGGTGTATCAATATAGCCACACCGCGGCCGATATTATACCCGGCTTCCGACAGCAGTTCAACGGCAAACTTATCGCCCTTGCCCGCTGCCTGCATAATGCTTTCAAAGGCTTTTTCGGCATGGTCAACAGATAGTTCGTTCAGCAGCGATACCTTGCCTTCTGCCAATCCTTTGTTGGCCTTTTCGATCACCACCAGCAGCGAGGTCTCGGTTTCGAGACAGCCGCTTTTGCCGCAACTGCAAAGTTTGTTATTCAGGAACAGCGGTATATGGCTGAACTCACCGGCAAAACCATTGTTGCCCCTGAACAGATCGCCATCGAGTATCATACCCAAACCTACTCCCCAGCCCACATTGATCACCATGGCGTTTCGTTTATCACGGGCTGCACCAAATTTGAATTCGGCCAGCGCTATCAGGCGGGAGTCGTTATCGATGTATACAGGCAGTTTCAGTTTGGAAGAAATGAACTGCGTAAGCGTGCCATGGTCCGGCTCAAGAAAAGTATGGTTGATGCCGTTTACCGTGTCTACAAAACCGGGCATACCGATACCCACACCGGCAATCTTGTTTTTGGGAATACCCGAACGTGTGATCACATCATTGATCTTTTCTGCCAGCATGGGCAATGCCTGCGGGTTTTTGGTAAGCGGCAGTTCAAACAGTTCCGTTTCGGTAACATACCTGTTTTGCATGTCCATAATGGCTATGCGGGTAATCAGCTGGTCCATGGCCACCGATACGGTATATAAGATATCGGGTTTGAGCGAGTACATGACGGGGCGCCGTCCGCCGGTAGAAGCTGCATAACCTGTTTCCACTACCCATCCATCCTCCATCAGCTTGCCCAGCATTTTGGCTGTCAGCGGCAGGCTTTTGCGGATCTTGTCGCTGAGATCGGCGCAGGAAAGCATGTTGGAAAAATAAAGATGCTTAATGATCTTTTTTCTATATAGTAAATTCTTTTCCGTCATGAGGGGTTGCTAATTCTTTTGTCAAATTTAGGCAACTCGGTGATATTCCCTGCCGTATACTTTCTTTCAGGTTATTTTTTAGTTTTAGGGTTTGGTTAACCCTGTCCTCTTAAGGGCAGGGTTTCTTTTCCTGCACTAAATACAATGCCCTGTTGGTAATTCTACGTAATCAATTAGCCGTTCTATAAATAATACTGCAAAAAACCTTCACAAGCAACCTCCTGCATCATATTTGCGTAAGGTGGTACGGTCCGGTACCAACATCAATTGTTATAATATGATAAAGAAAATTGCTATCGTACTGACAGGAACTATTCTCTTATTCAACAGTTGTTACAACGATAAGGAAGAGATCTTATATCCCGGGGCTACCTGCGATGGCGCTGCCACCAGTTATACCGCCCATGTGCAGCCCATCATTCAATCTGTTTGTGCCGTCAGCGGCTGCCACGCTACGGGCAGTACCAACGGTCCCGGTGCATTAACCAGCTACACCCAGGTAAAAAATGCTGCGGTGCAAATCAAACAAGCCGTTGTATCGCGCTTTATGCCGCAGAACACCACACTTTCCAATGCGCAAATACGCAGCATCAGTTGCTGGGTAGATGCCGGCGCGCCCAATAACTAAAACAGCCTGTACAAGATGCGAACAAAGACACTCATTATCGGTGGCATACTGGCCATTATTATCATAGCTGCCCTATACGGCTGGTATCAATACAGCCGTACGGTGGATCATTTGAGCGATGTGCCCGCCGATTATTCGGTGAATGCCGTATCGCTGATTGAAGAATTTACCACCGATGAAGTGGCGGCCGATCTAAAATACCAGAACAGGATACTGGCGGTACAGGGCATGATCAAAAAAATAGAAGATGCCGACAGTACCAGCATCATCATACTGGGCGATACCAGCGATATGAACTCCGTACGCTGCATAATGGATAACAACGCCAAAACAACATCACTGCAACAAGGCGGTATGGTGACCATCAAGGGCGCCATCACCGGTTTTAAAAGAGATGAAACAGGACTGCTTGGGAGTGACGTGGAACTTAACCGGTGTGTTATTGAAAACTAAATTATTGAATCATGAATTTACTACTGATCACTTTATTGACGATATCACTTACGGCGCAGGATAAATATTATACCAAGAGCGGAACCATCAGTTTTGTATCGAAGGGGGCCATTGAAACCATCACGGCCAATCATAAAAGCGTAACCTGTGTGCTGGATTCAAAAACAGGCGATGTGCAGTTTTCGGTGCTGATGAAAGGATTTGAATTTAGAAAGGCTTTGATGCAGCAGCATTTTAACGAAAACTATGTGGAGAGTGATAAATACCCGCGCTCGGAGTTCCGGGGAAAGATCACCAATACCAGCGAGATCGATTATACAAAAGAAGGGACTTACACGGCGCATGTAAAAGGCAGGCTTACCCTGCATGGACAAACCAAAGAGGTGGAAACGGATGGAAAGATCACGGTGAAGGGCGGGAAGCTGCTGGCCAATGCCACGTTCAATATACTGATGAGTGATTATGCTATTTCCATACCTGCGCTGGTAAAAGAAAATATGTCGAACACGGTTACCATCACCGTAAACTGTACACTGCAACCTTTACAATAACCGCTATGAAGTATATCTGTCATACACTACTGACCTTACTGTTAACATCAGGCGCCCTGCGCGCCCAGGACAAGGACCTGCTTAAACTGGTAAAAGACAGCGCCGCTAAAGACTATGTTACCAACGCCTTCAAATCGTCGCGCGTGATCAACGGCCATTCCATGGAGTTTATCGGCAAAGGCGTGCTGGATGTGCGTATACTGCACCGCTTTGGGCTGCTGAGCAATGGATTGAAGGAATTGTTCGGGCTCGACCAGGCCAGCATGCGCCTGGGCCTGGATTATGGATTGGGCACCAACCTCACGGTAGGTGTGGGCCGAAGCACGCTGAACAAGGAGCTGGATGCCTTTGTAAAATACCGCCCGCTGCGCCAGGAAACAGATGGATTTCCGTTCTCGCTGGTATGGGTGTCGGGTATTACGCTGTATACTACCGAGTGGGCGCATCCCGAACGCGATAATCATTTTTCGTCGCGGCTGGCTTATTTTCATGAGGTGATCATTGGCCGCAAGTTTACCGAGACTTTTACTTTGCAGCTAAGCCCTATACTGGTGCACCGCAACCTGGTTACAGGCGCCGATGATGAGAACAATACCATTGCGTTGGGAATTGGCGGGCGTGTGAAGTTAACGAAGCGTGTAGCATTTGTAGTGGATTATCACCCGGTATTATCAGGCCGTGAGCCCAATACAAAAGATCCGTTGTCGGCAGGTTTTGATATCGAGACCGGCGGACACGTGTTCCAGTTGCATTTCAGTAACAGTGCTGGTATGAATGAGAAGGCCTTTCTTACCGGTACTACCGATGATTTTTGGAAAGGGGATATCCGGTTTGGCTTTAATTTGAGCAGGGTGTTCCAGATAGGAGGGAAGAAGGGTTAGCGCACCATTTCTACCTCCCCGAAATCAAATTCCCTGTCTACTACATCCCTTGTCAACAAGCGGCCGGCGGGGCTTACGCCGCGTATAGTGGTTTCAAAAACGATATTTCCTTTTTTCAGGGTTACGGGCTGGTTCAGCTTATACAATACCCGTTGGTATTCATCCAGCACGGCAGGCAACTGCCTGTACCTTTTATCCAGATAATGGCAGAGTTCCCTGCCCAGTTCTACTACATCAAAGTCCCTGCCGGTGACCTGTTTTAACGAAACCGGGTTGGGCAGGGTAGCATCAAACTGCACCTGGTTGATGTTAATGCCAATTCCTACCACGGCATAGGACCAATCCTGTCCGCGAAACAGATTTTCAATCAGGATACCCCCTGCCTTTCTGTCACGCCAATATAGATCATTCGGCCATTTTACACTGATTTCATCGGCGGCATAGTTTTTATAAAAATCATAACAGGCGAGCGCTACGGCGGCAGACAGCAAAAACTGCTGGCTTACTGCCAAAGCCGGTTGTACAACGGTACTGAGCATGATGTTTTGGTTGGCCGTTGTTAACCAGCTTTTTCCACGCTGGCCTTTGCCGGCTGTTTGTTCCCTGGCAAACCAGGTAATGCCATGCGGGGCCTGTCCCGACTGGACTTTTTGCATGGCATAGTTGTTGGTGCTGTCCACGGTTTCCAAAATGATAAAAGGGTTACCGATGGCGCCTGGGATAGCAGGATGTGGCAAAAGATTGTTATTTTTGGATAAACGAAATTAACGAAGTAAGAGGTAGGAAATAAGAGGTAGGAAAACAAAGGGACCATCATACTTCCTACTTCCTGCCTCATGCTTCTTTCAATCACTAAAACACAGGATTATTGGAACAACTTTCAGCGTTAGCTACCCGTCGTAAACGGAAAAGTGTAGCCCGGATAACTAAAAACTCAAAGATTTATAAAGCCATCATTCACGCCATAAAAGATAAAAAGGGAGAGCATATTGTTTCACTTGATCTGCGAAAAATTCCCGAAGCAGTAGCCGACTTTTTCATCATTTGCGAGGCCAGTAGTACCACCCAGGTAAAGGCCATAGCCGACTTTGTAGAAGAGCACTTAAAAAAAGCTGTTAAGGAAACCCCCTATCATAGTGAAGGCTTTCAGTCAGCACACTGGATTCTAATTGATTACGTTAATGTAGTGGTTCATGTGATGCAACCTGAGACCCGCAAATTCTATAAACTGGAAGAAATGTGGATGGATGCGGGCGTGGAGGAATTGTAACCCCGCTGCTAAAATTATACGTTAAAAAGCGGAGTTTGTGCAAAATTATCACTAACTAACAGCTTTTTAGAGCGAACATTAACTCGCCCCCAACAGTTATTAAATAATTATTAATCAGAAAACAAAGGACAAGCCACATAATATGTCACAAGACGATTCAAGACAAAATGATCGCAGTTTTCCCCGCCTGCGTCCCCGCGATGACGGCGGTGGCCAGCGGAAAGGTCCGAAATTCAATATCTATTGGGTTTGGGCCATCATCTTCGCCGTTCTGGTAGGATTTCAGCTTTTTGGGTCCTTTGCCCCCGATGCCAAGATCATTACCGACCTCGAATTTTACAAAATGCTCGACGCCGGTGATGTGGAGAAGCTCAATACCGTTACGAACAAAAATATTGTCAGGGTATTCATCAAAAAAGACAGGCTCGACAAATACCGCGAACAGTTTTCCAAGAACTGGCCCAAAATAAGCGATACCGGCCCCCACTTTGAATTCAAAGTGATCAAAGCCGAAGAATTCGATAAATCACTCAATGCCTGGTTCGAAAAGAACCCACAGGTAGAACGTGTGCCCAACGTTCCCATACAGGAGGGGGAATGGTTTGGCTCCATCATACAATTCCTGTTGCCGCTCATCGTGATCGTACTGATATGGGTAATGCTGATGCGTAAAATGGGCGGCGGCGCCTCCGGCGGCAGCGGTCCCGGCGGCATCTTCAATATCGGTAAATCAAGAGCCACCCTGTTCGACAAAGGCACCAAGGTAAACATCACCTTTGCCGATGTAGCGGGACTGGATGAGGCCAAGGTGGAAGTGATGGAGATCGTTGACTTTTTAAAGAATCCAAAAAAATATACATCACTCGGTGGTAAAATTCCCAAAGGCGCCCTGCTGGTAGGTCCTCCTGGAACGGGTAAAACCCTGCTGGCAAAAGCCATGGCCGGTGAAGCACAGGTGCCCTTCTTTAGCATGAGCGGTTCCGATTTCGTGGAGCTGTTTGTAGGTGTGGGCGCCAGCCGTGTACGCGACCTGTTTAAACAGGCCCGTGAAAAAGCACCCTGTATCATCTTTATCGATGAGATAGACGCCATTGGCCGCGCACGTGGTAAAAACGCCATCATGAGCAACGACGAACGCGAAAGCACCCTCAACCAGTTGCTGGTAGAGATGGATGGTTTCAGCGGCGAAAGCGGCATCATTGTACTGGCTGCCACCAACCGTCCCGATGTGCTGGACAGCGCCCTGCTGCGCCCCGGCCGTTTCGACAGGCAGATATCCATCGACAAACCCGACCTGAAAGGCCGCGAGCACATCTTCAAGGTGCACCTGAAGCCCATCAAAATTTCTGAAAAAGTAGATATTCATAAACTGGCCGAGCAAACACCCGGTTTTGCCGGCGCCGATATTGCCAACGTATGTAACGAAGCAGCCCTGATAGCTGCCCGTAAAGGCAAACAATCGGTGGAAATGGACGATTTCCAGGATGCCGTTGACCGTGTGATCGGCGGCCTGGAGAAAAAGAACAAGATCATTTCTCCCGACGAGAAAAAGATCATTGCCTACCACGAAGCCGGCCACGCTATTTGCGGCTGGTTCCTGGAACATGCCTATCCACTGCTGAAAGTGACCATCGTACCAAGAGGCGTTGCAGCTTTAGGATATGCCCAGTACACACCAAAGGAACAATACCTGTACAATACCGATCAGCTGATGGACCAGATATGCATGACGCTCGGCGGCCGTGCCAGTGAAGATATTTTCTTTGGAAAAATATCTACCGGCGCCCAAAACGACCTGCAGCAGATCACGCGTATCGCCTATTCGATGGTTACCGTATATGGCATGAATGAAAAAGTGGGTAACGTAAGTTTTTATGATCCCGCTTCGGAAAATTCATTTACCAAACCCTATTCGGAAGAGACTTCCAAGATCATCGATGAAGAGGTGCGTAAGCTGATCGACGAGGCGTATGAAAAAACCAAGCAGTTACTCACTGAAAAAAGAGCACAGGTAGAAAAGCTGGCCGAGGCTTTACTGGAGAAAGAAGTGTTGTTTCAAAGTGATGTGGAAGCGCTTATTGGAAAACGTCCTTACAGCGATAAAAAAACACTCGATGTAGATAGCGACTCGCACCCCGAGGGCGCCATCAGCGAGGGTGTTCCGCCTTACGACAGCAACATAACTAATCATCCTGCTACATAGTGTAAAGTGTTATGAAAGTTTCTCCTGCAAAAGAAAATATTCTGAAAAAGATAAGGAAGGCGTTGACAAACTCAACGCCTATTCCTTTTCCGCAAAGTGAAGGCAATAGTTCGGTTTTTACCCCTACTCCCCAGGAACTGGAAGTGGAGTTTGCCCGCCGGTTTACCAACCTGCAGGGCAAGTTTGTGTTTTGTGTAGATCACAAGGAACTGGCTGCCCAGTTAAACAACCTGGCCGCCAATAACAAATGGGATAAGATCGTTTGCCGCGAAGACGACCTGAAGAAGAACCTGTCGGATAACCAGTTCACCAATCATGCATACAACGACCTGGCTACCTGCGATGCCTCCATCACCGGTTGCGAATACCTGGTGGCGCGTACAGGCAGTATTGTAATGAGCGCCGCCCAGGCCGGCGGACGTACAACCAGTGTGTATGCACCCGTGCATATTTGTGTTGCCTATACCAGTCAGCTGGTGTATGACGTAAAAGACGCCATACTGCAGTGCCGGGAAAAATATGCCGGTCATCTCCCTTCATTGATCACATTTGCTACAGGACCCAGCCGCACGGCCGATATTGAAAAAACGCTGGTGGTGGGTGTGCACGGTCCTAAAGAAGTATATGTATTCCTGGTAGATCAATAAGCACATGCAATCGAATATTTACCGGCTGTTTGTATACGGGTCGCTGCGAAGCGGTATGCACAACGAGGTATTTACCTTTATCAGCAGTTATTTCGAGCTGGAAGGGATGGCTTCGGTACATGGGAAGCTGTACGACCTGGGCGATTTTCCCGGGGCTGTGCCGTCTACCGGTAAGGACCAGATCATTGGAGAACTGTACCGTATAGAAGACGAGGCCGATTTCGACTGGGCCATGGAACAGATAGACGACTATGAGGGTTATGTGGTGTCGGACGGGGCTGCTTCCTTATTCAGGCGCGAGCCGGTGTATGTATGGTTTCAAAATACTTCGGTAATAGCCTGGATATACTGGTATAACCGGCCGGTGACCGGGAACACCCGGATACTCTCGGGCGATTATGTGGCTTATAAAATGGGCCTGGGCAAATGAAAAAAATCTATTTCTTATCAGACTTTCACCTGGGTGCGCCCGATCATGCCACCAGCCTGGTGCGCGAAAAAAAGATCGTTCAGTTCCTCGACGAAATACAGCACGATGCAGAGCAGATCTTTATCGTGGGTGATATGTTCGATTTCTGGTACGAATACCGCACGGTAGTGCCCCGCGGTTATGTAAGGCTGCTGGGCAAACTGGCCCAGATCACCGATGCCGGCATACCCGTACATTTTTTTGTAGGCAACCACGATATGTGGATGCGCAATTACTTCCAGCAGGAACTGAACATCCCTGTTTATTTCGAACCAAAGACCTTCGAATTCCACAATAAAAAGTTCTATATCGGTCATGGCGATGGGCTGGGTCCCGGCGATCATGGTTATAAAATGCTGAAGAAGATCTTCCGCAACCCCGTTTGCCAATGGTTATTCGGCATTTTGCCGCCTTATATTGGTATGGGATTGGCCAACTGGAGCAGCCGCCGCAGCCGGGCGGTAACCGGCAATACCGATGAGCAATTCTTTGGTGAAGAAGGGGAGTGGCTGATCACCTATTGCAAGGAAGTGCTGGAAAAACAGCATTTCGACTATCTCATTTTTGGCCACCGCCATTTACCCATTGATTTTTTATTAAAAGGCGGCAGCCGGTATATCAACCTGGGCGACTGGATACGTTATTACACATATGCCGTTTTCGACGGGCAGCAACTGCAATTATGCGCACGCTATCCCGAACTGGCGCATAAAATCATCCGGCAATAATGCACCGCTTATTATACATACTGGTTGTTTTTTGTACCCTCAAGGCTTCGGCCCAAAGCGACAGCACCTTTGTTTTTCACAAAGTGATCGGCGAAGGCATCGTGGATTTTACGGTTGACAACCTCGGCAACCTGTATGTGCAAAACCGCACGGGGCAGTTGAAGAAAATGAGCCCGGCAGGCGATTCCATCGCTGTTTTTAATAATGTACGGCAATACGGAAAGCTGTACCTGATAGATGTGACCAACCCGCTGAAGGTATTGCTGTACTTCCGCGACTTTGGTACTATTGTTGTCCTTGACCGTTTCCTGAGTACCCGCGCTACAATTGACCTGCGCAGGATGCAGTTGTACCAGGTAAAGGCCATTGGCCAATCGTACGATAACAATATCTGGGTATTCGATGAGCTGGAAGCCAGGCTGAAGCGGGTAAGCGAAGAGGCCCGGGTGCTGGATCAAACCAACGACTTCAGGATGATGCTGGATACCGTGCCTTCCCCCCAGTTTATAGTAGATCAGAACCGGCTTGTATATCTCTACGATTCTTTAAAGGGTGTTTACCTGTTTGATTATTACGGGGCGTTTAAAAACCGTATTCAGTTAAAAGGGTGGACCGATTTTACCGTGATCGGCAACAGTATGTATGGCCACGACGCCCACCTGTTGTACCGCTACGAACCCGGCACCCTGAACCTGCAACAATATCCCATCCCGGCTGCTATGCGCGATGCAAAGAAGATAAAGATCACACCGGGGTTTTTATACCTGCTGCGCAATAACCGCCTGGAAATATATTCCTATCGTTAACTAATTTTGCAGCATGCAGACTTTCCTCGATAAAGTCATTCTCGATAACACCATACGCAGTTATTTGATTGCAGCGGCTTCCATTCTGCTGATCGTACTGTTGAAGCGGTTGATCAGCCGTTACCTGGCGGGGCTGTTGTTTACGCTGGTAAAACGTATTGCACGCGGGGTAGACAAACGCAGCTTTGTAAAGCTGGTGGTATCGCCGCTGGAAGTGTTCCTGTTGCTGCTGTTTAGCGTGATCGTACTGGATAAGCTCAATTTCCCGGAACTGCTGAATGTGATCATTTACAAGGTGAGCGTACGCGAATTTGTGGATGCGGTGGGCATCATCGTGCTCATCATCACGTTTATATGGCTGTTGCTGCGTATCATCGATTTTATCGCCATCATACTGCATCACCGGGCCGATCAAACCGCCGATGCCGCCGAGAACCAGCTGGTGGTTTTTTTCAAGGATTTCTTTAAGGTGGTATGGGTGCTCATCGGGTTTTTGCTGATCCTGAAATTTGCTTTTCATTATCCCATCAGCAACCTGCTTACCGGGTTGAGTATCGCCACGGCGGCCATTGCCCTTTCTACCCGCGAAAGCCTGGAAAACCTCATTGCCTCCTTTATCATCTTTTTCGATAAACCATTCACCACCGGCGACCTGGTAAAGGTGCACGATATCACCGGCACGGTGGAGCGTATTGGCCTGCGCAGCACGCGTATACGCACCGATCAAAAAACCTATGTTACCGTACCCAACAAACAAATGGTAGACAGTATCATGGACAACCTGAGCCTGCGTACGCAGCGAAGGGCCTTTGTGCAACTGGAGCTGCATTGCGAAACACCGCGCGATACGGTGAACCAATTTATTCAACGCGTCAGGAACCTGTTACAAACAAGGAACGAGCAGGTGGAAAATTACACCGTGTTCCTGTCTGATATCAGTAAGAATGCCTTTATTGTACATATCGAATTCTTCACTGCGCCCATACCACCCGCAGATTTTAACGACCTGCGCCAGGAGGTGAACCTCTCCGTGATAGAACTGATGGAGGAAATGAATATAAGGCTGGCCACCAAAGACGAGGCGGCAGGCTCCGTTACATCCGTTTCAAAGTAAACTTACTGTTTTTTATTCCCTCTTCTTCTGAAGGGATTTCAATCACCAGTTCTTTGGGATGAATGGCGTGCAGCTTGAGCGTCATAGTTTGATAGGATCTCGTTCGTCCGTCGAGCGAGGTGAGTACGATCTCCTGGTTGCCGCTGAGCGAATAGGTGCCCTTGTACTGGGCCGTGGTATCGGCATTATGGCCTTTCCAGGTAAACGTTTTGTCTTTGTTGAAGTAGAGTTGAAAACGCAGCGGTTCCGCGGCTGCCAGTACCTTACGAATTTCCTGGCGAATACGTGCACTGTCTACGGCGCTTACGGCATCTACTTTGTTCTTAAACCGGAAGCGCTCCACCATATAGTTCATATTGGCCAGGGAATCTTCGAAATCGAGCAGGCGGTTGGTGGTTTCCCAGCGCGTAACATACCAGGTGCCCGCAACCAGGTTGTCAGATAAAGTTTGGGACTTGAGTGTGTGCTGGCCCAGCAGCATAATAAGGGTGCAAATGTATTTCCACATAAGAGCCTATTGTTATATGGAATATTGGGTTACGTGCCGCCTGGGCTATAGCTTCGGCGGACAAGCCCGCTATAGCGCCGCCTTGATCTCTAACAAGAAACCTTTCAAAGACTGCAGGGACTGTATCATTTCGAAATGTTCCTTGGCCTTTGAATTTTTCTTTATGAAGTCCTTTGCTCCTTCGATCGTAAGTTTACGGCGCCTGAGCAGGTCGTATATCAATTCAAGATTTTTTATATCTATTGGTCTGAAATGGCGGTCGCCCTTGCGGTTCTTGCGCGGCTGAATGATATCGAACTCGTTTTCCCAGAAACGCAACAGGGATTGGTTTACCCTGAACATATCGGCTACCTCGCCAATGGAGTAGTATTGACGTTGAAAAAGCACCTCGTCGTCGGGTATGTTTACCAGGTCGGCCTCGGCATCCAGTGCTTTTAATGATTTTCTGCCCCGGGTAGATTTTTTAACCACTTCCTGCTGCCTGATCACCGGCGCAGGTTCGGGGTTTTTCACTTCTGCCACCGTTGTTTCCACAGGCTCTGCTGCTTCAACCGTTTCCTGCTCGTTTTTCAACGACTTCACACGTACGCCTACCGATGGTGCTAACACCTGTTCGGAAGGCGTATCACTGAATTCAAACGTTATCTGCGAGTAATTACGGTTATCCATATGAACTTGATAACTGGTAAAAAATGTTTTAAAGCTATCAAATATCGTGCAGTAAAGATACAAATGCGCTTCCCGGGTGGTGAAGCCAACTTATACACGAAGCCGTAATAATGTGGAAAAGTTCTTGCTAACCCCCTTAAAAAACAGGGTTTTGGGAGAATTTTAACGGGTTGGAAAGTTCATAAAAAGACGGTCTAAAAAAAGCTCAAACCCCTTAATTTTTAGTAAATTTGCAAGATTAATCTTTTAATAACTCCAAGAGTATTCCACACGAATTTATGTCTACAGAAACAAGGGAAATTCCTACTACTGCCAATGGCGGTTACGGTGCAGACAGTATTCAGGTTTTAGAGGGTTTGGAAGCAG
>Ga0065721_10049964_pt1 | contig 24805 bp, 16 predicted proteins | sample Mesricmetagenome_FD_59108 | JGI IMG/M metagenome (GOLD analysis project Ga0065721, IMG submission 59108) | Mesophilic microbial community from rice straw/compost enrichment Sample: eDNA_1 v2 (version 2) | ecosystem: Engineered > Solid waste > Grass > Composting > Bioreactor | place: USA: Davis... | reverse complement strand
CCGACGGCGCCTCGGCTCCGGCGGCCGAGCGCGAGGCCGCCGCGCCGCGTCCCGCGCCGCGGGGCTTCTGGATCACGCTGGCCGTGGGCGCCGCCGCGCTGGCGCTGTACTACGCGCGGCTGAGCTTCGCGCGGCTGGAAATCTTCAAGATGCTGCTGGCCAGCTTCTTCCCGCTGCTGGTCCTGATCCTGGCGGTGCTGGGCTCCATCGTCTTCGGCCTGGCCACGCCCACCGAGGCGGCGGCGGTGGGGGCGCTGGGCGGCGCGCTGCTGGCGGCGGCCTACGGGCGGCTGAACCTGGAGGTGGTCAAGGAGTCGGTGTTCCTCACCGCCAAGACCAGCGCCATGGTGTGCTGGCTGTTCGTGGGCTCGGCCATCTTCTCCGCCGCCTTCGCGCTGCTGGGCGGGCAGGAACTGGTGGAGAACTGGGTGCTGGGCATGAACCTCAGCCGCACGGAGTTCCTGCTCCTGTCCCAGGTGATCATCTTCATCCTGGGCTGGCCGCTGGAGTGGACCGAGATCATCGTGATCTTCATGCCCATCTTCATCCCGCTGCTGGACAACTTCGGCGTCGATCCGCTGTTTTTCGGCCTGCTGGTGGCGCTGAACCTGCAGACCGCCTTCCTGAGCCCGCCGGTGGCGATGAGCGCCTTCTACCTCAAGGGCGTGGCGCCGCGGCACGTGACGCTCAACCAGATCTTTGCCGGGATGCTGCCCTTCATGGGCATCCAGATCGTGGCCATCGTGCTGCTGTACATCTTCCCGGCCATCGGCATGTGGCTGCCGCAGCAGCTCTACGGGCGCTGACGCGCGCCCGCGCCGCGGGGCGGCTTGCGCCGCCGCCCCGCGGCCCCATCTGAAGATTGGATGCCGTCGGGGCCTGGGCCATCGCGGTGAGCCGGGTGCCGAAGGCGCAAACATATGCGACCGACATATGTATGAAAACACAGTACTCTGAACCGGTCGTTCCCGTCCTCTTCACCGCTGCCATGAGCACCCTGGCTGAACCCTCCCGCGCAGTGGCCGAGCCCTGCCGGTCCGCTGCTGTCCCGTCCCACCTGTCGGCGTTCGAGGTGCGCTGCCTGCTCAAGCGCATCGCCGACCTGCGCGAGCAGGCGCAACTGGCGGTGCTGGGCGCCGACGCGGCGCGCGACGCCATGCCGGCTCGGGCGCTGGAAGGCATTTGCCAGGCGCTGCACCAGGCGGAGCGGCAGATCGCCCACGCGGAGGACCTGGCGGCGCGGCAGCTGGATTGAGCACTTATTCCAATTTCACGTTGATCGTGAAATGGCCCGTTCGCACTGACAAGCGGGAACTGGATTTAGCTTGCCACCCGCCTCAGCCGCCGCTCCACCGCCTCGAACACCCCCTGCACCGCCAGCGCCAGCAGTGCCGCGGGCACGGCGCCGGCCAGGGTCTGGGTGTGGTCGTTGAGGGCCAGGCCCGAGACGATGCGCTCGCCCAGGCCGCCCGCGCCCACGAAGGCCGCCACGGTGGCGGTGCCCACGTTGATCACCGCCGCCGTCTTGATGCCCGCCAGCATCACCGGCGCGGCCAGCGGCAGCTCCACCGCGCGCAGCACCTGCCCGCTGCGCAGGCCCAGCGCAGCGCCGGCCAGGCGCAGTCCCGGCGGCACCCCCGCCAGCCCGGCGTGCGTGTTGCGCACGATGGGCAGCAGCGCATAGACGAACAGCGCCAGCAGCGCCGGCACGAAGCCGATGCGCCCCACCAGCGCGATCAGGAAGGCCAGCAGCGCCAGCGAGGGCACCGTCTGCAGCACGCCCACCGCGCCCAGCAGCACGCCGGCCAGGCGCCGGAAGCGGTGCGCCAGCACCCCCAGCGGCACGCCCACGGCGACCGCCAGCGCCAGCGAGCCGAACACCATCGCCAGGTGCTGTGCCAGGAGCGGGCCCAGGTCCGGCGCCAGCAGCCGCTCCATGAAGCCCGGCGCCGTGCGCGTTGTGGCAGGCGCCGAGGCCGCGGCACCCGCGCCGCCGGCACGCCCGTCCAGGAACTCGCGCGCCACCTCGGCAAAGGGGCGGCCGTCCAGCTCGGCCCGGGCGTTCATCGCGATCATGGCCGCCTCGTCGATGCGCCCGGCCAGCGCCGCCCGCAGCGGGGCTTCGTCCAGCGTGGCGCGCATCAGCAGCACCGCGTCGTAGCGGGGGAAGAAATTGCGGTCGTCGTGCAGCACGCGCAGCCGCAGGCGGCCGATCTGCGCGTCGGTGGTGTAGACGTCGATGAGGTCCACCTGTCCCTGCGCCAGCGCCTGGTAGGCCAGGCCATGGTCCAGCCCGGCGCCGGGGTCGGCGTCGAGGCCGTAGGTGCGGCGCAGCCCAGGCCAGCCGTCGGCGCGCTGCAGGAACTCGTGCGACAAGCCGAAGCGCAGCGCGCGTTGCCGCTCGCCCGGCAGCCGTGCCAGGTCCGAAAGGGAAGTGACGCCCAGCCGCGCGGCCTCGTCCTCGCGCATCGCCAGCGCGTAGGTGTTGTTGAAGCCCAGCGGCACGGCCGCCTTGAGCCCGCGCGGCGCCAGCAGTGCGTTGAGCTGCTCCAGCGTGCGTGGCGCATCGGCCCCTTCGCGCCGCAGCAGCTCGCGCGCGATGGTGCCGGTGTACTCCGGGTACAGGTCGATGGCGCCGCTGCCGAGCGCCTGCTCCAGGATGCCCGTGTTGCCCAGCCCCTGCCGGTGCTGCGCCGCGATGCCGGCGCGCTGCAGGACCTGCGTGGCCAGCTCGCCCAGCAGGTAGCTCTCGGTGAAGCGCTTGGAGCCGACGACCACCGCAGCGGCGGGCGCCGCCGCGGCCGTACCGCTTGCCGTCGGGGCCGGCGCTGGCGCCAGCGTCCAGGCGCAGACGCAGCCCAGCACGAGGCCGGTCAGTGCCCGCCACAGCCAGGCGCCGGGCATCGCGGCCGGCGCCGGCCTCAGCTCGCGCCGGCGCTGCTGCCCTGGTTGAGCAGGTGCTGCTTCACGTCCTCGGCTCGGTTGCCGGCGGACTTCACCGCTTCTTCCAGTTGCGTGGCCGTGACACCGAAGTAATCGACCCAGCGGCGCATGGCCGCCTCGTCGTTCAGGTCGATGGTGTCTCCGGGCGGGTGGGGTTGGTTGTCGGTAGCCATGCCCGGGCGAGGCAAGCGCCATGCCGTGGTTCAGCGGGTGGGGGATGTTCAACCACAGCAGTGCGCCTACGCGGGGATGACGGCGTAAAGGAACGGCCCCCCTGCTTCAGCCAGTAAGCTGCTCCCTGCTCAATCCCACCTCCAAGTCCAAACCAGGTCCACCCCCGTCGTCTCCCCCGTCAGCAGCCGCAAGGTGAAACGCTCGGCGATCTTGTAGATCAGGTCGAAGCCGCCGCCGGTGGCGTCCAGGCTCTGGCGATAGCCGACGTAGAAGCGCTCCGAGAGCTGCTTGCCCACGCCCACCACCGCATCCGACAGGCCGCCCGAGGCGCCGCGCGAGAAGGACAGCGCATCCAGCCCCAGGCGCTGCGCCAGCCCCGGGCCGCTGCTGCCCTTGTTGCCCGCCAGCAGCGCCAGCGCCGCGCGCTGCATCAGCGCCGTCTGGTCGCCCGCCAGGTCCGTCGAGGCCTTGCCCAGCGTCAGCCAGGACAGCTTGTCGATGTCCGCCATCTCCGGCGTGGACACCAGCGCCACGCGCGGGTTCTGGGCCGATCCCGTGATGCCCACGCCCACCTTCACCGCCTCCAGGTCGGTGCGCAGCGCCTCGATGTCCAGCGTCGGGTTGGCCACCGGGCCGTTGAAGGTCACCAGCCCGCGCGTGATGTCGAGCTTGGCGCCGTAGGCATCGAACACCCCCTGCACCGTGCGCACCGTGCCCGTGACCGCGATCTGGTCGCGCGGCGCCGTCACGCGCAGCTCGCCCGCCAGCAGCGTGTTGATGCCCTTGCCGCGCACGCGCAGGTCGCTGCCCAGGTCCAGGCGCAGATCCAGGTCCATGCGCATGGGCGTCCGCGGCTGGCCGCCGCCCTGGGCCGTGGGCTGCAGCGTGGGGTCGTCCACCACCACCACGTCCTCCGAGAGCGCCGGCGCCGCGCTGCGGCCCAGGTCGATCAGGCCCTGGTCCACCTTGAAGCCGCCGCGCAGCGACAGCGCGCGCTCCTGCAGCCGTGCCTGCGCCCGGCCGCTGACCTCGATGCGCCGGTCCACCCGGCCCAGCGCCTGGAAGCGGTCGGCCACCAGCGCCACGTCCACGGCCGGCTCCGCACCCAGCCGCGCGCCGCCTTCCAGCCGCACCGTGCCGTCGCCGGCATGGGCCATGAAACGCTCGATGCGCAGCTGCTCGCCCTGCAGCGCCACACGCAGCTCGCCGTCGCGCACGCGCACGCCTTCGACGAAGTTGCTCACCGCCAGCCGGTTGCCGTCCAGCCGCCCGGCCAGTTCCGGCGCGCCCACCCGGCCCGTGACCCGGCCGTGCGCTTCCAGCGCGCCGCCCAGGCGCCAGCCCACGGGCAGCCAGGGATCCCACACGCCCAGGTCCGCCACGCGCAGCTCCAGGTTGCCCTGCAGCGGCGTGTCGGCGCCGGGCCAGGTTTGTCCCGGCGCGGTCTGGGCGCTGGCACCGGCCGAGAGCACGCCGATCTGCTGGCCCGCCACGCCAGCGGCGGCGTTCCAGGTATTGCCCTGGGCCCGCACCGACAGGCTCAGCGCGCTCAGGCCCATGGGCCGCCGGCTGCCGCCGGCCGCCAGGCTCAGGTCGCCGCGGCGGCGCTGCACCAGCACGTCCACCTGCAGCACGGGCGCGGAGCGCAGCACCGCGCGCCCCTCGATCTCCAGGTCGCCCTGCCAGCCCTGCTGCGGCTGCAGCCGCGCCAGGAGGGGCGCCACGGTCAGCGGCTCCAGCGACACGGCGGCGTCGATCAACGCCGGCGCGCCGGCCGCGCCCGCCTGCCAGCGCACTGCGCTCCACTGCACGCCCGCGCCCAGCACCTGGGCCCGGCCCGGCTGCATGGCGAAGCGCGCGGGCTGGCTGCCGTCGGCGAGGCGGAATTCCAGCCCCACGTCCGAGGCTTCCAGCAGCGCGTCCGATGCGCCGGCGCGGCGTGCGTCCAGCCGCAGCAGCCGGCCCTGCCAGCCGCGCAGCGTCGCGGGCAGCGTGCCGCTGCCCGACTGCAGCAGGCCGCCCTGCGCCTCCAGCACGAAGCGGGTGCGGGCCCCGGCCGCGCCGGGCGGCGGGGGCTGCAGCACGTCGGTCCACTCCGGCGGCTGCGCGGCCACCTCGCCCGACAGTGAGGCCCGGTGCGCACGGGTGCTGCCGTCCACGCGCAGGTTCAAGGCGGGCACGCGCTGCCACTGCTCGGCGCCGGCCAGCGCCAGGTCGGCGAGTTGCACATCCACGTCCAGCGGTGCGTCGCCCGAGGTCGCCACGCGCCAGCGCGCCTGGGCGCTGCGCAGGCGCAGGGTCGGCAGAGACAAACCCTCGGCGCTGGCCTCGCCCTGGCTGCGCAGCGCCGGCCAGCGGCCGTCCACGCGCAGCTCGGCGCGCAGGGCGCCGCCCACGCTGAGCGGACGCGCCGGTGGGCTGCCGGCCGTGGCGGTGGTGCCGCCCCCCGGCGTGGCGTTCCTCGGCGCCTGGCCCTTGCCGGCCGCCTTGGCCGGTGCGGGCGCCGGCAGGAATTCGGCCAGCGGTGAGAGCCGCTGCAGCGCCGGGGCGTTCAGCGTGGCCTGCCAGCGGTCGGCGGCCGGGTTGCGTGCAACGAGGCCTTCAGCGCGCGCGGCGTTGCCCGCGACATCGGCGTTCAGCGCCACCTGCAGCCCCGATCCAGTGCCGCGCAGCGTGGTTTCCATTTGCAGCGGCAGCTCGGCCAGTTGGCTGGGCGGCACGCTCACTTTCGCCTGGCCCTGCAGCGTGGACAGCCACGCCAGCAGGTCCCCGGCGGGGCCCGCGCCGGGCAGTGTCAGCGCCGCCTCGATGCGCGCCGCGAGCCGGCTGGGGCGGCGGCGCAGCGGGCTGTCCATGCTGGCCGGCAGCCAGGGGCGCAGGTCCAGGTCGTCCACCGTGGCGCGGCTGTCCAGCTGCCAGGGCGCGCCGGTGCCCGGCTGGCGCATCCGGCCCTGGGCCGACAGCCGCGCCGCGCCCGCGCCGGCGTCCAGGCGCCGCAGCTCCACCAGCGTCGTGGCGGCCTGGGACTGCCAGCCGGCATCGAGCTGGAGCTTCAAGGGCTGCGTCCCGCCCGGTGCGATCAGGGCGCCGGCAAGGCCGCCGCGCAGGTCGATGGCGCGCGTGGCGCCGGCGCCTGCCGCCGGGGCACTGGCCGACGAGGCTGGTGCCGATGCGGCGGCCGGCGCCGCTCCCAGGTTGAAACCCCGACCGGTGGCTTCCAGCTGTCCGCCCAGCATGAGCGCCGGCGCGCGCGTGTCCAGGCGCGCCGGGCGCACGTCCTCCAGCGTGGCCTGCAGCGTCCAGCCGTCGCCCTCCGTGCGGCCCTGGCCCAGCAGGCGCCCGGCCGGGGCATCGGCGCTGCCCAGCAGGGCTTGCAGATCGTTGAGCTGCAGGCGGCCCAGGTCGTTGGGGTTCACCAGGGCGGCCAGCCGCAGCTCGCGCAGCGGCACGCGGCCGGTGTCCCAGGGGCCGGGCAGGGCGTTGTCCAGGTCCAGGCGGGCCTGGAGCTGGTTCTGTGGGCTGGGCTGGATGAGGGCCTGGCCGTTGAGCGCAGTGCGCGGCGCCCCAGGCGCCAGCAGCGACAGGTCCAGCGCTTGCACCCGGGCCTGCAACCGCGTCAGCGGAAAGGCCGCGAAGGGTGCCAGCGTCGCGGCGCCCAGCAGCGTCTGCGCCGGCCGGGTGCGCACCTGCAAGGCCGCGTCCGCCGAGAGCTGTGCCAGCGGCCCGCGCAACTGCAGCGCCGCGCCCCAGGGCGGCAAGCCGCCGGTGGCGGGCTGTGCCAGCGTCAGGTCGGCCTGCAGCGGCATGGGGGCATCGGCGCCGAGCTGCAGGCGCCCCTTGGCCTGCAGCGGGCCGCGCGAGAGCGAGAGGCCGTCGATGCGGTGCTGGCGCCCGCCCGATTCGCCCACGTGCAGCGCGGCCCGCAGCTCGCGCAGCGGCTCGCCGGCCAGCGCCGCGGCATGGAATTCGCCGATGCGCAGCGTCCCGACCTCCAGCGCCACCGGCAGCCGCATGTGCTGCGGCGGGGGCGACTTGGGCGGTGGCGGCTCCTCGGAGGCGGGCAGCGTGAGGAAGGCCTGGCGGGCGGAGAGCGTGTCGAAGGCGACCTGCGCGTACTGGCCGCCCAGGCGGAAGCGGCCCACGCGCAGGTTGGTCCAGCCCACGTCCACCAGCCGGATCTCGCCGCCGCGCCCCCAGCGTGCCGTGACGCCCTCGGCGCCGAAGTCGCCCAGCAGCGAGCCGCGCGGATTCGTCACCGTGACCCCCGGCAGCTGCGCCAGCGCCCAGGCCGTGCCGCGCTCGGTGCGCAGGCTCCACCACAGCACCGAGACCACGGCCAGGATCAGCACGAGCAGCAGGACGGCGACGGCCAGCAGTGCGCGGCGCAGGCGGCGCGGGCGCCGGGGCGGCGGGGGAGGCGGCGCGGCGTCGGGCGCGGAAGAGGGATGGAGAGCGGCCATGGGTCAGGAGTCGGAAAAGGAGGGGCGGGCGAGGTGATGCGGCGCTGGGGCTTCGAGCCGCAAGGCCACCACCATTGCTGGAGCCTTCGCGGTCTTCAGAAAGTTACTCCCGCCGTCACGTGCAGCCTGAAACGCGCGTCGTCCACGCCGTAGGCCAGGTCCACCCGCAGCGGCCCGACCGGGCTGCGGTAGTGCAGGCCCACGCCCACGCCCACGGCCGGGTCCAGCTCGGAGAAACGATCCGCGGCGTTGCCGGCGTCGATGAAGGCCGCGCCCCACAGCGCGGGCATCCGGCGCGAGATCGGGTGCGCCACCTCGGCGCTGGCCGTGAACAGCGAGCGTCCGCTGGTGACCACGCCGTTGACCACCGGGCCCAGGCCGCGGTAGGCGTAGCCGCGCACCGACTCCTCGCCGCCGGCACGGAACAGCAGCGGGTCCGGCACGCCGACGCCGGTGCGCGCGAACACCTGCCCCAGGTCCACCCGCAGCCGCGCGTTCCAGCCGTCGCCGAAGGGGCGGAAGGCCAGCAGCCGCGTGTACACGCGGCCGAAGGGGCCGCTGTCGGCCTGGTTGGCGCGCGCGTAGCCCAGGGCGGTCTGCAGGATCACGGCCTGGCCGCGCGTGGGCAGCAGCCGGCTGTCCACGTTGCGCCAGGCCCAGTCGGCGTTGCCGGTGAGCGCCTGCGCCTCGCTGCGGCCCAGCGGCGAGTCCACGCGCGCGTGCTGCGCTTCCACGTAGTAGGTGCGCTCCAGCCGGTTGCGGTCCTGCGTGCGGCCCGCGCGCAGCCGCGCGGAGAAACGGTCCTCGTCGGCGCTCTTGAGCGTTTCCACGTTGCCCGCCACCAGGTTGTGCCAGAGCCGGGGCTGGGCGTAGGAGCGCAGGTCGAACTCCCAGAGCTTGCGCTGGCTGCCCACGGCGAAGTTGTTGCGCGCGGTCCAGTCCTGGCCGAAGGGGCGGCGGTGCACGTGCTCCAGCGAGAAGCGCGGGCCGGTGTCGCTGCTGTAGCCCACGCCCAGCGTGGCGTTCTGCAGCCGCTGCTCGCGCACGCGCACCGTCACGGGCGTGGCCGCGGCCAGCGCCGGGTCGGTGTCGATGCTGACGGCCGCGCCGTCGTACAGCCCGCTCAGGCGCAGCCGGTCCTGGTACTCCATCAGCCTCTGCTCGCTGTAGGGCTCGCCCGGCGCGAAGTCCGCCAGGTTGCGCACGGCCGTCTCGCCGTAGCGCTGCACGCCCTCGATGCGCAGCCCGCCCAGGTGGAACAGCGGCCCGCTGTCGGCCTGCGCCGTGAGCGAGGCGCGCTGCTCGGCGCTGACCACGCGGGCCTGCGTGTCGGTCCAGGTGGCGGCCGGGTAGCCGTTGGCCTGCAGCTGGACCAGCGCGGCGTTCTTGGCGCCGCTCCAGTCGTCCTGCCGGAAGGGCTCGCCGGGCGGCAGCGCCCAGTCCTTGCGCACGCGCTCGTGCAGCTTCGCGGCGGCGGGCTCGCCGGCCTCGGCGCGGCGGCGCAGCTCGCCGTCCACCTCCACGCTCACGGCGTCGATGTGCGTGCGCGGCCCGGGTTCGATGCGCACCACCACGCGCGGCAGCTTTCCCTCGGCGGGCGCGGGCTCCAGGGCGGCCTGCACCTGCGCGTTGAAATAGCCCTCGGTGCGCAGCAGCGCGCGCGCCTGCTGCGGCGCCTGGTCCACCAGCCGCGCCAGCTCCTCGTCGGTGAGGCCCTGCTCGGCCGGTACGGTGCGAAAGCGGGCGAGGTCGAGGTTCTCGGCCACCAGGTCGCGCAGCGCGCGTGGCGCCTCGACCACGATCTCGTAGCGCGGCGGCCCCTCGGCCGGCGGCTCGCCCCGGGCGGCCGCGGCCTCCTGGTCCCCCTTCGGCTTGAGCACGGAACAGGCGCCCAGCAGCAGGGGCAAGGCCAGGGCGAAGGCGAGTGCGAAGGGACGTAGGACGGGCATCAGGCACATGGGAAGAGAGCCGGTCGGGACAGAAGGCAATCACCATACCGGCACCGGGGATGGGGGCCCAAAAGGCGGGTGTGCGGGGCTTGGTGCTGGCGTCACCCCGCCTCTCCAGGCCGCGCGCTTGCTCGCCCCCGCAAGCCGGCCGCCCTCGCGGCCGGGTATCCAGCCGTACCCGCCATGAACTCCACCACCCTCACTCCCGCGCGCCCCGCGAACCGGCTCGCGCGCGAGACCAGTCCCTACCTGCTGCAGCACGCGCACAACCCGGTGGACTGGTATCCCTGGGGCCCGGAGGCGCTGGAGCGGGCCCGGGCGCTGGACCGGCCGATCCTGCTGTCGGTGGGCTACGCCACCTGCCACTGGTGCCACGTGATGGAACGCGAGAGCTTCGAGGACGAGGCCATCGCGCGCCAGCTGGCCGAGGACTTCGTCGCCATCAAGGTGGACCGCGAGGAACTGCCCGATGTGGACCACGTCTACATGCGCGCGCTGCAGGCGCTCACCGGGCGCGGCGGCTGGCCGATGAACATGTTCCTCACGCCGGCGCTGAAACCCTTCTTTGGCGGCACCTACTTCCCGCCCAGGCCGCGGCCGGGCGCGTCAAGCTTCTCCGAGGTGCTCACCGCCGTGCGCCAGGCCTGGCACCACGAGCGCGCGGAAGTCGAGGCGCAGGCCGAGACGCTGTACGAGCTGCTGGAGCAAGGCGTGGCGGCGGTTTCGGCGCGCCCCCAGCCGCCACACGCGCGGGTGCATTCGATGGCGCTGGAAGCGCTCGAAGCGCGCTTCGACGCCACCCACGGCGGTTTCGGCACCGCGCCGAAGTTCCCCCAGGGCCCGCTGCTGCAGTACCTGCTGGCGCTGGCGGCCTCGGGCCAGGAGCGCGCGCGCGAGATGCTGCTGCCCACGCTGCGGCGCATGGCCGAGGGCGGCGTCTACGACCACCTGGGCGGCGGCTTCGCGCGCTACTCCACCGATGCGCGCTGGCAGGTGCCGCACTTCGAGAAGATGCTCTACGACAACGCGCAGCTGGCGCGGGTGTACGCCGGCGCCTGGCGGCTCAGCGGCGAGCCGCGGCTGCGCTTCGTGGCCGAGGACACGTTGGCGTACCTGCTGCGCGAGATGCACCCGGCCGCCGCACCGGACGCCTTCGCCTCGGCGCAGGACGCGGACGCCGAGGGCGAGGAGGGTCGATTCCACGTCTGGACCCTGGAGCAGCTGCAGGCGCCGCTGGGCGAGGACGCGGCCGCCGCCGCCACGCTGTACGGCGTCACCGTCCAGGGCAACTGGGAGCACGGCCGCAACGTGCTGGAGCGGCGCGACCCGGCGCGCGCGCGCGAGGCGTTGGGGCTGGACGAGCCCGCCTTCGCCGACTGGGAGCGCTCGGTGCGCGAGCGCCTCTACGCCGCGCGTGCGCGGCGCGTGTGGCCGCTGACCGACGACAAGGTGCTGGCCGACTGGAACGGTTTGACCCTGCGCGCCCTGGCCGAGGCCGGGCGGCTGCTGGAGCGGCGGGATTTCATCGACGCGGCGGTGCGGCTCGCGCGCTTCGCGCTGCGGACGCTGGTGGCCGACGACCGCGTGCACCACGCCTGGCGCGAGGGCGTGCGGAGGCCGCAGAGCTACCTGTCCGACCAGGCCCAGCTCGGCCTGGGCCTGCTGGAGCTGCACGCCGCCACCGGCGACGCCGAGTGGCTGCGCCACGCACAGCGCCTGGCCGAGGGCGTGATGCGGCGCCATCACGACGCGGTCGAAGGCTTCTTCGACAGCGAGCCCGCGCCCACGCTGCCGCTGCGCGCGCGCGACCTGCAGGACGGCGCCGTCCCCTCCGGCACGGCCGCGGCCTGCGAGCTGCTGCTGCGCCTGTCCGGCCCTTGCGGCCGGGCCGAGTGGCGCGACGCCGCCGTCGCGGCGCTGCAGCGCCTGGGCGAACTGATGGAGCGTGCCCCGCTGGGCGTGCCGGCCCTGCTGCACGCGCAACTGCTGGCCGAGCTGGGCGCGGACTTGGCGGTGCCCGCCCCGGGCGGCGAAGCGCTGTGGGCCTTGGCACGCCGCGGCCTCGCGCCGCTGGCGACGCTGCTGCGGGACGAGCCCGGGGCCTGGCCGCTGCTCGAAGGCCGCCGCGCCGGCGAGGCCTACCTGTGCCGCCAGGGCGCTTGCGAGCTGCCCGCGCGCGACGAAGGGACGCTGCAGGCGCAGTTGCAGGAGTTGCATCCGGGTGTGCCGGCCGGGCCGGGCTGAGCTCCGGCGCTGCCGCAAAAAAGAGGGCGGGGTCCCGCAACCCCGCCCAAGCACCGGCACGCAAGGGCCCAGCGTGAGCTGCCACCGGAAGCCGGCGAGCCCGAACCCGACCCGGAGCCCGTCGAACCGGAAGAACTGGCGCCCGAAGCTGCGCGCGTGATGCCGATGGAGCCACCGCTGCCCAGAGAGCCGCTGGCCGATGAGCGCGACAGCAGCAAGCCCAGACCCCATCGGCGTCCTGGCCGGGCCGGGAAGAGCGCGCAAGGGCCAAGGCGATGTCCGGGGGAGGGCACTCAGCTGGGCCGCCTCCGCATGGGAGCGCTCCCAGCGCGGGCCGTCCCCAGCGCGGGCCTCCACCGACTTGGCGGCACCCGGCGCGGCGCCGAGCATGGCGCCGATCCAGTTCTCCCCTTCATTGCAATCACCGCCGCCGGGTGCCGGCGAGAAAGGCCCAGACGTGATCCAGCTGAACACCCACATCGCCACGCTGCCCGGCTTCGAACCGGAGGCCGCGGCCGACCTGGAGGGCGCCGACACCGCTGCGCCGGGCAGCCTGCCGCCCGGCGAGGACGGGGCGCCGTCATTCGCGCCCTGGGGCGATCCGGCGGCCCGGCTTGGTTCGCTGCCCCTGGGCTTGCCGGCTTTCGCCTACGCCGCGCCTGGAGGCGGTGGTGGCGGCGGGGGGGCCGCGCTGCCCTCGCCGGTCACGAGGAGCGACCTGCTCAAGGAGATGAAGGGTGGCTTCATCGACGTCAACAACCTGAGCGCGCCGCTGCAGCAGGCCCTGGCCGATGCCGGCAGCAGCCCGGCGGCGCTGGCCAAGCTGGCCGACAAGCACGGCTTCGTGGCGCCCGAAAAGCTCTTCGCCTTCATCGACGGTTTCGATCGCAACGGCAAGGGCTCGTCCTTCGACGTGGCGACGCCGGACGCGGCCGGGTCGCCGATGCCGACCACGGCCGGCAAGCTCTACGAGGCGCTGAAGCAGGAGGTCGCCGCCAACCGCGAGGTGGCGCGCGGGGGCCTGGATGCGAAGGCCTTCACGGCGCTCGCGGACAAGCATGGCGTGCTGGATCTGAACCACCTCGGCGCCAACGTCACCAAGGCGCTGGGCGGCGCGGTGAGCCGCGCCGACCTGGAGGCGATCGCGGGTGCGGACGGCCAGATCAAGGGCCGCAGGGAATTCGGCCAACTGCACGCGCTGCTCGACCGGGCCGACGGCAGCGCGGACGGCATCGCCAGCGCCCGGCACAAGGGCGCCGATGGCCGGGTGGGCGACAGCGCCGGCGCCGGTGCGCTGCGCGCGATCCGGGACGACATCACCGCCAACTTCGCGCTGGCGCAGTACGCGGCACCCGGGAAGGCCGCGGCGCTGCAGGCACCGCTCACGGTGGCCGCGGATGCGATGAAGGTCGATCCGAAGGACCAGAAGCCGGTGGACCTGAAGATGAAGGGCGTGGACCAGTTCTCGCTCTACCCCGGCGACGCGGAGAAGGGCGGCAAGGCCTGCTTCGAGGCCGCGGTCAAGGCCTGCACGGATCACAACCGCAAGCAGCATGGCGACGTCGCGCCCAAGCTCGACGGGCCGGACCAGGCCATCCAGATCGCCTACGCGGAGGACGCCGAGGGCCGCGTGGCCATCGACCCGACGCAGGCGCGGCTGGGCCGCGAGTACATCGACAAGGTGCTGGACGCCGGCTACCCGGCCGTCATCGGCGTGTCGTATGCCGACGAGTCCTACAACGCCGACCGCATGACGGACCACTTCGTCACGATCGACAAGCGCGGCTACGACGACCAGAACCGCCTGTACTACGAGTTCAAGGACCCCGGCGCCGGCGGACGCGTGGGACGCCTGTACGTGGACGAGGACACCGGCAAGCTCTTCAAGGAAGGCGACCACAAGGGCCACTACGTGCAGAACGCCGACTACGAGGTGACACAGGTGCGGACGTACCAGGGGGTGTGAGGCGCCGCGCCGGCCTGGCGGTCGAAGGCTTGATCCGGCCGGCGCGCTTCTTCAGCTCAACGCGGCGGCGTCGCGGGCGACCCGACCGTGCCGCCGGGCACGGTGCCGCCGGGGATCGTGCCGCCCGGGTTGGTGGTGCTGGGTACCGTGGCGCCCGGGACGGGCGTGCTGGTGCCGGGAACGGCGGCCGGGCTCGGGATGGTGGTGCCGGGCAGCGTGGCACCCGGGACGGCCGGACGTGGCAGCGCCGGGCTGGGGATGGTCGTGCCCGGCAGCGTGGTGCTGGGAATCGTCGGGCTGGGGGCGGGCGTGGTGGTGCCGGGCACGGCGCCGATGGCACCGGGAACCGTGGGGGCGGGCGCGGGGATGCCGGTGCCCGTGGTGCTGCCCACGCTGCCCGGGACCGTACCGGTCGTGGTGCCCACGCCGCCCGGCGTGGTGGCCGGGACCCCGGTGCCCGTGACCGTCCCGGCGCCTGTACCCGTCGTGCCCACGCTGCCTGGCGTGGTGCCCGGGGCGCCTATGGGGGCGCCGGTGCTGCCCGGCACGGCACCGGTGGTCGAGCCCACGCCGCTGGCGCTGCCGGCCGGGCTGCCCGCCGCCGTGCCGGTGCCCACACCCCCGCCGACGCCGCCCGGGGTCTGCGCCTGGGCGAGCGCCGCAACGCCGGCCACAACGGTGGTGAGGGTCCAGCGGAGGAGTAGAGGGGATGTCATGGTCAATCTCCTGGAAACGATGCGCGCCGACGGCAGCGGGGTATGCACGTGAAGCAGCAAGCTCAAGGCCCGGGGAATCTGGGCTGTGTCATGGCGATTTGAACGGGATGCCGGAAATATATTTATTTCATTCCGTCGAGATCTATTTCGAAACTCTATCCCTGAGAAATTTCAAAGGTGTCTTGCACCGCCGTGGCCCCGTTGATTAACCTTCGTGATGCCGGTGCGGGCTAATTGTTGGCTTGTGATGCAATCCGGGTTATCCCCCTGATGCGCTGCACCAATGCAAATGGCCGGGCATTTCCCCGGGTCCGTTCCCGGGGCTGCAGGGTCGCCATTGCTTTTTAAATGGCCGATGCTGATCAGCATCAAGGACCGCGAGCCTGGGCTGCCGGCATCCTGTTTCATGCGATCGGGGTCCGCGGCTGCAAACCGTGCCGCGCGCCCATGCCGGAAACCCTGCCTCACGGAAACGCCGCATGAACCACATCGCCTTTTCTTCCTTGAACCGCGCCGAGCTGCGCCGCCGTTTGAACGAGCTGCACGCGAAGCAACCACCGGCGGACCCTTCCACGCCCGCCATGCGCATCGGCATCGAGGAGGAGGGCGAGCTGGTGCAGGTGGTGGAGGTGGCCCGCCTCACCGAGGCCGTGAAGGTGTTCGAGGTGCTGGGCGACTTCGGGCTGGAGCCGCGCCAGGGCCGCCACCGCAGCAGTGACGGCAGGCGGCTGACACGGCTTTACGCGCCCGCCCGCTGAGCGTCCGGGTGCCGCGTCCGGACCAGGCGCGGAAAAGACGCGATGGATTCGATCGGCACGGGCTGAGCCGGGGCCGGCTCAGTTTCCATGCCGCGCCCGAATCCGCGGCGTGCGGTATTCCCGGCCGATCACCGTGCGGGCATACAGGTACTCGCGGAGCCTGTGTTGCTCCAGGCTGTCCATGTCCACGTGGCCGCCGGCATCGCAGGGAAAGGATTGATTGCGGCGCGGATCCACCAGCGATTCAAAGCAAAGCTCGAACGCGACCCGCTGCGACTCCGTACCTGCCATGACGGTACTTCCATTCACGCATGCCGATGCCCGCACCGGCATGGGAAAAAAGGTGTGATGGTCTGCCGCCGTATTCAGGAAATTTCCCGAATACGTTGAAAACATGGTAGGGACGCCCGTCATTTGGACACCAGATACAAAGATCCCGCCACGGCAGGAGCTTTGTCCTGCCGTGATTGAAGGGTTGAAATCGCACGGCTTTTACATCGCCGCGTAATTCGGCCCGCCGCCGCCTTCGGGCGTGACCCAGGTGATGTTCTGCGTCGGGTCCTTGATGTCGCAGGTCTTGCAGTGCAGGCAGTTCTGGGCGTTGATCTGCAGCCGCTGGCCGCCACCGGCCTCGGCGGGGACGAACTCGTACACCCCGGCGGGGCAGTAGCGCGCCTCGGGTCCGGCGTACCGGGTGAGGTTCAGCGTCAGCGGCGCATCCGCGTCCTTGAGCCGCAGGTGCGGCGGCTGGTCCTCACCGTGGTTGGTGTTGCTGATGAACACGCTGGAGAGGCGGTCGAAGGTCAGCTTGCCGTCGGGCTTCGGGTAGGCGATGGGCGTGTGCTCGGTCGCAGGGCGCAGCGCGAGGTGGTCGGGCTGGTTGCGGCGCAGCGTCCACGGCGGCGTCTTCACGCCCAGCCGGGGCAGCAGCCAGTGCTCGATGCCCGTCATCAGCGCGCCCACGCGCATGCCCTTCTTGAACCAGGCCTTGAAGTTGCGCGCGGCATGCAGTTCCTCGTGCAGCCAGCTGCGCTCGAAAGCCGCGGGGTAGGCGGCCAGCTCGTCATGGCTGCGGCCGGCCTGCAGTGCCTCGAAGGCGGCCTCGGCCGCGAGCATGCCGGTCTTGATCGCGGCATGGCTGCCCTTGATGCGCGCGGCGTTGAGCGTGCCGGCGTCGCAGCCCACCAGCGCGCCGCCCGGGAAGGCCAGCTTGGGCAGGCTCATCAGCCCGCCCGCAGCGATGGCGCGCGCGCCGTAGCCGATGCGCCGCCCGCCTTCGAGGTGGGCGCGGATGGCCGGGTGCGTCTTCCAGCGCTGCATCTCCTCGAAGGGGCTCAGCCACGGATTGGCGTAGTCCAGCCCGGTCACGAAGCCCAGCGTCACGCGGTTGCCGTCGAGGTGGTAGAGGAAGCCGCCGCCGTAGGTGTCGGCATTCATCGGCCAGCCGGCGGTGTGCACCACGCGGCCGGGCTGGGCCTTCTCCGGCGGGATCTCCCACAGCTCCTTGATGCCCAGGGCCCAGCTCTGCGGGTCGCGGCCCGCGTCGAGCTCGAAGCGCTCGATGAGCTGCTTGCCCAGGTGCCCGCGCGCGCCCTCGGCGAAGATGGTGTAGCGGGCATTGAGCTCCATGCCGAGCTGGAACTCGGCCGTGGGCTCGCCGTCCTTGCCTAAACCCATGTGGCCGGTGGCCACGCCGCGCACGGCGCCGCCGTCGCCGTACAGCACCTCGGCGGCGGCGAAGCCGGGGAAGACCTCCACGCCCAGCGCCTCGGCCTGCTCCGCCAGCCATTTCACGACCGCGCCCAGCGCCACGACGTAGCAGCCATGGTTGTGGAAGTTGCGCGGGATCAGCCAGTCGGGCGTGCGGTGCGCGGCGTCGGGGGTGAGGAAGAGCACGTCGTCGCCCGTGACGGGCTGGTTCAGCGGCGCGCCCCGCTGCTGCCAGTCGGGCAGCAGCTCGGTGAGGGCGCGCGGGTCCATCACGGCGCCCGAGAGGATGTGCGCGCCGGCCTCGGAGCCTTTTTCCAGCACCGCGACCGAGACCTCGGTGCCAGCGGCCTGTGCAAGCTGCTTGAGCCGGATCGCCGTGGCCAGCCCGGCCGGGCCGGCGCCGACCACGACCACGTCGTAGTCCATGGCCTCGCGCGGGCCGTATTGGTCGATGAGGTGTGAAGGGGTCATGGTGTGCTTTGGGTCTACAAGTCAACGAAATCGCGGCACCAGCTCCGTTCGTCCCGAGGTATCGAAGGATGAACGGCCGGCGTACGAGCCTACGGACTCGCCCTTCGATATTCGATACCTCAGGGCGAACGGCTCAAGGTTCCGGCGGCTCCATGTGCGCCATGGCAGCCTGACGGATTCGTCCTTCGATACCTCAGGACGAACGGGTTACTGATTCACCACGAGCCTCGCCAATGCCGTGTCAGCGGGGCCCTGCAAGCGTTTTCTTAAGACCACTCCACCGTCGCTACCAGCATGTACCCCGCGCCGTACACGGTCTTGATGATCTTGGGGTTCTGCGGGTCGGCTTCGAACTTGCGGCGCAGCCGCGAGATGCGTACGTCGATGCTGCGGTCCAGTGGCGAGAGGTCGCGTGCGCCCATGAGCTGCTCGCGCGTGAGGATCTGGTGCGGCCGCTCCAGCAGGGTGCGCAGCACCTGCGCCTCGGCCGTGCCCAGCAGCGTCTCCGTGCCGTCGGGCGCGCGCAGCAGGTTGGCGGCGCAGTCCAGGCTCCAGCCCGCGAAGCGCGCGTGGCGGCGCTGCAGCGACGCCGTGCCGGGCACGCTCGCCCCGCGCCGGCGCAGGATGCTGCGCACGCGCGCGATCAGCTCGCGCGGCTCGAAGGGCTTCACGACGTAGTCGTCGCCGCCGCCTTCCAGCGCCATGACGCGGTCCACCGTGTGGCCGCGCCCGGTGAGCACCAGCATGCCGCAGTTGTGGCGCCGGGCGATCTCGCGCACGAGCTCGATGCCGTCCATGTCGGGCAGGCCCAGATCCACGATGCACAGGTCCGGCACTTCGCCCTGCAGCCGGCGCAGCACCGCCGCGGCGTTGCCGAAGTTCTCGCACGCGAAGCCGAAATCGCGCAGCGACATCTCCACCAGGCGCGCCACTTCCGCATCGTCCTCGACGATGTAGATCAACGCCGATGCGTTCTCAACCATGGGCCGGCCCCGCCACGCGCGCCTGCACCTGGCGCTGCAGGAAGTCCGCCAGCTGCCGCTTGGTGAAGGGTTTGCCCAGCATCGGCACCTCGCCGGCGTCGCGCTGATCGCCGGGCACGTAGCCGCTCATCAGCGCCACGCGCGGCACGCCGCGCGCCAGCGCCTGGCGCGCCACCTCGCGCCCGTCCACCGCGCCGGGCATCACCACGTCCGACAGCACCAGCTGGATGCGCGGCGTGTACTCCAGCATCTGCAGCGCCTCCGTGCCGTTCTCGGCCTCCAGCACCGCGAAGCCCAGGTCCACCAGTGCGCGGCGCACCACCTTGCGCACCTGGGTGTCGTCCTCCACCAGCAGTGCCAGCTCCAGCGCCGGCTCGGGGCGGTGCCCGCTCTCGCCGCCGGCCTCGGCCAGCAGGTGCGCCGCCGCGCCGCGCGCCACCGGCAGCCACAGCGTGACGGTGGTGCCCGCGCCGGGCGCGCTGTCGATGGCCACCGCGCCGTCGGACTGGCGCACGAAGCCGTACACCATCGACATGCCCAGCCCCGTGCCGGTGCCCGGGCGCTTGGTGGTGAAGAAGGGTTCGAACACGCGCGAGCGCGTGGCGGCGTCCATGCCATGGCCGTCGTCACGCACGTCGATGCGGATGTAACTGCCCGGCTTCGCCTGCAGCTCGAAGGCGCGCTGCGGTGACAGGGTGTCGGCGCCGACCTTCACCACCACCGAAGAGGCCTGCGCGTCGCGCGAGTTCAGCACCAGGTTGACCAGCGCGTCCTGCAGGTGGCTGGCGTCCACCCAGGCCCACAGCGGCAGCTCGCCGGCGTCCAGCCCCACTTCCAGCCCCTCGGGCAGCGAGCGGCGCAGCAGGTTCACCACCGTGGCCACCAGCGGGCCCACCTCGGCCGCCTGCGACTCCAGCGGCTGGCGCCGGGCAAAGCCCAGCAGCGCGCGGATGAGCTCCGCGCCGCGCCGCGCCGCGGCCAGCGCGGGGTCGATGAACTCCGTGACGGCCTCGTCGCTGCGCAGCTCGCGCAGCGCCCCGAGGTTGCCGATGATCACCGTGAGCATGTTGTTGAAGTCGTGCGCCAGCCCGCCGGTGAGCTGGCCCAGCGCCTCCATCTTCTGCGCCTGCGACAGCAGCTCCTGCGCGCGGCGCAGCTCGGAGACGTCGAAGGTCAGCTCGAAGCAGCCGATCACGGTGCCGTCGGCCGACTTCTCGGGAATGAGCGTGGTGCGCGCCATGCGCACGCGCCCGTCCACGCAGCGCGCCTCGTACTCGTAGCTCACGGGCTCGCCGGCAAAGGCGCGCGCCACGTTGGGCCGGATGCTGGCGTAGGTCTCGTGGCCCAGGTACTCGCGCGCGCTGACCTGGTCCAGCCGCGCCGGGTCCAGCCCGAACCACTCCTGGTAGCCGCGGTTGATGTAGCGGTAGGCCTTCTTGTGGTCGAAGTAGGCGATGAGCGCGGGCAGCGAGTCCGTGATCAGCCGCATCTGCGCCTCGCTCAGCCGCAGCTCGCTGGTGCGCTCGGCCACGCGCCGCTCCAGCTCGGCCACCTGCTCCGCCAGCTGGGCCTCGGCACGCCGCTGCGCCGTGACGTCGGTGTAGACCGTGATGAAGCCCCAGCCCGGCACCGGCGTGCCGCGCACGTGCAGCACACGCCCGTCGGGCCGGGTGCGCTCGATCTCGTGCGGCTCGAAGCGCCGCGCCAGCGCCACGCGCTCGGCCACCTGCGCCTCCGCGTCGCCGGGACCGTAGTCGCCGCGCAGCGCGTTGAAGCGGACGAGGCTCTCGAAGGTCGCGCCCTCGTAGACCATCTCGGCCGGGAAGTCCAGGAGCTGGATGAAGCTCGCGTTCCATGCCACCAGGCGCAGCTCGGTGTCGATGAGGCTGAAACCCTGGTCGATGTGGTTCAGCGCCGCCTCCAGCACGGCGAGCCGGTTCGGCGGCTGCGCCTGGCCGGCTGACGGATTCGCAACCATGGGGACCTTGCGAGCTGCTTGCATGCGCAAATTCTAGGAGCGCCGCTCCCCTGCCGAAGGGGATGCAAACATTCGTCATATTTGCTTGGCAAGCCTGAAAAACTCCTCCGCCATCCTTCGGTCCGTGACGCAGCCACCACCACCACAGGCAGCGCTGGAGGAACAAGATGACACGGATCAATCCCTATTCGTTGGGCCTGGACAGGAATGAAGCCAACTTCGTGGCCTTGTCGCCGCTGAGCTTCATCGAGCGTGCGGCGCAGGTGTACCCGCAGCGCACGGCCATCATCTATGGCGCGCTGCGCCAGGATTGGAAGAGCACCTATGAGCGCTGCCGCCGCCTGGCCAGCGCGCTGGTCAAGCATGGCGTCGGCACCGGCGACACCGTGGCGGCGATGCTGCCCAACGTGCCGGCCATGTTCGAGGCGCATTTCGGCGTTCCCATGACCGGCGCCGTGCTCAACACGCTCAACACCCGGCTCGACGCCGAGGCCATCGCCTTCATGCTGCAGCACGGCGAGGCCAAGGTGCTGCTCACCGACCGCGAGTTCGCGCCCGTGGTGGCGCGCGCGCTGGAACAGCTGGGCGGCAAGCGCCCGCTGGTGATCGAGGTCGAGGACGAGACCGCCCCCGCCGGCGCGCGCCTGGGCCAGATCAGCTACGAGCAGCTGCTGGCCTCGGGCGACCCGGACTTCGCCTGGCGGCTGCCGGCCGACGAGTGGGACGCCATCGCGCTGAACTACACCTCCGGCACCACCGGCAACCCCAAGGGCGTGGTCACGCACCACCGCGGCGCCTACCTCAATGCCGCCAACAACGTCGTCGCCTGGAGCCTGCCGCACCACCCGGTGTACCTGTGGACGCTGCCGATGTTCCACTGCAACGGCTGGTGCTTCCCCTGGACCATGGCGCTCGTCGCCGGCACCAGCGTGTGCCTGCGCAAGGTCGATCCGCTGCTGATCTGGCCGCTGATGCGCGAGCACGGCGTCACGCACCTGTGCGGCGCGCCCATCGTCTACAGCATGCTCATCAACGCCCCGGCCGAACTGCGCCAGGGCTTGAATCGCGTGGTGCGCGGGCTCATCGCGGGGGCGCCGCCGCCGGCCGTCGTCATCGAGGGCTGCGAGGCCGCGGGCATCGAGATCACGCACGTGTACGGCCTCACCGAGGTCTACGGCCCCGCGGCCGTGTGCGCGAAGCAGGAGCACTGGGCGGCCCTGCCGGCACAGGAGCGCGCGCAACTCAACGGCCGCCAGGGTGTGGCCTACCCGCTGCAGCAGGCCGTGGCGGTGCTCGATTCCGAGACGCTGCAGCCCGTGCCCGCCGACGGCGAGACCATGGGCGAGATCTGCTTCCGCGGCAACGTGGTGATGAAGGGCTATCTCAAGAACCCCGGTGCCACCGAGGAAGCCTTTGCCGGCGGCTGGTTCCACACCGGCGACCTGGCCGTGGTGCACCCCGACGGCTACATCAAGATCAAGGACCGCAGCAAGGACGTCATCATCTCGGGCGGCGAGAACATCAGCTCCATCGAGGTCGAGGACGTGCTGCACCGGCATCCCGACGTGCTGGTGGCCTCGGTGGTGGCGCTGCCCGACCCGAAGTGGGGCGAGGTGCCCTGCGCCTTCGTCGAGCTCAAGCCCGGCGCGCCCACCATCACCGAGCAGGAGCTCATCGACTTCTGCCGCTCGCAGCTCGCGCGCTTCAAGGTGCCCAAGCGCATCGTGTTCGCCGAGGTGCCCAAGACCTCTACCGGAAAGATCCAGAAGTTCCTGTTGCGCGAACGCGCCAAGTCGGCCAGCGCCATCGAGTAAGGCCCGGGCAAGTTGCCTCGGCCCGTCGAGCCGAATACCTCAAGAAGTGACTCATAAGGAGATGACGATGTCCACCTACAGCGCCCCCCTGCGCGACATGCTGTTCACGATGAAGGTCGTGGGCGATCTGGACGCGGTCTGTGCCCAGCCCGGCTTCGAGGACTGCTCGGCCGACCTGGTCGAGTCCATCCTCGAAGAAGCCGGCAAGTTCGCCGCCGGCGTGCTCGACCCGATCAACCGCATCGGCGACGTGCAGGGCGCGCGCTGGAAGGACGGCGTCGTCAACGCCGCCGACGGCTTCAAGGAGGCCTACGCGAGCTTCTGCGAAACCGGCTGGAACGGCATGCCCGCGGCCACCGAGTACGGCGGCCAGGGCCTGCCCACGCTCGTGTCCACGGCGGTGCTGGAGATGTGGAAGTCCACCAACCACGCGTTCAGCCTGTGCCAGATGCTCACGCTGGGCGCCGTCGAGGCGATCTCGCACCACGGCAGCGAAGCGCTCAAGCAGCGCTTCCTGCCCAACATGGTCGCCGGCCGCTGGACCGGCACCATGAACATCACCGAGCCGCAGGCCGGCTCGGACCTCTCCGTCATCCGCTCCCGTGCGGTGCCGGAAGGGGACCACTACCGCGTCAGCGGCAACAAGATCTTCATCACCTGGGGCGAGCACGACCTGGCCGAGAACATCATCCACCTGGTGCTGGCGCGACTGCCGGACGCGCCGGCCGGGGTGAAGGGCCTGTCGCTGTTCCTGTGCCCCAAGTTCCTCGTCAACGAGGACGGCTCGCTGGGCGAGCGCAACGACCTGCTGTGCACGTCGCTGGAGCACAAGCTGGGCATCCACGGCAGCCCCACGGCGTCCATGAGCTTCGGCGAGAAGGGCGGCGCCATCGGCTACCTGGTGGGCGAGCCGGGCGCCGGCCTGGCCTGCATGTTCACGATGATGAACCATGCACGGCTCAACGTCGGCCTGGAAGGGCTGGGCGTGTCCGAGCGCGCCTACCAGCATGCCCGCGCCTATGCGCTGGAGCGCGTGCAGGGCCGCACCGCCACGGGCAGCAAGACCATCATCGGCCACCCCGACGTGCGCCGCATGCTGATGGACAGCAAGGCCAAGGTCGAGGCCATGCGCGCCCTGGCCTATTTCGCCGCCAGCCAGATGGACCGCGCCCACGGCCACCCCGAAGCCGAAGAGCGCGCGCGGGCCCAGGCGCTGGTGGACCTGCTCACGCCGGTGGTCAAGGGCTGGTGCACCGACAACGCGCTGGGCATCGCCTCGGACGGCGTGCAGGTCCACGGCGGCATGGGCTTCGTCGAGGAGACGGGCGCGGCGCAGTACCTGCGCGACGCGCGCATCACGACGATCTACGAGGGCACCACGGCGATCCAGGCCAACGACCTGATCGGCCGCAAGATCGCCCGCGAGGGTGGCAAGACCATGGGCGTGCTGCTGCAGCGCATGGACGCGGACGCGCGCCGGCTGCTCGACAGCCAGGACGCGGCGGTGGCCCGCATCGGCCAGTCGCTGCACGGCGCCCTCGGCGCGCTGGAGAGCGCGGTGCAATGGCTGCTGGCCCACAGCGCCGAGGCGCCCGCGAAGTGCGCCGCGGGCTCGGTGCCCTTCCTGCGCCTGTCGGGCACGGTGATCGGCGGCTGGCTCAGCGCGCTGCTGGCCGACGCGGCCGTGAAGCAGCTCGCCGCCGGCGAGGGCGACGCCTCGTACCTGCGCGCCAAGGTCGCCACGGCGGCGCACTTCGCCGCGCACGTCCTGGTGCAGGCCGGCGCGCTGCGCGACACCGTGGTCCATGGCAGCGACACCACGCTGTGCCTGGCCGACGACCAGTTCTGAACCGGACCGTTGCGAAATGAACGACCTCAACGGCTACGACATCGAGGACCTGCGCCCCGGCATGCAGGCCACCTATTCCAAGACCATCACCGAGGCGGACATCGTGCTGTTCGCCGCCGTCTCGGGCGACAGCAATGCGGTGCACACCAACGAGGAGTTCGCTGCGACCACGCGCTTCGGCGGGCGCATCGCGCACGGCTTTCTCACGGCCAGCGTGATCTCGGCCGCGGTGGCGAACCGGCTGCCGGGACCCGGCGCGGTGTACCTGGGACAGCAGATGCGCTTTCGCGCGCCGGTGCGCCCGGGCGACACGGTGCACGCTACTGTCACCGTGCTGTCCGTGGACACGGCCAAGGCGCGCGCGGTGCTGTCCACCGAGTGCCGCGTCAAGGGCGTGGTCGTCATCGATGGCGAGGCGACGGTGATGACCACCTCGTCGGCGGCGCGCCAGGCGGCCCAGGCTGCGCAGGCACAGACCCAGCCCGGCGTGGCCCTGGCTGCTTGAAGGAAGGAAGTGCAATGAAAGTTCTGGTGAGCGTGAAGCGCGTCGTGGACTACAACGTCAAGGTGCGCGTGAAAAGCGACGGCTCGGGCATGGACCTCGCCGGCGTGAAGATGAGCATGAACCCCTTCGACGAGATCGCCGTCGAGGAAGCGGTGCGGCTCAAGGAGAAGGGCGTCGCCAGCGAGATCGTCGTGGTCTCCTGCGGTGTGGCGCAGTGCCAGGAGACGCTGCGCACGGCTCTCGCCATCGGCGCGGACCGCGCCATCCTGGTCGAGACCGACGCCG
>Ga0065721_10049963_pt1 | contig 24805 bp, 18 predicted proteins | sample Mesricmetagenome_FD_59108 | JGI IMG/M metagenome (GOLD analysis project Ga0065721, IMG submission 59108) | Mesophilic microbial community from rice straw/compost enrichment Sample: eDNA_1 v2 (version 2) | ecosystem: Engineered > Solid waste > Grass > Composting > Bioreactor | place: USA: Davis... | reverse complement strand
GCCGACGACCCAGACCCGCCGCGCCGACAGCAGCGCGTCGGCGATCGCCGCGATCGTGGTGTCGTCGATGGCGCTCAAGGTGCGCTGCAGATTTTCCACGGTGCGGGCGAACTGCGATTCCAGCGAGGTACGCTCGTTGGCCAGCGTCCGGCTCGCGAGATACAGCCGCGACCCGGTCGCCTTCTCCTCGCGGGCATGGCGGCGGGCCTCCTCGAAGGAGGAATAGCCGAGCTTGCGGACGAAGCGGGAGATCGTCGCCTTCGAGACGCCGGCGAGCGCGGCAAGCTCTCCGGACGAGTAGCTGGCGAGATCGCCGGGGAAATCGCACAGCATGTTGCCGAGCTTGCGCTCGGCCGGATGCAGCGTCGGCAGCGCCTGGTTGACCCGCCCGAGAAACGATCTGTCGCCCTGCATGGCACCGTCATGAAATGAATGTTTCACAACCCATGCATTTCAGGCGGCGCCGGCACTTTCAAGCGAAAGTTTCGGGCGGGCGGGGGAGCGTCCGGCCGCCCCCCCTTCGCCGGACCGGGGCGACCGCCCTGCCCGGCCCGGCCGGCGAACCGTTCAAATCCTGCCGAGCCCGTCACCGCGGCAGGGATAGCGGCGCTCGCTGCCGTCTTCGCCGAGGCGGGCGAGGCCGGTGGCGACGAGGGTATCGAGCACCTCGCGCACCCGCTCGCGGCGCTTCGGCGGATTGCGGCCGTCGAACACGGCGGCGAGCGCCTCGGCCGGCGTCGGCGCCGGCGATTTTGCAAGCAGGTCGCGGACGAGGCGGATCTGGTCGAGGCCGTCGGCCGGCCATTTCGGCTTCTCGGCGACCACCGGGACGGAGACGTCGAGGCTGCCGACGTGGTCGTCCGCTGGCTTTGGCACCTTGGCGCCGAGTTTCGGGATCTGGTAGTCCGGCCGCAGCCAGCGCACGAGGCCGTGCTTTTCCTCCGCCGCCCGCTCCTGGTCGAGCGCGACGAGCCGCGACAGCAGCTCCTCCTCGGCGGCCTCCTGCTCCGGCGTCTTGTGCGGCGAGGGCAGCGTCGCCCCCGGCCTGCCGACGTGGGCGGGGGCGAGATCGTCCCAGCCGTAGGCGGCAAGCACCGCGCGGTCGATGTCGTCGTGGATTTCCTTCAGCACCGAGACCAGTCCGGCCTCGTGGACGTCGCGCTCCTTGGCCGAAAGCGGCGGCACCTCGCAGCCGTTCTCCAGCTCGCGCAGCCGCTCCGGCGCGTTGTGGAGCCCGGTCATGGTCAGGAACTCGTGCGCCGCCAGACGCTCCTTGCGGAAGGCGTCGAGGCGCTCGCCGAGTTCGCGCAGGCGATCTTGCTGCGCGAACAGCGGGTCCCCGACAGGCTTCGAACCGGTGACCTCTGCCCGCGGCCTTCGCACGGCTCCATGCCGCGCCACACCCCCGCCACTTCCCCCTTTGCCTCGGCCGCGAAACCGGCTATAGGGGTCACCTGTCCACGGCGGTTCAAGCTCGTCGCCCAGAGTTGCACCCGTAGCTCAGCTGGATAGAGTGCTGCCCTCCGAAGGCAGGTGTCAAGTCGGTTTGGGCAAGGAAGGAGACGAAAATAGGCAGTAAGAACAAGGATTTGCGAGGTCCGCGTTCTTGTCTTTTAACTCGCAAAAAGTTCACGTAAGCCCTGCGTAAGCAGTTGCGACCGGTAAGCACCCGTAGCTCAGCTGGATAGAGCGTCGCCCTCCGAAGGCGAAGGCCACAGGTTCGAATCCTGTCGGGTGCGCCATCTCTCACAGTCGCTTCGACGATCAGACCAAGGAAAGTTCTGCGCTTGCGAACCTCCTGGCAGCGGTCGTGAAGCGCTTGACAATGGAGAGCTGAATCGTCGCTTGAAGGCAGTGCGAGGGCCGACCCGTTTACGCACCTGCCCGCTGCATTCTTGCGTTGCGGAAATAGCTATTTTAGCTACTATTCCGTGGCTCCAACTAGAGATTGCGCGCGATGAAAAGAATGTCCGCGAAAGAAGCCAAGAACAGCTTCGGGATGCTGATCGATTATGCTCGGGCGGAACCAGTGCAGGTCGAGAAGCACGGACGGCCGGTCGTAGTTGTTATGAGTGTGGAGGAGTTCCGACGGCTCACTCCGCGGGCGAACAGTGAGAAGGCCAAGGTTATTGGCCATCTTGCGCCGGGGAGGCCATAATCGAGGATGTACGTCAAAGGGGGGCAAATACTGGCGGAATCGTCCTTGAGCGCCCGGCGAACTGGGTCCAGACAATCGGATGCGTACCCGGTCGTTGACCTCTTTGCTGGCCCAGGGGGGCTCGGAGAGGGCTTCGCATCCTCACTAGATGACAAGCAACGCCATCGCTTCCGCAGCATCGTATCGATCGAGCGCGATGCGTTTTCGCACCAGACATTGCTGCTCAGGCACTTCTTTCGGCACTTTCCCGACGGTGAGGTCCCGGATGATTACTATGGCTTTCTAGCAGGACGGATCACGCAAGCCGACCTCTTCGCTCGCCATCCGGCCGCTTATGCAGATGCCAAGCTGAGCGCCCTGCGAATATCGCTGGGCATGGAGTCGCATGGAGAGGTGCGGCAGATCATTCGACAGCGCCTCGCAGGTAACGAGCATTGGGCGCTAGTCGGCGGTCCCCCGTGCCAAGCTTATTCTCTGGTCGGCCGGGCACGGATGAAGGGCGATCCGAAATTCGAGCTGGACGAGAAGCACACCCTCTATCTCGAATATCTTCGAATCATTGCCGACCACCGGCCGCCGATCTTCGTCATGGAGAACGTGAAGGGACTGCTATCAGCCACCATCGAGGGCAAGTCCGCCATCAACCGCATAGTTCGCGACCTACAGCAGCCGGCGACTGCTATCCCGGACGCGCCGGTCGACCTTGCATACCGCCTCTATTCTCTGACGGAAGACGAAATGGCCGAGGGCGAGGTTGATCCCCGGTTGTTTCTTGTGCGCGCGGAGGACCACGGCATTCCGCAAGCGAGGCACCGGATGTTCATCGTCGGCATCCGCAGTGATCTGAAGGTTCGGCCCTCCACTTTGCGGAAGATGGCTGCACCGACAGTACGCGACACGATCGGCTCTCTTCCCCCCATCCGAAGCGGTCTGTCGAAGGAGAAAGACAGTCGGGATGCTTGGCTGGGCGCCATCCGGCAGATTTCCAGTATGAATATCCGCGGCCAGCTCAACGGCGCGGCCTATGCGGGGCAGGTGGCGCGGAGGCTCAGATTCGAGAAGCTTATCGAGGTGCCTTCGCCGCGCTCCACCTCGTCCACTCGTTATGTGGTGCGACGCCCGAACCATGACGTGCTGCGCAGTCTTTATGACGAACGCCTGCCGGTCCTGACCGGGCACGAGGCGCGCAGCCACATGGCGTCCGACCTTCGCCGCTACCTCTATGCGGCCACCTTCGCTCAGGAGACCGGACGCAGTCCGAAGCTGGCAGACTTCCCCACCAATCTCCTTCCCGCTCACCAGAATGTCGAGGAAGGCCGCAGTGGCAAGATGTTCTCCGACCGCTTCCGGGTCCAGCTTGCGGCTCAGGTATCGACGACGGTCACTTCGCACATTTCCAAGGATGGCCACTATTTCATTCACTATGACCCTGCGCAGTGCCGGAGCCTGACTGTGCGCGAAGCGGCTCGTCTTCAGACTTTTCCGGACAACTATTTCTTCGCCGGACCTCGCACCGAGCAGTATCATCAGGTCGGCAATGCAGTGCCCCCGAAACTTGCGCAGCAGATCGCTGAGATTGTCGCCGAGGTACTCGACTCCATCCGGGGCGGCCGATGATGGCGGACACTCTCACCAGCGAGCGGCGCAGTTGGAACATGTCGCGGATCAGGGGCCGGGACACCGCACCGGAGATGCTTCTGCGGTCTCTGCTCCACCGCGCCGGCTTCCGTTTCCGGCTTCATGCGAAGCAGCTACCCGGCCGGCCCGATGTGGTCCTGCCCAGATACCGGACCGCGATTTTCGTGCACGGCTGCTTCTGGCACCGACATCCCGGCTGCCGGAACGCGACCTCACCCACGACACGCCGCGAATTCTGGCAGGAGAAATTCGAGGGCAATGTCAGCCGCGATGCCCGTAACAGGGCCGCGCTCGAAGCCGCAGGCTGGACAGTCCTGACCGTGTGGGAGTGCGAGCTGAAGGCCGACGCGGAGGGTGTGGTCCGGCGCCTCGCCTGCGAGCTGAAAGGCGAGATCTGATGGCGAGGGCGCGCCATCTGCCTCCCAGCGCCGCCAGCCTGACGGCATCCCTCCGCGATCTCGGCTATTCACTCGAAACCGCCGTTGCCGACCTGATCGACAACAGCATCTCAGCCGACGCGACCGATATCCAGATCTTCTGCGACATCAGCCGCACCGCGCCGGCGCTCGTCATCGCGGACAACGGCCGCGGCATGACAGAAGATGAGGTAATCGCGGCGATGCGCCACGGCGCCACCGACCCGCGCAAGGAGCGAGGCCCGAAGGACCTAGGGCGCTTCGGCCTCGGCCTCAAGACCGCGTCGTTCTCGCAGTGCCGCCGGCTGACCGTGATCAGCGCCGTGAAGGGCGCACGGGCCGGCGCCGAATGGAGCCTCGCCCGGATCGAGGAGGACGACGATTGGTTCATATCCGTTCTCGAGCCCGACGAAATTGCGGAGCAGCCCTTCATCGAAACGCTCGGCGATACCGGCACATTGGTCATCTGGCGCGACCTTGACCGACTGCTCGAGGATGAGACCGGGCAGAAGCGGGACGAGATCGTCAACGAGAAGCTGGTCGTTGTCGAAAGGCACCTGTCGCTCGTCTTCCACCGCTTTCTCGCGGGTGAGGTGAAAGGGCGGCGGAAGCTGAGCATCCGCATCAACGGCCACCCGGTCGCCGCCTTCGATCCCTTCTGCCGCAAGAACGAGGCGACTCAGATGCTTCGAGAGGAGAAGGTCTGGGTCGGGGATGTGTCCGTCGTACTGCAGCCTTACATCCTGCCTCACCACAGCCGGCTCTCGACGTCAGAGTACGACTATTATCAGGACCGCAGCGACTTCATCTCCAACCAGGGCGCCTACGTCTATCGGAACGGCCGCCTAATGGCCTGGGGTGACTGGTTCCGGCTGGTGCCCAAGGGCGAGGCGACCAAGCTGGCGCGAGTCCAGATCGATTTTCCGAACAGCCTGGATGAAGCCTGGACCATCGACATCAAGAAGTCGCGCGCCCGGCCGCCGCACGCCGTGCGCGAACGCCTGCGGCAGATCATCAGCCAGATCACCGCCCGCAGCGTCACCGTCCATCGGGGTCGCGGCCAGAAACTGTTCCAGGAGAGCCAAGCTCCGTTGTGGGAACGCTATGCCGATCATAGTGGTATCCGGTTTGCGATCAACACGGAGCATCCACTGATCGCGTCCTTCGGCGCCCGACTGTCACCCGACGATGCCGCCTCATTGCGCGTACTGCTCGATTCAATTGCCACCGCCCTGCCGGTCGAGATGATCTACTCGGATTATTCGACGCATCCGCGCGAGGTGAGCCAGACGGCCGCGGACCCGGAGCAGACCTTGGATCGGCTGAAGAGCCTCAAGCAGGTGCTCTACGGAGACGGGCCGGGCGACCCGCAGGCATTCCTCCAGATCGTGCGATCGACACGCCTCTTCGACGGGCAGATTGAGACGGCCGAGAAATTCATCGCAGAGGCTTTCGCATGACCGCCACGATCATCACCGAGGAACGCAACATCGCCAATGCGCTGATCTCGGGTCTGGCCAACCTGACCGAGACGCCGACCCGCGAACAGGTGGGGGAGAAGGCGAGGCAGATCGCCGCCATCTTCGGCTACACCGGCGACCTTCGCAATATCATCACCGAGGCGATGATCTCGGTCGACACGCGCATGGGCGCCGGTGTCTCGCTGGTCGACGTTGCCGCGAAGCATGACGATCAGTGGGTCCGTAAGCGTGAGGACATCACCTGGACCTATTCCGGCGGATACGAGAACTTTCTGCTGAAGGACGGCTGGCCACCCCGGATGGTACAGTCGTTGAGCGACGTGACCAGTCGCATCCTAGGACATCTCCAAGACCCGCACAGCGAGGGCACGACCTGGAACCGCCGCGGCCTGGTCATCGGTCACGTCCAGTCCGGCAAGACCGCCAACTACACCGGCCTGATCGCCCGCGCCGCCGACGCCGGCTATAAGTTCATCATCGTCATCGCCGGTATTCACAACAATCTGCGCAAGCAAACCCAGGAACGAATCGACCAAGCCTTCATCGGACGGTCCAGTGATCCCGAGGACCGCCGCTCGATCGGCGTCGGCCTTGAGCCCGGCTATCCGCACCCGGCGACGCTCACCAACATCAACGAGGACTTCAACAAGAACACCGCGGCAAAGAGCGGCTGGAAGATCAACGACTTCTCCAAGCCGATCATCCTCATCATTAAGAAGAATGTCACCACCCTTACAGCCCTGCACAAATGGCTGAAGGCGCTGAACGCCGAGGGTGACGGTCGGATTTCCGACGTGCCGATGCTGCTGATCGACGACGAGGCCGACAACGCCTCGATCAATACCAACAAGGAGGATCTCGACCCGACCCGAACGAACGCCATGATCCGGCGCATCCTCGGGCTGTTCGCTAAGTCCTGCTATGTCGGCTACACAGCGACGCCGTTCGCGAACATCTTCATCAATCCCGACGCGTATGACGATGATGTGCGCGAGGAGCTGTTCCCGCGCGACTTCATCTACTGCCTCGACGCGCCGACCACCTATTTCGGCGCGGAGAAGGTGTTCCTCGACGACAAGACCAGCCAGTCCATCGTGAAACCGATCGACGACTGTGAGGACTTCCTGCCTTACAGACACAAGCGGGACGATCCCGTCCCGGAGCTGCCGCCCAGCCTTTACCGCGCCCTCGATGAGTTCATTGTCGCGCGCGCCATCCGCAACCTGCGCGGGCAGACCGGCAAGCACTGCTCGATGATGATCAACGTGTCGCGCTTCGTACCGGTGCAGCAGGCCGTGCGCGATTTCCTCAGCCTTCGCGAGAAGAAGATGAGGGACGCGGTCCGGACCAACTATCTGATGCCGGAATCGGTCTCCTCGGCAAACGTGTACATGCAGGGACTCAAGGCGGCGTTCGACGCCGAATATGCCGATGCGGGCTTCACCTGGGCCGAGGTCAAGACGGCACTCAACGGCGTGTTCGAGCACCTCCATCTCTACGTCATCAACAGCAAGAGCGACGAGGCGCTCGACTACACAAGGTACGAGAAGGAGGGTGTCGGCCTGACCGCAATCGCCGTCGGTGGTCTCAGCCTGTCACGCGGCCTGACGATCGAGGGCCTGACCGTCAGCTACATGTATCGTAACACCAAAATGTACGACACACTCATGCAGATGGGCCGCTGGTTCGGCTATCGGCCGGGATTCGAGGATCTCTGCCGCGTCCATCTCTCCCGTGACTCCATCAACTGGTACTCCCATATCGCCGACGCCGCCGAGGAGCTCACCCAGCAGGTCAAGCGGATGCGGCGTGATGGCCTCAGCCCGAAGGATTTCGGCCTCTATGTCCGCTCGCACCCCGACAGCCTCCTGATCACCGCCGCCAATAAGATGCGGTCCGGCGAGGAGGTCACTGTCGAACAGAGCTTCAGCGGCCGGCTCCGGGAGAGCTACGTCGTCTCGACCGATCCCGAAGTGAACGCCCGGAACTTCGACCTGATCGCCGAGCACTGGCGCGGCGGTTTCGGAGGACAACCGGCGGAGGACACCGGGAAGGGCCTGATCTTCCGAGACGTCTCGATCACGGTGGTCGAGGATTTCCTGACCCGTTTCGAGAGCCACTCGACCTTTGCCGGCATCAAATCGGATGTGGTGAACTATCTCGAACGCATCGCCGAAAAGCGGCCGGTTGCCGACGTCCTGCTCATCTCCCCCGGAGGCGCTCCGGGCGATGGCGGGCCATTCATGCTGAGAAACCAGGTGCGTGTCGTCGGCAAGGATCAGCCGAATGGAACCGCGTGGCGCCTGAACAAGGATCGTGTCGCCTCCCGCGGCGACGAAAAGCTCGGGCTCGACGATGCGCAGCGCAAGGAGGCGGAAGCGCTGGCGGGCGGCGAGGACGGAACCGGAGCGGTCTCCGACGCGCACTACCGGATGGTCCGGAACAGGCCGCTCCTCATGATCCACAGCCTCGAGCCCCGGGACGGGGCCGTGGAAGGGCCGATCGCCGCTTTCGGCATGAGCTTTCCCTACGGAGACTATTCGACCACCATCAACGTGGTCGTGAACAAGGTCTGGCTCCAGCAGATGCAGGGCTATGGCGATGACCCGGACGACGAGGAGGACTATGATGTCTGAATCCTCGCCGTGGGACGGCATCACGGTTCCCGGCGCGGACTACAACGTCCGCCAGGTTCCCGGCGAAACCGCCGTGCCCTGCTTCTGGGGACGCGACACGACCGGCGCCTGCCTGTTCGTTGCTGAGCTTCAGGGCGACCACACCTACCAGTTCCGGAAGGATGTGGTCACGGTGCATGGCATTGACGTCGATCTTCGCGGGGGCGAGCCGGGACAGCAGCGACTTGTCCTCACGCTTGAAAAGCAGGTCGATCGCGATCTTTTCGAGAGCCTCTGCCGCACCCTCGCAACCGCGCTGGAACGCGCCACCGATTCCGCCAGCTCGCTTGCAGTCGCGCTGGCGCACATCCGACGCTGGAAGACCTTCCTTTCCGGTCGCAGCCAGCACCTCTCGGCCGAGGAGGTCCGCGGCCTGTTCGCCGAACTCACCTTCCTGCTGGAGCTGATCGAGCGGCAGCCATCGAACACCGCCGCCGTCGAAGCCTGGCTCGGCCCTGAGAAATCCCATCAGGATTTCATCTTCGGCAACTCAGCGGTCGAGATCAAATCGCTGTCCGGCACCGAGCGCGGCACGGTCCGTATCTCCTCGGAGGACCAGCTCGAATCGCTCAATGATGAACTGTTCCTGCGCATCTACCGGCTGAGCAGCCTGCCCGATGCGGCAGGAGCGCAATCCCTCAACGAGATCGTCGCCGCAGTGCAGACGCAGCTCGCTGAGGCGGAAGCCATCGAAGCATTCGACCGCAAGCTGGTCGCGCACGGCTATGCACCGCTGCCCGACTATGACCAGCCGCGTTTCGTCGTGAGCGATGTGCACAGCTACCGCGTTGTCGAGGAGTTTCCGCGGCTCGTGCGGTCGCAACTGCCGACCGGCATCGACAGGGTCGCCTACGATATCCAGCTGGAAACCATTGCGCTTTACGAATGTGACAACGGGGGAGTTTTCGGGGGGAACTGATGGAGCAGACCGTAGAGGAGTTCTTCCACGACTTCCGCCAGGAGACACTGGCTGATGCCGAGGCCAACAGCACCTATCAGTTGGAAGCCTTCATGGAGGCGGTCTCCAGCGAACTGATAGAGACCGGCTTCATCGAGGGATTCGAACACTGCCACTACCGTGCTCCGCGCGGCATGCGCGTCGACGGCTACTGGTTCAACGACGAGGGCGCGCTCGACATTTTTGTTGCCGACTTCGACTGCCGCCGCGAGTTAGAGACGCTGACTCGTACCGACGTGGACGCCGCCTTCAAGCGCCTCGTCAACTTCTTCGAGGCAAGCCTTCAGGGAACGCTCGAACCCGACGTGACCACACCCGAATACGGGCTGGTGCGGCAGATCGCCGATCGTAGGGCCATGCTGCGTCAGGTGAATTTCTACCTGACCTCCGAGCGGGTGCTGAGCGACCGCTTCCAGGCAAGTCCCGACGGCGAGGTCGGCGGCATCCGCGCGGCCTATCACATCTGGGACATGGCTCGGTTCCAGCGCCAGCGCAGCTCACGCGGCCACAAGGAGCCGCTCGATATCGATTTCGTGGAGCTGTTCGGAAACGGAATCGCCTGCCTGCCGGCCAATCTCGGTTCGGACTCCTATCAGTCCTATCTCATCGTCATGCCGGCCCCGATTCTCGCAGCGCTCTACGACCGGTACAGCGCGCGGCTGCTGGAACAGAACGTGCGGACGTTCCTCCAGGCCCGCGCGCAGGTGAACAAGGGCATCCGCGCGACCATCATCAACGAGCCGCAGATGTTCTTCGCCTATAACAACGGGATCACCGCGACTGCACAGGAGGTCCAGACGCGAATGACCGACAGCGGACTTCAGATCGTCCGCATGACCGATCTCCAGATCGTGAACGGCGGCCAGACGACCGCCTCGCTCTTCCATACGCAGCGTCGTGACAAGGCCGACCTGTCGGGCATCTTCGTCCAGATGAAGCTGTCGGTCATCGACAGCGAGCAGAGCGAGATGGTGGTCCCGCGCATCTCCGAATACGCCAACACGCAGAACCGGGTGAACGCAGCCGACTTCTTCTCCAACCATCCCTTCCACGTCCGTATGGCGGAGTTTTCGCGCAGAATCTGGGCACCTGCACAGCAGGGCGCGCAGCGCGAGACCAAATGGTTCTACGAGCGGGCGCGGGGCCAGTATGTGGACGCGCAATCGAAGCTCACCCCCGGCGAGCAGAAGCGATTCCGCGCCGAATACCCCAAGACCCAGATGTTCACGAAGACCGACCTCGCCAAGTTCGAGAACGTTTTTGACGATCATCCCAGGTGGGTGAACCTCGGCAGCCAGAAGAACTTCGCCCGCTACGCGCTGCGCATCGGGAAGGAATGGGAGAAGTCGTCCGACGGCTTCAACGAGCTCTATTTCAAGCGGGCGATTGCCCGCGGCATCCTGTTCCGCGCAACCGAGAAGCTGGTCTCGGCGCAGCCTTGGTACAACGGCGGCTATCGCGCGAATATCGTAGCCTACACGCTCTCCATGCTCGGCGAGATCACGAAGCGCCGGAAGGCCAGCGTCGACTATCAGCGCATCTGGTCTGCGCAGACGGTCGACGAGGTGCTGTCGGAGACGCTGGTCATCATAGCGACGGCGGTGAACGAGGACATCATCCAACCGCCGCAGGGTATCTCCAACATCTCAGAGTGGTGCAAACGAGAGGGGTGCTGGACACGCCTGCTCGACCAGGCCGACAATATCGCCGAACTGCTGCCCGAGGCGTTCTGGACCGGACTCGCATCGGCTGAGGATAACCGGCACGAGGCGAAGACCGCACGACAGACGCAGAAGATTGACAACGGGATCGAGGTGCAGCGGCAGGTTTTCGAGGTGCCGCCGGCGCAGTGGTCCGCGATCCTCCGCGAGGGGTCCAGCCGCCGGCTGCTAACGCCGAAGGAAGTAGGCATCCTCCAGATCGCGACACAGATGCCCGCCAAGATTCCGACCGAGCGGCAGAGTGCGATATTGATCGAGATTCTCGGCAAGGCCCAGCAGGAGGGCATCCTGTAAGAGGGAAAACCGCCCATCAGCAGTGCGGCCGCCATCGTCGTGTAGCCCTCAGGACCCCGCTGACCATTCCCGGACACGCCGCAGGCGAATTCTCCCAGCTGGCGTCGTTTCATTAGCCAGCTTGAGGCAAAGTGCTTTTTCGATATGACATCGATTTGCAGAGACTGGTCGCTCACGGCGAGCTCTTGGTCAGCCGACGAAGATTGCCGAGCAACCGGCTTCGCACGGCATTTACCGGTTCCGACCAAATCTGCGCCAGCGTATTCACCGCTCGATCGGCATCCCACGGCCATGCTGCCCTTCCGTCGACCTGGGCAAAAGGACCATCCGATTCCGTAAGAACGCGGTCGCGGGGCATTCTCATAACTAGGGCTTGCCCCTTTTCTCCAGCCAACATCGCTGGCCCAGTGCTGAACCAGCAACCGAGGTCAACTGCGCGCGACAGCTCCTTTTGCGTGCCTGAAAACCAGTGTAGGATCGCAATGCCAGCACCGGGCTGCGCTTCCAGTGCATCAAGAACCTGCGTCGCTGCGCGACGGCTGTGAATGGTCATAATTCGCCCGCCGGCCCGCGCACACAGTTCGAGCACGCGCGTGAAGACTTGCTCTTGATCCGGCCAGTGCCGCCGGTACTCCGGGCCGCCGTCGAGCCCGACTTCACCGACGTAGCGCACGTGAGGAAGCAGCCGCTCGAACAGCGGTAGCTCACCTTTCCTCTCGTGCGCTATCTGAGGATGTAGCCCGAGCGCAGTGCGAATCCTTGAAGCACCTTTTGCTAGCGCGGCCGTCCCGCCCCACGCGGACGGCGTTGTTGTGACCGAGAGAACATAAAGGTTCCGGGCCACGCATTCGCGAGCTGTAGCTTGTGGATCAGGATAAAGATCCAAGTGCGCGTGGAAATCGATCACTTGACCCCGTAGGCTTGGTGAAGGGCGCGAAGCTCGCCGAGTCCGCGCTCCAGCATCCCGAGCAGAGCGGCGCGGTCCTGGATAAAGGGTGATGCGAGCGCATGCCCGAGCCAGCTCTCGACACCCTCGGCGTGAACGGCTGCGAGCGCGATGGCGACTGAGCGAACGTCGTCGAAGCCGGCATGCTCCGCGTCGTCTTTCCCGATCGGCGCGTAGACATAGTCTGTCGTGTCGGGCGCGGCCGCCCAAGAGAGGTATGCCGCCCGCCGGACTTGGCACGGAACACAACGCCCGCATTGCCGATAATTGAACCTCTGGAAACGACCACAGCTCGTAGATCGGACCGCTTCCGCGCGAAGCAGCGCTTGGTCCGCACAGTCCTTGAGCATCTCGCCTTTCGTCTTGGTTGCGTATGGATTGGTGATCTTCACCCGCAGGCGAGCGGCATCGAGCACACCCTGTAGACGGGCGAAGAACTCTGGGTGGGCCGTGCGAGTGCTGAGACTTCCCAGGCGCCCGCCGGTCAACGGCGGATTGATGGCGATGAACCCGTTCTCGCATACAAAGAGCGGCACCTCCTGTCCGTCGTGATAGGCCTTGAGAGCGGTGGCAGCGATCACCCCGAAGGTGATGAAGATCAACGATCTTGCCCGCTGCGACGCTTCCTGTGTCCCTGGCGTGCTCCCGTTATGGTTCAGCTGCAGGTGACTGAGGCCGCCACCGATCTTCGCGGCAAAATCCACCTGCTTATCAGCGTCTCCGCGCACCGTTTGGCTGATAGCGAAGGACTTATGGCCTGCGGCTGCGAGATCGATCGCTCCGACGAGACTGTCGAGCCCTCCGGAAAGGAGAACGATGCAATCTTCCGTGGGTCGGACCACCTCGCGCGGTGGAGCGGGCAAAAGGCCACCTCCGTGAAAGCGCAGAGTCCAACGGTCGGTCGTCAGAAACGCTAGCGCTTCGGCGAGCGCCCCGGCTTGCCCGGTCCAGAACGGAGCATCTGCAACGGCGATGTCGAGTTCGATCTCGCGCGTCCATCCGTCGGGACTCTGATCCCGCAGCGTGGCAAAATCGGCGGCAATGACGCTGAGGGCGATCGACAGGAGGTCCCACGCCTTTGGCGCAGGATTGAGCCGCCGCCGTTGAATTTCCGCCTTGGCGGCATCTCCAGCGCTTCCCTCCCCCTCTTGTCGCGGCTGACCATAGAGGACCACGCGGAGGACGCCCTCGCCGCCGGGCAGATCGATTCCGTCTGGACCGCAGGCGAGCCTCATTCCGCATAGCCCTCGAACACATCGAAGGTCTCCCGCAGCGCGTCGCGGACCACTTGGTTGATGCGACCGCTCGTGAGGCTGCGGCCTGCGTCGCGAAGCTTGCGGAACGCCGCGGCCACGCTCTGCTTCACGTACTCCCGAACTTCCTTGAGCCGCGAGAGAGCCGTCACAGCGCTGGGCGCCTTCTCGACGATCGTCTTGCCCACATCGAGCTCGAAGCGGCGAAACACGTCGATCGCCGTAAATCGTTCGATCGCGAAGGCACGCTGCTCCGGACCGAGATTCAGGAGATCCGCTTCTGGGAACTTAGTGAGCAGTTCGGACAAGGCATCCCGGATTGCTGCTCGCTCCGCTTCGGAGTCTTGGGTCCCATCGACCGGCCGGACAGCTTCGACAACCGCGTCCATCACCTCCTGTGCATTACGGCCCGCGAGAAGCGCCGGATCGAGCGGACTGCCTGGTGCGGCAGGCTCCCCCGCTGCAACGCGCGCTAGGGCGCCGCCGAGTGCGCCCGCTGTTGCCGCGGTGCCGCCAAAGCGGCGCGTCGCGGTGCCCGATCCACCATAACCGGTTCGAACATAGTGTCCGAGGCTGCGCCGCATATCGCGGCCATCACCCGATCTTGCGAACTCACCCAACGCGCGACGCACACCGAGGAATCGAGCGGGGGGCGCGAGCGGCGCCGGAGGAGGCGGTGCTACTTGTGGCGGGCTCGGCTCGACATCAGCTGGCGCCTCGGTACCCAGCTCACCACCGGGCGGCTCGCCTGCCGGTGGGTCCGGCGTCCACGAAGGCACCATGGGGACGCCGCTGCCTGGACCTCCGCTAGACTGCGACGTTCCCATTCTCTCTCTGCCTCTTAATCGCGGTCTTCACCGGCCGCGACACCTGCCCCCGATCCCAAATATCGAAGACGCCCTTAGCCCAAGCCTGGTCCCCGATCTTCGGGACGATGTTCGCTTGGATTTGCGCGGCCGGACGCTCGCCAAGGAAGGCGGCGAGCCTTGCGCCTTGGGGCGGATCGGCTTCGGCTACGACGAGGCACGCTTCCAGAATGGCTGGCACACCCCACTCCTGCTCCTGCCGCGCACGATCTAACAGTCGGTCCATAATGACGGTGGTTTCGGTCCGAGGCACCCTGAGGAGTCGATCCTTCAAGCTCGACGCCATTTCGGGGTGCTGTAGGAGCGCGGTCAGGAGCTCGGCTGCTTCCGAGGAAAGCCGGTCCTCCGGTGTGATCAGTGGCGCATGCTCGCGGCTCACATATAGCGCGCCGCGCAGGTCCGTATCTGCGAGCGCCGGCGGCAGCGTCAGCCACTCGGCGAAGAACGGATCGTCGAACGGCGCCGGAAGGGTCTGATCCTGGCCGGCGATCTCCTTCTGCTCCCACTCGGCGAGGAAAGTGGGCTTCCCGGTATCGCTGGCGCTCACGCGCGCCATCAGTTCGGCGAACGCCTTGGGGCTTCCGAGCCGCTCGAACAGTAGGAGCTTGGCCAGAACGGCCTCGTCCACACCGACGCCCTGCGCATTTGAGATGGTCATGCGGATGGCGAGGGCGTTCAGAAATCGCTTTATTAGGCGGGGGTTGCCGAGGATGCCCGACGCCGTGGTCATGAGCGGCGCCAGCCGGTCCGCCGTGTCGAAGCGGCCGATCAGCTCGGCCGGCAAAGGATCATGCAGCGATTGGACGAACGCGCGATCGACGCGCTTGCCGGCCCAGGTCTGCTTGAGCTGGGCGACAACACCCGCGCGGATCTTCTCCTTCACGTCGTCGCCGAGTTCGCTATTCTCGACGAACAGCATCATCATGTATGCGCGCACCTCCTGAGTGCCGAGCGGCGGCACCCGGATCGGCACCTGGATCAGCTTGTCGAAATAACTGGTGACCAGAAGGTCGTCCGGTACGCCCTCGAAGTGCCGGCGAACGGCATGTTTGATCATGTCGTTGTCGGCGGCGATCACAAAGGCCGTGTTCTTCAGGAACAGGAACAACCGGATGGCCTCGAGCGTCGAGATCGTTGTCTCGGGCAGGCAGCGGTCGAGGTCGTCGATCAGCACCACGAGAGTGACCCCGAGCTCCTCCAATGTCTCTTCGAAATTGTCACGGAGGGCTTGGATCTCCTTGGGCGGCGATGTTTCCTCTTTCGGGTTCAGCAGTCCGCCGGCGGTTTCGGCCACCTCGCCAGCCTTGCCTTTCGCCTCCTCGATCAGTTTGGCGTCCACGCCGCCCGAGAAGAAGCGCTGGCCAAGCCCCCACACTTCGCCGATCAATCCGGTTGGCGGCAGACCGAGTGACATTGCTACCGTGGAGCCGGCGACGAGCTTTGCCGCGCGCAACCAGTTCACGCGCTTCACCAGCGCTTTAGCCTTGTCGATAGCCTTCCCGCGCGCCTTTGCTTCCTTCTCCAGCTTGGTCGCAATCACATCCATGAGCGCGGCCCGCGCGTCGTCATAACCTTGGTAAAGCCAAGCGTTGAACTCGACGAATACGAACTCCCGCTCCCCTTCCTTGCGTGGCCGAGCATCCAAGGACGCTTGGGTAAGCTTGATCATCGAAGACTTGCCGATCCCCCAAGCACCGGACACGCCGATGGAGATTGGTCGCCCCCGCGCCTGAACGATAATCTCCGCTACGGTGTCAGCCACTCCGGAGAAGTTCAGGAAATCACGTTCGGTTTCATTATCAGGCCACATCGGCTTTGTACTATTGCCCCTCGCGACTCAGGCCAGCTCAGCGCCCACAGCCCACTTTAGAACAATTGCCGAACGTAATGCGAGTTCGGTTTGCGCCCTGCGCTTCTTAGCAGGTTTTGTCCGAAAAATGTAGCATGCTTCGGACACTTTCTGTTGTCCGAAATATGCGGCATACTTCGGACATGACCAATAGCGCCCACCAACCCGGTTCCGATCTCCGTAGTCGCTTGCTCGGCCGAATCGCCGAGCAACAGGGCGAGGTGTGGACGCCCAGCGATTTCGCCGATCTCGGCAGCCGAGACGCTGTCGATAAATCGCTGCAGCGCTTGGCAGCCGCAGGCGAACTCCGGCGGATCGACCGAGGCCTCTATGACCGTCCAAGCGTCAACAGCCTGACCGGCCGTCCGACCGTGCCGGACTATCGCGCCGTCATCCGCGCGGTCGCCCGGCGGGACAAAGCGCGCTTCGTTGTGGACGGCATGACCGCCGCCAACGATCTCGGCCTCACCACCGCGGTCCCCGCCCACATCGAGGTCCTGGTCGACGCGCGCCTGAAGCCCATCAAGCTCGGCAATCAGGAAATCCACTTCAAGTCCGCTGCGGCAAGCCGGCTCTACTGGGCCGGCCGGCCGGCAATGCGCGTCGTCCAGGCTCTGCACTGGCTCCAGGACGTGTTGAACGACGACGACGAGCGCAGCCGCGTCACCGAGGTTCTTCGCCGGCTGCTCGCCGATCCGGACCACGGCCGGGCCATTCGTGATGATCTGCGTGAAGGACTGTCGGCCCTCCCCATCTGGATGCAGGAATTCCTGCGCCCACTGATCGTCGGCGAGGGCGCGAAGACATGACTGCCGAGGCTTACGCAGCGGTCGTCCACGCTCCGGCCCGCGACCGCCTCGACCTGTTTCTGTCGACCGCCAATCGGCTCGGCGCACCGATCGGCAACATCGAGAAGGACTTCTGGGTCTGCTGGACGCTCGACGCGCTCTACCACCGCCTCCCGGCAGACCGGCCGCGCCTCCTCTTCAAAGGCGGCACCTCTCTGTCCAAAGCCTATGGCCTCATCAACCGGTTCTCGGAGGACATCGACGTCACGGTCTTCCGCGATGATCTCGAACAAGCCGCAACTGTCGAGGAACTGGAGGCACTCTCCGGCAACAAGCGCCGCGCCCGGCTCGACGCCATCCGCGACGCCTGCCGCGCCTACATAACCGGCCCGCTTCGCGAGAGCCTAGCCGGTCTCCTGGCCGAGGCGACGGGTGGAGCTGGGCGTGTGGAGGTCGATCAAGCCGATCCCGACGGGCAGACACTCCTTCTCTGGTATCCGGAGGTCGAGCCGCGCGACGACGCCTATGTGCGCCCGGCCGTGCGGATCGAGTCGGGCGCAAAGTCTGCGCTCGATCCCAACCGTCCCGTCCTGATCAGGCCCTACATTGCCGATGAGACTCCGAACCTGGACCTGTCGGTCCCGGAGGTCACAACCATCGAGCCAGGCCGGACCTTCTGGGACAAGGTCGTGATCGCTCACGGCTTGCGGCGATGGTTCGAGCGGCGCGGCGTGCTGCGCCAGGAGGGGCAGCGCGTTTCCCGCCACTATTATGACCTGCACCAGCTGCTCGCCTCGGACGTGGGAAAAGACGCGCTGGGGGATCTGGATCTGGCGCGCGACTGCGTGCGTCACGCGCGCATGTTCTTCGACCGCGCGGACTTCGACCTTGCCTCGGCGCAGCCGGGCACGTTCGCGATCGCGCCGGTTGAGGGCATGGTCGATGCGCTTCGCCGCGACTACGCCAACACCGCCGCGATGATCTTCGGAGAGCCTCCAAGCTTCGACGCCATTCTTGAGTCCCTGGTTCGGCTCGAGGCGGCTGCGAACGGTTAAGGGGAAGGCCTTCCCCTGCGGCCGAGCCAGGTGTCTCGGCCGACCCCTTCCACCGGGGAACACCCCTTGGGCGCCCCCGAGAGAGTGAGAGTGCTGACCGGGTTTCCGTGACGGGTTGAGAGCTGGAGGAGAGGCCTCCGGCGCCCGTCGCGGAGAACCGCGATGGCCACGAAAGCCGCACGCGTCCGGCATGGCGCCGAGAGAGCCAGCCTCTATGACGACATCACGAACAGGATCATCGCCGAGCTCGAGAGGGGCTGCGTCCCCTGGGTCCAGCCCTGGGGAACCGCCGCAGCGAAGGCGCCGCTGGCGATGCCAGGGAACGCGGCGACAGGACGTCAATATTCCGGGATCAACGTCCTCATCCTCTGGGGCGCCGTCATCGAGCACGGCTTTCCCGGCCAGAGCTGGCTCACCTTCCGCCAGGCCCTCTCGCTCGGCGGCAACGTGCGCAAAGGCGAGCGCGGCACGACCGTCGTTTACGCCGACCGCTTCATTCCCGACGAGGAGAAGAAGCGGGCGCGGGACACCGGCGAGGAGGCCCAGGCGATCCCGTTCCTCAAGCGCTTCACGGTCTTCAATACGGCGCAGTGCGAAAACCTGCCCAAGAGCATCGCGGCGGCAGCCCCGCCACCGCCCGCGGACCTGATCGAGCCCAGGGTCGAAGCGCTGATCGAGGCGACCGGCATCGACTTCCGCATCGGCGGCAATCACGCCTACTATTCTCCCGCGCACGACTATGTGCAGGTCCCGCCGCCCCAGGCGTATTTCGAGCCGATCAACTGGCATCGCACGGCGCTGCACGAGCTCGGGCACGCCACAGGTCATAGTTCGCGCCTCGATCGAGATCTCACCGGGTCGTTCGGCTCGAAGAAATACGCCTTCGAGGAACTGGTCGCCGAGATGAACGCCGCCTTCTGCTGCGCATCGCTCGGCATCGTGCCGACGGTGCGGCACGCCGACTATATCGCCTCCTGGCTCCAGCTCCTGCGCGACGACAACCGGGCGATCGTCCGCGCGGCCTCGCAGGCGAGCAGGGCCGCCGACTTTCTGCTCGCCTTCCTGCCGGAGCAGTGTTCCGGAGAAGAGGCCGAAGCTCCCGCCGAACGGGCGGCGGCCTGAATTCCGGAAAGCCGGAGAACCGGCGTTACGCCTCTCCGGCTCGGCGGCTTTGCGCTCCTCCTGATGCGCGGTTGTGCGGCGCCGACCTCCAGAGTGAGAGGGCGGCGCTGCGCTTCGTGACGGGTTGGAGGCCGAGAGAGAGGCTTTCGGCCGCCCGTCGCGGAGTACATCATCATGGCTACTGCTGCGAAGAAGATCACCCTGTCGCCATCGCGCGACATCCCCTTCAACAAGCTGGTGTTGAGCCAGTCCAACGTCCGGCGCGTGAAGGCCGGGGTTTCGATCGAGGAACTCGCCGAGGACATTGCCCGGCGCGGCCTGCTCCAGGGCCTCAGCGTCCGGCCTGTCGTCGACGAAGCCGGAGTCGAGACCGGCATGTTCGAGATCCCGGCGGGCGGCCGGCGCTACCGCGCGCTGGAGCTGCTGGTGAAGCAGAAGCGGCTGGCGAAGACCGCGCCCGTGCCCTGCGTCGTGCGCGAAGCGGGCATCGCCGAGGAGGACTCGCTCGCCGAGAACGTCCAACGCGCGCCGCTCCATCCGCTGGACCAGTTCCGCGCATTCCTGGCGCTCAAGGAGAAGGGCCAGTCCGAGGAGGAGATGGCTGCCGCCTTCTTCGTCTCGGTCAATGTCGTCAAGCAGCGGCTGAAGCTCGCCTCGGTCTCGCCGAAGCTGCTCGACGTCTATGCCGAGGACGGCATGACGCTCGATCAGTTGATGGCCTTCACCGTCTCGGGCGATCACGAGCGTCAGGAACGGGTGTTCGAGCGGCTGCAGCAGTCCTACGACAAGCAGCCTTATGTCATCCGGCGCATGCTCACCGAAGGCGCGGTGCGCGCCTCCGACAAGCGGGCGCAATTCATCGGCGTCGAAGCCTATCTCGAGGCAGGCGGCACGATCCTGCGCGACCTCTTCCAGGGCGACGATGGCGGCTGGCTACAGGACGTCGCGCTCGTCGACATGATGGTGGCCGAGAAGCTGCGCGAGGAATCGCAGGCAATCGCCGCCGAAGGCTGGAAGTGGATCGAGGTCGCTCCTGACTTCGCCTACGGCCATACCTTCGGCCTTCGCCAGCTCCGCGGCGAACCCGCGCCGCTCTCGGCCGAAGAGGAGGCGGCCCGCAACGTCTTGCAGGCGGAGTTTGACCGCCTCACCGAGGAATACGCCGACGCCGACGAACTGCCGGAGGAGATCGATGAGCGCTTTGGCGAGCTCGAAACCGCGCTCGAAGCGTTCGAGGCGAGGCCGCTGACCTTCGATCCGGCCGAGATCGCGCGCGCCGGTGCGTTCGTCAGCATCGGACATGATGGCCGGCTCCGCGTGGAGCGTGGCTATGTCCGCCCGGAGGACGAGAAGCGCGTTGCCCCGGAGGCCGGCTCGGCGGACGGAGCCGAGCAGCCGGTCGCTGCAGCGAACGACGATGCGGACGGCAGCGAGACGATCGACGCATCCGAGCCTCTGGCCGAGGCGGAGGAGGATGATAGCCTTGCGCCGATCTCGGACCGGCTCCTGACGGAGTTGACCGCGCATCGTACGCTCGGCCTGCGCAAAGCGCTCGGCGAGCGTCCCGACGTCGCGTTCCTTGCGGCGCTTCACGCTCTGACGCTCAAGGTCTTCTACCACTATGGCTCGGACAGCTGCCTTGAGCTTGATCTGAAGAGCGTGGGCTTCAGCGCGCAGGCGCCGGGGCTGAACGACAGTGCATCCGCATTGGCGATCACCGCCCGGCACGAGAGCTGGGGGAAGCGCCTGCCCAAGGAATCCGGCGACCTCTGGGATGTTCTCCAGCAGCTCGACGGGCAGAGCCAGGCGGAACTGTTCGCTCACGTCGTCGGACTCTCGGTGAACGCCGTGCATGAGCCGTGGAACAGGCGGCCGCGCGCGCTCGTTCATGCGGATCGCCTGGCCGGGGCAGTCGACCTCGACATGGCCGCCGCAGGCTGGACCCCGACGGTGGACACCTTCCTCGGCCGTGTCACGAAGGCGCGCATCCTCCATGCCGTCGCGGAAGCGAAGGGTCAGGTCGCGGCCGACCGGATCGCCCACCTCAAGAAGGGCGACATGGCCTCCGAAGCCGAACTTCTGCTGGCCGGCAGCGGCTGGCTTCCCGAGCCGCTGCGCACGCCTGGGCGCGTGTGGAACGAGGCGATCGGCACTGACAGCGCCGACGCCGAACCGGCCGGCGAAGAAACGGCCGCCGACGGCGGCGAAACGGTCATGGCCGATGAGGGGCTTACGGAGGAGAATGAGCCTGCCGACGACGCCCCCCATGCGATCGCGGCCGAGTAACCGTCAACGACTTGCATGACTGGGCCCGCCGGCCACGGCGGGCCTTCTTTTTGAGGAGCGCATCATGGCGGACTCGCCCCATAGCCTCGCGCGCCGCCTTGCCGACCGGGCCGAGGCGGTGTGCCGCCATTATCTGTCGAACGGCCGCCGCCACAGTAGCTACTGGCTCGTCGGCGACGTGCGCAACACACCGGGCCGCTCGATGTTCGTCCGGCTCAAGGACTCTCCGAAAGGGCCTGCTGGCAAGTGGACAGATGCCGCCACCGGCGAGCACGGCGATCTGCTCGACGTGATCCGGGAGAGCTGCGGTCTCGCCGACTTCAGGGACGTCGTCTCCGAGGCCCGAACCTTCCTCAGCATGCCGCCATCCGAGCCGACACCGACGGCGGTGCGCCAGGCCCCGGCACCGCATGGCTCGCCCGAAGCCGCCCGGCGCCTGTTTGCGATGTCGCAGCCGATCACGGGAACGCTCGTGCAATCGTATCTCCGCGAACGCGGCATTACGGATTTACGCGGAACCGGAAATCTGCGTTTCCACCCGCGCTGCTACTATCGGCCGGACGAGCATTCGCCGAACGAAACCTGGCCGGCGATGATCGCAGCCGTCACCGACCTTGGCGGCCGGATCACCGGCGCGCATCGCACCTGGCTCGATCCGCGGCGCCGTGACAAGGCTCCGCTCGACACGCCGAGGCGAGCGATGGGCGATCTTCTCGGCAACGCAGTCCGCTTTGGAGTCGGCGGCGAAGTCATGGCGGCCGGCGAAGGCGTCGAAACGGTGCTGTCGGTTAGACAGGTCCTGCCCGACATGCCAATGCTGGCCGCGCTCTCGGCAGCGCATCTCGGTGCCATCCTGTTCCCGGGCACGCTGCGGCGGCTCTACATCCTGCGCGACGACGATCCGGCCGGCGATGGCGCGCGTGACAGCCTGATCGAACGGGCGAACGCGGTCGGGATCGAGGCGATCGTCATCTCGCCCCAACTCGGAGACTTCAACGAGGATCTCCGCACGCTTGGCGTTGACGCGCTGCGCAGCCAGACGCGGATGCAGATCGGACCGCAGGACGTCGCACGCTTCATGACGCTGGCGGCTTAGCCGACACGAGGAACGTGGCGGCGGATGCCGCCATGCCCCCGCGGATGCGTCATTCCGTCTGAGAGGACCGCGCTGCGGCCTTCGAGAGGGCGATCGGCCCACAAGCCGGCCAGCCCGGCAATGGCGGCGGCCGGCTATTTTCCGTCGGCGCTTGCCGCGCCTTTCCATCGCGAGGCAAAATAGCCGGCCTTAGCCATCCTCCGCGGAGGCTTCGGCCCTGCGCTTTTCTTCGGGTGCCGGGGCCATCCGGCCCGTGGGCTTCGTCGCCATGAAGGCCGCGATGGTCGCGGTCCAATCGACGGAAAACCCCATGCGCGAGCACGGCGACGAACAGCACCACGAATCCTCACCCACCGACCATGTGCTCAATGAACTCCAACTCCACGGCTATCGGCCCTTCGCCGACGAACCCGACCGGCGACTTCTGCCCGATGGCAATCAGGTTGCGGGCGCCGTCGCCGACATCTTCGACGCTCTGATCTCCACGCTGGAGGATACGCGGCTCGAACCCGACCTCGACGATCTCCTCTGGTCAACCGTCAACGTCTTCCACCGCGCCACCGAACGTATCACGCGCGAGCTGGACGATAATGAGCAGGCCCAGAAGCGTTCGCAGCGCGAGCAGGATGGCAGCGAGGTGAGATCAGTCGACCTCGAGCGCCTGATCGCCGAGGGCATGACGCTGATCGAGCGCCAGAACGCTTTCGAGCTGATGCGCGACCAGGCTGCCGAACACTACGAGCGCCACGTCGGCAAGCCTTGGCTCCCGCGCAGCGGATCAAAGGTCAACCACCGCAATCTCACCTCGGCGATGATCGACAGCCGCGATTTCCTGATGGCGAAGAAACGCGCGGAACACCAAGTGCTGCTGCCTCCCGGCCCGAAGATCGTCGTCACCGGCGGGCTCGACTTCAACGACCACCAGCTGATCTGGGCCAAGCTCGACCTGGTGCATGCGAAGCACCCCGACATGGTGCTGGTTCACGGCAAGTCGCCGAAAGGCGCCGAGAAGATCGCCTCGCTCTGGGCGAAGAACCGCAACGTGCCGCAGATCGGCTTCGCACCCGACTGGACGAAGCACGGCCGGGCCGCGCCCTTCAAGCGCAACGACCAGATGCTCGGTATCGCTCCGAAGGGCCTGATGCACTTCCCCGGCACGGGCATCAACGACAACCTCGCTGACAAGGCCAGGAAGCTCGGCATTCCCGTCTGGAAGTTCGGCGGCGCCTAAGCGCCGCCTCGCCTTTACCCCCGGATCGTGATCTCGACCGCGCTCTCCGGCACGTTGAAGCCGATAGCCAACCCAGCTTTGGCTTCGGCGATCGTTAGCCCCCGGGACACGGACGGCAGCACCGGCTTGTAATCGAGGGCCTTAAAGTCGATGTCCGGATAGTCACGGTCCTTCCAATAGGCGACGGGATTGCGCCCTTCCCACTGGTCCTTGACGTCAACCTCGGCATACTCGCTGATAAGGATCAGCCAACGCCCCGGCGTCTCAGTGGAAGGTACGACATCCTTCACCTTCCCGACCAGGAAGGCTGACCCGTGTTCTTCGGGTCCCTCCGCGTCGCGAGTCTTCGCGTTCCGGCACATTACGACATAATCGCAGCGCGCTGCTCGGGTGCGGTCCAGCGCCCACGACTGCGTACCGCCGGTTTCCAAGATCGTCTCTACCGATTTATACGTCAGCACAGATATCACATCACTCATACAGACGCCTCCCTTATTCCCACTGTCTATCGCATACTTTTCTCAAGGTATCAAGATAAATCGCCGGAGGTATTGTCGCGCCTCGGGGGAACTCAATGTTCCGTAGGCGATGCCTTCGTTCGGACGCCGAAGACGTTCGAAGAGTCTTTGCCGCGGCTTCTCGTGCTGAGCACCACCCCCCTTATCGCCGCTGATCCTTGGTCCGACTGATCGCTTGGCGCCATCAACCCGTAAAGGGTCGGCTATGCGAGCATGCCGCCGCTGCGGCTGCGCCTGCGCGGTGATTGCAGCGATCAGTCCGACGCTTCGGGCGCCTGTCAGCGGGGGATGGTCCTCCGCTCGGAACAGGAGCCGGATCGATGTTGAACCGCCCCGGGTTTGCCGGAGGCCATTTGGTTTAAGTTACGCTGCCACGGCCAGTTCCTCCAGCATGGCGTAGTAGCGTTCCTCGGCTTCGGCCGGCGGGATGTTGCCGATGGGCTCGAGCAGCCGG
>Ga0065721_10049962_pt1 | contig 24813 bp, 28 predicted proteins | sample Mesricmetagenome_FD_59108 | JGI IMG/M metagenome (GOLD analysis project Ga0065721, IMG submission 59108) | Mesophilic microbial community from rice straw/compost enrichment Sample: eDNA_1 v2 (version 2) | ecosystem: Engineered > Solid waste > Grass > Composting > Bioreactor | place: USA: Davis... | reverse complement strand
GCGGGAACGCGAACGGCGCACCGCGTGAGGCGGTGCGCCGTTGTCGTGAAGCCGATGATCAGGCGGGGTACTGACCGCGCTTGACCTGCGCCTTCGGCAGGCGCATGAAGCGCATCTGCACGGTGCGCATGGCCGCGTACCAGCCGAGCCCCTTCTCGAGGCGGCTCTCGCCGAACTTCTCCTTCGCGGCGCGCTTGACGCGGATGGAGGTGATGATCATGTCGCCCACGACGAAGAGGATGAAGATCCACAGCGCGACGAACGACCAGTACTGGAAGAACTGCACGGGGATGAGCGTCGCGACGATCACGAGCACCATGAAGGGCATGACGCCCTCGCCCAGGTGCCAGCCGGCGTCGACGAAGTCGCGCGCGAAACGACGCTGCGGTCCGCGGTCGCGTACCGGCAGGTAGCGCTCTTCTCCGGCGGCCATGCCGATGCGGGCCTTCTCGCGCTGGGCGGCGAGCTCGGCGCGGGCGCGCGCCTTCGCCTCCTTGGTGTCGGGCACGAGGGGCCGCTTGCGTGCGGCCTCCTGTTCGGCGCGCGAGGGCGTCGCGCGGCCCTTGCCCGATCCGAGCGCCGTCGAGTCGACGGGGGTGTCGTTGGGGGCGGGGGCGGGGGACTTGGCCACGGGAAACCTCGGTGATTCGCTGGTCGGGAGACTTAAGATTACCCGCATGACCCTCGACCTGTCCCGGCAGGAGGCTGTGCAAAAAGCAGCCGACGCCGGCATCCCCGCCGCCCTGGCCGATCTCGGCTCCCTCGTCCGCATCCCGTCCATCGCCTGGCCGGCCTTCGACCAGACGGCTCTCGTCCGCAGCGCCGACGCGGTCGCCGCCCTCCTCGAGGGGACCGGCGTCTTCGATTCCGTCACGGTGAGGCGCGCGGCGATCCCCGGTACCGACGAGATGGGGCAGCCCGCCGTCCTGGCCTCGCGTGCCGCGCGCAACGGCCGTCCCACCGTGCTGCTGTACGCGCACCACGACGTGCAGCCCCCGGGCGACGAGGCGCTGTGGGACTCCCCGCCCTTCGAGCCCACGCTGCGCGACGGCCGCCTGTACGGGCGCGGCGCCGCCGACGACAAGGCCGGGGTCATGGCGCACGTGGGTGCCGTCCGCGCTGTCGCCGAGGTGCTCGGAGACGATCTCGACCTCGGTATCGCCGTCTTCATCGAGGGCGAGGAGGAGTACGGATCGCGCTCGTTCGGCCAGTTCCTCGCCGACAACGCCGACGCCCTTCGCTCCGACGTCATCGTCGTCGCCGACTCCGGCAACTGGGACGAGCGCACGCCGGGTCTGACCGTGTCGCTGCGCGGGAACGCGCGCTTCACGCTCACCGTGCGCACGCTCGAGCACGCCTCGCACTCCGGCATGATGGGCGGCGCCGTCCCCGACGCGATGCTCGCCACCGTGAAGCTGCTCGCGACCCTGTGGGACGACGACGGAGCCGTCGCCGTCGAGGGCCTCGCCACGTGCGACGCCGAGACGCCGGCCTACGACGAGGCGACGCTGCGCGCGGAGTCCGGCCTGCTCGAGGGCGTCAGCCCGATCGGGCGCGACTCGATCCTCAGCCGCATCTGGAACAAGCCCTCCATCACCATCACCGGCTGGGATGCCACCCCGGTCGAGGCCGCGTCCAACACCCTGGCACCGCAGACGAGCGTCGTCATCAGCGCGCGCGTCGCCCCGGGCCACGATGCCGAAGAGGCCTTCGCCGCGGTGCAGGCGCACCTCCGCGCGCACGCGCCCTTCGGCGCGCAGCTGGAGTTCAGCGACGTCGACTGCGGCGACTCCTTCCTCGTCGACACCGGGGGATGGGCCGTCGAGGAGGCGCGCCAGGCGTTCGCCGACGGATACGGCGTGGAGTCGGTCGACGTCGGCATCGGAGGCTCGATCCCCTTCATCTCCGACCTCGTCCGCGAGTTCCCGACCGCGCAGATCCTCGTCACCGGCGTCGAAGACCCCCACGCGCGCGCGCACAGCCCGAACGAGTCCCTGCACCTCGACACGTTCCGCAACGCGCTCGTCTCCGAGGCGCTGCTGCTGGCGCGGCTGAACGAACGCACCGTCTGATCGAGGCCGCCGGGGCGGGACGGGCGTAGACTCGTCTCGTCCCCGCGACCGATCAACCCGAAGGGCATCGCCATGACCGACACCACACTGTCGACATCCGCCGAGACCCGCGAGCACGGCGTCGGCCTGACCGCGGCCGCCTCCGACAAGGTGAAGAGCCTGCTGTCGCAGGAGGGTCGCGACGACCTGCGCCTGCGCGTCGCCGTCCAGCCCGGCGGCTGCTCCGGCCTCATCTACCAGCTGTACTTCGACGAGCGCTACCTCGACGGCGACAAGGTCGTCGATTTCGACGGCGTCGAGGTCATCGTCGACGACATGAGCGTGCCGTACCTCGACGGCGCGAGCATCGACTTCAAGGACACGATCTCGGAGCAGGGCTTCACGATCGACAACCCCAACGCGCAGGGCTCCTGCGCCTGCGGCGACAGCTTCCACTGAGCTCGGTCGGCGTCCTCGAACGCCGACGTCACGGACCCCCGGGGGCCACGGATCGCACCGTGGAACCCGGGGGTTTCCGATGTCTCGGCACTGGACGAATGGCCAGAGAACGGTGAGAGGTTGCCGTAGACTGTCAAAGCTTCATCCACGACCCGGAAAGGTGCATTGTGCCCTCCAAACGTCGCCTTCGCTGGGCCGCGCTCCCTCTCGGGATCGCGTCCGTCGCGCTCCTCTCGGGCTGCACCACGACCCAGCTGCACGGATTCCTGCCCGGCTTCGTCGATGACGGTCCGGCTGCCACGAACCACACCGACATGGTCGCCGGTCTGTGGGTCAACTCGTGGATCGTGCTCCTCGCCGTGGGTGTCATCACCTGGGGACTGATGCTGTGGTCGGTCATCGCCTACCGCCGCCGTCGCGGCCAGTCGGGCCTTCCCGTCCAGCTGCGTTACAACATGCCGGTCGAGATCTTCTACACGATCGTCCCGCTGATCCTCGTCGTCGGTTTCTTCGCCTTCACGGCGCGCGACCAGAACACGCTCGAGACCCAGTACGACAACCCCGACGTGTCGATCACCGCCTACGGCAAGCAGTGGGCGTGGGACTTCCAGTACAACGGCCAGAAGGAAGACAACTCCGACGCCGTGTACTCGATGGGCGTCCAGGCGAAGGCCACGTCCGACGGCTACGACCTCCAGGACGTGCCGACGCTGTACCTGCCGGTGAACAAGACGGTCAAGATCGACCTGCGCTCGCGTGACGTCATCCACTCGTTCTGGATCATCGACTTCCTCTACAAGAAAGACATGTACATCGGTCGCGACAACGAGTGGTCGTTCACGCCCACCCGTGAGGGCACCTACGAGGGCAAGTGCGCGGAGCTCTGCGGTGAGTACCACTCCGCGATGCTCTTCAACGTCAAGGTCGTCAGCGAGACCGAGTACAACGACTACCTCGAGTCCCTCCGCCGTGCCGGCGACGTGGGCGACATCAGCGACCTGTCGCGTCTGCAGAACCTGACCACCGGCGTCGAAGGGAACGAGTGATCATGGCCACGACGCTTCCGCTCCAGGGGACGGGCCCTTCGCGCCCGACGACTCTCCCGCCGCGTCAAGCCGCACTGCTCAGCACCACGCGTGTGGAGCAGAAGGGCAACCTGGTCGTCAAGTGGATCACCTCCACCGACCACAAGACCATCGGATACATGTACCTGATCGCCTCGGTGATCTTCTTCATGCTCGGTGGTGTCATGGCGCTCATCATCCGCGCCGAGCTGTTCGAGCCCGGGATGCAGATCATCCCGACCAAAGAGCAGTACAACCAGCTGTTCACCATGCACGGCACGATCATGCTGCTCATGTTCGCGACCCCGCTGTTCGCGGGCTTCGCGAACGCGCTGCTGCCGCTGCAGATCGGCGCCCCCGACGTGGCGTTCCCGCGTCTGAACGCCTTCGCCTTCTGGCTGTTCCTCTTCGGCTCGACCATCGCCGTCTCCGGCTTCCTCACCCCCCAGGGTGCGGCCGGCTTCGGATGGTTCGCGTATCAGCCGCTCGCCAACGCCAGCTTCTCGCCCGGCGTGGGCGGAAACCTCTGGATGCTCGGTCTCGGCATCAGCGGTTTCGGCACGATCCTCGGTGCCGTGAACTTCATCACCACGGTCCTGACCATGCGTGCGCCCGGTATGACGATGTGGCGCATGCCGATCTTCTCGTGGAACACGCTGATCACGAGCATCCTGATCCTGCTCGCGTTCCCGGTGCTCGCCGCGGCGATCTTCGCCGCCGCCGCCGACCGCGTGCTCGGCGCGCACATCTACAGCCCCGAGAACGGCGGTGTCCTGCTCTGGCAGCACCTGTTCTGGTTCTTCGGCCACCCCGAGGTGTACATCATCGCCCTGCCGTTCTTCGGCATCGTCTCGGAGATCTTCCCGGTGTTCAGCCGCAAGCCGATCTTCGGGTACAAGACCCTCGTGTACGCGACCATCGCGATCGCAGCCCTGTCGGTGGCCGTGTGGGCGCACCACATGTACGTCACCGGCGGTGTGCTGCTGCCGTTCTTCGCCCTGATGACGATGCTCATCGCCGTTCCGACCGGCGTGAAGATCTTCAACTGGATCGGAACCCTGTGGCGCGGTTCGGTCACTTTCGAGACGCCGATGGTCTTCGCCCTGGGCTTCCTCGTGTCCTTCGTCTTCGGTGGTCTGACTGGCGTCATCCTGGCGTCGCCGCCCCTGGACTTCCACCTGTCCGACTCGTACTTCGTGGTCGCGCACTTCCACTACGTCGTCTTCGGCACGGTCGTGTTCGCCATGTTCGCCGGCTTCTACTTCTGGTGGCCGAAGTGGACGGGCAAGATGCTCAACGAGCGTCTCGGCATGGTCCACTTCTGGATGCTGTTCATCGGCTTCCACATGACCTTCCTCATCCAGCACTGGCTGGGGGTCGACGGCATGGTCCGCCGCTACGCGGACTACGCCGCGGCCGACGGGTGGACGTGGGAGAACCAGCTCTCCACCGTGGGATCGATGATCCTCGGCGCCTCAATGATCCCCTTCCTGCTGAACGTGTGGATCACCGCCCGCAAGGCGCCGCGTGTCACGGTCGACGACCCCTGGGGCTACGGTGCGTCGCTCGAGTGGGCCACCTCGTGCCCGCCGCCGCGTCATAACTTCACCTCGATCCCGCGCATCCGCAGCGAGCGTCCGGCGTTCGACCTCAACCACCCCGAGGCCGGTATCCCGGTCGGTGTGGGACCGGTCAAGGATGCGCCCGACACGCCCGTCGTCGATGCCGCAGCCGGAGAGGTCAAGTAAGACATGCGTACCAACGTCAACCTCTGGTGGATCATCGCGGTGTTCTCGTTCGGCATCGCGGCCGTCTACACGGTGTGGAGCCTGCTCCAGCACGGCGGTGTCGAGTGGGTCGGAACCGTGGCCCTCGCGTTCCTCGGCCTCATGTCGTCGATGATCGCGTTCTACATCGGTCGCGTCCTGAAGGCGCAGCGCGGTGACCTCCCCGAAGACACGCTGACGGCCGACATCGACGACGGCGACCCCGAGATGGGCGAGTTCAGCCCGTGGTCGTGGTGGCCCATCGTGCTCGCGGCATCCGCGGCGATCGCCGTGATCGGCCTCGCCGTCGGCAGCTGGCTCGTGCCCGTCGGCTTCGCGGTGTTCGTCGTCGCGATCGTCGGCTGGGTCTACGAGTACTACCGCGGGTACTTCGCGCGCTGATCCCGTGCCCGTCCGTCTGAGAGCGGCTGCCGTCTCCGACGCCGGCGCCCACCGTGCCACCAACCAGGATGCCGCCTTCGCGGCATCCTGGGGGGCGGCGGTGGCCGACGGCGTCGGCGGTGGTCCGTCCGGAGACCTGGCATCCGCTGCCCTCGTGCACCGGCTCGTCGCGACGAGCGGCGGGGGGCTCGACGCGGACGGCCTGCTCGTCCGGATCCGCGAGGCCAACTGGGACATCCGCGCCCACGTCGAGCGCGACCCCGCCCTCGAGGGCATGGCCACGACATTCACGGGGATCTTCCTCAGCGTCAGCGGGGAACTCCTCCTCGCGCACACCGGCGATTCGCGGGCTTATCTGCTGCGAGAAGGGGAGTTCACGCGCGAGACGCGCGACGACTCCTACGTGCAGGCGCTCGTCGATCACGGCATCATCCCGCCGGAGGCGGCGCAGGCTCATCCGCGCCGCAACATCATCACGGCATCCCTCGGCGGCGCGGAGGGAGACGTCGTCTCCGTCGCGGAACGCCCGCCGCTCGTCGGCGATCGATGGATGCTGTGCAGCGACGGACTGACGGACTACGTTCCCGAAGCCGATGTGGCGCGTCTGATCGCCGAGGCGCCTGACGCGCACTCCGCCGCGGCATCGGCGGTGGCGCTCGCGCTCGAGGCGGGGACGCGCGACAACGTCACCGTGGTCGTGTGCGACGTCGTCGACGAGGATGCCGAGGGGCGCGAGCCGGTCTTCTTCGGCTCCGCGGCGCGGTGGTTCGCCGAAGACGTCGAGACCGCCTGATACGCGCCCGCGAAGCCTCGCCCGCGGGCGAGAACCGTCAGTCGCTGCTCGGCAGCTCTTCTTCGAGGGCGAAGGCGTCGATGGCATCCTGTGCGATCTGAGCACTCCGCGGGCCCCCGTGTCCGTCCTCCTCGACGATCTCGAGGCGGCTACCGGGCCACGCGCGGTGCAGCTCCCAGGCGGTGCGCGCGGGGCCGCTGATGTCGCGACGACCGTGGACGAGCACGCCGGGGATGCCGGCGAGCTCGCCGATCCTCGCGAGGACGGCGCGGTCGCCGGGGAGGAAGCAGTCCCGCGCCCAGTAGTGCGTCACGAGGGTCGCGAAGTTGAGGCGGTGGCGCGGTTCCTCGTGCAGGAACCGTGACGTGCCCGCCATCGGACCGAGGGACAGGTGCGTCGCCTCCCACGCGTCCCACCGGTCGCCGGCGTCTCTCCGCACCGCGGGGTCGGGGTCGCGCAGCAGACGCGCGTATCCCTCGATCGTGCGCTCACCGGGCGCGAGGGGCTCGCGCAAAGTCTCGAAGGCCTCCGGGAAGACCGCGGCGATCCCGTCGGTGATCCAGTCGATCTCCCAGCGCCCTCCGCTCGTGACGGCGAGGTTGACGATCTCGCTGACGCGGTCGGGCACTTCGAGGGCGTACGCAAGGGCGAGAGTGGATCCCCACGAGACGCCGTGCAGGAGCCACCGCCGGATCCCGAGGTGCGCGCGCAGGGCCTCGAGATCGGCGATGAGCTGGTCCATGGTCTGGTTCTCGAGGCCCGCCAGATCGTCGGATGCCCAGGGCGTGCTCTGCCCGCAGCCGCGCTGGTCGAGACCGACGATCAGGTACCGCTGCGGGTCGAAACGCCGGCGGTAGCCGCCCTTGCCCAGTCCGCCCCCGGGTCCGCCGTGCAGGTAGAGGGCGGGGCGGCCGGAGGGGTTGCCCGAGGTCTCCCAGTACAGCCGGGCGCCATCGGGCCGATCCAGGTATCCGGATGCGAACGGTTCGATCGGGGGATGCTGCATGGCCGCAGCCTACGACAGGACCGCGGGCTGCCGTGCAACCGGGAGAGGCGACCTTGAGAGGCAATCCGGGACCGGCGACCCGGAGCGGGCGACGGGGCAGCGCCGAATGGGCTCGGCCGCCGTCTGCGGAAGAATGGGCCGCCGAGCCCTGAGCCCACTCAGGTGCGGACGACCATGACGGTGGGATCGAACACGCGGTCGAGCGCGCCCTCGTCGTTCTCGGCGGGCTGTCCCTCGCGCACCCAGTACTCGTAGCCGCCGATCATCTCGCGCACCCGGTAGCCGAGCTCGGCGAAGGCGAGAGCACCCTTCTGGCCGGCGTTGCAGCCCGGGCTCCAGCAGTACACGACGACGTCGACGTCGCGGTCGATCTCTCGCGGGGCGCGCTCCGCGATCTCGCGGTAGGGCATGTGGACGGCCCCGGAGATACGGCCCTGGGCCCAGGCCTCGTCGCCGCGCACGTCGACGAGGACGAATCGATCGCCGGCCTTCTGCGCGGCGTAGACGTCGGAGGGGTCGGTCTCGTGGGCGAGACGGGTACGGAAGTAGTCGAGAGCCTCGGTCATGACTCCACCGTAGGTGCGGTGCGCCGCGCGGGGGAGGGCGGCGGATGCCATCCATCGTCGGGTTCCGGACAGCGGGTGCGGTCGCCCGGAGTCCCCGGCCTCGCGCCGCCGCCGGTCGCGGAGGACGTCGGAGCCGATCGACGTCTGCGCTCGCGCTGCGGACGGTTCTCCGCGCGGGACAGGGGGAGGGACACCTCCGGTGCCGGCACGCGCCTTGCTCCTCCCGGTACGACAGAACCCCCGGCGCGGAAGCGCCGGGGGTTCTGTACGGGAGGTGTTACTCGCCCTTGTCGTCCGAAGAGCGATTGCGCTCCTCGAGACCCTTGGGAGCCGGGATCTCGACCTCGACCCGCTCGCCGACCGCGTTGCGGGGGCGGCCGTCCTCATCGGCACGGGCGTTGGCGCCGGCGATCTCGTCGGCCTCCTCGTGGTCGATGTGGTCGAGCTCGTGGTGCTGGTGGGCGACCGCGGCATCGAGTTCGGCCTGGGTGAGGGGAGCGAGGCGGTCCTCGAAGAACCACCGCGAGATCGACGCGCGGAAGTTCTCGTGCCAGGGGATCTGACCGTTCGCGTTGGGGCGCACGACCAGGGGCTCGTAGGTCTCGTTGTCGACCAGCTTCCACCGCTCGTACTCGTCGACGGGCTGGTGGACCTCGATGTACTCGCCGCCGGGGAGGCGCACGATGCGACCGGACTCGTAGCCGTGCAGGGCGATCTCGCGGTCCTTCTTCTGGAGCGCGATGCAGATGCGCTTCGTGACGAAGTAGGCGAGGATCGGGCCCAGGATGAGCAGGGCCTGCAGGACGTGGATGACGCCTTCCATCGTGAGGTGGAAGTGGGTCGCGACGATGTCGGACGAGGCGGCCGCCCACATCACGGCGTAGAACGTCACTCCGGCCGCGCCGATGGCGGTGCGGGTCGCCGCGTTGCGGGGACGCTGTGCGATGTGGTGCTCGCGCTTGTCGCCGGTCACCCACGCCTCGATGAAGGGGTACACGAGCACCAGGACGATGAACAGACCCAGGACACCGACGGGGATGATGATGTTCCACGAGAACGTGTGGCCCCAGAGGACGAACTCGAGGTGCGGCGGGATCAGACGGAGCATGCCGTCGGCGAAGCCGATGTACCAGTCGGGCTGCGTGCCCGCGGACACCGGGGAGGGGTCGTACGGTCCGTAGTTCCAGATCGGGTTGATCGTCACGAGGGCGGCGATCAGGACGATCACGCCGAACGTGATGAAGAAGAATCCGCCCATCTTCGAGGCGTAGACCGGGAGCATCGGGTAGCCCACGACGTTGCTGTTCGTGCGGGCGGGGCCGGCGAACTGCGTGTGCTTGTTGATGATCATCAGCATGAGGTGCACGGCCAGCAGAGCGACGAGGATCGCCGGGAGCAGGAGGATGTGCAGCGTGTACAGGCGTCCGACGATCGCGGTACCGGGGAACTCTCCACCGAAGAGGAGGAACGAGGTCCAGGTTCCGATGATCGGCAGACCCTTGATCATGCCGTCGATGATGCGCAGACCGTTACCCGACAGCAGGTCGTCGGGGAGCGAGTAGCCGGTGAAGCCCTCGGCCATCGCGAGGATGAAGAGGATGAAGCCGACGACCCAGTTCAGCTCGCGGGGCTTGCGGAACGCACCGGTGAAGAACACGCGCAGCATGTGCACGCCGATACCGGCGACGAACACGAGAGCGGCCCAGTGGTGGATCTGACGGACGAGGAGACCGCCGCGCAGGTCGAACGAGATGTGCAGCGCGGACTCCATGGCCGCCGACATCGCGATGCCGCGCATGGGCTCGTAGGCGCCGTTGTAGTGCGTCTCGACCATCGAGGCCTGGAAGAAGAACGTCAGGAACGTGCCCGAGAGCAGGACGACGACGAAGCTCCACAGGGCGATCTCGCCGAGCATGAACGACCAGTGGTCGGGGAAGACCTTGCGGCCGAGCTCCTTGACGATGCCCGACATGCTCGTGCGCTCGTCGAGGTAGTTCGCGGCCGCACCGACGAACTTGCCGCCCAGCGGCTTGCCGTCACGCCCGGCCGGAGCCTGCGGCGGACCGGAGTAGACGGCCGGCTCGGTCGTGACGTTCTCGGTGGGGTGGGTACCGATGCTCATGAGCGCTCCCAGAAGCTGGGGCCGACGGGCTCGTGGAAGTCACTCTGCGCGACGAGGTAACCCTCGGCGTCGACGGTGATGGGGAGCTGCGGCAGGGGACGGGCGGCCGGGCCGAAGATGACGGCCGCACCGTTGGCGACGTCGAACTGCGACTGGTGGCAGGGGCACAGGAGGTGGTGGGTCTGCTGCTCGTACAGCGCGACGGGGCAGCCGACGTGCGTGCAGACCTTCGAGTACGCGACGATGCCGTCGTACGACCAGTCCAGGTTGTTGGTCTCGGGGTTCAGCTGCTCCGGCTGCATGCGCATGAGCAGCACGATCGCCTTCGCCTTCTCTTCGAGGTAGCCCTCGTCGTGGCCGAGGCCGGCGAGCTCTTCGGGGATGACGTGGAAGGCCGAGCCCAGAGTGACGTCGGCGGCGCGGATCGGGCGACCGGACGGGTCGTGCGAGAGGCGCATGCCCTCTTTCCACATGGTGTGGCTGAGGAGCTTGACCGGGTCCTGGTCCTGCGGAGCGAGACCGCGGAACAGCGTGATGCCGGGGATGACCGAGGCGATCACGGCGGCGAAGAGCGAGTTGCGGATGATCTCGCGGCGACCGAATCCGGAGTCCTTGTCGGCCTCGGCGAAGACGTTGACCGCCCCTTCGCGCACCTGGTCGCGACCACGCGTGGCGTGGCGGTCCTCGATGTACTCCTTGTCGGACATGACCGACTTGCCCCAGTGGATGGTGCCGATGCCGATCGCCAGCAGCGCGAACGCGATGCCGAGGCCGATGAAGAGGTTGTTGTAGCGGATGTCGATCAGCGCGCCCGACTCGATCGGGAAGATCATGTAGGCGATGCTCGCCCAGATGCTCGCCGCGACCGAGAAGTAGAAGAGCGTGTAGACCGTGCGGACCGCGCGCTTCATCGCCTCCGGGTCCTGGTCCGTCATGCGCTGACGGTGGCCGGGGAGGCCCGGGTTCTGTACGGCGTCGGGAACCGCGACGGCGAGCCCCGAGCCGGGCTTCCAGGAAGCCCTCTCGTGCTCGAGTGCGTCGTCCTCGTGTGCCATGGTGCTGTGCTCCTCGTGCTTTACGGAATGTCGAAGACGACGGTCAGTTGGACTTCGCCGTGATCCACACGGTCAGGGCGATGAGCGCCCCGATCCCGAAGATCCAGATGAAGAGACCCTCAGAGACCGGACCGAGCGAGCCGAGGGCGTAGCCACCGGGGGAGTCGTTCTTCTGGAGGTACATCAGGTAGGAGATGACGTCGCGCTTGTCTTCGGGGGTGAGGTTGAGGTCGTTGAAGACCGGCATGTTCTGCGGGCCCGTGACCATCGCGGCGTACATGTTGACCGGGGTGACGGTGTGCAGATCCGGAGCCCACTTGCCCTCGGTCAGCGCACCGCCGGCACCGGCCACGTTGTGGCACATGGCGCAGTTGATGCGGAAGAGCTCGGCGCCGTGTGACAGGTCGCCCTGTCCGTCGACGAGGTCGGCGGAGGGGTACTCGGGTCCGGGAGCGGCCGACTGCACGTAGGCGGCGATCGCATTGATCTGCTCCTCCGTGAACTGCGGCGGCTTGACCGGCGCCTGGGGGCCCTGGGCCTGCAGCGGCATACGACCGGTCGAGACCTGGAAGTGGACCGACAGCTCGCCGACGCCGAACAGCGACGGGCCCTGCTGGCTGCCCTGCAGGTCGAGACCGTGGCAGGTCGCGCAGTTCGCCTGGAAGAGCTTCTGACCCTCTTCGACGGCGGTCGCGGAGTTCACCTCGCTCTCGGGGACGGTCGAGGTGGCGGCCATCGCGGCGGACGCACCGGCGTAGACGCCTCCGGTGAGGAGGAGTCCGATGCCGATGAGCGCGGCGGCGGCCAGGGGGCTCCGGCGCCCGGATGCCCGACGAGTCTTCTTCTCGCGTGCCATGTGGTGCAGCTCTCTTACTTGAGGAAGTAGATGACGAAGAACAGGGCGATCCAGACGACGTCGACGAAGTGCCAGTAGTAGGACACGACGATCGAGGTGGTCATCTCTTTCCGACCGAAGTTCTTCACGGCGTACGCGCGACCGATCACGAGAAGGAAGGCGATGAGGCCACCCGTCACGTGCAGGGCGTGGAAGCCGGTGGTGAGGTAGAAGGCCGAGGCGTAGGGGTTGGCACTGATGGGCATGCCCTCCGCCACCAGCGTCGCGTACTCCCACACCTGACCCGACACGAAGACCGCGCCGAGGATGAAGGTGAGGTAGAACCACTCCACCATTCCCCACTTGAGGAAGCCGGTGCGCTTGCCCGTGCGGTACGGCTGATACCGCTCCGCGGCGAACACGCCCATCTGGCACGTGACCGAGGACAGCACGAGGATGATCGTGTTGACGGTCGCGAAGGGGACGTTGAGCAGCTGCGTCTCTTCGGCCCAGAGGGGCGCGGAGGTGCTGCGCAGGGTGAAGTAGATCGCGAACAGGCCGGCGAAGAACATGACCTCGCTGCCCAGCCACACGATGGTGCCCACGGCGACCGGGTCGGGTCGCTTCACGGCACGCACGGCCTGGGAATACGTCGCTGAGGTCGTCACTGTTCCATTATGCGCGATCCCAGGCGCCGATATTCCCATCCCGACCCTGCGATATTCCATCGTCGAGACTTAGGGAAGCCTCAGAATCCGCAAGGAATCCCCGGTACGGGAGCGGTTCCGCCCGCCCGACCCGTCGCGCGTGCGCGCGACACGCGTGTGAAAGGATCGTCGCATGGCGGAACGCTTCACCTGGCCCGATCTGCTCACCTCTCTGCTCGGGGGCGTCGACCTCAGCGTGTCGGAGTCGACATGGGCCATGCGACAGGTGATGGCGGGCGAGGCGACGCCCTCTCAACTGGCGGGTTTCCTGATGGCGCTGCGGGCGAAGGGGGAGACCGTCGAAGAGATCGTCGGGTTCCGCGACGCCATCCTCGAGGCCGCGGTCCCGCTGCCCGTGCGCGCCGAGGTCCTCGACATCGTCGGCACCGGGGGCGACCGCTACGGCACGGTGAACGTGTCGACGATGGCGGCGGTCGTGGCGGCGGCATCCGGAGTCCCCGTCGTCAAGCACGGCAACCGCGCCGCCAGTTCGGCTTCGGGCTCGAGCGACGTCCTGTCGTCGCTGGGCATCGCCCTGACCCTGTCGCCCGAGAAGGTGGCCGAGACGCTCGATCGCACGGGCATCACCTTCGCGTTCGCGTCGGCCTTCCACCCCGGGTTCCGCCACGCGGCGGCGACGCGCTCGGAGCTCGGCGTCCCCACGGTCTTCAACTTTCTGGGGCCGCTCTGCAACCCCGCCCGCGCGGAGGCGAACGCGGTCGGCGTCGCCCACCTCGACCGCGTCCCCCTGATCACCGGGGTGTTCCGCACGCGCGGTGCGACGGCGCTGGTGTTCCGGGGCGACGACGGCCTCGACGAGCTCACCACCACGGGGCACAGCCGCGTGTGGGAGATCAGCCGCGGTGACGTGCACGAGCACGATCTCGATCCGCGGGATCTCGGCATCCCCCTCGCCGACATCGACGACCTGCTGGGCGGCTCTCCCGCTCACAATGCCGAGGTCGTGCGGCGCGTACTCGGTGGGGAGACCGGACCCGTGCGCGACATCGTGCTGCTGAACGCGGCGGCGGGCCTGGTGTCGTTCCGGCTGTTCCAGGATGCCGCTCAGGTGCAGCGCCCGATCCTGGAGCGTCTCGCGGAGGCGATGGCGGATGCCGCCGCGGCGATCGACGACGGACGGGCGTCGGCGAAGCTCGACGCGTGGGTGCAGACGTCGAAGGATCTGGCGGAGTAACGCATGGACCCGCTCGACGCGCTCACCGAGATCGCGTATCTGCTCGAGCGGGAGAGATCATCGCGCTACAAGTCGAAGGCGTTCCGCACGGCCGCCGCGGCGATCGAGGGCCTCTCCGATGGGCAGCTGCGCGATCCCGGTCTGCGTCGTCGGCCGGGTATCGGCGATTCGACCTTCGCGGTCATCCAGCAGGCCCTCGCCGGGGAGGTTCCGGAGCGGTTGGTCGCGCTGCGCGCGGAGAACGCCCCGGTGGGCGGCGGGGAGCTGCGGGCGCGGTTACGCGGTGATCTGCACAGTCACAGCGACTGGTCGGACGGGACGACGCCGATCGATGCCATGGTGGACGCGGCGCGCCGCCTGGGTCACGAGTACCTCGCCCTCACCGACCACTCGCCGCGTCTGACGGTCGCGAACGGCCTGTCGCCCGAGCGGCTGCGGGCGCAGATGGAGATCGTGCGCGGACACCGCGGCGAGGGATTCACCCTGCTGACGGGGATCGAGGTCGACATCCTCGACGACGGCGACCTCGATCAGCAGGACGATCTGCTCCGCGCTCTCGACGTGGTCGTGGCATCCGCCCACTCAAAACTGCGCATGGAGCGTCGGGCGATGACGACGCGTCTCGTGGCGGCGGCGCGGGATCCGCGGGTCGACGTGCTGGGGCACGTGACCGGTCGACTCGTCGAGGGGGCGCGGGGGACGCGCCCGCCGTCGGAGTTCGACGCGGAGGCGGTCTTCGCGGCCTGCGCGGCGTCGGGGGTCGCGGTCGAGATCAACTCCCGTCCGGAGCGCCAGGATCCTCCGGACGACCTTCTCGCTCAGGCCGTCGCGGCGGGGTGTCTGTTCTCGATCGACTCCGACGCGCACGCTCCGGGTCAGCTGTCGCTCCTCGATCACGGCGCGGCGCGCGCCGAGGCCCTCGGGGTGCCGACCGAGCGCATCGTCACGACCTGGCCGCTGCCCCGCCTGCGGGAGTGGCTCGAACGCGAACGCTGAGTCCGAGGTCAGTGGGCCGAGGTCAGTGGGGGAGGGCGGCGAGGGCGCGGCTCATCGACGAGCCCAGGTTCCAGCGCTCGGCCAGGGCGGTCGCGGCGGCGTCGTCGACGGGGCCCAGCGCGTCGTCGAAGGGGGCGAGCGTCAGATCGCGCGCGACGCGCACGACGGTCGGGGCGACGTCGAGATAGGCGCCTGCGGCGGCGATCTTCGCACGCTGCGCGGGAGTGCCCGCGGTTCCGTCGGCGACGGCGGCGCGGATGGCATCGAGAGAGCCGTGCGCGGCCAGCAGTGACGCGGCGGACTTCTCGCCGATCCCCGCGACGCCAGGCAGACCGTCGGAGGGGTCTCCCCGCAGCACCGCGAAGTCGGCGTACTGCGCCGCGTGCACGCCGTACTTGCCCACTACGGCGGCGTCGTCGATGATCTCGAGGTTGCTCATGCCCCGTGCCGTGTAGATGATCCGGATGCCGCGGTCGTCGTCGACCAGCTGGAACAGGTCGCGGTCGCCGGTCACGATGTCGACCGGGGCGTCGGCCCGGGTGGCGAGGGTGCCGATGACGTCGTCGGCCTCGTGCGCGGCCGCGCCGACCACGGGGATGCCGAGGACCGCCAACGCCTCGCGGATGAGCGGGATCTGGGCCTCGAGGGGGTCGGGGACCTCTTCGACGTCGGGTCCCGCGGCGACCGCCTCGACCACGCGGTGCGCCTTGTAGCTCGGGAGCAGATCCACGCGCCAGGCGGGACGCCAGTCGTCGTCCCAGCAGGCGACGAGGCGCGTGGGGTCGTAGGTCGTCACGAGCTTCGCGATCATGTCGAGCAGACCCCGCACCGCGTTGACCGACGACCCGTCGGCCGCCTTGACCTTGTCGGGCACGCCGTAGAAGGCGCGGAAGTACAGCGACGCGGTGTCGAGGAGCATGATGCGGTCGGTCACGGTCTCGATCCTGGCACGGGAGGTTCGCCGGTGCGATCGGGGCCGCAGCGCACGCTCGCTCGGACGAGACGGCGGGCGGCGCGACCTAGAGTGGCGGGATGTCTTTCGGGTCGGCATCCTCTCGTCCGTCGGTCTCCCGTCCGTCGGCGCACGCGCCGTGTCCGTGCGGGGGCGGGGTGTTCGGCGCCTGCTGCGCGCCGATCCTCGACGGTGCCCCCGCGCCGAGCGCGGAGCGGCTGATGCGCTCGCGCTACACCGCGTTCGCGGTGGGCGACGAGGCGCATCTCGTCCGGTCGTGGCATCCGCGGACCCGGCCCGAGCACCTCGACCTCGACGACGGCACGGTGTGGACCGGTCTCGATATCGAGGAGGCCGTGGAGGACGGGGATGCCGCGGTGGTGGCGTTCCGCGCGCGCTGGCGGCAGGCCGGCCGGGACGGAGAGCTGGTCGAGCGGAGCCGCTTCGCGCGGCGCGGCGGGCGGTGGGTGTACGTCGACGGCGACGTGACGTGAGCGTCACGGCCGGGTCGTCAACCCCGCGGGGGCGTGTCGGGGGTGCTGCGTAGGGTCGGTTGCGGATCCTCGACGAATGAGGCGCGACCCGATCCGAGGGAGCGTCCCGCTCCACGGAAAGCAGGTCGGCGAGGCGCGCGCGGACGACCGCGCGACCGCGTGATCCACCAGACGGCGATCGATACATCGGGAGGACAGTGACATGGAACGCATCGTGATCATCGGAGGACACGGGAAGGTGGCCCTGCACTTGGCGCGGCTGCTCGCCGATCGCGGCGACGAGGCGACCTCCGTCATCCGCGACCCCGATCAGGCCGGCGACATCGAGCAGGCGGGCGGGACGCCCCTCGTGCTCGACGTCGAGAACGCCGACACCGACGAGATGGCCGCGGCCTTCGAGGGGGCCGACGCGATCGTCTGGTCGGCGGGCGCCGGCGGCGGCAGCGCCGAGCGCACGTACGCCGTCGACCGCGACGCCGCTCAGCGGGCGATCGACGCCGCGGCCCAGGCCGGCGTGCGCCGGTTCGTGATGGTCTCGTGGATCGGGTCGACGCCCGACCACGGCATCGACCCCGAGGACTCCTTCTACGCCTACGCCGACGCGAAGCTCGCGGCCGACGACCACCTGCGCGCGAGCGACCTGGACTGGACGATCCTCGGTCCCGGCACCCTCACGCTCGATCCGCCGTCGGGACGCATCACCACGGCCCCGCAGGGCAAGGGCGAGGTCTCGCGCGCCGACGTGGCCGCCGTCGCCGCGGCCGTGCTCGTGCAGCCCGCGACCGTCGGACGCTTCATCCGCTTCGGCGCGGGCGACACGCTCATCGCCGAGGCGATCGTGGCCGACCACACCGCCGGGGGCGACGCGTGACCGCCGTCGCCGACCGCGCGCGGACCCTCGCCCAGCTGCACGCCGCCCCCGAGATCCTGCGCGTCGTGAACGTGTGGGACGTCGTGTCGGCACGGGCCGTCGCGGCTCTGCCCGAGACGACGGCGCTCGCGACGGCGGGCCACTCGATCGCGGCGACCTTCGGTTACGAGGACGGGGAGAACATCCCCGTGGAGCTCATGCTCGACATGGTCGGGCGCATCGTCGCCGCCGTCGACGTGCCGGTCAGCGCGGACCTCGACGCGGGGTTCGGTGATCCCGGCGAGACGACGCGTCGCGCCATCGGCGTCGGCGTGGTCGGTGCCAACGTCGAGGACCGGGTCAAGCCGCTCGCGGAGGCCGTGGCGGCCGTCGAAGCGGTGATCGCCGCCGGGGAGGCCGAGGGCGTGCCGTTCGTGCTGAACGCCCGGACGGACGTGTTCCTGAAGGGAGCCGACCGGCCCCTCGACGACAAGATCGCGGATGCCGTGGAGCGCGGCCGCGCCTTCCTCGCGGCGGGCGCCACCTCGGTCTTCGTCCCCGGCAAGCTCGACGCCGAGACCACCCGGCGCCTGGTCGAGGGGCTCGGGGAGCGCACGCTCAGCGTCATCGGCGTGCCGGGCAACCTCGCCGCGGCGGAGTACGAGTCGCTGGGCGTGGCGCGCATCTCGTACGGGCCGCAGACTCAGCGCGTGGCGCTGACGGCGCTGCAGGACCTCGCGATCGACCTGTACGGGACCGGGGTCATCCCCTCGTCGGTGCGCGAACTCAACTGACGGTGGGGCCGCGCCCGGAGGTCGTCGTCGGCGATCCTCCGGGCGCGGTTTCGTCGGTCCTCGTGCGGGGCCGCGGCGGCGGCCTCCGAGCAGGGTGTTCAGCAGGCCTCGCGTCAGCTGTCGTCGTCGTCCTCGTCGACGACGATCACGCCATCGGGGACGGGATCGCCGAGCAGCGGCTCCGCCGCGAGCGTGAGGTCGATCGTCGCGCGCAGCAGCCCTCCGAGCGTCTCGGACCGCAGCAGCTCCATCTGATCCAGCTCTCCCAGCGGCGCGATCGCCGCGACCTGCCACGCCCGGGGCAGGGGCTCCTCCGACAGTTCGACCTCCGGGTCCCAGCGGGTTCCGCCGAACTGCGTCGCGCGGCCGAGGACGCGTCGCACGATGCGCTCGGCCTCCTCGAGCAGGGGGAGAAGAGCCTCGTTCCACTCCAGATCGGGCAGCGCGCGCACGTCGGCGCGCGGATACGGGGAGTCGTCGAGCCACTCGACGATCTCGAAGCGTTCGGTGCCCTGCGCGACGATCTGCATCTGTCCCGCCTGGGGCACCACGTGGCTGAGCCGCGCCATCGTGCCGAGCGCGAAGCGTTGATCGCCTCCGCCGGTCTCGGAGCCGCGTTCGATCAGCACCACCCCGAAGGCGGGGTCGGTCTCATCCAGCAGGCGGCCGAGCATCACGAGATAGCGCTCCTCGAAGATCCGCAGCGCGAGGGGCGTGTGCGGGAAGAGGACGGCTCCGAGGGGGAACATCGCGGTACCCATGGGCCCAGTCAACCAGCGCCGGATGCCGTCGGGGCCGAGCCGGCTCCGATACCCAGGGGGCTTGCGGATTGGGCGGGATTCCGTCAGGCGCAGACGCGGCGGACGGCGCGGGCCTCAGTCGTCGGCCTCCCGCAGCGTCTCGTGCACGCGGTGCAGGTCCATCAGCAGCGACCCCACCAGGACCCAGTGCAGGGGAGAGGGCGTCTGGATCTGCAGCGGCCGGGTCAGCGCCGGCTCCTCGTCGACGGATTCCTCCGGTCCCGCGTCGAGGGCGAAGGCGAGACGCACGTCGTGCGCGGCGCGGTGCAACTGCTCCGCGATGGCGCGCACGGCGGGTTCGTCGGCGATGGAACTTTCGTAGCCGTCGTAGACCGCACGCGTCATGCCCACCGTCTGCGTCACCACGGGCGTGAAGCGGTCGAGCAGGGCGCCCATCTGCGCGAGGTCGGCGCGGTGACGGTTGTTGCGCGGGTTCAGGGCCAGCGAGTCGGCTCCGTCGCGGAGGGCATCGGCTGCGGCATCCCGCACCGGGCGGAGGAGTCGGGCCTCGAGGAGGAGTCCCTCGAGGGATGCCGCCGTCTGCGGCGTCTCGAGGGCGTCGGCGAGTCTCTCGAGCGCGGCCGCCAGCTCGCGCCCCAGCACGTCGACCTTCTCGCGAGCCGCGGGCACGAGCACGGGCGGGACGAGGGCGGCGTTGACGATGATGCCGATCGCCGCGCCGATCAGGGTCTCGAGCACGCGGTCGAGGGCGTAGTTGGGGGTGGCGGTCCCCAGGGCGAGCACGAGCAGTGCGCTGATGGCGATCTGGTTGGTCGCGCCGGCGGAGATGCGCGCGGCCCACGCGACCAGCAGCGCGACCCCGGCGGACAGGAGCGCGACCCACGGCTGCGATCCGAAGGCGAGCCCGAGAAGGGCGGCGATGACCACTCCGACGATGACGCCCACACTGCGCTCGACGGCGCGGGTGAAGGACTGGTTGATGCTCGGCTGGACCACCAGCAGGGCCGCGATCGCGGCGAAGATCGGCGGCGGGCCCTGCACGAGCCATCCCGCGACGAGCCAGGCCGCCACGATCGCGATCGCGGACTTGCCCACCTGCAGCAGCGGCACGCGCCGCGGCGCGCGGACGGTCATGCTGTCTCTGACCGTACGGAGGGCGGGGATGCGCACGATCACTCCGAGCGACCGACGATGTCGTCGGCGTTGTCGGCGACCCACTCCATGAGCGGGATCACGCGGGTCATGAGGTCGCGTCCGCGCGGGGTGAGGGCGTACTCGACGCGCGGCGGCACCTCGGGGTAGGCCGTGCGCTGCACGAGCCCGTCGCCCTCCAGCGTCTTGAGCGTGCTGGCCAGCATCTTCTCGCTGATGCCCGAGACGTTGCGGCGCAGGACGCCCCAGCGCTGCGTCCCGTCGGACAGGGCGAGGAGCACGAGGACACCCCACTTGCCCATCACGTGGTCGAGCACGGTGCGCGTGGGGCACCCGTCGGTGAAGATCTCGGGATTGCGGCCGCGCAGATCGGCAAGACTGACGCTCATGTGAGTACCTAACCGGAAAGTGGGTACCAGCATTCCGGAATGCGGGGTCGTCGGGGCGGTTGCACCGGTCGTACCGATCGAAAGGACACCCCCATGACCCTCCTCGTCACCGCCGCCTCCGGTCACCTCGGCCGCCTCGTCGTCGACGCCCTCCTCGAGCGCGGCGTCGCGGCATCCGACATCGTCGCCGGCGTCCGGACCCCGTCGAAGGCGGCGGACCTCGCCGCCCGCGGCGTCGGCGTCGTCGAACTCGACTATTCCCGCCCCGACACGATCGCCCCCGCCCTCGCGGGCGTCGATCGCGTGCTGCTCATCTCGGGCACCGACGCCGACCGCGTGAGCGGGCACCGCAACGTCATCGACGCCGCCCGCGCGGCCGGGGTCGAGCGCCTCGTCTACACCAGCGCGCCGCGCGTCGACGAGATCGACTACGCGCTCGGGGCCGACCACAAGGCCACGGAGGAGGCCATCGCCGCCTCCGGCCTGTCGGCGACGGTGCTGCGCCACAACTGGTACACCGAGAACTACCTGGACGCCGTCGCCCGCGCCGCCCAGACCGGCGAGATCGTGGCCGCGGCGGGCGATGCCCGCGTCGCGAGCGCGAGCCGCCGCGACTACGCCGAGGCCGCCGCCCGGGCGCTGACCACCGACGATCTCGCGGGGCGCACGCTCGAGGTCGGCGGAGACGTGGCGTGGACCTACGACGAGCTCGCCGCGGCCGCGACCGAGGTGCTCGGGCGTCCGGTCGCCTACGTCGCGGTGTCGACGGAGCAGCTCGAGGCCGGCCTCCGCGCGGCGGGCCTGGACGAGGGGACGGCCGCGTTCGTGGCCGGCATCGACGACGCGATCGCGCGCGGCGCGCTGTCGCAGACCGACGGCACGCTGTCGGCGTTGATCGGTCGTCCGACCACCCCGCTGGTCGAGGGTCTGCGCGAGGGTCTGTCCGCGCGCTGACCCCGCCCCTCTCGCGTGAGTCGCCGGAGAATGTCGCCTCCCCTCGGTCGAAGGCGACGATTCCCGGCGACTCACGCGCTCTCGGCGGAGGCGAGCGCGGTCAGGCGGCGCTGACGCATCGCCAGGAACAGCGGGAACGTGAACGCGAACGCGGTCACGCCGGAGAGGACGATGTAGAGCCACGCGAAACGCATGCCCAGGCGGCGCCCCTCGACGAGGATGAAGACGCTGCCCGCGACCGCCACCACGAGCAGGTCGACGGTGATCGACGACACGGCGGGGCCGCTCGTGACGAGATCGCCCACGAAATCCCGCATCTGGACGATCGCGAACACGTTGAAGGTCCACGTGCCGCCCAGCCCGGCGAGGGACAGCACGAGGTAGGCGATCGCGGTGGGGGTCCAATGGCGTCGGAGGTCGCTCATGCCGCGATCCTGCCGCAGAGCCGGTGTCGGCGGAGGGGGCTAGCGTCGGAGGATGGATGCCGCAACCGCCCGTCGCATGCTCGAGGAGCGCGAGCGCGAGGTCGCCCACCGTCTCTCGCGCCTGCTCGACGACGAGCGGAGCCTGCGCCACGACCGGGCGGATGCCACCGCCGACGACGAGCACGACCCCGAGGGATCGACCCTGTCGGGGGAGTGGGCGCAGGTCGACGCCCTGCGGCGCGGGGCCGAGGCCGAGCGCGCCGAGATCCGCGCGGCGCGGGAGCGCGTGGCATCCGGGACCTTCGGCGTCTGCGAGCGCTGCGGACGCCCCATCGCCGATGCGCGGCTCGAAGCGCGACCCTTCGCGCGGCTGTGCATCGACTGCGCGCGGTAGCGGGGCTCGCCCGCGCTCTCGCGGGGGACCCGCCCGCCGCGGCGCGTAGGCTCGGAGCGTGGAGCCCCTGCTGATCGTGCTGCTGTTCGCCAACGCCGTCTTCAATGCCGTCGTCTGGCCGCGCTTCTACCCGCGCATCGCGAAGGACCCCCGCGCGCGGGATGCCGCGGGGAAGCCGACGGCGTTCCTCATCGTCCACACCGTGCTCATCGCGATCGCCCTCGTGCTGGCTTTGGCGTCGGTGATCGCCGCGATCGCCGCGATCGTGGTCTGATCCCGGGGCGATTCCGACCCCGCGAGGCGCCTCGCGGTAGACTGGGCGCGCGGGTTCGCCCGCCGCACCTCGTGCATCTACCTACCGGACCGGCAAGGCGGCACCGCCCCACGCCCCGGAGATCCTCATGCACCACCCCGCCCCCGCCGTCACCGCTCATCGCCCCCTGATCCACCACACGGGCCTGTGGTACTTCCCCGTGGCGTTCGTGGCCCGTCTCCCGTTCGCGATGATGACCGTCGGAGTGCTGGCCCTCGTCGTGGCGATGCGCGGCTCCGTCGCGCTGGGTGGTCTCACCTCGGCGGCCGTCGGACTCGGTGTGGTCGTGGCCGGCCCCGTGCTGGGCGACCTGGCCGACCGCTACGGTCAGCGGCGCGTGCTCATCCCGGTGGGGCTGGCCAACGGCATCCTTCTCGCGCTCTTCCCGCTCGTCGTCGCCGCGGCTCCGGGTGAGGTGCTGCTGCTCGTCGTGGCGACGGCCATCGGCCTCACCGGCCCGCAGACGGCCGCGATGTCGCGCAGCCGCGTGATGGCGCTCATCGGCGACCGGGTGCTCCCCGAGCGCCGGGAGCGCACGTTCTCGCGCGCGATGGCGTACGAGTCGGCCGCCGACGAGACGGCGTTCGTCATCGGGCCGTTCATCGTCGGCGTGCTCGCCGCCCTGGTCGCGCCCTGGGCGCCGATCGTGGGCGCGGCGGTGCTGAGCTTCGTCTTCGTCACGGCGTTCGCGCTGCACCCCACCGGTCGCGCGGTCCCCGAGCGCGCGGAGCGCGCCGAGATGGCGCCGTTCCGTGACGTGCTGCACCCGCGCATGCTCGTCCTGATCGCCGCGGTCTTCGGCGTCGGCCTCTTCTTCGGCTCGACCCTCACCTCGCTCACCGCGTTCATGGAGGCCCAGGGCGCGCCCGAGGCGGGAGCCCTGCTCTACGGCGTCATGGGCGTCGGGTCGGCCGTGCTCGCCCTCGCCGTGGCGGCCCTGCCGGAGCGCTTCGCGTTGCGCTGGCGTCTGGTGGTGTTCGCCTCGGTGCTCTTCGCCTCCGCGGGCGCGTACACGGTGGGCGGGTCGGTGCTGACGGTGACCGTCGTGCTGTGCCTCATGGGCATCGGCGTCGGGCCGTCGCTGGTGACGCTGTTCAGCCTCGCCGGTCATCGCGCGCCCCGCGGGCGCACCGCTTCGACGATGACCCTGCTCGCCTCGGCCCTGACCCTCGCCCAGGCGCTGTCGTCGGCGGTGACCGGGGCGATCGCCGAGAACGTCTCGGTGGCCACGGCGATGCTGCTGCCCGCCGCGGCGGCCCTGCTGGTGCTCGCCATGGCCGCCGTCAACGCCTCGTCGACCCCCCGATGGGACGCCGCCCGCACCGCCTGAGTCCGCCGCCTTCTCACGCGGGGAGCGGGAATCGTCGCCGCAGGATCAGCCGCTGCGCGAGCGTCCACACGGTGGTCACCGCGAGGTACAGGCCCGCCGCCACGGGCACGAACAGCGCCACGGCGGCCGTCGTGAACGGCAGGACGCCGACCATCGTCCGCGTCCAGGCCGGCGCGGAAGGGTCGACGCTCGGCCGCAGCAGGCGCCGGGTGAGCTCGGCCACCCCGGCGATCAGGGCGGCGATCGCTCCGATGACGATCAGGGTCGCGGCATCCGTCGACCCCGTCGAGAGGGCGGATGCCAGGCTCCGTCCGAGGGGGACGCCCCACAGGTCGTGCGCGAGCAGGGTGTTCGCGTGTCCGCCCACAGTGGGGTGCAGGAACACGGCGTAGAGCAGCCCCACCACGGGCGCCTGCGCGAGCAGGGGCAGGCAGCCGCCGAAGGGCGAGGCGCCCTCGTCGCGGTACAGCTGCATCGTCTCGCGCTGCAGGCGTTCGGGCTGGGTGCGCCACCGCTCCTGCAGGGCCCGCAGCCGCGGGGCGAGGCGCGCGCGCGTCTGCTCGGCGCGCGCCTGCGACACCCCCACGGGGATGAGGAGCAGTCGCACCACGACGGTCACGACGACGACCGCGAGAGCGGCGGCCGCTCCCGGCGCGAGCGGGTCGAGGACAGCGGTGAGCGCGAGCAGCGCGCGGGTGGTCAGGTCGAGCAGGAGAGCGAGGGGAGGGAGGGAGAAGAGGTCCACGGGCGTCCAATCGGTGCGGCGATCACGGAGGGGATCGGTCGCGGGGCGCGGTCGACGGCGGAGCCGGACGGGCGCGGGCGACCGGCGTCGCCCGTCCGCGGAGAACGCCGGAGGAGGGATGCCGTGGGGTGCGGCGAGGCGTTCGGGTCAGGCGACGCGCAGGGCGCCGCCCGGCGCACGCGGGCGCGGGTGTCCGTCGGCGTCGGGGTCGCTCTGGGCGCGGCGCGCCGAGGGATCGGCGGG
>Ga0065721_10004558_pt1 | contig 24817 bp, 22 predicted proteins | sample Mesricmetagenome_FD_59108 | JGI IMG/M metagenome (GOLD analysis project Ga0065721, IMG submission 59108) | Mesophilic microbial community from rice straw/compost enrichment Sample: eDNA_1 v2 (version 2) | ecosystem: Engineered > Solid waste > Grass > Composting > Bioreactor | place: USA: Davis... | reverse complement strand
GCTCGCGAGCCGCCGCCGCTACCGCTGGAGCGGCGGCCGCGTCGTCGACTACTGGGACGAGGCGTTCACCGACGAGGGGCTCGAGGGCAACGCGGCGCTCGACGACGAGTCGGCGTTCCTCGCGAGCCTCGCCGCGGGACGCACGACCCGGATGCGCGACGTGCTCGGCACGATCCAGGCCGACCAGGACGCCATCATCCGGGCGCCCTCCGCAGGGGTGCGCGTCATCGACGGCGGACCCGGCACGGGCAAGACCGTCGTCGCGCTGCACCGCGCGGCGTACCTCCTCTACGCCGACCCGCGCGTCGGGCGACGCCACGGCGGCGTGCTCGTCGTCGGGCCGAGCGCCGCCTACCTCGACTACGTCGGCGACGTGCTGCCGAGCCTCGGCGAGGAGGGCGTGCGGCTGTGCACCCTGCGCGACCTCGTGCCCGAGGGCGCGACCGCGGGCGTCGAGACCGACCCCGCGACCCGTCGGCTCAAGCGGTCCGGGGTGCTCGAGCTGGCGCTCGAGGAGGCGGTGCGCCGCTACGAGCTCCCGCCGGAGCAGACGCTCGTGCTCGGGTCGCCGTGGGGCCCGGTGCGGATCACGCCCGACGACTGGGCGGACGCGTTCGGCGTCGCCGATCCGGCGGTGCCGCACAACGAGGCGCGGGCGGAGGTGTGGCGAGAGCTCGTCGAGATCGTCGCGACGCGCCTCGCGGACGCGGGCGGCGAGGATGCGCCGGGCGCCGAGGAGCTCGAGCCGCTCCTGCGCCAGGGCGACCTGCGGCGCGCGTTCCACCGGGCCTGGCCGCTCCTCGACCCGGTCGGCGTCGCGGCCGACCTCCTCGGCGTGCCCGGCTACCTCCGCGCGTGCGCCCCGGAGTTGACGCCCGACGAGGTCGCCGCGCTCACCCGGGAGGATGCCCGGGCGTGGACGGAGGCCGACCTGCCGCTCCTCGACGCCGCGCGGCTGCGCATCGGCGACCCCGACGCCGAACGGGTCGCGCGGCGCCGGGCCGCCGAGCTCCGCCGGCAGCGGGACCTCATGGAACGCGTCGTCGACGACCTCATCGCGGGCGACGACAGCGAGCTGCTGCTCTCGACGATGCTGAAGGGCGAGGATGCGCAACGCAGCCTCGTCGACGAGTCGGGCCTCTCCCGGCTCGACCGCGACGTGCTCGCCGGGCCGTTCGCCCATGTCGTCGTCGATGAGGCGCAGGAACTCAGCGACGCCGAGTGGGGGATGATCCTGCGCCGCTGCCCGTCGCGGAGCCTCACGATCGTCGGCGACCGCGCCCAGGCCCGCGAGGGCTTCGCGGAGTCGTGGCGCGAACGGCTCGGGCGCGTCGGGCTCGACCGGGTCGAGGAGTCGTCGCTCACCATCAACTACCGCACCCCCGAGGAGGTCATGGCGGAGGCGGAGCCGGTCATCCTCGCCGCCCTCCCCGACGCGAACGTGCCGGTGTCGGTGCGGAGCTCCGGCATCCCGGTGCGGTTCGGCGCCGTCGAGGATCTCGACGCCGTGCTCGAGGAGTGGCTGTCGACCCACCCCGACGGTGTCGCGTGCGTCATCGGCGCGCCGGGAGCCGAGGCGCGCCCCCGGGTGTCGTCGCTCGACCCGGCGACGGCGAAGGGGCTCGAGTTCGACCTCGTCGTGCTCGTGCGGCCGGAGTCGTTCGGCGCGGTGGATCAGTACGTCGCGATGACGCGCGCGACGGAGCGGCTCGTGATCCTGCGGTAGGTCTCGACGCGCGCCGCGGGCGCTACTCGACCACCGACCGGTCGAGCCAGGCGACGAGGTCGGCGAGCACCTCGTCGCGGTTGGTCTCGTTGAACATCTCGTGGCGTCCGCCGTCGTAGACGCGCACGGTGACGTCGGTGAGTCCGCCGCGCTCGCGGTAGGCCTTCGCGAGCCGCTCGACGCTGCCCGGCCCGCCGAGCGGGTCGTCGGAGCCGAGGAGCAGCAGCAGCGGGAGGTCGCGCGCGAGCTTCCGCGGCGTGCCGAGCAACCGCAGGGTGTCGCGGAGGCCGAAGAGCTTCAGGACCGTCGCGTCGAACGTGAGCGGGTCCTCCGCGAACGCCGCCCACACCGCGGGATCGCGGCTGAGCCACTCGTGACCGGTGCCGCCCGGGACGCGGTGCCGCCGGGAGAGGTCGCCGCCGTTCATGTGCAGGAGGGTGCGGTAGGCCGTGGCGGACAGGACGGCGGCGTCGTAGCGGCTCGCGTCGTCGTTGAGGATCATCTGCCCGAACAGGGAGCCGAGGCTGTGCCCGAGGAGCACGAGCGGCACGCCGGGGTTCTCCTCGCGCGCGATCTCGGCGACCCGCAGGACGCCCGCGATCGTGGCGCGCACGCCGCCGGGGCCGAGACGGCCGAGCCGGGAGAGGTCGCCGTCGTACTGCTGCACGCCCGTGCGGCCGTGACCGCGGTAGTCGCTCGCGTAGACCGAGTACCCGCCGGCGACGAGAGCCTGCGCGACGTGCTCGTAGCGGGTCGCGTACTCGCCGACGCCGTGGAGGAGGTGCACGACGGCCTTCGGCGACGGCGCCGCCCACACGTAGTAGTGGATCGTGACGCCCTCGGCGTCGACGAAGGTGCGGTCTGTGCGCGCGGCGGCGGTGTCGGGCATCTGTGGGCTCCTCTGCTTGGGCTCATCGTAGAGCTCGGGACCCCGACCCTCTGCAGTTAGCCACGCTAATGAGTTAGGCTAACGATTCATGGGAGACGGGGAGAGCAGCGCGGTCGACGACCTCCGCATCGTCATCCAGCAGGTATCCCGCGGCATCCGCAACAACCGCAGCGACCAGCACCTCGGCGACACCCAGCTCGCCGTGCTCATCCACCTCAAGATGAAGGGGCCCCTCGGCCCGAGCGAGCTCGCCGCCCTCGAGCACGTCACCCCGCCCTCGATGAACCGCACCCTCAACGGACTCGAGGAGGGCGGCCTCGTGACGCGCAGCAAGTCGACCGACGACGCCCGCAAGGTCACCGTCGAACTCACCGACGCCGCGCACGAGGTGCTCGCCGAGACCAAGCGGCTGCGCGTCGAGTGGTTCTCGCAACGGCTCGACGCCCTCGAGCCGGCGGAGCGCGAAGCGCTCCTCGCCGTCGCCCCGCTGCTGCGGAAGCTCCTCGCCTCGTGAACGCCATGTTCCGCTCGCTCGCCGTGCGCAACTACCGGCTCTGGTTCGGCGGCGCGCTCGTGTCGAACACGGGGGCGTGGATGCAGCGCATCGCGCAGGACTGGCTCGTGCTGACCCAGCTCACCGACGACGACGCGACCGCCGTCGGCCTCACGATGGCGCTCAACTTCGCTCCGCAACTGCTGCTGGTGCCGCTCACCGGCGTCGTCGCCGATCGGTTCAACCGGCGCACCATCCTCTTCATCACCCAGATCGCCATGGCGCTCCTCGGCCTCGGGCTCGGCATCCTCACCGTCACGGGCGTCGTGCAGCTCTGGATGGTGTTCGCGTTCGCCCTCGGGCTCGGCCTCGCCTCGGCGTTCGACGCCCCCGTGCGGCAGGCGTTCGTGAGCGAGCTCGTGCCCGCCGACAAGCTCGCCAACGCGGTGTCGCTCAACGCGGTGTCGTTCAACATGGCGCGCCTCGTCGGCCCCGCCGTCGCCGGCCTCCTCGTCGCCGCCCTCGGATCCGGCCCCGTGTTCCTCATCAACTCCGCGTCGTTCGTCGGGGTCTTCCTCGCGCTCGCGCTGCTGCGGCGCAGCGAATTCGAGACGTTCACCCGCCCCAAGCGGGGCAACGGCCTGCGCGACGGCTTCCGCTACGTGCGGGGGCGGCCCGACATCATGCTCGTCATGGTGCTCGTCTTCCTCATGGGCACGTTCGGGTTCAACTTCTCCGTCTTCCTCGCGACGATGGCACGCGTCGAATTCGACCGCGACGCCGACGTGTTCGGGGTGCTGTCATCGGTGCTCGCAGTCGGCTCGATCGCGGGAGCGCTGCTCGCGGCGCGACGGGAGCGGCCGAGGCTGCGCACCATCGCGCTCGCCGGGCTCGGCTTCGGGGTCGGCCTCGGAGCGGGGGCGCTCGCGCCGAACATCTACCTGTTCGGCGCGACCCTCGTCGTCACCGGCTTCTGCTCGCTCACCATGATGACGACGGCGAACGCCTACGTGCAGACGACGACGCGGCCGTCGATGCGGGGACGCGTCATGGCGCTCTACCTCGCGATCTTCCTCGGCGGCACGCCGCTCGGCGCCCCCGTCGTCGGTCTCGTCGCCGACTCGCTCGGGCCGCGCTACGCGCTCGGCGTCGGGATGCTCGCGGGCTTCCTCTCGGCCGCGATCGCCGCGATCTTCTACGTGCGCACCCGCGAGGTGAAGGTGCGCTTCGTGCGCCGCCGCTGGCCCCTCCGCCTGGAGTACGGCGCCTCGGCGCGCGATCGCGAGCTCGCGACGACCGAGATCGCGATCGTCGAGGCGGAGACGCAGCGCACGTAGACGCGCTCAGCGCGCGAGGGCCAGCCCCTCGTCGGTCTCCACGACGGGAATCAGCCGTGCGCGCTCGTGGGGGGTGTCGTTGGGCTGGTGCAGGGCGAGGTAGAGGGTTCCGTCGAACGCGCGGAACAGCATCCCGTGGCCGCCGTCGCGCGGGAACAGCGGCTCCTCCTGCTGAGTCCACGCACCGGAGATGCGACCCGATGCCGACGTCGCGACGGCGAGTGCGTAGCCGCCGTCGCCGAAGCTCGACCACAGCATGAGCAGACGCCCGTCGCGATGCCGGTGCAGGAACGGGCCGTCGGTGATGTAGGCCTCCATCCCCGCCGGAACGCTGGGATGCTCGAACGTGCGCACCCACGGCGCCTCCGAGGCGGTGAACAGCAGTTCGGGGTCGCCGACGGTCGCGCGGAGGTCGGGCGTGAGCCGCACGGCGCGCATCTCCCCGTCGCCGGTGTCCTTCCACTCGTGGCAGAACACCATCCACGGCTGCCCCTCCTCGACGTAGAGGGTGCCGTCGAGGCACTCCCAGTCCTGGGGGGTGAGCGGCCCCTCCGACCACGGCTCGAACGGCCCCTCGGGACGCTCCGCCCTGAGCACCTGGGTGCCGCGACGGCGTGCCGGGGCGACGAAGGTCGCGAACATGAAATAGGCGCCCTCGTAGGCGTGCACCTCGGGCGCCCAGTACTCGGTGTGCGACCAGAAGTCGGGAGCCGGACGGAACGCGGGCGTCGGCCCGTGCCAGACGACGAGGTCGTCGCTCCAGTAGGTGTCGAAGCCTGTCGCGGGACCGGACCAGACGTTCTCGTCGGTGCTGCCGTAGAGGTGATAGCGGCCCGTGCTGGGATCGGGCAGCACGAACGGGTCGCGGATCTGGATGTCGTCCAAGCCGGGCATCGGCGGCCTCCTCGGTGGCGCGGGTCGAGCGGGAGCGTAACGCGGACCGGGCGCCGCGGGCGCTCAACCCGCGGCGTCGCCCACTTCGACGCGTGCGACGAGGTCGGCGAGCGCGGCGAGGGCCGCCCCGAGCTGGTCGCGGTCGAGCGGACCGAGCAGGCGGGATGCCGAGAGCAGCCCGATGGTCGCGCTCGACAGGGCGAGGGCGAGACCGTCCGCATACACCCCCGCCTCGAGCGCCCCGCCCTCCTGGAGCTCGCGCACCCACGCCACGACCCCGCGGTGCCGCGCGGCGTAGCGCTCCCCGCGATGCGCGTCGGCGTAGGCGCCGAGCACGCCCGGGTCGTCGAGGAGCGCCGCCGTCATGAGCGGGTCGTCGAGGAGCGCCTCGAGCGCGACGCGGTAGGCGACGCTCAGCCGCGGGCGCTCCTCGTCCCCGAGCGCCGCGCGCGACGCCGCCGCGAGCCGCGCCGTCCCGCGCTCGACGAGGGCGTCGACGACCGCCTCCTTGCTCGCGAACTCCAGATAGACGGCGCCCTTGGCGATGCCCGCACGCTCGGCGATCGCCTGCACGCTCATGGCGTCGAACCCGCGGTCGAGCACGAGCTCCTCGGCGGCGTCGAGGATGCGCTCGCGGCGGTCGGGGAGGCGGGGGCGCGGCATCCTCAGTCCAGCCCGGCGAGGAAGTCGAGCATTGCGGCGTGCACCGCGTCGGGCCGGTCGCGCTGCACCCAGTGCCCGGCGTCGGACACCACGACGAGTCGCGCGTCCGGCAGCGTGCGCGCCGCGGCGCGCGCCCGGGCGACGGGCACCCCCGTGTCGCGATCGCCGTGCACGACCAGCACGGGCAGGTCGAGCTCCGCGAGCCTCGGGGAGTAGTCGGTGCGCAGGCGCGTCGGGAGAACCTGGTCGGCCTGCCATTGGCCGAAGCTCTCGGGTGCGGGACCGCGCGCCTCGGCGAGCACGGCGTCGACCAGCTCCGGCGTGCGGCGGGCCGGGTCGCGCACGAGAGGCCGCAGACTCCGCTCGACCGAGGCCGCGTCGCGCGCGAAGCGGCGCGTCGTCCCGGGCAGCACCCCGCTGCGCACGAGGAGCCAGTTGACCGGATGCAGCGGCAGACGCGGCACGATCCCGTAGCTGCCGAAGAGCAGCGCGGCGCGGGTCTCCCCCGGCCGCGCGAGCAGGTGGCCGAGCGTCATCCCGCCGCCCATCGAGATGCCCCCGACGGTCGGCTGCTCGAGCCCGAGCGCGTCGACGAGGTCGCCGACGTGGGCGACGAGGCGCTCCTGCGTGATCGGCTGCGCCCATGGGATGCTGCGCCCGAACCCGGGGTGGTCGGGAGCGAATACCCGGTGCCCGGCCGCCGCGAGCGCCGGCCCGGTCTCGCCCCACGACAGTTCGGCGCTGTCGAGCCCGCCGCCGTGGAGCAGCAGGATGTCGGGGCCGGCCGGCTCGGCGGGGATCCACTCGAGGAGCGACACGGTGCCGGTGCGCACGGCGAGATCGCGACGGCGGGCTTCCACGGCAGCCTCCTCATCGTGACCGAAACGACGCCTACGGTCACAACCTACCGCGGGGTCACGCCTCGCGGGTGATCTCGACGGTCACGAAGAGCCTCGACCCGTAGGGCCCCGCGTACACGCCGCGCAGCGGGGCGACGTCGCCGTAGTCGCGGCCGCGGCCGACGGTGACGTGCCGGTCGCCGATCTCGATGAGGTTCGTCGGGTCGTACCCCTGCCAGTGACCGCAGAAGTACTCGACCCACGCGTGGCTCTCGCCCGCGACGGTGACGCCGATCTCGGCATCCGGTTTCGGGTGCAGGTACCCGCTCACGTAGCGCGCCGGGATGCCGACCGCCCGCAACGCACCGAGGGCGAGATGGGTGATGTCCTGACACACGCCTCTGCGGTGCTCCCAGGCCTCCGCCGCGGTCGTGGTGACCGTCGTCGACCCCGGCAGGTACTCGATCCGCTCCCCGATGGCGCGGCAGATCGCGAGGGCCGCGTCGCACGGGCTCGCCTCCGCCGCGACGATCGAGCGGGCCAGCTCGACGACCTCGGCCGGTGGACGTGTGCGGTTCGTCTGCCCGAGCTGCTCGACGTACTCCGTCGCGGTCTCGATCTCGTCGGCGAGGGCCGTCCACTCCAGGCGGTGCTCCGGATGCGGGCGGTCGCGCACCTCGACGAGGCTCGTCGCCGTGAGCGACAACTCGCGGTGCGGGGCGAGGATCTCGAACGACGACACCCGCGTGCCCCAGTAGTCGACGTACGAGTGCGAGTTCGTCACCGGGAGGATCTCGAGGTTCGAGTAGAGCACGAGCTGCCCGTCGGCGGAGGCCGGCAGCATCCGCGCCTCGTTGTACGACGCCGTCACCTCGCCGTCGTAGTGGAACCCGGTGGAGTGCTTGATCCGCAGCCGCTTCACGTGTTCTCCCCGATCCACGCGGCGATGTCGTTCGTGGGGAAGTAGCGCTGCCGGATCGCGTCGCTCACCGCCGTCGTCGTCGCCTGCACGGCGTCCATGTGGGTCGGCAGGTCGTTGACGAGGTCGGCGATCGAGCGGTACTCGAGCTCGCTGCGGATCTGCCCGAGCAGCCGCAGCGCCTGGTCGCTCACACCGACGCGGTCGGTGCGCGGCTCGATCTCCCGCAGCTGCTGCTCGGCGCGCGTCACCGAGTAGAGGATGCTGCGCGGGAACAGCCGGTCGAGCAGCAGGAACTCGGCCGCCTTCTGCGCGCTCGGGATGCCGCGGTACGTGCGCAGGTACGCCTCGTACGCGCCGACGCTGCGGAGGATCGTGGTCCAACTCGGACCCGACGCCTCCGTGAGGCTGCGGGTCGCGAGCAGGCGGGCCGTCATGTCGGCGCGCTCGATCGACCGGCCGAGGGTGAAGAACCGGTACGCCTCGTCGCGGTTCGTCGCGCTCTCGACGATGCCGACGGCGAGGGCGGAGCGTTCGCGCACCCAGGCGAAGAACTCGTGCACCTTGTCGCTCGCGACCTTGCGCGGCATCCGGGCCCGGGTCGTGTTGAGCACCTCCCACAGCTCCGTGTTGACGACCTCGCGCGCCCGGCGGGCGTTCTCGCGCGCGGCGCCCAGCGAGTACGCGATGGACGCCGGCTGGTTCCGGTCGACGGCGAGGATCGTCAGCACGTCGCCGCGCGTCACCTCGGCGTCGGCGTCGACCTCGGTGCCCATGACCGACAGGAGCGACCGGCAGGCGAGATTCTCCTCGATCCACGGGTCCTCGAGCAGCAACTGGAGGTGCACGTCGAGGATGCGGGCGGTGCCGTCGCTCCGCTCGATGTATCTGCCGATCCAGAAGAGGCTCTCGGCGATGCGGCTCAGCACGGCTCCCCCTGTTGCTCCCCCTGTTGCTGCTGCTGTTGCTGCTGGTCCTGGCGGGGGAGGTCGTGCGGGTTGTGGTCCTGGAGGTGAGACTCGGCCGAGATCACCGGGATCGACGAGGTCACGGTGGCCTGATCGGCGACGAGCGACGAGACGTCGTGCTCGGGGGTGCGCAGCGGGTCGATCCCGACGACCCACGTGTCCTTCGAGCCGCCGCCCTGCGACGAGTTGACGACGAGCTGCCCCTCGGGGAGGGCGACGCGCGTGAGCCCGCCGGGCAGCACCCACACGTCGGACCCGTCGTTGACGGCGAACGGGCGGAGGTCGGCGTGGCGGGGCCGCATCCCCTCCTCGACGAGCGTCGGGATGGTGGAGAGCTGCACGACGGGCTGCGCGATCCACCCGCGGGGGTCGGCCCGCAGCTGCGTGCGGAGGGTCTCGAGCTCGTCCTTCGACGCGTCGGGACCGACGACGAGGCCCTTGCCGCCCGAGCCCGCGACGGGCTTCACGACGAGCTCGTCGAGCCGGTCGAGCACCTCCTCGAGCGCCCCGGGCTCCTCGAGCCGCCAGGTCTGCACGTTCGGGATGATCGCGTCCTCGCCGAGGTAGTACCGGGTGAGGTCGGGCANGTAGGTGTAGACGAGCTTGTCGTCGGCGACGCCGTTGCCGACCGCGTTCGCGATCGTGACGTTCCCGAGCCGCGCGGCGAGCATGAGCCCCCGGGGAGCCGAGCATCGAGTCGGCCCGGAACAGCAGCGGGTCGAGGAACTCGTCGTCGACGCGGCGGTAGATGACGTCGACACGCGTCGGACCGGCGGTCGTCCGCATCCACACCCGTCCGCCGGAGCAGAACAGGTCGCGCCCCTCGACGAGCTCGACGCCCATGAGGCGCGCGAGGAGGGTGTGCTCGAAGTAGGCGGAGTTGTAGACCCCGGGGGTGAGCACGACGACGGTCGGGTCGTCGACGCCCGTCGGCGCCGCGGCGCGGAGGGCGGCGAGGAGCCGCTGCGGGTAGTCACCGACGGGACGCACGCGCATCGACATGAACAGCTCGGGGAGGGTCTGGGCCATGACCCGCCGGTTCGAGATGACGTACGAGACGCCCGACGGCACGCGCACGTTGTCCTCGAGCACGCGCCAGTCGCCGTTCTCGTCGCGGATGAGGTCGATGCCGGACACCTGGATGCGCACGCCGTTCGCCGGCTCGATGCCCGCCGCCTCGCGGTGGAAGTGCTCGCTCGACGACACGAGACGGGCCGGGATGACGCCGTCCTTCACGGCGCGCTGCGGCCCGTAGACGTCGGCGAGGAACAGCTCGAGCGTCTTCACCCGCTGCTTGACGCCCGCCTCGACGGTCGACCACTCGTCCTGGGGGATCACGCGCGGCACGGCGTCGAGCGGAAAGGGGCGCTCCTCACCCGCGAAGTCGAAGGTGACGCCCTGTGCGAGGTAGGACGAGGCGAGCGCGTCGGTGCGTCCGCGCAGCTCCTTCTGCGTCATCCGCGCGAGGGCGGAGTGGATCTCGCGGTAGGGGGCTCGAACGCTCGACGAGCCTTCGGCGATGTCGGCGAACATCTCGTCCCACGGCTCCGCGCCGCGCCGCGTGGCGGCGGCGCCGTAGCCGTCGAACAGGTCGCCCATGGTGTGAGCCTAGGACCGGGATGTTGCGGCGGTGTTTCGACGCGACGGGGCGCTGCGGGCGACCCCGCTCAGTCCCGCCACGGGCGCCCGGCGAGGAGGATCCCGGCGCCGACGAGGCCGGTCAGCGCGAACATCACGAGCGGCACGAATCCCGCGTCGAGGTTGGCCGCGTACAGCCAGTACGGGATCGGGGAGAGGATGACGACGCCGAGCAGCGAGAGCCAGCCCAGCCGGGCGCCGCGGGCGAGCAGCCAGGCGGCGCCGACGAGCAGCACCGTCATGAGCCACGGGTTGCCGATCGTGAAGTTCGACTCCGGGCCGACGCGCAGCAACCCGGAGATCCGCACGGTGAGGAAGAGCACGACGATCGGCACGCCGACGACGACGATCGCCGCGCCGAGGAGCTTCCCCGCGAGGTGCCCGGGGGCGCCGAGGAGCCCGACCACCACGACGACGACCGCGAACGCGAGCTGCGCGAGGAGGAAGAGGGTGTGCGCCGGGCTGCCCGACCCGAAGCCGGCGAGCTGCGTCACGAGCTGCGAGGAGAGCGACAGCAGCACGAGATAGCCGCCGACGAAGACGAGGGCGCCGGCGAGCCAGACCCGCCCTCCGCGGCGCGGGGCCGTCTCGACGGCGGGGGTGTCGGCGTACGGGTCCTGAGGGATCGTCGTCATGCCCCCAGTCTTTCCCGCGACGGGAGGCGGGCGACAGTCTTGACATCCTCTCGCTTGAGCAGACGTTTAAGCAGGCGGCACCCCCGTCGACTCGCGCACGACGAGCTCCGGCTGGAAGACGATGCGGCGCGGGGGGAGCTGCGGGTCGGCCGCCTCCTCGCGGAGGATGCGCAAAGCCGTCGCGCCGATCTCGTGCCGGGGCTGACGCACCGACGTGAGCGGCACGACCGTGGCACTCGCGAAGTCGATGTCATCGAAGCCGACGAGGGCGACATCCTCCGGCACCCGGAGGCGCCCCGACATCACGAGGGCCTGCAGGAGTCCGACCGCGACGAGGTCGTTGGCGGCGAAGACTGCGTCGGGACGGTCGGCGCGGGCGACGAGCCGCTCGCCGACGCGACGACCCTCGAGCACGGTGAGCCCCGCCGTCTCGACGACCTCGAGCGTCGCCCCCGGCTGCTCCGCGACCGCGGCCCGGGCGCCGGCGAGGCGGTCGGCGATCTGCCGCACGCCGGACGGGCCCCCGGCGAAGAGGATGCGCCTCCGGCCCGTCGCGAGCAGGTGCTCGACGGCGAGGCGACCTCCCGAGGTGTCGTCGACCGAGACGGAGCTGACCCCGGCATCCCGGCTCTCCCGGTCGACGAGCACGACCGGGGTGCCTCGGCGGCGGAGCTCGGCGAGGCGCGGCTCGATGTCGCCGTAGGGGGAGATGAGGATGCCGTGCACGCGCTGCTCCTCGAACAGGTCGAGGTACGACGACTCACGGGCGACGTCCTCGTCGGAGTTGCCGAGGATGACCGACAGCCCGGAGCGCGTCGCCTCGTCCTCCGCGCCGCGGGCGACGTCGGTGAAGAACGGGTTGCGCACGTCGAGCACGACGAGCCCGACGCTCGAGCTGCGGCCGGCGCGCAGCTGCCGCGCAGCCTCATTCCGCACGTAGCCGAGCTCGGCGATGGCGGCGCGCACCCGCTCCACCGTCGCGGGCGACACCCGGGGGGAGTCGTTGAGCACGTTGGAGACGGTGCCGACGGACACGCCCGCGCGCTGCGCGACGTCGCGGATGCTCGCCGCCATCAGGCTCGCCCGGACCCCTGCGTGCTCTCCCGGACGACGAGGCTCGGCGTGAACGTCTGATGCCGCTCGTGGTCGCCACGTCCCGCGATCTCGCCGAACAGCAGGTCGACGGTGACGGCGCCGAACTCGCCGTGGCGTCCGCGGATCGTCGACAGCGGGATGAGCGACGCCTCCCCGAACTCGATGTCGTCGTAGCCGATGAGGGCGATGTCGCGGGGGACCTCGATGCCGGCGCGCACGAGCTCCTGCAGGATGCCGAGCGCGAGGAGGTCGTTGACGGCGAACACCGCATCGGGCCGGTCCGCCGCGGGGCGTTCGGCGAGCATCCGCCCGATCTCCCGGCCGCCGCGGATCGTGCGGTCGGACTGATCCACGATCTCGAGCGCGACGCCGCGCGTGGCGCGCACGACCCCGTTCGTCCCGGTGAGGCGGTCGGCGACCTGCTTGATGCCGAGCGGGCCCCCCACGAACGCGAGCCGACGGCGGCCGAGGTCGACGAGGTGCTGGGTCGCGAGTCGTCCCCCCTCGACGTCGTCGAGGGAGATCGACGCCTGCTCGGGCGACGACGCCGCCTGGCCGACGAGCACCGACGGGGTCCCGCGTCGGCGCATGTGGGCGAGCCTGTCTTCGATCGGGAGGTGCGACGACACGAGGAGCCCGAGCACCTGGTTCTGCTCGAAGAAGCGCAGGTAGGCGTCCTCCCGCTCGCGGGAACGGTGCGAGTTGGCGATGAAGGCGGAGACGCCGCGTTCGGCGGCGCGCAACTCGACGGCTTCGGCGATCTCGGCGAAGTACGGGTTGCTGACGTCGGGCGCGAGGTACGCGATCGCGTTGCTGCGTCCGAGACGCAGCTGGCGGCCCGCGTTGTTGGGCACGAAGCCGAGGGTCTCGATGGCCGACCGGATGCGCTCGGCGCGCTCGGTCGACACCTTGTCGGGATGGTTGAGGTAGTGCGAGACGGTGCCGACGGCCACGCCTGCGAGCGCCGCGACCTCGCGGATGCCCACCCTGGTCATGATCGTCTCCTTGCGGGCGCGGGGCCGGGGACCGCCGCGCAATGTACGGAACTGTAGCGGAGGGCGTTCAGCCCTGCGGGCCGAGCGCGGGCGGCACCTCGACGCCGCGCTGCTGGAGCTCGTCGGTGACCACGCGCAGCGCGTTGAGGGCCTTCGGGAACCCGCAGTACTGCACGACGTGGATGACCGTCTCGAGGATCTCCTCGGGCGAGCAGCCGACGTTGAGGGCGCCGCGGGTGTGTCCGCGCAACTGGGGTTCGAGCCCTCCGAGCGTGACGAGCGACGCGAGCGACAGGAGTTCGCGCTGGGCGAGGCTCAGCCCGGGCCGGGAGTAGAGGTCGCCGAAGTTGAACTCGACGCCGAAGCGCGCGAGGTCCTGCGCGAGGCCGGTCTGCTGGTCGACGAGGCCGGCGGCCCTGCCCTCGCCGTAGACGCGGTCGAACCACTCCGCGCCGCGGTCCCATCTGTCGCTCACGAGTCCTCCTAGATCGAGTGGCCGCCGTCGAGCGGCAGGATCACGCCGGTGATGTTGACGGCCGACGGCGACGCGAGGAACACGAGCGTGTCGGCGAGGTGCTGCGGGTCGCCGAGCTGCCGGGTCGGGATCTGCGCCAGCAGCGCCTCCCTGCGTTCGGGGGTGTCGCGGTCCCGGCCGGGCGTCGCCTGGGCACCCGGGGCGATCGCGTTGACCGTGATGCCCGCCTCGGCGACCTCGATCGCGAGCGACTTGGTGAGTCCGATGACGCCCGCCTTGGCGGTCGCGTAGGCGGTGGCGTGGCGGACGAGCCGGCCGCCGGAGACGGCGGCGATCGAGGAGATGTTGAGGATGCGGCCGTGGCGGCGCTCCAGCATCCCCGGCAGGACGGCCCGGGTGACGGAGAAGACCTGGTCGAGGTTGCGCTCCATCTGCCCGCGCCACTGCTCGAGGGTCATCTGGTGGAACGGAGCGACGACACCGCCGCCGGCGGCGTTGACGAGGATGTCGGTGCCGCCGAGCTCGGACTCGGCGCGGGCGACGGAGGCGAGCACCGCGTCGTGGTCGGTGAGGTCGACGCCCACGGCGGTGGCGCGTCGGCCCTGCTCGCGCACCCCCGCGGCGACGGCGTGGGCGCCGTCGGCGTCGAGGTCGAGGACGGCGACGTCGGCGCCCGCGGCGGCGAACGTGCGCGCGATGACGCGGCCGAGCGCGCCGGCCCCTCCGGTGATGAGCAGGCGGCGTCCGTCCAGGATGCCGGGGGCGTCCGTCATGTCACGACCTCTCCGTCGTTTTGGAACGTTTCAAGTGAGGGTAGCGCATCACGCCCGCGCCCACGTCGCGACCGCGTACTCCGCGGGCGGGACGACCCTGCGCGGACCGGTGAGCTCGACCTCGACGGCGTGCCCCGCGTCGGCGGCGTTCCGCGCGACCGTGAGCAGCACCCGTCCCGGCTCGACCACCCGCTCGAGCGCGGCATCCGTGAACGACAGCGTGCGCGACGGCAGCCGGAACTCGACGGTCGCCGCCTCGCCCGCGGCGAGTTCGACGCGGGCGAAGGCGACGAGCTCGCGCAGCGGGCGCGTGACGCTCGCCACCGGGTCGGTCGCGTAGAGCTGCACGACCTCCGACCCGTCGCGATCGCCCGTGTTCCGCACCCCCACCCGCACCACGAGCTCGCCGTCGGTCGGGAGTTCGCGCTCGGCGACCTCCGGCGCACCCACCTCGAACGTCGTGTACGACAGCCCGTGGCCGAAGGGGTGGCGCGGCGTGGGATCGGCGCTGCTCACGCCCGTCGGGCCGTCGAGGCGCACGTGCCGGTATCCCGACGGCTGCGGGGAGTGGTCGCCCGGAAGTCCCACGGGAAGCCGGCCCGACGGGTTCACGCGACCCGACAGCACGCCGGCGATCGCGCCCGCCCCCTCGGTCGCCGGGAAGAACGCCTGCACGATCGCCGCCGCGCCGTCGGCGAGGTCGCGGAGCTCGTAGGGCCGCCCGGTGACGAGCACGAGGACGGTCGGGGTCCCGGTCGCGAGGACGGCCTGGGCGAGCTCGTGCTGCACCCCCGGGAGCGCGAGGTGGACGGCGTCGCACCCCTCGCCCGACGTGCCCTTGCCGAACATCCCCGCGCGGTCGCCCAGCACGAGCACCGCGACGTCGGCCTCGGTCGCGAGGCGCACCGCCTCGTCGAAACCCGAACGGTCGTCATCCGTCGGTGCGCAGCCGGCCGCGGTCGAGACCGCGGCGTCCGGGAACTCGGCGCGCACGGCGTCGAGCACCGTCGCGACGTCGAGCCCGAGCGGCACGTCGGGGTGGCGGGTGAGCACGTGGTTGACGAACGAGTAGCAGCCGAAGAGCGAGGCGGCGTCGTCGGCGTTCGGTCCGAGCACCGCGATCCGGGCGGGAGCGGAGAGCGGCAGGACGCCGCGGTTCTCGACGAGCACGATCGAGCGTTCCGCGACAGCGCGGGCGATCGCGCGGTGCTCGGGGCCGTCGAGCTCCACGGGGCCCTCCTCCGGCATCCCTCCGCCGCCGAGCAGCCCGAGCTCCGCCTTCTGTGCGAGCACGCGGCGCACGGCGCGATCGACGAGCTCCTCGGGCACCCGGCCGTCGGCCACGGCGGCCGCGAGCGGGTCGAGGTAGGCCGAGCCCGTCGGCAGTTCGACGTCGATCCCGGCGCGCAGGGCGAGTCGGGCGGCGTCGCCGAGGTCGGTTGCGACACCGTGCAGGGACTCGAGGAAGGCGATCGCGAAGTAGTCGGCCACCACGGTGCCGGTGAAGCCCCAGCGATCGCGGAGGATGCCGGTGAGCAGGGACTCGTCGGCCGCGGCGGGCACCCCGTCGAGGTCGGTGTAGGCGTTCATGACCGACCGGGCGCAGCCCTCGCGCAGCGCGCGCTCGAACGGCGGGAGCACGACGTCCTCGAGCTCCCGCCGCCCCATCGCGACGGAGCCGTGGTTGCGTCCGGCCCGCGACGCGGAGTAGCCGGCGAAGTGCTTGAGGGTCGCGACGACGCCTTCGCCCTCGAGCCCGCGGACGTAGGCCGCCCCGAGTTCGCCGACGACGAGCGGGTCCTCGGAGATGCACTCCTCGACGCGGCCCCAGCGCAGGTCGCGCACGACGTCGACGACGGGGGCGAGTCCCTGGTGGACGCCGAGGGCGCGGAGGTCGGCGCCGATGCGAGCGCCCATCCGGCGCACGAGCGCGGGGTCGAACGTCGCGCCCCACGCGAGCGGCGTCGGGTAGGCGATCGCCTTCCACGCGAGCACGCCGGTGAGGCACTCCTCGTGGACGATCGCGGGGATGCCGCCCGGCGTGCGGCTGCGGAGCCACTCCTGCCGTTCGCGGAGCAGCTCGCGCGCCGCTTCGGGTTCGAGCGGCGTCGTGCCGTAGTGGCGGGTGAGCTGGCCGAGCCCCGCGCGCGCGAACTCCTCGAAGTGGATGCCGTCCGCGACGAGGCGCTCCTGGAGCGGCGCCGCGTCGTCGGTGCGCTTGGCGCCCGCCCAGAGGCCGACGAGCTGGGCGAGTTTCGCGTGCAGCGGGAGCGAGGCGACGAGCGCGTCCAGGTACCCGTGATCTGCCGGATCTACGCTTTGTGACGTTTCACTCACCGGGTACCGAGCCTTTCACCTGTCTTGACAGTGTCCGGGTCCATCATTACCATCCCCAAATTGAAACGTCTCAAAAGAGGCGCCACCTTTCAAGGAGGAAATGTGTCCACAGCAACGACTCGGCGCCTGCGGAAGCCGGTCCTGAGCGCCCTCGCCCTCGCGAGCGTCTCCGCGCTCGCCCTCACCGCCTGCGCGGGCGGCAGCGGCGACGCCGTGACGACCTTCACGTTCACCAAGAACGCGGAGAACACCACCACCGAGCCGATCCTGCAGGCCCTCGTCGAGGGCGAGTGTAAGGCCGAGAACGAGGCGGCGCCGCTCGAGATCAACTCGATCCCGCAGGCCGAGATCGACGCCCAGATGCAGCTCCTCGCGAGCCAGGACGGCCTCCCCGTCATGTTCTCCGCCGGCGGCAACCCGGCCGAGGGCGCGAAGCTCTGGGAGGCGGGCGCCATCGCCGACCTCGACGCGAAGCTCACCGAGCTGGGGGTGCGCGACATGATCTCCGACGGAGCCGTGTCGACCATCGAGAAGCTCTACGGCGGCGCGTTCAACTTCCTGCCGTACCAGTACAACATCGAGGGCATCTTCTACAACAAGGCCCTCTTCGCCGAGAACGGCTGGGAGGTCCCGACCACGTGGGCCGAGCTCACCGACCTCGCCGCCGAGGTGAAGGCCGCCGGCCTCACCCCGCTCTCCGCCTCGGGTGAGCAGGGCTGGCCCCTCACGCGTCTCGTCTCCGGCTACCTGTTCCGTTCGCTCGGCGCGGACGCCCTCCAGAAGGTCGCCGACGGCGAGGCCAAGCTCACCGACCCCGAGTACGTCGCGGGCGCGCAGGCGATCGCCGACCTCGGCGCCGCCGGCTACTTCGGCGCGAACGTCACGAGCCTCGACTACGACGCCGCGACGAACGAGTTCCTCTCGGGCAAGGCCGCGATGATCTACATGGGCTCGTGGCTCCTCGGCAACATCAACGGCGACGGCAACCAGATCGGCGCCGACAACGTCGGGTTCTTCAAGTTCCCCGAGGTCGAGGGCGGCGCGGGCTCGATCGACGACTACCCGGCGAACGTCGGCCTCCCGGCGACCTTCGCGGCGAAGACGATCGACGACCCGAACGTCGAGGCCTGGCTCTCGTGCATCGCGTCGAACTACGGCAACGCGGCACTCGCCCAGGGTCAGATCACCGGCTTCAAGGCGACCGACGACGTCGACCTGCCCGAGATCTCGCAGACCATCGCCGACGAGATCAGCAACTCGTCGAACTCGGTCCTGTGGTTCGAGGCGCTCTTCAACGCCGAAGCCAGCCAGATCTCCTCGACCAACGCTGCGCTGCTCGTCACGGGCCAGCTCTCCGCCGAGGAGTTCATGACGATGGTCCAGACGGCTCTCGACAAGTAACACCCCGACCCCGGCGCGGTCCCTCGACGGACCGCGCCGGGGTTACCCTCGCCTCGTCCCGCAGTCGGGACGACACTCGGAAGGCCACACCCCGCAATGCGTTCAGTCCTCGGAGATCGCAAGACGATCCTGATCCTGCTCGGACCGGCGCTGCTGGTCTACACCGTCATCATGGTCGTGCCGGTGCTGGTGTCCTTCGGCCTCACCTTCTTCGACGGCACCGCCCTCTTCGGCTTCGACTTCGCAGGCTTCTCCAACTACGTCCAGTTGTTCAGCGACGCCCAGGTGCGCGACGCGCTCGTCTTCACGCTCAAGTACGCGCTCCTCACGACGATCCTCCAGGTCGTGCTCGGCTACGGCCTCGCGCTGATCTACCAGTTCATGCTGCGCAAGTCGAGCGCGCTCATCCGCACGATCGTCTTCTTCCCCGTGATCCTCCCGACGGTCGCGGTCGGCATCCTCTACTCGAAGCTCTTCCAGAGCGCCCCCGTCGACGGTCTCGCGAACGAGCTCCTCGTCAACGTCGGCCTGAGCGGCGTCGACTGGCTCGGCGCCGGCGACACCGCGTTCATCGTCATCGTCATCATGGACGTCTGGCGCAGCATCGGCTTCTACGGCGTGCTCATCTTCTCCGGACTGCTCGACATCCCCGACGAGATCATCGAGTCGGCCCGCATCGACGGCGCCCGCGGCTTCTCGCTGTTCCGGAACATCATCCTGCCCTCGACGCTGCCGATCCTGTTCGCGTCGTTCATCTTCAGCATCAACGGCACCGTCAAGGTCTTCGACTCGGTGTTCGCGCTCACCTCGGGCGGCCCGGGGTCGTCCACGACCCCGCTCACGCTGTACATGTACCGCACCGCGTTCCAGTTCAGCGACTACGGCTACGGCTCGACGATCGCGCTGCTCCTGACGATCATCTGCCTGATCATCACCCTGTTCATCTTCCGCTCGTCGCGCCGCGACAACACGCGCTAGGAGCCGACCATGACCGAGACCGTCGCCATGACCTCAGTCCGACCCGTGAACCGCCGGAGCCGTCCCGTGTCGCGCTTCCTGCGGCGCATCCCGTCGTATCTCACGATCGCCCTGCTGCTCGTCGTCACGGGCTACCCGCTCCTGTGGATGTTCTTCAACTCGCTCAAGAGCAACCGCGACTTCCTCAACAGCCCGTCCTACACGCTCCCCGAGGAGTGGATGTGGTCGAACTACGCCCGCGCGTGGGAGACCGGCAACCTCGCCGTCACGATCTCCAACTCGCTCCTCGCGGTCGTGCCGTCCGTCATCCTCATCGCGCTCCTCGGCACGGCCGCGGGCTTCGCGCTCGAGGTGATGGTGTGGAAGGGCCGCAACGGCGTGCTGCTCACCTTCCTCGCGGGCATCATGATCCCCGGGCAGATGATCCTCCTGCCGCTGTTCACGGCGTTCTTCAACCTGAGGTTCTCGGGCTCGCTCCTGCCGCTCATCATCATCTACACCGCGATCGGGATGCCGCTCACGGTGTTCATGATGGCGACGTACTTCCGCGCGATCCCGCGCGAGGTCTTCGAGGCGTCGACGATCGACGGCGCCTCGATGCTGCGCTCGTTCTGGTCGATCGGCCTGCCGATGGTGCGCAACGCGATCTTCACCGTCGCGATCGTGCAGTTCTTCCTGCTCTGGAACGACCTTTTGTTCGCCCTGGTGTTCGCCGGTCAGCGCAAGCTGAACACGATCCAGATCGGTCTGCTCAACTTCTCCGGCGAGTACGGCGCGATCGACTACGGCCCCCTCTTCGCGGCGATCTGCATCACGACCGCCGGCATCCTCGTCATCTACCTTTTCCTGAACCAGCGCATCATGAAGGGCCTCGCGGCCGGCGCGGTCAAGGGCTGACCCGCCCGGGACGTCCGAGTCGCGTCAGGCGGAGTAGTGGTCGCGCCAGAGGCGGGTCGCGGTCCAGCCGAGCTCGCGCGCGGCCTTCGCCGACGACACGAGGGCGTCGGTGTCGCCGAGGTCGTCGGCGACTCCGACGCCGGGGAACCACCGCGCCGCGAGCTCGCGCGACGGGATCGAGAGCCCCGAGTCGGGCGCCGCGATCGCGTACACGTGGAGCCCCGGGCGGGCGTGGTCGAGCGCGGCGGCGACCGCGTCGGCCCCGTCGCGCACGTCGACGTAGGTGCCGAGGAGGTCGCGCCGGTAGGTGGGGTCGCCCGCACGGGCGAAGGAATCCCATTCGCCGTCACCGACGACGTTCGTGAAGCGGAGGGCCGTGATCGAGAGCTCGGGGTCCCAGCCGACGAGCTGGCCGAACATCGCCTCCTCGACGACCTTCCCGAGTCCGTAGGTGTTGTACGCCGCCGTGTACGTCTCGTCGACGGGGAGCGCGGGCGGCGCGACGTCGAACGGGAAGCCCATGGCGGTGATGCTCGACGCGACGACGAGCGTGCGGATGCCGGCGCGGCGCGCGGCGAACGCGACGTTGAAGGTCGCGGTGACGTTGTTGTGGAAGGTCGTGGCGTCGGGCACGATCCCGTTCACCGGAATCGCGGCGAGGTGCACGACGGCGTCGAAGGCCTCGAGGCGCGCGGTGACGCCGAGCGTCGCGTCGAGCACCTGCCCGTAGTCCTGGAGGTCGACGCGCGTGAAGTCGGCGCCGGGGGTGCCGTGGAGGTCGATGCCCAGCACGTCGTGTCCGTCGGCGCGGAGGCGGTCGACGGTCGCGCGGCCGAGCTTGCCGGACGAGCCGGTGACGAGGAGTCGCATAGGTCAATCCTTCCCGGGGAGGGGCGTGACGGGGACGTCGTGGCCGGCCGCGTCGGCGGGATCGGGGTGAAGGTGGCCCGACGGGGCGCCCGGGTGACCGGTCTCGACGAAGAAGCCGGCGACGTCGGGGTGGACGGCGAGGATGTCGTGCACGGTCCCGGCGGGGATGCGCACGATGTCGCCAGCGGTGACGAGCGTCTCAACGCCGTCGAGGGCGATCGTCGCAGCGCCGCTCCGGATGAGCCAGAGCTCGTCGTCGGTGTGCACGTGGCGGTCGAAGCGGGCGCCCTCGCCGAGCGAGAAGCGTCCCGCCGCGTAGGGCGACCCCGTCGCGGGGTCGATCCATTTTCCGGGCTGGAACACCGTCATCCCGTCCTCCTCGCGCTCGCGCCGCCGTGCTCCCCGGAGTCTACTTTGAAACGTGTCAAAGTGCGTTCGCGTATACCCCGTCGATGGGTTACTCTCAACCTTTGCAACGTGTCAACGATGATCTCCGAGGTACCACTGTGACGGGCAAGGCCTCCGCTCCCAGGATCGAGCGGTTCACCGATCCGATCGGCATCGGCGAGGCGTCGCCGCGCCTCAGCTTCACCATCGACGCCGCGCCGGAGTGGCGTCAGGCCGGCTACGACGTGCGCATCGAGCGCGACTCCGGCACCACCGAGCATTCCGTCGACGGCGCCGAGCAGGTGCTCGTCCCGTGGCCCGCGGCCCCGCTCGCCTCCCGGGAGCGCGCGGTCGTCTCGGTGCGCGTGCGCGGCGTCGACGGCTCCGTCGGACCGTGGAGCGCACCCGCCGTCGTCGAGGCCGGTCTGCTCGAGCCCGGCGACTGGGTCGCCGTGCCCGTCGGCGGCGCCTGGCCCGAGGACCCGGACAGCGACGACCGTCGGCCCGCGCGCGTGCGCCGCGAGTTCACCGTGCGCGACGGGCTCGTGCGCGCGCGTCTCTACGCGACCGCCCACGGTCTCTACGAGGCGGAGATCAACGGGCGCCGCGTCGGCGACGACGCCCTCTCCCCGGGCTGGACCGTCTACCCGAAGCGCCTGCGCTACTACACCTACGACGTCACCGCTCACCTCGTCGCGGGCGAGAACGCCATCGGCGCGTGGCTCGGCGACGGCTGGTACCGCGGCCGCCTCGGCTGGCGCGGCGGCTTCCGCAACCTCTACGGCGCCGACCTCTCCTTCCTCGGCCAGCTCGAGCTCGAGTACGCCGACGGCTCCCGCGAGACCGTCGCGACGGACGCGAGCTGGACGGCGGCGACCGGCCCCATCGTCCGCACCGGCAACTACGACGGCGAGGACTTCGACGCGCGCGACGAGACCCCCGGCTGGTCGAGCCCGGGATTCCCCGCCGACGGCTGGACCCCCGTCGCGATCGCCGAGCGCGACCCCGCGACCCTCGTCGCCCCCACCGGACCCGCCGTGCGCTGCACGCAGGAGCTGCACCCCGTCGAGGTGCTGCGCACGCCGTCGGGCAAGACCGTGCTCGACTTCGGCCAGAACCTCGTCGGGCGCGTGCGCATCCGGGTCTCCGGCTCGGCCGGCGACACCGTCACGATCCGGACCGCGGAGGTGCTCCAGGAGGGCGAGCTCTACACCCGCCCCCTGCGCGGCGCGCGCTCGACCGACACCTACACGCTCGCCGGAGCCGGCGTCGAGGAGTGGGAGCCGCGGTTCACCTTCCACGGCTTCCGCTACGCCGAGATCACCGGCTGGCCGGGAGACCTCGACGCGGCTGTCGCCGCGGGCGACGTCGTCGCGCGGGTCTACCACACCGACCTCGAGCGCACCGGCTGGTTCGAGTCGTCCGACCCCGCGGTCAACCGCCTCCACGAGAACGTCGTCTGGGGCATGCGCGGCAACTTCGTCGACATCCCCACCGACTGCCCGCAGCGCGACGAGCGCGTCGGCTGGACCGGCGACCTCCAGGTGTTCGCGCCCACGGCGTCCTTCCTCTACGACGTGAGCGGGATGCTCGCCGGCTGGCTGCAGGACGTCGCCCTCGAGCAGCTCCCCGACGGCACCGTGCCGTGGTACGTCCCGGTCATCCCCGCCCACGAGATGTGGACGCCGATCCGTCCCGGCGCCGCCTGGGGGGACGCCGCCGCGTTCACGCCCTGGACGCTCTACGAGCGCTTCGGCGACCGCCGCATCCTGGAGGCGCAGTTCGACAGCGCCCGGAAGTGGGTCGACCTGCAGGAGCGCCTCGCGGGCGACGACCGGCTGTGGAACGAAGGCTTCCAGCTCGGCGACTGGCTCGATCCGGACGCGCCGCCTCAGGACCCCGCGGACGCGAAGACCGACCGCTACCTCGTCGCGACGGCGTACTTCGCGGAGTCGGCGCGCCGCGTGTCGCGCATCGCCGGCGCCCTCGGCAGGACGGCCGAGGCCGAGCACTACGGGCGGCTCGCCGCCGAGGTGCGCGCGGCGTTCGCCGCCGAGTACGTGCTGCCCGACGGACGCATGACGTCGGACGCGCAGACCGCCTACGCGCTCGCGATCGCGTTCGACCTCATCCCCGACGCCGAGCGCCGCGCGGCCGCCGGTCGTCGCCTCGCCGAACTCGTCGCCGAGGCCGGCAACCGCATCTCCACGGGCTTCGTCGGCACCCCGCTCGTCTCCGACGCGCTCTCCTCGACGGGCGGGCTCGCCCGCGCGTACGAGCTCCTCCTCGAACGCGAGTGCCCGTCCTGGCTCTACCAGGTCGACATGGGCGCGACGACGGTGTGGGAGCGCTGGGACGCGCTCCTGCCCGACGGCACGGTCAACCCGGGCACCATGACGTCGTTCAACCACTACGCGCTCGGGGCCGTCGCGGACTGGCTGCACCGCGTCGTGGCGGGACTCGCGCCCGCCTCGCCGGGCTACCGCGACATCCTGTTCGCCCCGCGGCCGGGGGGAGGGCTCACCCACGCCTCGGCCCGGCACCGCTCGCCCTACGGCGACGTCGCGATCGCGTGGCGGATCGAGGGCGACGAGCTCGTCGTCGAGACGACGGTGCCGACGGGCGCGACCGCGACGCTCGACCTGCCCGGGCGCGAGCCCGTCGTGCAGGGCCCCGGCTCGCACCGCGTCGTCGTGCCCGGCGCGGAGGCCGTCGCCGCCTGAGCGCCGCCGCGCCCTCGCCGGGCCGGAGCTACATCCGCACCCAGCCGAGGGCGGGCACGGCGACGGTGCGGCCGCCGGCGAAGGCGACCCGCGTCGCACGGGAGGCGAGGTTGGCGACGAGCACGGTGTCGACGCCGTCGCGGCGGGCCGCGGCGATCCAGACGTCGTCCGGGGGTGTGCCGACGACCTCGAGCCGCTCCGCGCCGGAGAGCGCGACGAGCGCCTCGATCGCCGCCGCGACCGGATACGGCTCACCCGCGGCATCCCGCACGCCGCGCGGGCCCCACGCCTCGAAGTACGCGACGGAGGCCGCGCCGCCCTCGGCGAGCGCCGCCGCGCTCGCGACCGTCCAGGCGGCGAGCGCCGACGACGACTGCCGTGGGTCGTCGGCGTCCGGAGCGAGCAGGTACCCGGTACCCTCCGCCGGCGGCGGGAGCTCGCGGCTCGCGAAGGTGAGGTACCTCGGACGCAGCGTCACCGGTCCGACGTGCACCGGGCGGCCCGCCGCGAACTCCGCGGCCTGGCGCGCCACGAGCCGCTGCATCGCGATCGACTCGACGAGCTGCGCGCGCTCGATGTTGTGCCCGCCCGGGGTGAGCGCGAAGGCGAGCGCCGGGAGGTCGGAGGGCAGGTCGGCGATGCGCCGGTTGACCTCCGTGAAGTGACTCCGTGCGCCGCCGACGAGGGTCGCCTCCGGGATGCCCGCCGCCTCCGCCGCGGAACGCAGCGCCACGAAGTGGCCGGCTTCGGTCACCTGCGTGCGGGTCGCGGTCGCCCCGAGCCTCGCGACCCGGCGACCGGCCAGGGCGGCGACCGGCTCGGCGAGCGCGTCGGGCTCGCGCGCGACGAGCCTCACGTCGACCGCCGCGCCGACCGCGTCCGCGG